>JAABUP010003753.1_pt1 | contig 26359 bp, 22 predicted proteins | sample 5559201 | NCBI WGS metagenome assembly JAABUP01 (sample SAMN10711887, study PRJNA513373) | rock metagenome | isolation source: Antarctica rocks | place: Antarctica | reverse complement strand
ATAGTTTCTGTGAATTCAATTGTAAGAGAAACTCTGTCTGCATTCAATATGATCTCATTCTGCTTCATTTATAATAAATCTAGTATAAGGTTGTAGAACACTATCTTAAAAACAATATAAAAGAATGTTCTTGACTTCTGATGTCTGTCAATATTAATCTGTACAATGACTACTTCATTTACTGATAAACCTGAAGATTCATCAAACTCTATAATTGTATGAGGTCTTATCTTCATGCACTGTAGATTGTGATTTTTAACAAAGTAAAAAGTGATCATTTCATAGAACAGACACTCTGTGTTATATAAGATATGTGTATATGACTTTGTATTGATTAATGTTGACATAGTGAAGAAGACACTGTTCATCTGTTTCTCAAACTTCTTTCAGCTTTTATCACATCTCATATGCTCTCAACTGCAACTTCTGTTAGAAGCTACTCTTTTTCTGAGTTCTCATCTGTCTCTGTTGTCTTCTTCACAATCTCAGCTGCAGTAACATTTGTGATTTGAGATTGTATGATCAGTAGAAGTTTGCACTCTTTAATAAAATGTTCACTTTCTTCACATCACATGCACAGTCATTTTGTACAACACTCTGTCACTTTCTTCTCTGACACTCATTGTGTTCTGCATTTCTTCTCAGTTTCTGTTATTGTCACACTGACATGTTTAATAGATTCTCAGTTCATGAAGTCTGTGTGAGACTGTTGAGTGATGATAGTGATTATACAACACTCTTGAGTGACAGTCTTCTGAATTGATTCTAGATTGTGACTAACTCACTGCAGTAGAATAATGTACTCATTGTATGACACAGAGATTGATGTTGCAATCAGAGCTCATGTGAGCATTATATCTAGATTGTTACTGAGAAATGTTTTCTTAATAGTATCATCTCATTTTAAGCCTTTCACTTTCAGCAATGTTCATTTAAAGATGATCAGATGTCTTACAAATAACTTTTCTTTCTGTTTTAATGCTTTTAAGATATGAGTTGCTCTCTTTCTTGATTCTGAGTTGTCATACACATGCTGAAGTTGATTAATCAGCTCTTCAATGATTGTGTAGTTCAGAGCTTCATTTAGCTTGATATGAGCTGCAATTTAAGGTGTGACTTGACTTAAAGTTAACTCTTTCAGTTAACTGTGTAAGTATCAGAACTGTACACTGACATTGTTATCTGACCTGTTCACATTCAATTTAGTGACAATTTGTTGTAGTTAAGATTTGAATTTTACTCTTTTTTCTCTGAATCTGAGTGAGTCAAAAAGGCATCACTTTGAGTGCTGATTCACACTTATTGCTGCAATGAGCTGCTTTAAAGTAAAACTGTTCATACAATTGACTGATTCTTAAGAAGAAGATGATGTTGCAACAGCTGATGTAGTCAGTGTGAGATGATCTCAATTCATCATAAAGATGTAAAGAAGATCTATATGAGTCTTTATGTTCTGCATGTTCTCTTCTGTATGACTCTTCATGCTGTGTAGTTTTGTCATAAGTATTTGAGCTCAAGAAGAAATCTCATCAGCAACAATCTTCTTTTCATCTGTTATAGAGATTTTTGTGCTCATTCTGCACTGATTGCAACAATTGTACAGCAAGATCTTTAATGTAGGTCAGATTTAAATGAGAATAGTATTTTAATGTTATAAGTTCACAATGAGACTGATGCTCAATTGATAATTTCTAAATACAAGAAGAATATTATGAAAAGAAAAGAAGAGCTTCATACAGAAGTGAGAAGATAATGTGCTTTAGTCTTAGAGTTTTAGTAAGTAACTAGATCATAAGATCTTAGTATGAGTTCAACTTATGACAGATACAGGCTTTTAATTTTAAACGATCACAATAGTCATGTTACATCTGAATTTGATTAATATTGCTTGAAACAATCAATTATTGTACTTTATATGTTATTGCATTTGTCACATCTACTACAGTCACTTGATGTTGATTGCTTTTCAGTTTTAAAATGATCATATAAGAAGCACATTGAAATGCTGATGAGTTTTAACATTAATCAAATCAGTAAACACAAGTTTCTATCTATCTATCAGAAAGTTTACACTAAAGCACTACATTAAGATAATGTACAAAGTGATTTTATAGCTATAGAGCTCATGTCATACAAATCAGATTGTGTTTTATCACTTTTATACACTCAATATCATACATCTTTACCACAACTACACTCACAAACTCAGTCTGTCTGAACTGCTGAAATGTCTCACAATGTTGTTGAACTAAAGCATCAAACAAAGCTTATAAAGCAATACCTTCAGTGTTGTACACAAAGCTCTTTATCATCAATTAAACAAGCACTCATTCAACTTTTAAAAGGTTGTTAAATGGTGATGCACAACACTGTTCTTCTCACAAGTCAAAATGAGAAGCTTTTTGTCAAAAATCAACATCAAAAACAAAAGCAAGCACAAAAGTGATTGTATATTGCAAAAGAAGACATTTTAACTGATGGTGAAGCTCAAAGTTTGACAGAAATAAGTGATAATAGTGATACAGTGACAGTTGAAGAGACAGCAAGCGGCGTACAACAGCACGCTTTACTGAAATGTAGTGTATGTTCATTGCTTACACATAATGCTCATACATGCTTAGAGTGTCAAAGCAACATTTAATAGTTATTTCATTATAATAGAATTTGTGATGATTGAAATAATTACTTTCTTGCATAATGAGGTCTTAATAAAATGACCACTAATGTGTAGTGACCACTAACCTATCAGCTACGTTAGTTTCTAAATAATGCAGTCACAATACAGTATTACAAGAAGAATTCTGTCTTATTATCAGATTTCACTAAATCTTCTTTCTTATATGTCACAGGTTTGCAATGAGACTGATGCTCAATTGATAATTTCTAAATACAAGAAGAATACTATGGAAAAAAAAGAGCTTCATACAGAAGTAAGAAGATAATGTGCTTTAGTCTTAAAGTCTTAATAAGTAACTAGATCATAAGACCTTAGTATGAGTTTAACTCATGACATCACTTTCTCTTTTCTTCAAGGTTGTGCTTTAAGTGTCTAAAAAGGTTATTGTATGATTGTCATTGTCTGTTGACACATCTTTGTTCACTTTATACAGATAAGGTTTACAGATAAAGTTTTTATCACTTACTGACACATGAGTTTCTTTCTTGTACAATTCAGATGACAATTTAATTCACTTCAGCTTATTTCTTAGTGAAGTGAGTTATAAACCTTCTCATTTCTCTTCTTAAATCTCTTTTTCTTTTTCTTACAATCTCTTCATCACAACCTCTTGTATGTGAAATCTCTTTTTGATTGACATTCTTCAGCACTGACTCTTGTATAACACATTCAGCAGCAACAACAGCAACAACAACAATCATGTAAGTGTTATATAAGTATGTGTCTCAAAGCTGACAACTTGTAGAGTTCTTATCTTATACAACACTTATGTCATTGCTCTTGTCTGTGTGAACACTGATGTCAATTCTGTTCTTGAGGTTGATCAACAGTAGCTTGCTTTGTATGCTCACTTTCATCAGACAATGATCATTCTTGCTCTGCTTAGTAATAATGTTTTGTTTGTACAGCTCTGTATCACATTAAAACAGGTGAGAACTCATCAGTCATCATACATCAATGCAATTCTGATTCAAAGTCAGAGCATGTTGATTTCTGACAGTTAATACAACTGTAAGAAACATAATATGACACTCTTTTTAAAATGTTGTTGTACATCAGAACATTTCAATAAGCATGTTACTAGATTGAGACAGATTGCATCAGCCTCACTGTTGACAAAAGCGGTTGTTATTGACCTCAACCTTTAGATACATATGACTTCTTTTTCTTTTCTTATGTTGTCTCTAATATAAATCTAGTTGTGTGAGCTGTGTATGACATTTAAGCTGTAAGCCTCATCTCTGTGTTATGCTCAAAACAAGTAGCTTTGACAAAATCAAGAAGGCATCATTAGTAATTAGCATAGAAATAAATTAAATAAATTCAGCACTAAATCATGAACTTTGTATAATCTCTCAGACTCATTTAATTAAGATTTAGTCATCTCAGGTTGCATTAACTCTTACTGATTTAACATCACTATGTTTTTTAAAGTGAACACTGATTCTTATGTGAGTCAGATATAACTGACTCATTTTATTAAGTACTTCTTCTTGAATTCTTCTTTACATCATACAAATTTCTTTTTCAGAATCTTCTTTATCTCAAACTCTTCTTCATTACTTACAATTGATGATGAAGATTGCAGATCTGTCATACACTGAGAAAAAAGAAGATTTATTGCTGCTGACTGAAGCATAACTGAGTAAAACACATTGTGAATCTCTGACAGTGTATTCAGACAGAAGAAATGTGAGCTAATCTTTTTAACAATGATGTATTTGACATTCTTTACATCAAACTTCTTACACAGTTAATTTGTATGTATGTTCTTGAGATTTAGTCAAATCTTGTTTTCTTTCTTGAAGTTGTACAACTGCTGTCTCTTTCAATTGACTGTCTTTTTCTGCATCTGTTAAGCAACAGTCATGATCATCTGTGTTCACTCTGTGACTTTCTTTATCTTTTAAACAATTTGATTTACTTTTTGCACTGAACTCTTTGCAGATTGTACAGGTCTCAGTTTCTCAAATAACTACAAGAGCTTTATGTGATATTCATGAGATAAGAAGAAGAAACTCACCTCTGTGAAGACTGAGTTATGATTATTTATGATGAGCTCAGTCATGAAAAGCAGATTTGCTCAGTTGCCTTGACTGTAGTTAAAGAACATACAAATGTACAGCTCAACATTTTGATTCATTTACTCAGTTGCTCTGTCAGTTTTCAAGTGATATGCTATGAACACTCTTTATACAATCTTTAAAAGTTAACAGACTCTCTTTCATAGACTGCTCATAAACTAAGTGTCTCAATTCAAGACTATTGAGATAAAAAGCTCATGAGCTCAGTAAAAATGTCATATGAATGTCTGAGTCACTCATTTTGCAGTTATCTCTTTATACAGTTTCGGTATTACTTTCTTGCTGAGACAATTTGTAATCATCAGAAGGTTCATACAACTCTTACTTGACAGCAGATTCACTACAAAGTTAATGAACATCTTTCATTAAATTCTCTTTGATACAGATAAAGGCTTTAAGAAGCCTTGTTGACAATTCTTTTAGCTGTTGTTCATATAACATTTGTCACAATTTCTGCAGAATGTACTGACATTCTGTAACATTCTGAGTCAAAAGAACTGTCTCAATAAAAAAAGATCAGTTATATTTCTTTCTGAGTGTTCAGTCATTGTTAAGTCATGTGTATACTGAATTAGTCTCATATAAAGAGATTTTAAGATTAACACTCAGTGTCTCTTACAAAAGAGCAACTTTTCTTCATTGCTCAAGAAGCATTCTGTTATGAACATTCTTACTCTCAGAATGATAGAAAAGAACCTCTGTTGTTCTTGAATTGCTTGACAAAGCTTCTCATATGACTCATCTTTTATTTCAGCATTCACTCACATCTGCTTAAGATCTGTAACTTTATTGAACAGGTTCTGATCTTGTACAAGTACAGGTATCAGTATATTTGCTATTGTCATTAAGACAGTCTGTATAGGCTTGCTTATTATTTCAGAGTGTATTATCTGCATCATACTGTCACAGGTTTGCAATGAGATCAATGCTTAATTGATAATTTCTAAATACAAGAAGAATACTATGAAGAGAAAAAGAAAAGCTTCATACAAAAGCAAAAAAATAATGTGCTTTAGTCTTAAAGTCTTAATAAGCAACTAGATCATAAGATCTTAGTATGAGTTCAACTTATGACATCATCTCTTTCTTTTTCTTTTAGGTTGTGCTTTAAGCTTTTGAAAAGATTGTCATACAGTTGTCAATGTCTGTTAACATGTATTTGTTCACTTCATACAGATAAGGTTTACAGATGAAATTTTTTCATTACTTGTGTGATTTTCTCTGACAATTCACTTAAGCTTATCTGTCAGTGAAGTGAGTTATAAACCCTCTCACCTCACATACAACTTCTTTTTTTCTTTCTTCTTCAACTTCTTCATCATCACCTTTCATACATGAAATCTTTCTTAATTGAATAGTTCAGCACTGACTCTTGTATGACAAGCTTAGCAACAACAACAGCAACAATAACAACAATCATCATCATGTAAGTGTTGTACAAATATGTGTCTCTGAGCTGACAACTTGTAGAGCTCTCATTTTATATGACACTTACATTGTCACTCTTATTCTTATGAATGTCAGTGTCAATTCTGTTCTCAAGGTTGATCAACAGCAGCTTGCTTTGTATGCTCACTTCTGTCAGACAATGGTCATTCTCACTCTGTCTGATGACAACATTCTGTTTGTATGAATCTGTATCACACTGCAGCAGATGAGAACTTATCAGTCATCATACATCAATGCAATTCTGATTCAAAGTCAGAGTGTGTTGATTTCTAACAGTTGTACTGACTGTCAGCAACACAGTATGACACTTTTTTTGAAATGTCATCATACATCAAAACATTTCAGTGAGTGTTGTGACAACTGTAAGTGGTCTGATCATGCTGCTCACTGCTCTGTACACAACAATGATGTACTCATTGTTATCTTGAATGATGAGAATGATGACAATGCTGATGAGAATGAGTGCATTGCTAGATCAAGACAGATTGTACTAACTTTGCTGCTGACAGAGACAATCATTATTGACCTCAAGATTTAAATACATACAACTTCTCTTTCTTTTCTTGCATTGTCTCTAGTATAGGTCTAGTCATACAGACTGTGTATGACATTTAAGCTGTATGCCTCACCTTTGTGTAATGCTTAGAACAAGTAGCTTTGACAAAATCAAGAAGACATCATTAGTAATTAGCATAGAAATAAATTAAATAAATTCAACATTAAATTTTAAACTTCATATAATTCTTTTGTACTCATGAAGCACTCTAGCCTCTTATGACATGATTTCACAAGATCTTTAAAAATCTTCTTGTGTACAGTTAAGATTTAGCCACCTCAGGTTACACTAACTCTCACTGATTTAACATCACTGTGTTTTTCAGAGTGAACATCAATTCTCATGTGAGTCAAGTATAACTGACTTATTTTATCAAGTACTTCTTCTTAAATTCTTCTTTACATTATATGAACCTCTTCTTCAAAATCTTCTTTATCTTAAACTCTTCTTCATCACTTACAATTTGTGACAAAGGTTGTGAGTCTGTTATATGCTGAGAAGAAAGAGTGTTCATGACTACTGACTGAAGCATGACTGAGTGAAACACATTATAAATACTCAGTGATGTGTTCAGACAAAAAAAATGTGAGTTAATCTTTTTAACAATGATGTACTTAACATTCTTTGTGTCAAACTTCTTACACAGACAGTCTGTACATATGTTTTTAAGATTTAGTCAGACCTTGTCTTCTTTCTTAAAGTTATAAGATTGATGTCTCTTCTGATTCATTATTTTCTTCTGTATCTGCTGAGTGACAGTCATAGTCATCTGTGCTCACTCTGTGACTTCTTTTATCTTTTATATGATCTGATCAGCTTTCTGTACTGAACTTTTTATAGATTGTACAGACTTTAACTTCTCAAGTAGTTGTAAAGACTTCATGTGATACTCATAAAACAAGAAGAAGAGACTCACCTCTGTTAAGACAGAGTCATGATTGTTTATGACTAGCTCAGTCATGAGAAGCAGGCTTGCTCAGTTGCCCTGACTATAATTGAAGAATGTATGAATGTATAGCTCAACATTTTAATTCATTTGCTCAGTTGTTTCATCAGTTTTCAGATGATATGCAGTAAACACTCTTCATACAATCTTTAAAAGTTGACAGACTCTCTTTCATAGACTGCTCACAAACTGAGTGTCTCAATTCAAGACTATTGCTGTAGAAAGCTCATAAGCTCAATAGAAGTGTTATATAAATGTCTGAGTCACTCATTCTGCAGTTATAACCTTGCACAGTTTCAGTATTACCTTCTTGCTAAGACAATTCATAATTATCAAAAGGTTCATACAACCCTCACTTGACAGTACATCTACTATAAAGTCAATGAATATCTTTTATCAAATGTGCTTCAATACAGATAGAGGCTTCAAGAAGCCTTGTTAACAGTCTTTTTAGCTGTTGTTCATACAGCATTTGTCACAATTCTGACAGAATATACAGACATTCTGTAGCATCTTGAGTCAAAAGAACTGTCATAATAAAAGAACATCAGTTACATTTCTTTCTGAGTGTTCAGTCATTGTTGAGTCATATATATACTAAATCAGTTCTGTATGAAGAAGTTCTGAGAAAGGTACTCAGTGCCTTTTGTGAAAAAGTAGCTTTTCTTCATTGCTCAAGAAGTATTCTATTATGAATACTCTCACTTCTAAAACAGTAGAAAATGATCTTTGTTGTTCACAAATTGTCTGACAAAGCTCATTGTATAACTTATCTTCTGCTTCAGCATTCACTCACATCTGTTTGAGATCTGTAGTCTCACTGAATAAGTTCTGATCTTGTATGAGCACAGAGATTGATATGTCTGCTACTGTCATTAAGACAGTCTGTATAAACTTGCTTATCATCTCAGAATGTATTATCTGCATCATACAATGTTGTACTCTGTCATTTGAGAAATTTATTAACACATTTTGCTTCTGTCTTAATAGAGCATCTGCCTTCTCATTCTGCTTGTCTGACAAGTATAGTATGAAGAAGTTGTATTGTGACAGTATTAAAGACCACCTCATTTGTCACTCTGTAAGCTTCTTAACTGTCATAAAGTATTTCAGATTTTTGTGATCTGTACAAATCTGAAAACTTGATACACTTCTTAATTCTGCATTTCACTCTTTTAAACATCATATGATGATCAGCATCTCTTTATCATAAATCTCATAATTACACTCTGCAGATGCATTCTTCTTTGAATAATAGACACAGAGTCTTCACACATCATTCATCAACTGTAACAGAGTTTCATCTATGCATCAATCTGAGAAATCTGTTTTTATCACAGTTGTACATGTATGGTTGAACAGAACTAGAATCAGCACTGAAATGAACATAGTCTTTAGCTTCTTAAAATCTTGATTGACTTTCTCAGTTCACTTAAAGGGTGTGTTCTTTTGTACAAAAGCCATCATTAACATAATCAGATTAAAAAAGTTCTTAATGAACTTTCAGTAGAAGTTTGCAAAGTCTATGAAACTCTGTACTCTCTTTACTGACTTTGAGACTTATCAGTTTATAATTGTTTTTATCTTCTGAGAGTTCATTTGTATGCTCTTTTCAATCTTCAGAATGAACTCTAGATACTTGATTGACTTAACTTCAAACTCATATTTATCAATATCAATCTGTAAGCTGACTTTTCAAAGTCATAGTAATATTCTTTATATGTAATTTTGATGCTGATGCAGAGACTCATCAGTGAAGATGAGATATCATTCACATAGACTGAATAAAACTCATCTAAGAAGTTCTGTAAGACTCAGTTAATATATCTCTGAAATGTGCTTGAGACATTGACTAGCTCAAAAGAAGTCATCATTCATTTGTATAACTCATATCTTATATAGAATGCTGTCTTTTATTCATTCTCTGTGACAATTCAAAACTTATGAAATGTCACTATGACATTCAACTTAATGTATCATTGAGCTCATTTGATGTTCTGCAGAGTCTTATATATCAATGAAAGAAGATAATGATTCTTTTGAGTGATTCAGTTCAAGTCACAGTAGTTCACACAGAACTAAAGTTTACCTTCTGACTTCTGTATGAACAAGACTGATGCTGTAGCAAATGAGTTACTGACTTATATGAACTGCTTATTCAAAAGTTCTGTTAGTGTTTTGTGCAACACTAGTAGCTTCTCTCTCATCATGTTGTATAAAGAATCTCAGAATACTTTTGACTCTTTTTTATTCACCTCTTTTAGTTCAATCTGATGATCTGTACCTTCTTCTCTTAAAAGAAACAACTTCTCAGTCATTGTACAATTAATCACATTTAAAAACTTATGATAATGATCAGAAAGTATAGTTCTCAGATCAGTCTTCTTTTGTGAGATTAAGGCTTTTTTAATATTGATCATGCTGACTGAGAACACCTCAATCTTCTTTTGTTTCTCTTCTTTCTTCTGTACAAGATTCATAAAGAACATAGCTGACATCATAACATGATTGAACCTGCTCTCAACAGAAGCTTTTCTGTTTCATATAATAGTTTCTGTAAATTCAATTGTAAGAGAGGCTCTGTCTACATTCAATATAATCTTGTTCTGCTTCATTCATGATAAATCTAGTATAAGGTTGTAGAACACTATCTTAAAAACAATATAAAAGAATGTTCTTAACTTCTGATGTTCATCAATATTAATCTATATGACAGCTACTTCATTTACTGATGAATCTGAAGATTCATCAAACTTTATAATCATATGAGATCTTATCTTCATACACTGTAGGTTGTAATTTCTAACAAAGTAAAAAGTGATCATTTCATAGAACAGATACTCTGTGTTATATAAGATATGTGCATATAACTTCTTATTAATTAACATTGACATAGTAAAGAAAGCACTGTTCATCTGTTTCTCAAACTTCTTTCAGCTTTTATCACATCTCATATACTCTCAACTGCAACTTTCACTAAAAGCTACTCTTTTTCTAAGTTCTTATCTGTCTCTGTTGTCTTCTTTGCAATCTCAGCTGCAACAACATTTATGATTTGAGATTGTACAGCTGATAGAAGTTTGCACTCTTTAATAAAATGTTCACTTTCTTCACATCACATACACAGTCATTTTGTACAACACTTTGTCACTTTATTCTCTGACATTCATTGTGCTCTGCATCTCTCTTCAGTTTCTGTAACTGTGATAATGATGTGCTCAGTGAGTTCTCAGTTCATATTGTCTGTGTGAGACTGTTGTGTGATGATAGATGTTGTTATACAACACTTTTAAGTAACAGTCTTCTGAATTGAGTCTGAATTGTAACTGACTTGCTGCAGTAAAGTAATGTACTCATCATATAATGCAGAGATTGATGTTACAATCAGAGCTTATGTGAGCATTACATCTAGACTGTTACTGAGACATGTCTTCTTAACAGCATCATCTCATTTTAAGTCTCTCACTTTCAGCAATGTTCATTTAAAGATGATCAGATGTCTTACAAATGACATTTCTTTCTGTTTTAATGCTTTTAAGATATGAGTTACTCTCTCTCTTAATTCTGAGGCATTGTATGCATGCTGAAGCTGATTGATCACCTTCTCAATGATTGTATGATTTAAAACTTCATTTGACTTGATATGAGCTGCAATTTAAGGTTTGACTTGACTTAAAGTCAACTCTTTCAGCTGACTGTGTAAGTATCAGAACTGCACACTGACATTGTTGTCTGACATGTTCACATTCAATTTGACAACAATTTGTTGTAGTTAAGATCTGAATTTCACTCTTTTTTCTCTGAACCTGAGTGAGTCAGAGAGACACTGTTTTGAGTATTGATTTACACTCATTGCTGCAATGAGCTGCTCTAGAGTGAGACTGTTTATACAATTGACTGATTCTTGAGAAAAAGATGATGTTGTAACAGCTGATGTTGAGACAGCTGTATCTGCTGATGTGACTGATGTGAGATTAACTCAATTCATCATAAAGATGTAAAAAAGATCTATACAAGTCTTCATGTTCTGTATGTTCTCTTCTGTATAACTCTTTATGCTGTGTAGTTTTGTCATAAGTATTTGAGCTCAAAAAGAAATCTCATCAGCAACAATCTTTACTTCATCTGTTATAGAGATTTCTGCACTCATTTTGCACTGATTTTAACAATCATACAGCAAGATCTTTATCATAGGTCAGATTTAAATAAGAATAATATTTTAATATTATGAGTTTGCAATGAGACTGATGCTCAATTGATAATTTCTAAATACAAGAAGAATACTATGAAGAGAAAAAGAAAAGCTTTATACAGAAGCAAAAAGATAATATGCTTTAGTCTTAGAGTCTTAGTAAGCAACTAGATCATAAGACCTTAGTATGAGTTCAACTCATGACATATACAATGCTGTACTCTATCATTTCAGAGATTCATCAGCATATTTTGCTCTTGTCTTGACAGAGCATTTATTCTTTCATTCTGTTTCTCTGACAAGTAAAGAATAAAGAAGTTATAATGCAACAAGATTAAAGATCACCTCATTTGTTACTCTGTAAGCTTTTTAACTATCATGAAGTATTTTAGATTCTTGTGATCTGTATAAATTTGAAAACTTGACACACTCTGCAATTTTGCATCTTATTTCTTCAAACATTGTATGATGATCAGCATCTCTTTATCATAAATTTTATAATTGCACTCTGCAGATGCATTCTTCTTTAAGTAGTAAACATAGAGTCTTCACACATCATTCATTAACTGTAACAGAATTTCATCTATGCATCAATCAAAGAAATCTGTCTTTATCATCATTATACAAGTGTGGTCAAACTGAACTAGAATTGACACTGAAATAAGTATAGCCTTTAGTTTCTTAAAACTTTGATCAGCTTTCTCAGTTCATCTGAAAGATGTGTTCTTTTATACAAGATTCATCATTGATATGATCAGATTTGAGAAGTTCTTTATAAATCTTCAGTAAAAGTTTACAAAGTCTATGAAACTCTGTACTTCTTTTACTGACTTAAAGGCTTGTCAGTTCATAATTGCTTTCATCTTCTGAGAATTTATTTGTACACCTTTTTCTACCTTCAAAATAAACTTTAGATACTTGATTGACTTGACTTCAAACTCACACTTATCAATGTCAATTTGTAGACCTGCTTCTTGAAGTCAAAGTAGTATTTTTCATATGTGATCTCAGTGCTGATGCAGCAACTCATACATGAAAATCAGAATATTGTTCACATAGATTGAGCAGAACTTGTTTAAAAAGTTCTGTAAAGCTCAATTAATGTATCTTTGAAAGGTGCTTGAGACATTGACTAGTTTAAAAGATGTTATCATTTATTCATACAATCTGTATCTCATATAAAATGCTGTTTTTCATTCATTCTTGATGGCTATTCAATTCTTACAAAATGCCACTATGACATTCAGCTTAATGTATTATTGAGCTTGTCTGATGTTTTGCAGAGTCTCATATATTAGTGAAAGAAGATAATGATTCTTTTGAGTGATTCAGTTTAAGTCACAGTAATTTACACAAAATCAAAGTTCACCTTCTGACTTCTGTATGAACAAGACTGTCAGAGTGAATATGAATGTAGTTCATGTTACTAAGCATACTAAGCAAGAACTCATATAAGAAGAGTTTCTTTGAAGATGAAGACTTTTCAGAGATTAGTCTTGACATCAATTAAGATATATGATCTTGCTTTATCATTGAATGATCTGTGCATTGTCATACCTCACACTGTCATAAACCTGTTCTGATACCTATCTGAGATGAATAGGTGTTGAACCTTACAATTCTAATCTCTCAAATCTCTTTAGATTGACAGTCTGTTGTGTGACAATATGCAGATGAGAAGTTGACGCCATCAAAGTGACAGTCACATATCAAGTTCATCTCATTAAACTTGAAGTTGTGCAGAATCTGATGACCTTCTTGAAGAAAATCCACCTTTAGCTGATTCATTACAAACAATGCAATGTGAGATCAATGATTCTGCATCTATGATACAAGATCTAGACAATGAGTTGAAACAGACAGAAAAGAAAAGAGATATGCTTCTAAAGAAACATCATCTTGCATCTGTTCAGAGAAAGATTCAAGCACTGCAAAGTCAAGATGTTGACAAGTTGCTTGTCAATGACTCTTTTGATCTGAAGGCTGATTATATCTCTTCTATATTAAAGCACACTCAATTCATAGCCTTCATTAAGCGATCTGCAGAGAACTACCTCAGCACAATGATGTTGAAGAGAAACATTTGCTCAGGGCATTTGAACATCTATACTGAAAAGACAGTACAAAAGCATCTCAACTTTGTACACAGTGCAGAGACAGTGTTTCATCTGATGCTCAAAAACTTTCTTAAGGATGAAGTAAAGATTCTATATGTCATGCAGTTTCTGATGAGGGAACCATGAAATGCATGGTATCAACATCAGAAAATCATTTCTCTTGAGGATATCTCATGAGAGTACTTCATCAACTATCTTCTTAATTTTGTTGAAGACTCAGTGAATCATCAGTTGCATAATGCGCAGACATACATCAAGGCTGTACAGAAGTCAGGTCAAAGTGTGCACACTTTTGCAGCCTATCTCAGCACTTTGAAAGTGCAGTTGATGTCATACAATGAGAAACAGCTGATAATGCATTTCTTTATAAAGCTGCAATTAGAAATTAAAAAGATCTTGTTGAATTATTAAGATCTTTCAGACAAGCAAGACAGCTTGATAGCCCTGACTGCGCAGCTGAAAAGCAATCTTCACACATCTGACATTACAGAGTCAAAGAAGACTTTTGATGGTTCTCATTCAAGAAATGCTTCAAGTCAGGCATTTTCTTTTATTAATTGAAGACTATTTGAGCAGACATCATTGAAGCAATAAAATAACACTAATGTGACATCAAGTTCATCTTCCTTTCACTCAAGGGCAAGGTCGAATGTAACCTGTTACTGCTGTCAAGAAAAAGGTCATTACTCAAGTGATTGCACAAAGTCAATAAACAACTCAAACAAGATTCACATATTCTTGATGACTTCATCAAAAAAAGAGAACACTGTGTCAAGACCTCAACACTGATGCAACAAAGAATGAAAGTAAAGACTGTACTCAGCATTATAGCTGAAGAAACTGTTGTTGTGAAGGCTGATCAAGCACTGAACATCTTTCTTCTGAATATTGATGCTGAATTCAATGTGATTAGTCAGTGTTTCACTGTTGCAAATGAGATGATCAAATTAAATGCAAAGATACTGCACTTTCTTCTTCTGAGCAATCACTTCATTTATTGCTATAAGGCATATCTGATGAAGTATCAGCTAAGAGACAGCTGAAACCAGAAACACAACTGTGAACATGTTTTCTATGCCTTGAAAAAGGATGAACCTGACCTGATAATGAGCCTATTAGCTCTAAAAAAGAAACAAGTTTGTATTGACTGTGAGTTGTACAGCTGGCGTTTTGAAATCAATTCACAGACATTAAGCCTGAAAGATCAGAACAAATTTGAAGAGACAGTTAAGAAGCCAGTAACCTGCACTTTCCTCTGAGCTGTACTCAAATTGCTGACGGTACGCCTGCAAGGCATCGCTACAGCGTCATCTATACCTCAGGCATATGCTGACTATGCTGATGTTTTCTTGAAGTCTGAAGCAGAATGTCTTTTTGCACATGAGAAGCATGATTATGTCATTGACAATAATGAAAAGAATCCTTCACACAGTTCTTTATACAATTTGTCAGACAAGAAACTTCAAGTTCTACAAAGCTATCTGAACAACATCTTAGTGAAGAGTTGAATTCAGCATTCCGTTAGTCTGACAGGGGCATCAGTGTTATTCACCTCAAAGAAAGACAGTAGCTTGTGACTGTGTGTCAATTATCATGAGTTAAACAATATCACTGTGAAGAATCACCACTCATTGCCGTTGATCAGCAAAACTTTAAATTGACTAAGTGATGCTAAGATCTTCATCAAGTTGAATCTTAAAGATGTCTATCATTGTATTTGCATATGTGCTGATGATGAGTGAAAGACAGCGTTTCACATGCACTATGGTCATTTTGAATACCTGATTATGCCATTTGAGCTAGCTAATACACCTGCAACCTTTCAAGCCTATATTAATTGAGCACTTGCAGAGCATATGAACTTTATTTATGTTGTGTATTTGAACAACATCCTCATATACTCACAATTGAAAGAAGAACACAAACGCCATGTATGTAAAATACTTGAGCAGTTGAGACACTACAAGCTGTTTGTCAGCTTGAAGAAATGTGTTTTCTCTACTGACACTGTAGAGTTTCTGAGATTTATAGTGTCAATCACTGAGATGATGATGAATCTGCAACAGATTGACACTATTAAAATCTGGCTGACCCTCAAGACCTTTCAGAAAGTACAAGTCTTTTTAAAGTTTGTTAACTTCTATAGATGCTTTATTAAGGCCTATTTGCAAATTGCAAGCCCACTTACAGGTCTATTGAAAGGCAGTAAAAATGAAAAGAAGACAGAGCCCTTTGAGTGGTCAAAAGATGCTGCAAAAGCATTTGACTATCTCAAAGAAGTCTTTATGACAGCACTCATTCTTGTTCACTTTGATTCAGAGCTCAAGAACTGAATGAAGACTGATGCTTTCAGACACACAGTGACAGGAATTTACTCTCAGTTGCAGACATCAGAACAGTGACACCCTGTTGCTTACTGATTGTGAAAGCTGTTCTCAGCAGAAGAAAGTTATGAGACACATGATCTTGAGCTTTTAGTCATTGTTGAGACATTCAAGCAGTGACATCACTATCTTGAGAGAAGTACTCACTCAGTGAAAGTTCTGACAGATCACAATAATTTATGTGAGTTCATGAACATTAAAACGTTAAATGAATGACAGGCACAATGGGCTGTAAGGCTTGCTGTCTTTAATTTTGTGATTAAGCACAGGCTGAGCAAGACAAACCTCACAGATGTGCCGTTAAGGCGCTCAGACTATGTTGAGGTCATCAGTGAAAACATTGATAGGCTCTTGTCAATGTTACAAAGAAAGTTAGCAGCTATGCCTGCAACTATGCTTAAGTTCTTAACAATTATCAGTTGTCTTAAGACAGTTTGTCAAGCTTGTGAAGAGCAGATTGACATGAGGCCTAGAAAATCTCAACTCAGTTAACATACACTGAGAGGACTAGAAGGCAGTCAACTGTCAGTTTGTCATGAATGCAGCATAGTGAGGTTGCTTAACCCTGCTGCTGAAACTGTTGACTGCAGACAACTCATTTCACATGCACTAGCCTCAAAATTGGCTAGTCATAAAACAGTATATGATAACAGTAGTGAATTCTTTCTATTGTTAGTACGTTCTTTGCAAATGAATAATTTCTTTGTTCAAGTGTGAAAAGTGACAATAGCAAAGAATAAGTGAAGTCAAAACACTGAAGGCCTGAGATGAGCATTCAATATGACTGAATTGCTTCAATATGAGAGAAGGTTATATATACCCTCTGAAGCATCAGTTCAAACAGAACTACTGAAGCGCCATCATGATGATGAGTTGACAGAACACTTCAGTATTGAGTGAACACTAGAATTAGTGTCACACAAATATTACTGACCAGAATTAGCCAAAGATGTCAAGAAGTATGTCTTCTCATGCAACATATGTCAGAGGGTGAAGGTGTTTAAACATCATTCATATGGTAAAATGCAGACACTACCTCATTCAAATAGTTTCTGAAAGAAGGTAATCATGAACATGATTACTGACTTGCCTTCAAGCAAGCACAGTGATAATGTTTATGATGTGATTCTGATGGTAGTAGATCGCTACATCAAGATGACTTAATACATTTCTATCAGTAAGACACTCACTGCTATGCAACTAGCTGATATATTCTTTGAGAAGATAGTATGCCACTACAAAACTCTCAAAGAAATAGTGTCTGATAGAGATTTGATCTTCACAAGCAGCTACTGATTGAAAGTATGCTATCAGGTGAAGATAAAGCGCCGACTTAGCACTGCATTCCACCCACAGATGAATGAACAAATCAAACATCAAAATCAAACCTTGAAACACTACCTTCAATGCTATTGCAATGAAGACCAAAGCAATTGGGTCAAGCTTCTCTCTCTTGCAGAATTTGCATATATAAACACAAAGCAGTCTACACTAGAGTGTAGTTTCTTCTACACAATGACTGAGTATAATTCTTTCATTCATTACAACATTGAGAACAACATCTGAGAAGAAGAGGTGCCCACAGCTAAGAACAGAGTCAAGCAACTACACAAAGCTCATGAAAAGCTATTAAAGCAATGAGAAAGCACTGTAGCATCATAAGTCAAAGCTTACAATCAGAGACACAAGTCTAAGACATACAACAAGGACGATCTAGTTCTGTTGTCAATGAAAAATCTGAGTCAGAAACGCTCAAATAAGAAACTCTCACATAAGTTTGCTGAATCATTTTACATATAAGATATTATTGAGAAGCAAGTGTATCGTCTATATCTACTTACTCACTACTGAATTCATAATGTTTTTCATGTCTCATACCTTGAACCTTACAATCAATGTCTAAACAATGAGATAATGCAGATGTTACCCTCTTCAAAACTGATCAATGAGAAAGAAGAATATAAGATTGAGGAAATTCTAAAGAAGCAACGCAGAAAAGGTGAGCTGTGATATAAGGTTAAATGAATAAACTATCCTTCAGAGTATGATCAGTGAATCCCTGAACAAGACCTTGATGATGCATCAGAGTTATGTGAAATGTATGATGTCAGAATAAAGAAAAGACACCAAAGATGAAACACTGCAAAGACAAAGGCAAGAAGCTGTATTCAGCTCATAGAGCAATTGCACCTAGAAGTACACTAGGGATCTGAGAGGGTAACTGTCAACAAAATCAAAGAAAAGTGTCAGTGAAGTGCAAGCAAAGCTTCTTCTACAATGAGGCTGATTTGTTGTCATCTTTTCTCTTCACAGACTCAGCAGATGCAATGACAACATGCTTTAAAGAAGGAAGATTGTTCTGAAAAACGTCAGTAAAAGCATGTATAGTGAGTGGAAAGTGACAGCGTACCACAGCATGATATGAATTGAGCATGTCTTCAAAGAGGCAGGTTTGACAACATGACTTCTCAAGTTGCAGAAGCTCTATCTCTATCATTGATGTTGGTTTCTTTCTGAGATCATGATGACTTGCAACATGTAAGTGAGCCTCAACTGCTTTGATATAGCTTGTCTGCTGCTGAACCAGCTCTTTGTCTGCATTCTTTTTCTTAAATATGATGATGACAGCAGCAAATAACCTGTTGACTTAAACATTGAACTCAGTCAGAATCTAGTAGAACTGTTAGTCAAACACGATGTTTTGTCAACATTTTACATATGCTGTTGCAGACCTTACAGTTCTTGAAACATTGACTGCATTGAACATTCTTCATCACTCTGCATTTGTGGTCAGACAGGGCGACAATGACTTTGCTGCATTAAAGACAGCAGAAACAAATGAGTGCAATCAGAGAATCATGAGAACAAGAGGTCAGTGATGTTATAGTGACAGAGAAGAAGATAGAATCAGCAGAAGTATGCAGAGAGTCAACTTCTTTAAATGACAAAGATGATGATGCAGTGACAGCAACACAAACAAGTTTCACTGAAGTGACAGCAACACAAACAAGTTTCACTGAAGTGACAGACACACTAGAAAAAGCAACACATTTCTCACAGCCACAAGCATCAAAGGATGACTCTGAAGCCAGTGTCAGTATTACACACAAAAGACGCATATGAAACTCACAGAAGTCATGATAGAAGTCCGGCTTTTGATAGACGTTGTAATATGACTTCTGAAGCAGAAACAATGTGACAAGATAGTAACAGTGAGACAGTTAATGTTGATGTTGTGTGAAAGAAAAGTTGAAAGAAAGTGAAAGAAAGAAGAAAAATGTATTCTTGCACTCTGTGACAGTGAATAGCATTGTCAGCATAACAAGTGCGCTAAGTCTGAATGAGCTTAATCAAAACAAACAATGAGAATCCACTCACACAAGCATGACACAACAACAGAAATTTACTCTTGTGAGCATAATGCAATGATGACCTTGCAATACCTCAGCTCTATGAAGGCACTGAAGAACCTGTGCTCAAGAGAGAAGGCAATTGTCAGAGTGAATATAAATGTAGTTTATGTAACTAAGCATGCTAAGCAAGAACTCATATAAGAAGAGCTTCTTTGCACATGAAGACTCTTCAGAGTTAGTCTTGACATCAATTAAGATATATAGTTTTGCTCTATCATCAAATAGCCTGTGCATTGTCATATCTCACACTATCATAAACCTGTTCTGACACCTATCTGAGATGAATAGGTGTGAAACCTTACAGCTGTTCTCAGAACTTCTTTGTACAGAACTGATTCAGTATACACATGACTCAACAATGACTGAACACTTAAAAAGAAATGTAACTGACACTCTTTTATCATGACAGTTCTTTTGGCTCAAGATGCTACAGAATGTCTGTACATTCTGCTGAAATTGTGACAAATGTTGTATGAACAACAGCTGAAAAGACCACTGACAAGGCTTCTTAAAGCCTTTATCTGTATTAAAGCAGATTTGACAAAAGATATTCATTGACTTTGTAGTAAATCTACTGTCAAGTAAGGGTTGTATGAACCTTCTAATTATTACAAATTATTTTAACAAGAGAGTAATACTGAAACTGTGCAAGAATATGACTGCAGAATGAGTGACTCAGACATTTGTACAACATTTCTATTGAGCTCATGAGCTTTTCACTGCAATAGTCTCAAATTGAGGCACTCAATTTGTGAGCAGTTTATGAAAGAGAGCCTGTCAACTTTCAAAGATTGTATGAAGAATGTTCACAGCATACCACCTGAAAACAGACAGAGCAACTGAGTGAATGAATCAAAATGTTAAGCTGTACATTTGTATGTTCTTCAATTATAGTCAGAACAACTGAGCAAGCCTGTTTCTCATGACTGAGCTAGTTATAAACAATCATGACTTTGTTTTAACAGAGGTGAGCTCTTTCTTCTTGTCTCATGAGTATCACATAAAACTTCTACAACTACTTGAGAAGTTGAAGCCTGTACAATCTGTGAAAAGTTCAGTACAGAAAGCTGATCAAATCATACAGAAGATAAAAGAAGTCACAGAGTGAGCACAGATGACTATAACTGTCACTCAGCAAGTACAGAAAGAAGTGACAAATTGAAAGAGACAGCAGTCTGCTGCACCTTTTCAATATCTCGTAAGAGGGCAGCGCGGGCGTTGTATGCTGGGCCTGCAAGACGTGGTATACTGGGGAGGGCCTCGTTGCGATGTTAGGACTTCGCAATACTCAGAGAAGACTGGTTTTTGTACTCACCATAGCATCAAACTTTCTCTCTCTTATCAAGAATTCCTTGTTGCTTCTCACTGTCTCCATCAAAGCTTGAGTCATCCTCAGAGATTGGAGCAGCCGTTGTGCTGTCATGGTGCTGTATGAGTAGAATGATGATTGATGGTAGTAGAATGTGTATCGACCGTAGTAGAATGGCGATTGATGGTACTTCAGTTGATTGTAAAGTTCAAAAGTTTTGAGGTGTATTGATATAGCTGTGAAATGCAGTGAATGCCGTGCTGGGATTGCAGCCCTATCTTCAAAAACTCACACGATAAGAACTGAAAACAATTCACTCCAAAGCTCGCACCACCTCACAAGACCACACTCACCTCTTGACATCACTTGCAAATTATCCAGATGTGGGCTTTCTTGACTCTATCGAAAGCTTGCAGGTTCACATCACCCTACATCACTTCTGGTCTTCGTCGAAGACCGTTCCCACGCATGGCAACCTCTTTGATGGAATCTTACCAGCACAGCATCCGGTCTTCAAGCATTGCAACCTTGCGAGAATCCGCTACTTCAGTATTCTCAAACAAAGGATATCGAAACGTTGTTTGGGCTGGAGCTTTCGGTTCCTTCGCTTGCGGTGAGCAGGATGAGTCCAGCGATGTCAAAGTTGTGGTGGTTTGGAACCCTGCCAAGGAGATCGGATGGCATCCACTCAACGACATCTTCCCTCTGGACCTGGACGAAGAGCTGACAAAGGCTTTTGGGCGAGATGTGGATGTAAAGAACATCGGACGGGCCCAGATCAGGAGCTTCAATGATGTAGAAGCGCTACTAAGCTCTCGCACACTCTATGGCTCTGAGCAGGACCGAAGTGTTGTCAAGCTACGAAAGGGCGCACGTCATATCTTGGAGAGTGGCATCAATCTATTCGAAGGCGTGTTCAAGAAGATTGATGAGGCAAGGATAGCGGCCGGAAAGATAAACTTCGAGGTATGTTCTAATATCGCCTGCTTTCTTGTGACACTTATGTGTTGATACACTGGCGTAGAAATTTACGGCTTCCAACGAGGTTCGGCGAAGTGTCCGAGATCAGGTAGATACAATACTCGGCGATCTCGATGTCCAACCTGAACGCAATCCTCTCCGGCTGAGCTACTACGAAACGATCATCGAACCAGTGACTAAAATCCGAGAGGATCTCCGATTGAAGCTGGCAGAACCTGGGAGCGATCAACCTGACTCCGCCTACTGGCAAACGATATGGCAGATCGCGTCTAATCAAAACATGAAGAGCAAGAATCTACTAGATTTCCACCGACTGATTCGCATCTTGGCCCTACCAGACTTACAGTACACTGTAGACCTGAGCGAGAAAGTGCAGAAACTTGCGGCGGAGGATGAGCCCGGAGTTCCGGCAGTGGTCCACCCTGAAGACGGGGCTTGATGATCTCCTTTGTCGAAATCTGGCCCAGGCGGGTCTACCAGACGAACCTAGCGTCTCTCTCCGTCGACGTGGACCATTCCAGCAAAAGCGAGATCTCTACTCTAAAAGGCACATTTCATGGCTCACATCCTATCATGGACAGAAAGGCGGACAACTTTCCTAGAGAATGACTGGCATACTCCATCCAGGTGGGGTGTCAATTTTGTGCTCTACTTGTATACTAGCGATGATACCTCCCTCTCTCTGCACTTTCAGTTCAGCCTTTCTTCGGTCATGTGCTGCATAGCGAGGGTTCTCGGTGGTCCCGTCTAGAAATCGGCACAAGGACTTTCACGCTGGAGCAATGGTCTTAGGGCAGTCTATGGAGTTAGTCAGTAACTAAGTCAAGCATCTGATACCAAGGTCCTCAAAAGGAAGTGCATTTATGTTTACGGCGTTGCTCTTGCACGCTGGTTGAGTCTGCCAACGCTTGAGCCTGCCAACGCTTGAGCCTGCCGATGCTTGCCAGAAATGAACATCAAGTATTTCGCTCCACCCCAGAACAGACACGAGAGTTCGGAGTTCTGAGACTGCAGAATGACTCAGCGTGTCGAAACAATTTCCCTTAGAGCCAGTCTCCATCTGCATAACACCACGCCGCTCGTATAAATAAGAGAGCCCGTAGAGCCGACAGACTTACGCTGGGAGTATACCCATCGAAGGTACCGTGCTCCGAACGTGTGACACTGCCGTTCTCCGCGATAGCTGGTCGCATTGTTGTCCGAGTAGCCTCCAGAGCACTGCTGAACAATATGTGCGCAGTTAGGTGGCTTTTTACGACGACTCCAGCACAATGGAGGTCCTTAGTCATAAGTTTCGATAGTGGCGACTTGGCATTCCGTGGTTTACCGCGTTCACAGTGCATTGCATGATTGCTTTTCGCGCGGATGCGAGAACTTCTGTCCTGGTCCGGTAGCTTCGAAGGGTGGTAAAATACCCCCGTACGAGGTCCCAGTGGAAGCAAGCCAGGTTGCGATTTCGTAGTAGACGCCATGGCTTGGGGATTGGCGCCTTCAGGGAGCATTAGCTCGATTGCCTCACAGCGGGCCTCGAAATCGATCGTTGGACTTGAGGGGTCGTAGAAAGGCTTCAGATCGGCGTTATCGGTTTTGGCAAGGATCGTCTGGGGTGCAGTGCGGCCATCTGCCTTTCGAATCAATATGGAACTCACGAGATAAGGACACTTTTCGTTCAGCGTAGTTCACGCCGTACCGCGGTTGGAATCAAGCGGAGATAAAGGCAGTCGTTCTGTCGCTTCTTGGAGAAGAGAAAAGTCCTGGGAAAGTCTTCAAGGCAATCGTTGACGCCAGTGGAGAATCCATCCCGCCTAAGGATCAACCTGGCAATACCTTCAACCTTCATGAATAGCCTGGTGCATTCATGCAGATGCCAAAAGGATCATCTCGCCTCCCTTTTGAGATCTGAAGAAGCTAGACCGCCGCTGCCGCGGAGCCTTGCTCAGATGAGTCATCTTGTAAGACCCAACCATGTTGAGTGCGCTGTAACTCAGTCGAAACAATAATGCTTGAGCAAGACGACCCTAAAAGCGAGATCAGTGAAGTCAGGGCAAGCCCATTTTGATGTGTTAGAAACATTTCAGTCTCCGATGGCTCTGGTTAGCCGCAAGTGTACAACTTTAGCTCCTGTATCCACTGTGCATCTCAGGAAAAGATGGTAAGGTTTGAGGCCAGGCCAGCCGCTCATGTTTGTTGTCACAAGAATGACTTGCGTGAAGAACACCAGATCAACGGTCAGTGAGAAAGTGCGATGAGAGTTCCAACGACATGCTATCAGCCGGAATTTTCACAATGATGAAGATAATAATTGATTAGTTATAAGATGGATAGGGCACAGACACCAAGGATTGACACTATCACACCTCACTTCAGTTGAGAATATAAGATAGACGTGATGTACGAAGTAAAACATGAGAGAAACCCCGGACGCTGAGTTGTTGTGTCAGACTGCTCGTGCTAGAAGACATTGACTAATGATAATGCTATGACGAACGACGTTGTGTTGAGGTTGTATCGACACAATCCCTGCACCGGTCAGATCAGAAGTGTCACTGTCACGAACATCACAAGTCTGAGTATAAAGAGATGCATTGATTGGCGGAGTACAGCTTAGCACATGAGGCGGAAGACTCCAAGTCAACTCAACCTTGACCGAGACATGGCAATTCCCGGCGTATTGGAGACAAAACCTCCCAGTTTTCAGCAGTGAATATTCCTCGAATATCCAGGCCTATCAAGATGACATCCTCTCTGCGCATTGGCTATGTACCGGGTTGGCAGGCCCGTTCGTATTTGCGACTTCACGCTTTACTTACTCTCTAACAGAGCACTTTTCCACACCCCTCCACTTCGCCCAGAAGTACTTCGGTCTCGATGCCACGCTCATCCCCTACCCATCAGGCACCGGGCACATGATCACTTCGCTACAATCGAATGAGATAGACGTCGGCATTGGATTGACCGAAGGATGGGTAGCTGGGTTGGGGAAACAAGGAGAGAAGGCAGGCTATAAGATTGTTGGTACATACGTCGAGACACCGCTATGTTAGTGAGGGACCTCAAGGCCACTGGAAAGCATGCCACCTAGCTGATAACGGGATCATGTAGGTTGGGCCATCAGTACCGGTTCAAAGCGAGATATAAAGGATGTTCCGGAATTGAAAGATTCAAAGATTGGCGTTAGCAGAATTGGAAGGTGTGTTTACCCTTTCGCTTTCGTATAAAGCCCTATGTCATTGTCTGTTGGGGACAACAAATAACAGAGACGGTAAATGCCATTGTATGGTGATGTTCATGCTTGATAGTCCATCAGTCCCGGACCTTGAGAGTCCAATCTGCTTTCTCGGTCATTCCTCTCGTCACCTTGCCCAACAATTGCGGAAAACCTTCCGCTAACGAAAACATCTCATAGTGGCTCTTACGTGATGGGCTTCGTCCTTGCCGATACCAAAGGCTGGCTCAAAGGCCCAGGCGACCCCCCGTTTGAAGTCATTCCCCTTCAAACCTTTGCTAAGCTTCGCGACGCCGTCAACGACAGCAGCGCAGATTTCTTCATGTGGGAGTACTTCACGTCCAAGAAGTATTACGACAATGGCGAGATTAAACAGATCGGAGAAATCTATACCCCTTGGAGCTCTTGGAAAATCGTTGCGGCCAATCCTGCCGATGCAAGATTATCGGGGATGTTAGAAAACATTAACAAGGGTGTGGACTACTTCAAGGCCCATCAAGACGAGGCGGTAGAGTACATCAGTTCAAAACTGGACTACTCGGCGGAGGATGCGGAGGCGTGGCTTAGGACTGTGAAGTTTGCCGATAATGTCAAGGGTGTGGATGAAGGCACCATCGAAAAGACAATCGAGATATTAAGGAAGGCCGGCGTGATCGGGGGGGAGACTGTCCATGCAGACACCATGATTGGATTGAGACCGACTGACTGAACATTGGCGTTGAGACTGCGTGTGATCAAGGGCCGTGGAGATGTCCTTAACTCATTCACCTCATTGTATCCAGGGTGTTGCTAGCATTAAATAATGTATGATGAGGAGCAATGAGCTGAGACCGCCCGACAATCAAGCGGGCTTGAAATTGTTAGGGGCTTGAAGCGACAAGGAAACGGTCTCTCTATGAGTGTGTGGTCCCTCCCGATCTCTAAATACTACCAACCCTCTGGCAATAGCAGTCTACATTTTTGTCAGTCTTAGCAGTCGAAACATAGAGAGTACTACCGGCTAACCTCTTTTTCCAGTATACGTC
>JAABUP010003752.1_pt1 | contig 26363 bp, 42 predicted proteins | sample 5559201 | NCBI WGS metagenome assembly JAABUP01 (sample SAMN10711887, study PRJNA513373) | rock metagenome | isolation source: Antarctica rocks | place: Antarctica | reverse complement strand
CCCCCCACGGTACATGCCTTAAACAAACCTAGCAGTGCAATATGTAATGCTTTGCAAAAGTGCCAATCATGCTTATCTCTCTAGCTATAAATGCATAGGGTGAAATACACAATATATAGGAGAGGCACACATCATTGCCTTTGGCTGGCTGCCTTGACAAGCAGTGCAGGAAGGGCAGTGCTTCTATCGAAACGAAAAAACAATAAAAGACTACGCCTTTCAGCGTCATTATAATGAGAAGCCAAGTATCATGCCGGGCTGCCCAGGAGTGCTTCTATTGCTCCAGGGACCTGGCGGGGCCGTTATCAATCGCTGCTTCACACGAGACGGCGGTCAGGCATATGGCAGAAAGATGACAGAAACCTGGATCCCATCCAACCGGACACCACAAGCACGCCTCTCAAGGTAGGCAACTTGCTTGTGACCAGCTTGGCATGTCGACCATTCACTCTGATACCCATTGCGTTCTTGATGCATGTCAATTGTCTCTGGGTTGTGCAACCTGGGTCAATCTCAGTGAGTTGACAGCCAGGTGCGCAGGCTCCGGGTGATTGTGCATCCTTGGATGACGCTACGCATTCTGCAGACTGATGCTCATCAGCAGTCTGGCAAAGTCATGCCGCTTGATCATGCAGGAATGTGGCAGGGCAGATTGCCCAGGTGCAAGCAGACCTGTCGTCTGCGCAGACAGCTGCAGGTGCAGCCACCAGGGAAGTGGAAGCAGCCAGAGCAGATGACCGAGAGGTCAAGCAGGTGGTCCAGCCATAGCCAGAAGCTTACTGTGTGTAATTTGGCATGGCAGATGTGTAATGTGTTGCTTGCGGACAAATGGGCGCTGCAGACAGAGCATTGTTTACCTGACGATGCAACATGTTGTAACATGTATGTGTAATAGTCTGTCTCTGTGTGTGTGTGTGTGTGTGCGCGCGCCTGATGTGTCAGGAATGTACTGGATCATGTTTTGGCAGAAAATAGCGTGAGTGTCCATGCAGTGGCGCGAGCGGGCAATCAGGGAGAAACAGACAGCAGAGAGGGCAAAGAACACTGCAGACAGCCAGCTGGATGAGCTGAACAGTCAGCAGGCGGATGATCCAGAAGGTGCCAATGCTGCCTTGCGAGACACTCTGAATGACATTGCAGATAAGGATCTGCAGATTCGAGACTTGCAGCGCCAGGTGACTACAACTCCTCAAGATTCACATTGCACCATCCTGTTTTGCCACACAGACACTCAATGCTCGCTCTCACCTCCGCATCAGACATGGACTACGCAGTAAGTCCAGCAGCCAGCGTAGAATTATTTGCTGGACACCATGGATGTCATCTGTCTGCTGTTTGTAATTTGCTGCCTTCTCCATTTCAAGCTGGTAGCACCAAGCAGCAGAGCCTTAGCTCACTCAAGCTTAATGTGTGGTTTGCTGGGGTTCCTCACAGTTATACCAGAGCAATTCTGCCACACTCACTGCTTGCTGCCCTGTGACTGTCTTGAAGGACTTGTGCTTGGCATTATGTCGCGACTCATGAGGAGTAAACGTGTTGCAGATGGCAGAGCGTGACGAGGCGCTGCAGACTGCTACCGCCGAGGACAATCGTGCCAAAGCTGCCATGTCTGAGCTGCTTCAGCAGAAGAAGGTGCTGATACGAGACAATGAAGCCTGCGAAGCTGCCATCTCTGATGTCATGGAAAGAAAGCAGGTGTTACTGCTGGCAACTTTTGCGAATGGCGTCCCTGCAGGCATTGCTGCTGATGCTTGACTGACGTTGCTTTGCTCTGCTCACAAGAGTTGGTCCCCCTTTTCATACCATAAGGATGCTGTAAGGCTCAACACATGGCACACTCATGCTGCCTTTTCTTACACAAAGTTGGCTGTGCATGGCATATGCTGTACTGGCAAGATGCGTGACTGAAATCACCTAGTGGGAGTTGAGTGGTAGAGTATTAACACTGCTAGAGCAATGCTGACAAAACATGTGGTGTGGTGTGCAGCATGCAAGGCAGTATGTCCAGTACTTGACAGAGAAAGAGCAAGAGCGGCATGATGCGATGGTCAATGCAGAACAGCAGCTTGAGCAGTTTAGGGTCCAGCAGGACGACTTGAAAAGAAGGGCTCTTGAGGTTGGTACTACACTTAGTAGATGGTTGCATTGCAACATTGTGCTGTTGCATAGTCTAGCATGCAACGTCAAGAAAGCCTGCCCCTGATGTGTCCAAGAAAGCCTGCCTTGCATGACAACTTTGTACCAGTGATAGCATTGATGGTTTGAGGGATAATCATGGGCTGAGGAGAAATCGTGGTCTTTCTCATGCACCCATGTTACCCAGAGGATGTGCACATGACAGCTGCTACCTGGTCATGCTGGACAGGTAACAAGGGGACTCCATGCCATACTCACCTGCCTCTGTTGTGGCTCCTGAAAGGCTGGTCCCATGGCCTGTGCTGGACTCACAAACATGATGCAGCATGCTGCATTTGGAACACCTTGTTGTGGCCTGCAGATGTCGACTCCTGAGGAGGAGGCTGCTGCAAGGGCTGAGCTGTGCCGCGCATGGGAAGAGGACAACTGGACGCCAGAACAGATCCAGAACTGCCTTCAGGTGAACATGTGCAACTCCTGCTATGACAGCAGACATGTGTATCAGTATGTTTGGCGTTTTGGCAAGAGCCTTTGACCGTCACAAAATTTCTATTTAGGTTCATCGTGGTTCCTCGCTGTCAGGACACACTGTTGATGGTACACTGGTTGTGTGCAGACGACCAGCAGTGAAAGCAACACGCTAAAGTTCAGTTCAGTTATTACAGCTCAAACGTCCAATAATCTAATTTGCTGGCAGCGTCGCTCAGAGCAACTTTGCTATTATGTTCCTCTGATGGGTTGCTTGCACAATGCATGAGCGCAACGCGCTCACAGCCCATTGTCCATTTGCCTCACAAGTGAACACATGGGACATGTGCAAATGTCCCTGGGTTACCGTGCTCTGTTGCCTCAGAGTGCATGCCTGGTGGAATGCAGGTGGATGTGCTGGTAGATCGCCTCAGGAAGGTGGAAGCCCAGATCGCCCAGAAGGAGAGAGTTGCAGGAACTGACCTGGCCACCCTCAAGGTGGCTGTTTTGTCCTGCATGCCACATCACACCGCTTTCCAAGCTGTACTCAACATTCTTGAGCTTGTGTAGCTCACTCCATGCATGCAAATGCTGGATTTGATATTTTGCTTTGGCGGCTGTTACACGCAAGTCCTGTCTGGTGGCAGTTGCCCAAACCAATTTGCGTGAAAGTGCATGTCTGAGCTGTGTCGTATAGTGTGATGCTGCTTTGCCCCACATCTGCAATGACAAACCCACTAAACCATTGCATGCATGACAACATGTCCAGTTCTGGGCTGCACATGCGCTTGGTCAATCAACCATCATCAGGTGCTCCCACTTTGAGGAATCACTGTTCTTCACTTGTCCCTGTTCTAAAACCAGTTGTCGCCTGCTATGCAGGTTCAACACCACCAGCTTGAGAATCAGGTGGCCAAGTTGGAGCTGAAGTTCACCAAAGTGGCGCAGGCTCATGAGCTGCTGACTGATGGCGTTGACAGGCGCAAGACCACCAGCAAGAGGATACGCAACCTGACAGAGCAGCAGATCAGTCAGCTGTTCAACATGTAAGCAGCATTGCATACAGGTCTTTCATGCAACAGGCCCGATTTGCAGTCAGTGCCATCACACATGTTGCTCTTGTCTTGTGCAAGATTGGAGCTGCAGCCTGTACATAAAATCAAGTCATGTGATTGGCGTATGCATCAGTCCAGCGCAACATGCAGATGCCAGAGATGCATGCAGAGTCCAAGTAACTATCAGTCAGATAGACAAAACACTGGATGCCAGAGATGCATGCAGAACCCAAGTAAGTGTCATTCAGATGGACATAACAGTGTCATTGACTGACATGCAGGTATCTGAGCAAGAAAGGTCACAGAGGCTCTATCAAGCTGCTCCACGATGCCGAAAAGCTAGAGCTGAAGGTGGACATGGACGGCAGCAGCACTAACAGGAGGAGCGTGGTCAAAGACATGAAGAGTCTGTCTGGAGGAGAGCGCAGTTATACTTCTGTGTGCTTCATCATGGCTCTGGCCAATGTCATCTCTGCGCCCTTCCACTGTATGGATGAGTTTGATGTCTTCATGGATGCTATCAATCGCCGGGTAAATCGTCATGTAGCACGTGCTTGCAGTTCTCTGTGCCATGCATGTGTGTTGTGTGCGTGTGTGTGTGTGTGTGCGTTTTTCTTACATATGCAGGTTTCCTTTTTTCCATCTCTTTTCATTTTGTTGCGCTCTGCTGAACAGGCACAGGGTGCTATGCTTCACCGTTGGATTGTTCTCTTTAAATTGAATTTGTTTATCAAGGGGCGACTCATTTAGCGCCAGCTTGACAGTGCCAGCTCCTTGTCCCAAGCAACATGATGACTTTTGTGCTGCATATGCACTAGATTCTGTGCCTGTTGAGTAGGCTTGTCTGTGGCCTGCAGGTCAGCCTGGCTGCCTTGCTTGAATTTGCCATCCAGAACTCGCACGTACAGCTCATCCTGCTGTCCCCTCAAGATGTATCAGCTGTGGAAGAAGCCAGGCTGCTTGCTGAAAAGTCCTTGCCCCTTCCAAACCCAGAGATCTTCCTCAAGATTGTACAGATGGTTCACGCACGGCCTGGAGCTGATCGTTGAGCGCCGCCGTGGTCTTGAGGCTGCCAATTGGGAGACTGTACATCACAATTCACATGAAAGTTGCTGGTCAAGTGTCACACACAAGCTCACTTGAGAATTGCTCGCTACACGTATACGCCATGCATGCATCCTGTGACACTATGCCGTCAGGCATATTAGTAATACTTGTTTTGATGTGCTGAGCAGCTATGCACACTACTTTATTTTGATCCAGATGTGCTAAACAGTGATGCAGCTAAACAAACTGTTCAACCGTATTGCTGATGGCGACACCTTCTGGTATTTTGTGTCTCAGATACTTGTAGCAGGGTACAATGAGCAAATAGGCATCTGATGCGGGATTTTGCCATACTATGTCGTACAATAATCTAACACATATAGCACTAAAAATAATGCTGTGTTTATACATATCTGCAGTTGTTTGATGCTAGGTCATGAGCACTGCTAGCTAACACAACGGTGATGACGTGCTCTCAGGCACATGCTGGTATCCTGCACCTTAATACGTTGCAACATTTCCATGTTCAGGCAGCACCCATGACAAGTCTTGTCTTAGATTGAAAAGTTGCAAATTTCGACCAACAGGGGCATCGAATTCTGTGCTTTCAGAAGGAGCTGGCATGCTTACACAAGAGAGAAACTATACTGCTTTGGCGAGCAACAAATGGCAAGAGAGACAGAAGTGTTATACAAGTATCAGCTAATCAGTTATCGTATTACGGCACCGTCACTCCTGTACAGCCATCTGGCCATGCGCACGACAGGCTTTCCAGACTTGCAAGAGTTGACTCAGCATGACACCAAAGTGACACTCAAACGCAATCCGAAGACAGACGGACCGCGAAGAGCTACGCAGAAGGGAAATATGGAATGCAGAGAGCAAAATATAATTACAAATCTGCAAGTACACAACAGTTGTGAGCTGGGCTGATTTCATGAAAGAAATGATGCAGCTGCGCTGACTGTGCTGAGCTGCTGCTGAAGCTGCTAAAATCTCAAAAAGCCTCGCCGGTCACGAGCAGCAGAAGCATTAAGCACTGACACTGACAAGCAAGTGGCAACCCGGCTCAAATATACCTGAAGAAAGACAAGTAGAAGCGGTCTTGTAGGCGATGACGGGAAGTAGCAGTGACAAAGATAGGGTTGCCAAGGCACACGCTCAGGCACATTGCAGCCTTGCCCATTTTGCTCTAACTTGTATGCATGTGTTGCTGCTGATGGATCATATTGCCTCTCCTTGTGCTGTGCACACGGTATATGCCCAGCTCCTTCAAGCCCTTGGTTAAGCAACCCTTGGTATTGCTGGTGGTCATCAGCTTTCCAGCAAATTGCTTGGTGTCTACTTCCAATGGCTTGGTGATGGTGTTGGTGTTGGGCTGGCCTGCATACTAGTCCATTGCCTGCTGTAGCCAAATTGGGAAATATAGTATATCACAAACGAAGATAATCATGAAGTGGCCTCCGTTCTTGTTTTTGGTGGTGTCTGGCAGCAAGTGCAGTACTCCTCCCGCTTGTCAGACTGGCACCAAGTATGGCATAGCACTCTCACTAATTGGCAACAGCACATTGTCTAGCCTCACAGCTCCTGCATTGATCAAGACTGCCATAGCAAGCTGAACAGCATACCATCCCTTAGCTGTAGCAGTTGCTGATGCTGGTCTGTGCTGCTGTTGCTGCAGGTGTTGGCCATGCTCTGAAGTAGCAGTTGCTTTCAGGGGCACAGTTCCTGTCTTTTGGTAGCCCAGCTGGCTGGCATGGATGCTGTAGCCCTTCAGCACATTCCTGGTTTGCACACTCAGCATGGGGTTGCCTGTCTGGCTGACTGGGTTCCAGTCACCAGTGCGTCCCAGTAGCTCAAATTTGCTGGACAGATGGGATTTGTGCTTGACAGGCTGCCTGGTGCTGCTATCAGCTCTCCTGCTGAGGTCATCGAGCCGGCATGTGTAGGCAGCCAGTGCTGTGTGAAGTATATCGTCATGTCCTGAGGAATGGCTTCCTGTACTGGCCTGTGGCATGCAGCATGATTGTGCTGCATCCAGTCTGACAGTTCCCTGAATGCTGGATGTCTGATCGTCAAGGTTTCTGCTTTAACAGATTTGCTTTGCAGCCGTGTTCAACCATACACGATTGTTGGTAACAGGTCACAGCAGGGACTTATATCCAAGCATCCGCGTCCTGTGGGCTCAACTGACAACTGAGCTGCTGTTGCCAAGCCTTTGTCGTACAGGTCCGTGACATGCTGCCTGTGTAGTTGGGAGTTGTTGTTGCTGGCTGTGGGTATTGTGTAGAGGCTGGAATATCGTTTGGCAAGGCTGGTTGGATCCAGGCTAAGGGCTCCCTGCAGTGCGGCATCATTGGGGTTCACACAGAGCAAACAACACTGGATCTACTGTTGCGCTTCTGTCAGGGCTGGGTAGCAGCCAACATTGTGTGCTTCACACTGTTAGCTGTAGTTTTTCTGGGAAATTGCTAGGTGTCAGGGCCGAATGCTGCTGTGTTTACATCAGGTTTGGTAATTCACCATTTATCATGGCCAGGTTGGTTTAGCTGGTTGATTTGATGTGATCATGCACATGCAGTGATTTGTGAAAGAATCATTGAGTTGTCAGTACTATGTATTGGCTCATCGCTGTTGTGATGCCAGCAAAGTGGTGGCTCATCTCTCTGCAGTACATAGCGGTGGAATATTTCGGCCCTTTTGCGCATGTGCACAAAAGGGCCCACATGCGTCCAGGAAGCGTCCAGAAGCACGTGCTTCTGGACGCGTGTCACTGACTCGGTGACCCTGAGAGATCTGTGGGCAGATCTGTGGGTTCTCACGGACATCCCCGATTTGTCACATTGAGCTGCGGCACCTATCTGACTGGGTGCAGACAGAACTTGCACAGAAGCAAAACAGCAACGATGGCCGCACCTCCTATAGGCGTGCTTCCTGACGGGCGAGACATTCATTATGGCATCATCTGTGACATGTGCCGATGCGGCCCCATCTTAGGCGACCGGTACAACAACAAAAAAAGGCCCTGTGATGACTTCTGCCACAGATGCTTCCAGGGCCTTTCGACCAAACAGCAAGATAGATTCTATCAAGTGTCACACCAAGGTGAGCCGTACCGGAGGGCAAGCACCATCAGCATTGCTAGTAACTGCATATGTGCAAACGCATGCCACGGCTGCATGATCATGAGAGGCCTCTCACGAGCAGGTCCATCTTGTCCTTTGCCACGCAGACTGGCAACTTGCACTGAGTCATTGCCAGCTTTCCAACACATGCAGCGAATGTTCGTGCGCTCCAACAACATCTGCATTTTCAGGTTGGATTCCTGTAGATCAGCTTCGCGGGCCCAGACCGGTGGCTAAGCGAACGGCTCAAGTCCACCGAGCGCCTCCCAAGAACATATCCAAGGCGCTCAATTCAGGTGTGGAGCTCAAGCGGCATTATCCGGGACCGGAGTTGTACGAAAGGATCAAAGCATATGTTGAGAGGAGTGTGGTCCAGCATGTAGGAAACCGAACCGGTTGTCAATACAGCTCCCTCAAAGTCAGACAGGCAAGCCGGTTGTTCGATCTGTGTATGTGCAAGTGCTGCAGTCTTGTGTGTGGGGCTGTCTTTCTACTCAACACTTTGCTATTTTAGGGCTACAGCCCACCTGCAAGGCCATGGCCCTGTGTGTACATCAGCCTGCCTGATCAGCAAGCAAACAAGTTGTGTCAATCAGTAAGATCTTGCAACGCAACAGCTTGATCAAGGGGTAGCCAGGTCGTTGAATACCACAGTTTGTCAAACCAGCACTTGTCACGCCTTGCCAACTCCAAACAGCTCATTTACAAATTTAAGGGAGGCAGGTCTGCACAGCATTGCTGGCACACTGGCAAGTGCTGCATCGCATGTAATCCACAGCTTACACAGAAGCTTGCATGCTTGTGAAACCTTGATCAGATGACGTTAATTTGCTGCAGGTGATGGAAGTGAAGAACAAAGACTTGTATAGGATGTATAATGCTTACCGCGATGGCACCATCAAACGTCACATGAAGAACTGCGCCCATATGAAAAACCCTCCGGAAGAGCTGCGCCCGCCTAAGCATAGCAGTGCAGGAAAGCTGTATAGGTTCTTTTTGGACATGCATGGTATGGCATTCTCCTGGCTGATGTGCATCCAACAATTCAGCAAACTAAGCAACGTTGATGTGCATCGGCTCAGCATCAAAATTTAAGCTTTGCACATGCCAAGACCAGTGCATGCTGTTACAGTCTCAGGAAGCATGACCAGGCTGCACAGGTCGCTGTCTTGTGTGCCTCTTTGCACCGCATCGCATTGCCTGCATCACACTGCAGTACATCATGATCTGATCAGTACTTGCCTACAACATGACATAGCACTTGTCATGATAAGCATTGAGGTGAGAAGTGAGTCCAATGCAGGCCACAGGCGCATTCACCCTGAAGCCAATGAGCTGTTGCTCTTTCATGGTTGTGAAGAGAGCGTAGTGGAACTCATCATCCGTGATGGCTTTGACGAACACAAGGCAGACCTAGAGTCAGTGGAATTTGGCCTTGACTTAGCATCAAGTCACATAGCAATGTCGATTTGATCTCAAATCAGTGCAAACAGCTTGGTCGACGTTGGCCAATGATTGTGACATGGTCATGCTTGTACAGCATGTCTTCTGCAATTTGGACAACTGGACCCTGCATGCTTGTGCACTGAACCTGACAGATGTATTCTGCTTGTGGTGCAGTGGCATGTTTGGTGCTGGAATCTACTTTGCTGATAAGAGCAGCAAGTCTAACCAGTACACTGGCAGGAGTTCTTCAAGTGTGCGCTACATGTTTCTCTCCAAGGTTGTGATGGGCAACGCATGCAAGGCCAAAAAGAGTATGCGACAAGCACGGAGTGCTCCCATCTGTCATCGTCTGAACCAGCCATATGACTCGGTCAAGGCTGAAGCAGGATGCCCCAATGACCGTGGTTCAGCCCTAAAATATGCTGAATACATTGTGTATGAGAAGTTCCAGGTATGCACAATCATGCATATATCTACCCCACCAGTAGCAAGCTTGCTGCATGGAAGCACATTTTTTGCACAGAAGCAGAACAAGGTTTGCACCAAGTTTGACGCATACATTGCATGTGCACATTGTTGCGGGCATTGAAGCTAATCTGCTCAAATATGCCACTGCCTGAGATCTGTAGCCCAATGTGGCCATGAGATGCTGACAGTGCTGCACTACGTGTCTCATGGTGATGGTATGGTGTACGGTAGTGTGTGCTGCTTGCTGTTACACAACCACAAAAGCAGCTTGTGCCCTTGGTGTCTTGCAGGCATACCCAATGTATCTCATCAAGTATGAGATGATGAAATGAATCCCAATGCAGCACATGGTGAAGGGCTTGAGCAATCATCAAGGTCCTGCGTTTGCATCTGAACATGGGGGATGTGCCTGCCCTTAGAGCTACATATGTAGGCCGTTTATGTGATAGCAGCACATGAGGTCAAGTCCCTGTTTCTCAACAAGTAGTTTCAAAGCAGCTTGTACCACTAATAGGTGTCAATTGTATTTTGAGACATTCATGAACCCGTCCCAAACGCATCATTGTACCCCATAAATTTTAAGGACATTCTCAAATCCATGTTGGTGGCCATTGTATGTGAGCCTGACAGCAAACACACAATGGCAACAAGCTTGACTGAGCATCATCTTGATATCATGCTCCATGGTATGACACTTGGATGTGACGAAGTTGACATCATACTTCAGCATCACAATTGTTAATGTTCTTCTTCTTCACAATGCAACTTCAAGCTCGAACTGCCTATGAACAGATTGTCTACCACGGTGAGTCACAAGAAAGAGGACAACTGCTTAGCAGTGCTGTATTGTACTGTACTAGACAAAGTACATGCCATGAGCTATCCGAAGTGTTGTTGTTTGCAACAGCTTCAAAAAGGCATCTAAAAAGAAATGTTCTGTTTGGATGCCTGGCCAGCATTAGTATGAGATTAGCTGAGCCTCACTCACTTGCGCAGCACAGCTTTGCAAGCCATTACTAGATGGTCTGATGGAAAATGTGCATTTGGTATTGGCGGAAAGGGCGAGGACTTGCCATTCTGATCCCTGTGACTAGATCCTCGTGGCATGCGCAGTACCTCAGTGACATGCCAATTTGCAGACGTCAGCCAGATATAGTCCAAACACCCTGAGAACGATGGCGTACAAGTTGTCAATTTTGGCTCTTGTCCACCATGTGCGGCAGCATAGGCACTGACCATCTTCAATCCAGCTGTGTTGAAGTGATGCTTCGACATTCTACGGAAGCCGTGCCTTTTATGAGGGTGCTCATGGTGTCTTGCATCAATGCCATCGCCAGAATACTGGCCAGACATCAGCATGTACACTCCACTCATCAAATAGCCTTGAGCTGGAATCTACACCACACAGAGCTGATTCCGAAGATGTACGGTGACAAGCAGTTCAAGCTGCATATGTACATGACGTGCACTGTGAAGCCTCTCACTAAATCAGACCCGGCCAAATGTGAGTATGGTGCATGCCATTTGGCATTAAAGACTTGTTCATTCACTGAGCAGGCAGTGCGGCACAGTGAGATCATGCAACTACTCAGCTGAAGATGAAACACCATTGGCCTTGCACTCCAATTTTAGACTCCATAGCATTGACAAGCAATGCCCGTGACTCCTTCAGGCCTCTCATGCAACAGTCATATACTCAATAAGCAACTCAGCCGCGCTGATATGATAGTTGAAGCAATACCTTGCGGTCATAAGCATCTGGCTTGTACTTGCGCCAGAGGCTATTCCAATCACCAGCAAGCATCACAGGGAATCCTTGTACTGAGTGCCCATTGCAAGCTAACAGATCTGAAACTTTTTGACACACAATAGCAGCTTGCGCTAGTTTGATGTCAGGCCAATCTGGGTTGAAGTTCAAGTGCACTGAGCCTGAACAGCAAAAGCAGAAAGTTTGACAGTAAGACAGGAAGGCTGCAGGCCCCAACAAGCATACTAGGACATTAGAGGCTTATGCCTCAATCAGGAAGGAGGCACCTGCCAAGAAGGGTAAGCCTGAGGCCTCATCTTTGAGCAAAATAAGAATGCATCCCTCCCCTTTCTTACGAACCTCCTGCCAGAACTTTGATCCGTCTTGTGGTGCATGATCCCCAAGCCTGTTGCAAACACTTGCAGTAGACATTCAGGCATCATCATTGTGAAAAGAAAAATTACAGGGGTAGGGTCATAATGGGTCATAATGGGAGCCTCTAGACCTAAACGCAGCCAAGGCTTCATCATTTCCATCTTTTCAAATCATGTCCTGCAGACTGCTGTGCGGCATATGCACTTCCTCATGCTGCAGCGTCACAGCTGTTTGCTCACCTGACATTTTGCATGGACAGTAGCTTGAATCGGGAAGCTCTATAAAAGATGGCCTCACCTTCTGGCCGTCCACCGCAATGCCTCTCCCTGGCCTTCCAGAAGCCCTGAAACAATTGCACAGTTCTCAACTGCTAGGTTCAGTACTTGACTTGTGCGCAACACAAGCACAACAGACGGCGTTTCGGCTTTGTTGATCATTGGGTGGTTAGCAGTAGCCCAGTTCGTTCTTGGCTGCGCCTGCTTGACTCACTTTCACAGCAACATCCTAGGCTGTTACCTTCAGTTCTTTCTGAGCCAAGAGAGGTGAAAAGTCCTCATTGAAGACAGCTTCTTCGACCTAAGTTGCACAGCTCAGGCAAGCAACTAGTCCACAGTCACAATCTTTCTAGACTGTGTGACCAAAGTCCTCACCTCTTGCAGACATACGACGTCCGGATCGTAGGCTTGCAGCTCCGCAGAAAACTTGCTCCACCTGCTGCGCCAAGTTTTGTGCTCGGATGGGCACTGGGGGTGTGACCTAACAAGCAAGCCGAGAGCAGTTAGCTTTGGCAGCACATTGCCAGTACTATGTCATCCAACACTGCCGTGCACCTGTCTCTGATATACTTGTGAGCCAGCAGGTTGTATGTCAAAAAGGTAATAGGTGCTGCTGATCCGCTATGATATTGTTGCGAGTGCTGAGTCGCCAGAAACTCGCGAAGATGTGCCATGTCGGCGCAGACCTGCCGCACGCACTGGCGGCTTGAACGGCTGCGCAGGTTTGACCGGCAGGGGCGGCAACGCCTGGCTTGGTCAAGGTGCAATCAATGAATTCATCGCCATGAAAATCTTCCATTTCTCAGCTCAATCATTCACTCAAAACTACATGCAAAACAACTTCTCAGAATATCACCCATGCACAGCTTTCAATCAAAGACATGTCATTTGCAATTGTACTGTAAGAGGAAGCCCATGTACACATCTCTTGTGTTACGCTTTGCCATGATGTACCTGATACAACTGATATACACTCTGCAAAGCACAGAAGTGCAAATACACTGCTTGACAAGCAGTGTGGAGATGTACATGGGATGCAGCTAGGCTGAATGTGCCCTTGATCTACACAGCATTGCCCTTGATACTAAGCCAAGCCTGCAATGCAGGTGTGCAGAGCAACCACAACACCCTTGTGGAGTTCTTGAATGTTGGGGAAGCGTTGGTGCATGGTACCAAGCACAGTCTTTCAGTCACTACGCAATCAATTTACGTCAGATGACAGCTAAATGCACCTGTATTTGCCACAAACACCCACACATATAATATTGCATAGCATGATCAATGCATCTGCAAATTTATAGCTTTAAAGCTTCTTCTGGGACACATGCTCAGATGTTGGACATAGACCCAGCCAGTTTGAGCAAGCTGTAGTGCACTCTAGCAAATTCAAGCTGATTCTGCTGCAAAATTACTGTGGCCGAATAGACGCACCCTTTCTAATCACATTTGCATCAGAGGTATTGATAGACTGCAGGTTCTTGCACAATGGGGGTTCCCAACTGACCGACTGGGTGTCTGAGATCTTCTTTGGGCCAAGCGTCAGGACCATACAGCGCATCCGAGAGGAAAGCCAACTTCCACTGCGTTTAGGTACCTCTTTAGAACACGTGGACGTTGCTCACAAGTTGCTCAAGGACTATGGCCTGAAGGATGTGCCATTCATTGTCTCAGAGGACGGCACAGCACAACAGGTCAGAGCAGACATCATGCAGGTGAATGGAGAGTTGCGAGTGTTTGGATTCAACGGCGAAACAGTCACTGTCAGGACTGCTCAATATCACCCGACATGCAGCAGTCAGTGTACTCCACGTACATGATGCAAAAGCATGCCAGTATATCACGCTGTCTAGAAAATCAAAGCACCACAGCATGGCAGTATAAGTCACCCGTTCATCTGTAGCATCACACTTGGCTCCTCCTGCTGAGCAGCTCTTGAACACCATCCAGGCAATTACTGTGAGCAGCCTTGATCACGCTGCGTATACAAATATCGGAAGTCCTGAATAGTACTGCCTCATTGTTCTGTTGCTTGATGCTGCAGCCAGCTGGGTTGTGAGCATTGCTAGCTAATACAACAGTGATGACATGCTCTTAGGGTGGCACATGCTGGCACCCTGGCCCATGACACGCCGCCATACTTCCACATCAGTCGCTACAGGCAGCGCTGCTAGCACCCACCCATGAATCAGATTTGATGCACTTGCTTTTGCTGCTGCTGAGTGATCTGCAAGTATGGCAACTCCGTAACGCCTTGTAACGGCTGGTCTGAGCTTGTGCGCAACTGACGGCAAGCCTTGCTGAACAATCAAAGCGTTTGCATCGTGCAACGCGCTTTTTGCGCGATTCTGCATACCGTAACGGTCCCGTGCTGACCGCAAACGCATCTTGACAGAGTCACGGCCACGACTCCTTATGGCGGACGGTTTAGCGAAGGACATGAAAAGCGAAATGTTGACCAGCCTGACCACCGCTTTGCGACAGGCCGATTCGTTTGGTCTGGCAGAGTCCAACGAGCTTGCAGAAACAGTATTAAGGCAAGGACTCCTTGCAGAAATGCCAACGGACTCAGCACAGCAGCATCTGAAGTGGTCAGCTGCTGCAAAAGAGTGGCTGCATTCCCTGCTGGCGCTCATCTCGGACACACAGGTGCAGCACTTACACCAGTCAGGCAGCTTTCCTGCTCACTTTCAGCAACACTGTGCAGCGACAACCTGTGCTTCGATGCAGACGACCAAATGTCAGCTAGCAAGTCGACTGGCAGTAGCTGCCATGTCAGGCAGCAGCAGCAGTCTCTTTGTGGAACACTACGTTGCGTATGTCCTAAAAGTCCTGGAGCTACTGCGCAAACAACCTCAAGAAAGAGCGAGCCATTCTCAGCTGTGGCCAATCATCACAGCTGCCTTCGACAGGTTAGGGAAACTCAGCGTGCGCTGCAAACAGCAGCAAATATCGTGCAAATTATAGTTTTGAGTATATTGTGCTGTGCACGTGCTGCCATCTCATAACCACTGACTACCCCTGAAGTTGCTCTTAGCATACATGCGTGACCCGGCGCAAGCCGTCATCTAAGGGTGCACACTACCCCTTTGAACGTTCTGCTTGCTGATGTGCAAGTGCATCTGCTCAGCATCATCTGCGCTGCTTTTGTGCTGTTTGGAAGCATCTGCTTCAAGCACAGCATGTGTATTGAAGCACATCAATGACTCCTTGAGTGAGGCCGCCAGAGCAAACATACAGACAGACTTACAACCTCAAAGCATGCTATACATGTGCTTGCACAGAACACCATGTCATAGGTGTTTGCCATAGCACAAAAGCTTATATAAGCAGCAATACATGCTGACAGGCCAGGCAGTGTGGCCATTCAGAATACCTTGCATGCACCTGAAAGGTGTTTTGTTGACTTGCAGGATAGCGCAGCTGCTGGATGTGCCTGGCCTGCGGCGGGAAGCCTCCAATTTGGCGCCAAAGCTCATCGCTGTGCTGCAGCCTGTTCTTGCAGCAGGTAATTGTGTACACACTGTTCTGCGACCTAACTGCACTCTGTATGCCATCTACATGCGCTTTGGATTGGCCCTGTCATATTGTGGGGCCAGCCCTTCCGCCCCTCTGTACACATCTCAGCTGCACTGTTGCTGCTATTGCCTGGACCACCAAAAAAAGCACAAGGGGCTTCTTTCACCCAAGAAATCGCCTCAGATCCCCATCTATGGTGTCTCCTCATTGAATGCCAGCTTCACACACATGAACAGATCTGAACCTCCACAGCACTGCATCTGTACCTTTTCATTACAGGTCTGAAGCACTGCATTGCAGGAAATGGTGAGTCTGGTAAAGGAGTGCCGAGCCACGGCAGTGTGACTTCTGACATGCTGAAAGCCCTCAATGCTGGGCTGCAAGCTCTGCCCACAGCCTTCAGGGCGCATCAGAAGATTGTGGGATCCTTTGCTACAAGGTTGCTGGCATCGTCTCAGCTGCATGATGCAGTCAGGTGTGAAGCGGCTCTGCTTTACAGCTTGCTTCCCAGGGTTACAGGTATGCTTCTTAATAACAATTTACAGGCATTTCAGCTAATCCTTTTTGCCAGGTACCTACTAGGTGTGCCTAAACCCTAGTCTTGTGAGCCAACATACACTGACGTATGACACTAAATTGCAAGGTATGCTTCATGACTACTTCCAAATTGGTCTGACAGCACACAGACTGAGTCATCAGCCTGCAAGGAATTATTGTTGGTGTTGTATCGGAGCGTTTTGTATACTTGGTGAATTCTATGTTTGGCCATGTCCCATCAGGATGCCGCTCAACTTGCTCTAGAGGCGCATGAAGGGTGTGTTTCAATACATTGGCAGCAAGGCCAGCGTTATTTCTCATCGGTTCTCAGACCCTAAACCACGAAAATGCAAAAACCGCTAAAACCCTAAACCCTACAATTCATTAAACAACCCTAACAAAATTGAAAGTTTGAAGATTTCTAGGGTTTTGCAAACCCGTAACGGTAAGAACCGATGAGAAATAACGCTGGGGGGCAGCAATGGTCTCTCACAAGTGCAGTATTCCACTAGATACCGATCTGCAATCACTTTGCCATGCAGACGCAGATGGCTGTCTGTCAACAAGGCTATAGCTTGCGAGCTGATTGATGATATACTATAACCATGCGAGTCTTACATGGTGTGAGTCTTACATGGTACACCGTACACTGTCTACAGAAACTGACAACTATCTGAGATGCTTTTTTGATGATGCTACTGCAGGTGATGCAGACACCTGGAGCAGCTACATCCAGAATGCACTCTGTGCCTGTCATGCAACATTGGACATCGCCTATTTGGGCATGGACGACTCCGCCTTGAAAGCAGCTAGCAAAGCAGCTTTGGATCCTGATGCACGGTCGCTCACTGCACCAAATTCAAACTCTGCTCAGCAAGGCAAGCCGGCAGGGCAAAGCGTGCACAGCGTGGGAGCCGTTCAGGGTGCACTCAGCCAGCTAGCTGGCTTTCTTGAGACCCTAGAAAGGATGCTGACTCTGTCCTTTCCTGTGGCCGTACCCATACCTGCTCATGGGCTTCTCATGCTGTTCACCAGGATACTGTCTATGGATGACACTGCCAGGCAGGCAGGTATGCGCCCCACTGAAAAAGATACCGATGTGATTGAAGTTGATGCATTGCTGCGCATCAGATGTAGTCAGATGCACTCAGGTTCCTGCATGCACGGCAGTGGATGACAGACGCTTTGCACACAGTAGGCAGGACGCAACTACCACAGCCAACATGCATTTCAAGCTATCAGCATGCACACTCTGTTTGTCCAAAGACAAACATGCATCATCCTCTTGTGCTATCGTGGCATGCTGCAGAGCAAGCGCTCACCCCCTCCCCCTCCACTCCCCAAACAGGCTCTGCACACCATCAAGATGGGCCAGTCTGGACAGCCTTGCTCGCTACTCTTCACTGATCTGTCTGAGACCATGTGTGATTTAGTACATGATGTGATACTGCAGGGCAGGTGCCTCCTTCAGCGTCTGCCTATCTGGTGTTGCTTGCTGCCCTTCCTGCCCTTCACACCTGTGCCCTTCAGCTGATGCAGACCCTGCTGTGGGCCGGCCAAGCCGCTCTACTGCTGCACCACACCTCCATGGCCAGGCTGCTCAGCAGTCTGCTACGCCAGGTGGCTGCCTCTGCTGCTGCGGACTCTGCCCCGGCAGCCTTGCAACTCAGACAGCAGGTAACAGCAAGTTGTCCCTTATGTGGACACTGCCAGACAGGCTAGCAGGCACTTGCCTCTGTACACAGCAGAAGGGCAACAGGACTCTGCAAACCAGCTGGAGAGAGGATAGCATGACACATCTTGTATCTGGTGCAACACGCTCACTTCACAAATGACCGCATAATGGTCCTGCTGACACTTTGCCTTTTTTTATCCGCCTATTGGAGCACGATATACATCTGTATGCATGACCAGCACATGAGATTGAGTGTGTGATGTTGCATGACAGAGAGATTTCACCATATCACTTGAGTCTCAAGCATGGTGGCCAGCAATCATGAGCTGCAGGTGTACAGAACAGCTAGTGCTCTGGTGACCCAAGGGGGGTTGGGGGTAGGGTCCTTGTTGGGTCCTGAAGCCACAAAGTGTGCTTTGCTGGAGCTGTATGGCAGTAAGCACAGCAAGAAGCGGCCTGCTGAGGAAGGTATGTCTGCCTACTGGACATTGACTCTGTCTCCATCAGTGCATAAGCTCATAATCTGTCACAAGCTAGCTGCTGAACAGCATATCAGTGAAGGGTCATGTCCACTGCTAGACTGCATGGGCATGCTGCAGTCCTATTCATCTGTCCTTTCGCCATGTCGGTCTATTGGGTGATTCATTCATTGACTGAATGAGCGGTTGATTGCTTGCTTGTCTGACTAACTTGCTGATTGTTCGGTTGCCGGAGCAAACCCAATTGATTGGTTGATTGATCAGTGTTGACCTGTGATGCCGGAGCTAGGTAGTTAACAGGAAGGTAGCGGCTAGAATCTCACGCTGAAGCTGATATACGTGGCCACACACATAAAGGTCAAAGGTTGGAGGTTGTCAACAGTGAACAAGGGGTTTGTCATTGTTGACAAGGTTGCTGCGCATGCCAGCGCACACGCGACGCCTGATGTCATGAGCTGCAATGCCACATGCGCATCTCCTGTGTTATCCAGGGCTTGTCAATGGCCATGTCCCCAAAAAGCACAAGAAGAACAAGAAGGAGGATGCGCTGCCATCACTGGATGCAATGCTGGCAGACGGCATTGCCTCAAGTGGTGCACAGCAACAACCTGGCACTGACTTCAACAGCTCTTCACCTGGCCCACAAGAGGCTGCCTTGCACATGTTGGAGTGCCTGGTACAGGTGAGTCCAGTGCTGTCTGGTCTGTGCAGAGCCTGCATGCTGACAAAAGCAACCTGCTTGCATGGCACAGAGCAAGCTTGGTCTATGCAGAGCATGCATTTTTGATGAAAGCAACCTACTTGAATGGCACCATATGAGCTGATTTGAACGCTCAAAGTACAAGGACAGTGAAACAAAACCAACAACACGCGCTGCTAAAAGATTGGGTCCTGATCATAACATGCATTTGAGGGAGATTTATGTTGCACAGGCGGCAGGCAGCAGCATGTCTCAGCAGCAGCGCACTCAAATAGATGCCATAGTTGCCCACATAGCGTCGACAGCTGGTCTTGCCATAGATCAGATATCTCAGTCCTTTGAAGGGAACAGCAGTCAGGCAGGCACTGTCGCAATACAGCTGGCAGCCCTGAAGGCACTGCTGGCTTCTGTGCTGTGCCCCGCCCCCCACCGCCCCTCCTTCCTACCCCAGGCACTCACGCTCTTCACACAGGTACGCACTGCAACAGCAATCGAAATGACATTCCTTGGTGTCTCAATACCAAGCTCGTGGTCACTTGCGCTGTGTCAGGCCTGTGCTGTCATTCCAGGCATATGGCAAACTGCGGTGTTGCTTTGCATTTACTATGCACAAGTCATGATGCATAGTCGTTGCCCAGGAAGTACCATATACAGCAGAAGCAGCTCCAAGCCTGCATGCTCCATATCAACTGAATCTGTACAGAGCTGCATCCATAGTACAGCATTTTGGCGGCCTCAAAGCATAGCATATACAGATGGCTGTTGGCATGTAGGGCTCGCAGTCACCAGCGCCGCAAGTGGCCACCTTCAGCCGACAAGCTCTTCTGGCTTTAGAAGGCATCATACACCCCAGAGCAGGACACACCATCTTCCAATCACACAGGCCATCTGCAAGCACGCACCCCTACACCTCCTCAAGCACCAGCATAGACCCCACCACAGACCTGGGCATCCCAAAGCTCTGGTCAGCTGTCATGCCAGCCTCACCTTCCATCCAGCAACCCACCCAGCCACCCACTGCTGCATCAGCTCAGGCTGCTGACAACAGCATGGCTGGTGATGGTGTTGGCACTGCAGCTGCACGAGAAGTGCTGAGAGCTGGTCAAGTCTACACAGCAGCAGTAGCAAAGCTTGAGGCAGCCCTGGTAGGGGTAGGGCCAGGGGCAGGGCCAGGGACAGTTGCTGATCCACCAGCAGCTGAAAGAAACGGCATCAGAGCAGCTGAGGGCAGAGTGTCTCGTGAGCATGAGGCGATTGTGTCAGTGAGCCAGGGTGTAAATGGCGTCTCTGCTGCTGGTCCGGCTACAGGGGTCACTGCACCTCCTGCACCGACCATGACTGCTGCTGTACCTATTGGCAAGGCTGATCAAGGTGGTACAGGAGCTAACCGGTACAGTGTGACTGCTGGCACTGTCAACAAAGCACCGAATGGTGTGCTTGATGCTGCTGCCGCTGGTGCTGCTGCTGATGCAGTTGGGGATCACAGCAATGCATGGCAGCAAGTGTCTGGTGCTTTTGATGCACAAGCAGCAAAGCAGACTGATGTTGCGGAAGAAGATGGCTACATAAGCCTTGAGCAGGGCAATACAACAGCCTGGAACTCGGGCAGTTCAGGTGCACAGCAGCCGAAATTGGCAGCAGCTGCTAGCTTGCTGGAAAGAGCCGAAAGCAGTGATAGTCAGGGCAGCCTTCCTGAAATAGATTCAGGCGAATCTAGTGACAGTAGTACCATGGAGTGATGTACACCGACATTGTGTTAGTGACAGAGTGTAGGCAAGCAGGCAACCTACCAACAAGGTGTAGTCAAGCAGGCAATAACACCGTGTTCAGCAGTCCAACCTTTGTACTGGCTTCAGATACCAAAACATTATGAGCAGTGTCTGCACGAAGCTAGTGTTTCATGTAACATTGACACAATGACACTGACAATGTTTTTTGCTAATTTAGATGAGTCGATGAACAACCTCTGCAGCTGTTGTTATAATACATTACAAACAAATGTGCAGTTTGTTAGCAACGCTGGAGCGCTTAAGCTTGAGCTCCATGGATGTCTGCGCAGATCATGGAGTGTTGTGACAAATATCATTTGGCAAAGCACAACATCAGCAACTTTGCTGCAGACACAGGATCAGCACGAGGTAACATTGTACAGTTTGATGCACTCAAGACCGAGGGCCTGAGCCAGATTCCTGGTTCGCGAGCGATACCTGAAACTTTTGTTCCCCTGTACATTCACCCAGTCTGATTGTACATTTTGTACCAGCGAGCGTCAGCTTGGATCTCAAGGCCGCCTACATCACGTGTGATCCTGCTTAATTCTTGGTGTCGTGAGGCCGCTTTTTCCTCAAGACCAGCTGCAACTTTTCCTGCTTACTCGATAGCCTCTGACAACGCCGCTTGCAAGCCAACCTTACCTCAGTGATGTAAGCGCGTAGCTGTCGTCCATATTGGAGAGCAGAGACAAAAGCTACGCCACACGCGAGATGGGGAATGTGTTTGCCAAGAAGAACCACATCACAGACGTAGACAAAGCCGTGCTCACTCTCAAGACCCAAAGGCGCAAGTTGGTGGCAGAGCGGAAGCGTATAGAGAGCTTGATATCTCGCGAAGTTGAGATTGCTCGACAGCTGATCGGTCAAGGCAACAAGTCTCGGGCTCTGCTCTGCTTGAAAAAGAAGAAAGTGCAACAAGGGCGCATAGATAGATTTGATGCTTGGCTGCTAAATGTAGAGGAGATGTTGGGCAACATTGAAAACACCAAACACAACAACCAGATTTACAGTGCTCTCAAACAAGGAAACACTGCTCTCAAAGAGCTGCAAAAGGATGTTAGTGTTGAGGATGTTGAGATGCTGATGGAAGACAGCGCTGAAGCCAAGGCAACACAAGAACGCATGAGCGAGGCTCTCAGCGAGTCTCTTACCCCGGAGGAGGATGAGGACATTGCCGCTGAACTGAAAGCAATGGAGTCCAAGCTCATTGATCAAGAGGCAGCAGAAGAGTTGCCTGACGTCCCACAGCACACCCCTGTCTTGCCATCAGACAAGAACAGTGCTGAACCAGTTGAGCTGCTGCAAGCACAAGCTCAAAAGCAGGGACGCCCAGTAGTGGCAGAAGAGCCCATGGCAGCATAACTTAGCTGCAGCAAGGCTACTATCTGTGTGCACTTACAAGCTCATTTGTACTCAACACTTTGAATGCGCAAGGTCTTGTAGCGTCAGCACTGCTTTTGTGCTGTGTATTGCCATAAGGGTGGTTTTTCTGAAATGCACAGATCCACGTCATATCAATGGCACTCATGGTCATCTAACCACTTTGTGGTGAAATGCCACAATGTGGCTGTCCGGCAGCGCTTGGCAAAAGACCTCGTTGCTCATTTGCATGCTGTTTGTTTATCACCAGCTTAGTAAGTAATACTTAGTGTACTATAAATTGTTGTTTTTGACGCTGACATTGACAACCCAGCATCTGAATGTGAAGGCATACGTGAACACACACTGAAGCTCAAATTGTGCACAACACGTCCATGTATAGCAACATCAGCCATCAAGCACATGTATCAAGTCCAGAATAAAGTTCAAACTAACTGCAAAAGGCTATTGCCACCTGCAGCAAAGCAACCATCCAATCTTGGTGGCAGCTGTCTCACAGCTCCTGCTGCAAGGGCTGCTTGTCGACAATGTGACACACTGTTTCGTGATAAATAATATGAGCACATGTGTTCTTTTCTTACTCTGTGCAGCTAGCCAACTATGACTGCCTCCAAAATTCAGTGGACTGTCCAACAGATGAAGCATAGTGTGATAAGTTATGCAACACTTGCAGACACACTTCGTTTGTGCTTGTTCCATTGGGCATTGGGAGGCCGGAAGCGGGTTACTCTCTTCAGCTTTCCTTCCGCCAAGATTATCGTCAAGTGTGAATGATACACATGTCGTACACCAGACCGGCCTCTGGCATGTGTGTTCATGCGTTTGGAGTGCTGTCCCTTGCCAACAAATGCTCTATCAATGCGTAGCTTTTCAGGGTCCAGACCTTTGTCCTTCTCAGCGTTGTCTTTGGCTGACAACAGCAACTGCACACAGGCCAGAGTACACATCAGATCTGGGCATGCTTGGATGTCTAGCAAAACACAAAAGGATGAGAGTTTGCGCGTCGTTCAATGTCCAGCCTGACAATTTCAGGCAATTCAACTCACAAACAGCCTTTTTGGTTCATTGTGGCAGTGCCAGAGGTGAGGTGGTGCACCTGACATCTACACAGAAAGACAGCAATGCTGCTGCGAGTCAGGCAAGGGAGCCATACCTTATAGCAAAGTTTCGCAGCTTTGTTAGGTGCTACTTGGCATTGTACCAAGGCATCATCAATGTGCATTCTCCTGATCAGCCTTGCAAACTCATTCAGCTTCTTTGGGCTAATCTTTGTTTTGCGCAGGACAGCCTGTGCTGTCCTGTCTTGCTGCAAGGCGGTGGCTAGTGGCGGAACAAACACTGAGCCTCGTGTAGCTGGGGCCGGGGTCTGCATGAGGGGGTTGATGCCTGCAGGTTGTGCGTCTGCAGCCTGGGATCTGCTTGTAAATGAGGTGAATCCCTGCAATTACATAGAGCCTCAACAGTTGATTAGACGCATCTGTGCTGCTACTTCCCAGCATGTGTTTATAAACAGAGAAAGAAGCTGCTGACCTTGACATTTGTGAGCTGTCTTGCATGCCATGACAAGCCGGCGTGGGATCGGCCCGAGCAGGCAACTGACTGTTTGCACTGGTCATGCAGGCTGCTTTGAGCAAGGGATGTGGGGTTGTAAGTTGCAAAACACCTGGCTATATTGCTGATCTGTTTTGCTAGTGGCTCAAAGGCTGCAGAATACAACGGACCACCAAGTAGGCCGTAGTAGGACTGATGGCGCAAACAACTTATGCCAACACGGTGCAGAAGTCTGCTGCTCATGCCGGTGAATTCAGCCTACAGCTCCTGGAAATAAAGCATGCATGCAAAACTGGTCTGCTCGCAACAAGCTCGGATGGATGCAGAAGTGGTCGACAGCAACTCTTTCGATTGATGCTAGCCGCAGGAACTGCTTGAATCACACCTTTACAGGATTTATTGGCGAAACATACCATTGCACCAACGTTGACTAGTCCAGGGCAGCAAGGGTTTTGCAAGAAACCCTTGGGGCAAACAGTGCTTGTGTGTGCGAAAGCACACTGACCAGCTGTTGCGCAGCCACGTGAATGTCAGGTACGGCTACAAGGTACAGCACACAAAGCTGTTCAGCGGCCATTCCACATTCTGTGCATCGACGTGTTATCTTGAGTGTAGCCCGTTCTTCCTTTCAAAAGACAGGCCTGCAAAGCTTTATCAGACGCAAAACTAGCTCCCATGTCAGCACCTTGCGGTCAAATCCTTCCAAGTTGACATTCAAATGGCGCTGCATGGTCTCACAGCGTCAAGAGACTCAACTTGGCTCCGACAACCTGCTGGACTTTTTGAATTTGATCAATGACAGTACCAAGTACGTTGTGACCTTAGCAGCAGGAGGAGTCCTTGTATGGTATCATGACATCTATGTCAGCTGGTGTCTGCTGGGGTCTGTGGTTGCAGTATATGTCTGCAAGGTATTTCAGACATTGCTGCGCAGACCATATCACAGCCCTGAACTGGCAAGACTACTTCCCAGATACATATCACTAGGAAAGGATGAGTATATGTGCAGGCCTTGAAGAGAGCCATAAACATGCAAAGGCCCGCTTATGCTAGAAAGCAGGACCCTGGCATGCCATCAAGCCATGCAAGCTCCCTGGCCTATCTGGCAGTGTATCTGGCCATTGCGTGGAAGCCAGCTCAACCAGCTCTTGCATTCACCGGTCTGCTTGTTGCAGCATTTTTGGTATGTTTCTACGCATCAGCATCATGCTATCTTGCAGCCTAGTGCAGTATGATCTCAAGCAGACAACACTATGTGGTTCATGCAGATACCTCTTAGAGTCATACTAGGCTACCACAGCATACCCCAAGTAGTCGTTGGTGCCATTCTTGGTGCTCTTTCAGCCAGCAGCTGGAATACCCTTGGGGAAAATTTGATCCTTCCGATTCTCAAATCAAACCCAAGTTGCAGGCAATTGCTGGCAGCTGCTACATTAGCTGCTCTTGTCTGCTACATGGTAACTGCCTTCCGCAGCAAATAAATCTGGCTGAGAATGGTTGACTTGAATCAAACCTGCGCTGCTGATTTCCCATGCCTGGCAAGGTTGTGTCAAGGTTATTGTATGTCCAGCTCAGGAGGTGACATTCACCTCTGCTGCAGAAGATTGTTGTTGCTGGTGTGCATGTGTATTTTGGTTGTGAAGCTGCACAGATAAGCTCGTGAAGTGAAGGCGCTGCTTGTAGGACTTGTTAGGGTGCAACATTTTTTACGCCTACATGGGTTTGTGTTGAGTTCTGCTAGGTTGCATTGCCGCTGTTGTGATGTTTGTACCGCAACTTCTGCAGCGACCTTTGTAGCTGCTGATTGCAGTGGCATGTTGCACATTGCAAGAAGGCCAAGTCGTTACACAGTCAGGTGTTTGCTCTCTTTCCTGCTGTCTTTGTGCTCCGGTTGCTTCTGCAGACAGGGCTGTTGCTACTCAGTGCATGCAAGCTTGCAGCACTGTGTAATCTGGTCTGTAACAAAGTGAGACAAGTTGCATGTAACATTTCTGGAATTGAACAGCTTAAGCATGTACAATTGATGCTTGCTGAGTTGGACTGCTGGTGCTGGTACGCAGCAAACACATTACCAAATTTACGATCGACTCGAACACAACAGCCATTTATAGATTGCTAAAAGAAGATGATAAAACAAAATGCATTGTGTGTGGTCACCAACAATATCAAAATTGTGACCCAGCCATAATCACATGTGTTGTTGCTCATGCATGTAGGATGTTCTACCTACGTCTGTGACTGCACTATAGATCAACCACGCGTCTCTAGTTTGTAGTTTGCATTGGCAACTGAAAGGCAGCAGCTATACCAAGCCGATGGTGCCAGGACCACCACGCACGGCTAGTTGCGTACACACATAGCATCAACTACATAAAGATACAGCTTCACACATTGCCAAACATCACCTGGGTACAACACTCGTACATGGGCTGCAGAAAAGAAAAGAAAAGACGACGCCGTTGAGCGTACATGCGCTGCAAGCCAACAGCCAATTTCATTGCGCAGTCCTGCAACGCTTCCACCAGCTCTTGAGAACAAGCTTGAGAAAAAGAGGGTCATTGCTGATGATGCCGTCAACATTCTTGCTGAGTGCACTCAGCAAGAATGTTGA
>JAABUP010003751.1_pt1 | contig 26364 bp, 27 predicted proteins | sample 5559201 | NCBI WGS metagenome assembly JAABUP01 (sample SAMN10711887, study PRJNA513373) | rock metagenome | isolation source: Antarctica rocks | place: Antarctica | reverse complement strand
AGTTTCGAGTTTGGCAAGAGTGCTTTCAGCTCCTTTCATGCTTTGCATCTGTACTTGTGTAGCTGTGACGCATGTCAAAAAGCTGCCTGGCCTCACAGAAGAAGCACTTGCGTGCTGGGAGTCTGCCTTTCGTGATTGCTCTCCAGGCTCAAATTCTTCCCTGAAAGCTTTCTGGAGAAATGCTTTCCTGCAAGACAGCAAGCAATTCTTAGTGTGCTCCAATAACTCTTTACTTACCCAAGATCGCATGTATGTCGACTCAGTTGCATGGACGAGCAGGTCGAGATGCTGGGAGCAGGTGGCGAAGGTATGTGACATACAAACAGGTTGCCATCGCCGCAAATAGGTACTATACCTCTTTGCTTCATCTGACATTGTCAAGAGCTCCTTCAGAAATGCAATGGAAGCCTTTGGCACTGACTGGTTGTGCAGCGCCATGTTGTTTTCATACATGTCCTCGGTACTGCCTGATCGGTTTGCATACTGCTGCTCAGCAACAACCTCTGCAATCTCCTCCCGTGCTATGCACAGCCTTGCCAGCAGCCGCCTGCAGCAGCTGAGGGTTAGCCACCACTCTCTGAGTGCAGTCCAGAAGCGTGCGACTACTTGTGCACTACTCAAGCTCTACATTCAGGTATAACACATCATTACACCATGGGCATTTGCTTGTGTCTAATGACTCGTGGCGAGCAGCCCTCAGCTCAGATCTATCATCCGGACTCAGCACGGCACAGACAGGCTTCACAGCTCAGGAGTGAGTCCACGCTCTACGCGTCAAGGCTTGCGACTGGGGACGAAAGAAAACTACATGTGCACTACGTGAAAACGCAAATCAGAGTCTGACATACATTGCCATGCTACATGTACTAACCTGAGCAGCACTAGCCAGCCTTGTTTGATTGCAAATTGCTGTGCTGTTATTTGACACTGGTGTGGACAACAGGATGATCAATAGTCTGAGTGCCCAAGAGCGATGCCCGCTCACAGGTTAGGGACTTAGCCTTGGCAGGGATGAAATTTTTATGTTGGCAACCAATGGGGTATGCCTATTATACATTACATACCCCATTGGTTGCCAACGTAGAATTTTCATCCCTGCCAATAGGCCAATCATGACTAAATCAAAAAGTTCAGTGGATAGATCGCCCAAGACCAACATGACATGCAGCTGCAACAGCAGCTGGCAGTGGGGCCTGCAAATATGCTTTTCACAGTAGCTCATTGGGGTGCACCTGTCAGGGATGGCATCTTTCTCCTCCATATCTGAAACAAGCTGCAAAGCAGCGCCTCGGACACGCTTGATGTCGCAAGGTGGCACATCATCACCACCCTGGCCTGATGCAGCTTGCCACAGAATGCTCATGCGCTCATTGCGTGAGAGCAGCCGCAGCACAATGTCTAAGATCTGCATCTCAGCAGGCAGCCGTTTGGAGACATCTTGTAACACCTGCTGCTGTATCCTGCTGAGTCTCCCTGCATGAGAAACTCAATCTGTATCATACGTGATATACTGCAGCTTCGAGCTATACCTTTGGTATTTGCTGTAAACCAAGTCAGCCACTTTGCATGTGGTTTGCGTCCTCTGTTTCAGATCAGAAAACAACAAACTTCACCTGCTAATGCCTTGTCTCCTTGCTCTTCAGCAGCACCAATATATGCCCCTAGTGCCATCAGAAAAGCCTCATCCAGCTGGTCCATTCTGCTTGCTACGGCCTTTCTGATGGCCTCTGCTTCAGTTACTTCTGGTGCCTGCCCTATGTGCGCAAAAAATGTCATCCTTTCAGGCATGTCCATGAGCTGGTATGAGTACAATGTGGCAAGCTGCTTCATTGGTTGGAGCTGACTTCAGTACAGAACTGAACTGCTGAAAAGACATGCCAATAAACAGATAGCAGTCAAGGTTTGCAGGCACAGTCAGCACTGCACCTGTCACTTCAGAAACTGCGCCACTGACAAATGCCTCCTGATGAATCTCCTCCATCATGCTGTTCAGCATCCTGGCTGCTTTGTCAATTTGTTCATTGATGGCTGCAGACAAGCCTGTTGGGTTGGGCTGTAGTCGTGTACAATTACGTCGTACAGCAGTGGGATGGTGACCCACCTTGATCTTCAGGGCTTAGAGCACCCGGTAAAGCTGCACAGCTTACACTCAGGGACTCGTTTCTGCTTCGTTTGCTGCCACTGCAGGATGTGCGCCCTGCCAATGCCGCACCTCGCTGGAGCCCCGAAACCGTGCGGGGCAACTTGAGCTGGACATATGCTGTTTTGATTCGAGCAGGCTGTGTCAACGGCGTCCCGCACCCACAGACAAGACAAGACACCATCGCCAAACAACAGGATGGTGACCGGCGTAATTGCCAACTCAACTTGCCTCTTCCGATGTCGATAGGGTTGCATGCTGTGCATGCTGCCGCCGTTGCTGATGTATTACTTCATCACAGCTTTCTGATGCTGCAGAACAATCTGTGCCTTGCACTGGAGAGCCGTCATGCATCTGGGAGCACCACTTGTGTTCCACCCACTTACTAGCTCAGCATCTGACAATAGCTTTCTGCGTATAACCCAGAATGTTTGGCTCGGCAGTTGTAAGTTCATTTCATGCATGGCAAGCCTAGGCACTTGCAGTCGCAAGGGTCACTGGAGGCTGCCAACTAATCAGTAGAGGAAATTGTGTGCGCCTTGTGATTACATATTGAAGGTAGAGATTTGCACAGCATACCAGACATAGCTCGGTCAATGCTATGCTCGCACACTTTGCAGAAGTCATGCAACTGATGCCAAAACATATTTTGAGACACTACTCTTCCTCCTTGGGCTCTTCTTCCTCCTTTACAGGCTCTGGCTTCTGTGGCAACTCATTGGATTCCACCAGTGCCTGAAAAATGCGCCCACAGCTCAGCATGCAAGCGCATCTGCAGCCGGCTTGACAGCCAAAATATGACAAACACACTCAACTGACATGTAAGCAAGTTCACTCACTGAATCATGCCTTCCCCAGGATGGTGCAGTATGCAAAGAGTAAGTAGTTTCTATGGGTGGCAGCACGCTGATCAAGCAAGCGTGAAGGAATGCAAGCATGAAGGCTAGGTGGTGATGGGTTGCCAGAGAAGGAGCTGTGATGGCTTCTGATGGGCGGAGACGCAGGCAAACAGGCCTCAGTCTGACACATTCACAGTGACAATCTCTATCCACACACTGATCCCGGCAGTTTACCAAGCTCTGCTGAAGAGTGCATTTTCAGGAATTGGTCATCATATTCACCCCACTAAGACAAAAAGGCCTCAGCATGCAGATGTGCATGTTAGGACATCAAACAAAGGTGTCAGCAAAGTGGCTTCTGTGGGTCATGACAGTACAAGACATTCAGGCAGACAATGGCCTTCTGTGCTTTATGCTAGAGGCTGCAAAGGCATGCAGCATGTACAGAGTGGCACGTGCAGGAGTTGAAAAATGTCCACTTCCCACCTGATCATACTCTTGAGCCACAGGAGGGGGTGGCAGGGGCAGGAAGGGTCCGGTCTTGACACCCCAGCCCACATACACATTGGTGAAAGCAGCGCCTGAAGCCACTGCCGCTGCTCCAGGCCACAGGTTGCTGCGCACGCCGGCCACCTGCAGTGTCACACATACATCCAGTCTCATACTTGGCAAAGGCGCCTCACAACGCCAAAAGCCGCCATGACTCATGAACACTAGAGGAATAGACTCAGCACACTGACTGTAAACCACGATGAGTGACATCACGAGTTGGAGATTGCACAAGGAGGTCTCCAGTGCTGTTATACCTGCCAAATGAGGAAGCATGGTCTGGACAGCCTTGGTACAGAGGCTGTTTGCATGAAGTTACACAGAGCATCAGCAGCGTCTGGTCTAGAACCAAATTTCAGGCAGGCTGCACAAGAGAAATTCCATGTCTTATCTGGAGGTTAGGCTGACAGTGCAGACAGATACCTGGTTCTTGACCCCAGAGTTTGTGCTGCTGAACAGTGGGGTCCATGCGTCGCCCCCCTCCACCTCAGTGTCCTTGTCCAGGGTGCTCAGGGGCTCCGGGCCCTGTTCAGATTCCTCCTCTGTTGGCTCAGGTGCCTCCTCACCTTCTGGTGCCTCCTTGGTGAACACTGTAGTACGCCCTGTAAGCATGTACCTACTGGTTACTGTACGTACTAGGGTGTAGATCGCCCTGTAAGCATGCCATTACATGTAAGTAGTGCCTTACTGCAGAAACCTGATTGGTGAACCCTGTAGTACGCCCTGCAAGCATGCCATTGCATGTGAGTAGGGCCTCGCTGCAAGAAACTGATTGGTGAACACTGTAGTGCGCCCTGTAAGCATGCCATCAAGCAGGTCATGCCTTGCTGTCAACCTGCAAAACAACGTATTTGTGTTCACATGCCTCCACGGTGAATCCTAGTGCCTCTGCACCTTACACAACCCTTTGTTGGGCGCACTGCTTTGCCCTGTAGCAGAGAAACAAGTCATGTGTATGTAAAGCTTTACCACAACACCTCCTATCCAATCCATCCTTCATGGAGAAAACAAGCGCATTGCCTGTATATCATATTGACAACAGCCTTTTCTGGCTGACGACGCTAAGCCATACAAAACAAGAGACGTGCTTGTTGTGTGTTGATGTAAAGGCACAGCACAAAACATAGAGGGTTTGTGTTGAATTTCAGTCTCTGGCAATGGGCAACTAGGGCTAAAAGCCAATTGTAAGGGCCTCGGACTCCAAGACAACATTGGTGCTCAAGATGCCACCTGGGACATGTGGTAAGCAAGTGCATTACACGTTTTGATGAAGGTTGATGAGATACACTTGGTCTTGCTAAACCAACACCTGCCTGAGCTGTCGATTAACTCGTATTGGCAAGATGCATCTCACGCTGAGGTGCAGGCCAATATTTGCATTCAGCGCTGAGCAGTGCATGCATGCATGTCTGCATAAATTGTCAAATGAAACGAAAGGAGACAGAGCTGTCTCTGATCACAACCTTCATTCAGGGAGAGGTGTCCTCTCATAGTGTCAGCCACATGGACCGTCTGAGGCAGATGCTGCCCCTTTAGTGTATGGATGATTCGACCATTATACAGTAAAGAACAGCTGCTTGAACACAACCGCGAACACGGCACTTCTCAAGCCAGCAGGAGCCTACCCTGTTTCTTGAGGTGGGGGTAGCGGTGGGCCCAAGCCCCAGCAGTGCCCAGGTCAGTGGGGGCGGGTGGGGTGAAGTCCTCGGCCTTGTCCAGACCCCCCTCTTCATTGGCTGTGAAGTAGCCGGCAGGGCACAGCACAGTGCTGGCTGCAATGCGCGCCAGCTGGGCACGCAGGAAGTGGGCCTCTGTACCTGGGAAGGGTGGGTAGGCAGACACCTGCAAGACCCACCCCAAACTTGGTCTCACATGCTAGACGCAAAAGGCTGCCATGAGCCGCACTGTCAGCGTAGCATGCTAGCTAGCACAGAACTGAGACTCCAATGTTACCCAGATGTAAGCATATCCCGGGAGGCACTACTCACGCCTGGAGTATTGCAGAAGCATCAACTGCTGGGCATGAGCTTCTGTACCTTGGGATGGGAGCATAGATGCACAGCAGTGGTGGCAGAGATGTGTGAGCTGTCTGAAGCAAGCAAAGCAAGTGGTGTGAGAGGCAGAGTGCTGACAGCACTGTAAGCCATCTCAGCATTTGGAAAGTGGGCTCTGAGCCATGGCCCAGATTCCCATCGCTCATGGGACTCTAGGCCAGGTCAACAATTGCACAGACAGAATGTGTGCTGCTGAGTACATGCAGAAAGGACACCACAGAGTGGCGGAACTCCTGGCTGACTGCGACAAGCCATGCATTGGCTGCTGGTGCAATGATGGAGCAAACTCAGCTGCGTTGCTGACTGATGTGCTGTAAGTGCTCTGTGGGCCACACACACTAGAGGCTGTGACTGCCTGCTGCAAGCATTGTCTCCTGTATCACACACTGAGACCCCCATGCACTCAAAGTCCAACTGATCATGAGCGAAGGCAGGAGTTGCACAAACAAGACAGTATTGAGGTGCACTTGTGCAATTATGACACAAGCTGTCTTGCCTGAACGTCCAGCTTGCCACTGACAAACTTCTTGACTTGGCGGGCAGCCCTAATGTGGGCAGGCTTGACTGAGGGCAGGCGGGAAAGGGCCCCGCCCAGGTTGTTGCACACAAAGTAGGTGTAGCCGTTTGCACCTGCCCCACCCTTCTCTGAAGGCACCTCGTTAGGACCTGCACATGCAGAATTAACTTCAATGTATGATACAGTGACAACATTGCACAGTGTGATCCTCTGAAGCACACATCACTCAGAAGTTTGCTTGGCAAAGTCAAATGACAAAACTGACAACCAGAAAACACTTGAAGCTACAAACACATGTGCTGCTGAACATGACATTTGCAAGAACATCATGAATTGGTTCTGTGCCTTGTCAATCAGGGTCAAACAGGACCAGCGGGCAGCACACAATTTCAAGAACCAGCAACCACAGAATGCATCAACAAGTGTGGTGAAGATACTGCATGACAGGCTTGCCATTGCAAGATATGCGCAATGATAGTTCATGTAGTGAGACTCCACATGCAGTTGGACCATGCGATTGGCGACAATTTGGACAGTGTCCGCACCTAGTGTCTCTTCTTCCTCCTCAGGCTGCTCTTTCAACGTAGTCTCAAACACATAGTAGTCAGCGTACACCCCTAGCACCTGTGAAGGGTGTTACCATAACAGCCGTTAGAATCTGTGCCAGCATAAGCTAGGCGAAGGCGATGTCAAACTTGCTGTCAAACAGCTCCTATGAAACCAGATAGAAACTTGCAGTGACATTTGACATGTGCACAAGATGCAGGTGGGACATACTTTGACCAGATATGTCACTACAAATGGGCAAGATGCGCATGGCACTCATGCAATGGTTAAGGACCAGCCGTCAGAGGCACGCTCAAACAGGCAGAAGGCTGAATATTATCTGCAGCAGCAGCAAGCAAAGACAAAGAAGTATTGTTCTGTTGCTTGGAGTGTGCAGCTGAATTTGATGCCAGCAAGCAGTGCAGAAAGTCTATTGTGGCTGGTCAACAGTGCAGTGCTGCGTGAGATTGGATAGGTGAAAAACTGACTGGGCAAGTACCAGACCCCAAAGAGCAGGCAAGTACAGGACAACTGCCTGTCAATTGAGCTTGTATCTTGAATGACTACCTTGCCAAAAAACCTAACAGTGGCTACACCAAGCTTAGGGTCCTCTCCAAGCTGCTTGCACACCATCATCACTCCATACATGTCTGTGCGGCTCAGACCCACACCACAGGCCTCCATCAATGCCGCATCATTTAGCACGTTCTCACACTCATACTGCATCAGCACAAAACAAAATGTCAACAAAAGGAGGCCTGGCATGCAGGAGCAGCAGATATCGAGGTGAGAAGCTGAGTCTCTTCACTAAGCCTGCAGTCAGCTGCAATTGATGACAGAGCATGATGAGCTTTTTGTATGCCTTAGCACCCCCTTCACGTTGTGATGCAGCACTGTTTGCTGCTTGTGCTGTTGCTGCACAATTGTTGCACTGAGCTGCAGATGCTGGCAACTGGCTCAGCATTGGTCACTGGCCCTGTACCTCATTGGGTGCCTCAGCCTCTTCTGGCTCACCCGTCTCCGGGTTGATTGGCAGCTCTGCCATTCTGCAATAGAAGAGCTACATCACAGGCGGGGAGACAAAGATGTGTTCAGGCTAAACTTGCTAAGATAGTGCCTAAGCTCACCCAAAGACCTTGCTGAGTGCAGCTGAGTCTGATGTGTCAGGAGGAGCCTGCAATTCAACCCTTGTCTGTGAGCACGCAAGCAAAATAACGGCAAGCGAGTTGACCACACGAAGCCAACCCTGCTGACCTGCAGAGACAAGCCCTGAGCAGAATCGGGTCCCAGGCTGTTGGCTGCTTTTTTCACCATCAACGAAGTTTGAAGCAGATTGACGGGGTCCGTCGGTTGCTCGTTAAGAATCTGCACAGAACATAGCTCAGGCAGATAGGCAATCGCCTGATTTGTAGCAGCTGCTTGGGAACTGCTGTCTGCAAAGCTTACCTTCATGACAACGTCAGTCAGATGATCGTAAAGGGAGGTCCCATCTGTGCTGGAAATCTTTTGCGTGAAGGCTATAGCCTCCTGCTGCATAGGAAGACCAGGCATGGTCACGCTAGGGGCCTTCTCAAGACTGGCTTCTCATGCAATGCAACGAACCGCGCAGTGAGACTTGTCAAGACCTTTAGGAAATGCGATCGGCAGACTTTCTCGCAAAGGTTGTGACCAGAAGCAGTGCTGTGGTACGGAAAACGTTGGCGTTACATTTTACGTCCTATTTACGGTACTTTGACTTTGACGGCGTATGCTATATGCAGTCCTCCTAGGTGTTCTCAGGTACCGGACTTGCCGCTGCAGAACGAGTCAACACTATGCCTGAGTTCTGTTTCACATAGGGCAATCCCCCGACGTTCTGTACAGAAGCTCGAAGTTGACTGTGCCGTGCCATGCACCAATCCTAACAGTGCTTCACACGCTAACACCGTGCGTGACTCTCGTGATCCCTCTGAGATGCGGGAAGCCAATGAGACACTCATCTCTTCCCATTCCAGACATGTTTACAACTTTAGCACCAAGCCGTATCCATCAGAGCAGTCTCCCTTATCAGTTACCAGAGCTTTCGGCGCACAAGCACCTCCAAAACTGGTATGACTTGAGCAGGCTTTGATATAAGGATGATGCTGTACATGCAGATGGGTCCTTACTTCTGTTAGTTGTAGATTGGTCAGCTGAAGTCTCCAGAGCTTCTGATACGGCAGAAAGCTCTTTTAGCAGCTCATGAGCTGTTGAGCTCAAAATTTTCTTTTGAGCAATGCATGGCATGCGGCATTACACCGCAACTGGCAACACTGTTGCAGGTAAGGCGCTATACGAACTTCAGTCAGGATCTGGACAAGGCTTGCTGTGTGCTCAGACTGCTGAAGCATTGCAGCAACTGATTGCGCAGGATCCTGACAACCTTGTGCGGGAGCGTGCCGCCAAATGCATGATTGTGATTGGCCGGAAGGCAACTGGAGTCCAGAAGCTTCTTGTTTGTGGAGCGCTTCCGACGCTGCTTGACCTACTTCATGATGCTGAGCTTGCTGTAAGGTAACATTCTGCTTACAAGCATTGCGATGCGGTCATGTCCAGCTTCCAGGTCTTAAGTGCTGCCAAACTTGCAACTCATACTCTGCACGGCTAGCCAGGGCTTGCATGCTTTGGACACAGGATACATGGTGCTAAGGTGTATTGTTAGGATTGCAGAGATGCAGCATATGGCTGCATGTCGGAGTGCTGTCATCACTCAGCCTTCCAAGAGGCAATGGTAGAGACCAAAAGTGCGCTTGGCAGACTGCTGACCATGGTTCAGGCCGAGGCACCTGACCGAGCTGAGCAGGGATTGGCAATTCTCCTGGCGTGTGCTCTTGGTGAGATGTGCAACAGGTTTTTGTGCAGTCCCAAGTGCTCCTGCGCAAGGAAAGCTGGCAGCAGTTGTTGCTTGGGCATACACCACAATTCAAACTCAATCAGTGCATAACGTTTTGACATCAAGTCATGCATCATGTATGTACAGCTTGCATCAGTCTGCTCTGCTGCACATTGCGTGGCTTGTTGTGGCACAGATCAGTACACAAACTTGTGAGTACAAGTTGATAAGGCAGATCAGGAGCTGCTGCTTGCTGCCCTTTTAGGAAACACTTTTGTCTGCTGCACAGATGGTGGTGGTGCTTTGCAGCCTGATACAGACTGTTCAGCCACAACAGTGAAGCGCAGAATGCACAAGGTGCATGTGTATGCTGTAGGTGGGGATTATGCAGACAACGGAGTGGATCAGCTGATCATTGATGGGGAGGCTATGCCGGTGCTGAAAGCCCTGATCAAGGAGGGCAAGACGCCTGGGGTTTGTGAGGGGGCTGTGCGCTTGCTGACGCGCCTCTGCACCACCCTTGAAGCCAGACAAGAGGTCAGATCAGCTTCCTCACCATACAACATGTTTCCAGACTGTCTTGCCAGTGTTCTGCCATTGTGCTGCATCACAGTGCTGCTGCCAGAAGTTGTGATTGAACCAGATGTTATCAAGGAGATACAGGCTCTCCTATGCACAAGCGCAGACATGTACAAGGCCATGAGTTTCATCCCTTTGCCTCACACTATGCTTCTAGTCGTCCAGACATCTGCTGCAAGCCACTGCTCTACAGTGTACTGCACTATATTTGACTGTATGACGACTTGGCATGCAGGCAGTGGGGAGTGGGCTGGTGGTAGCAATGCTGCCGTGCCTCACACAGGGCTCTCTCAGCCTGTCCACAGCAACAGTGGAGGCCTTCATGCAGGTCACAATTGCAGTCAAAGGCAAACAGGCCATGGTCAGTCATTCTCTACCCTTGCTGCTGCATTGGGTATTATTGCATTGTACACCACCTATTGTTCAATGCTATCACAGCAGATGGACCGAGGCAATGGGCAAATTCACTCATAGGAGCTATGCAGAATGCACAAGCTGCCTGGCTTGCTTGGTGTTTGGCTGCTTGTGTTGAGCAGTATGATACAGTTGGACTCAGCGGACAATGTGCATGTCAGGTCACTCAGCTAGGCTTTAAGCTCAGCTACAACTCTATGCTTCAAAACGCCAGAATTCGAGTTTTTCTGAAGCAGCAGTGCAATTGAACTAGGATGATAAAGTAGCCTTCTTGGCATGCAGGTGTTATCAGGTCAGCTGCCTTTGCTTGTGGAGCTGTTGGAGGACGCTCAACCTCACCTGGCCTCCTGCCTAGTAGAGCTCATCTGCAACTGTGCAGAGCTGCCTGCTGCTAAAAAGGTCGGGCCTTGGCATCACGCTTTTTGCAGGCTCACTTCTGTTGCATGTATCAGCTTCACCCAAAACGGAAAATCTGGCTTGTCATCTTGCATGCATGCCTGCATTCTGCTATTGTAGCATTCTGCACACAGACATGTCAAACAGAAAGGGGCAAGTGATTGCTGTCTTGGTTAGGCATATTGCTTCAAACGGGAGCCCAAGCTGGATATGAGTTTGTTGTTGCAGGAGCTGCAAGCTGCCATCCCGTTGCTTCAGGAGCTTGCAGATAACAGCACAAATCTGAGGACACAGCAAAGTGCAGTGCAAGCTGTGCAGCGCCTGTCCAAGTCATAGTTGTCACTCGTCCAGCAGTACATCATATAGGTCGCCAACACAGCAAATGCAGCCGTGCAGCCATGGCAGCAGCTAAAAATGAGCATCTGACGCTTCATACGTTGCTACAACAGGCAGCAGGCACCCTGACAGCATTAGACAAGCATGGCGGCAGAAGGTGGATGTGCAAGTGGTGTCAGCATTTAGAGGCATCAGACACCCTTTGCTTGAGGACGTATTGTATGCGTTTTAGAGTTGTCATGCTGCGGTAAAATATGTGAGCAGCTGAGCAGCACACATTACCATGTCTACACCTTGTTATGAGCATGTTGCGCCTGACCAACACATTTTGGAACAGTAGTCAATGGATGAAGATCAAGAATGGTCCCCTGGGCATCAAAGCCAGAGCGGCCCCTAATCATCACCTAATAAATATCAGAATGCTAGAGCAAATGCGTGTGTGAAACCATTGCGACTGATTTGACCTAACTGCACAAGAGCGGGGGCAAAACCTGAGGGTCAGGCACTCTATCTGAGTGCCGTCCAACTCCGAGAACAATCTGATCTTGTCGTTTATTTTCTCCGATCTCCGCCTGACGAAGCGGTCCCCGGATAGTCCTTTGGATAGCCATGCCTGCTGATCAGAAGTGATCAACCAGTAGTGGAGCACGTGAAGGGACCTCGCTTGTCCTAATGGTGGGCGTCATGGACGCGCAATCCAAACCGAGGATCTTGGAGCTCCTGCAGAAAAGCTTGACGGTTACAATACACGACACCAAGTAGGTGCACCTCTGAAGCTTGAAGCCAACTAACAGCAACAATTTGTTGGTTGCAATTTGTTGAGGTCGGTGTAAGTCATGCAGATGGATACCAGGAACAGCTAAGTTTGTAGCCCTGGGCGAGTATGCTCGCAACACAGGCTGTCTGCAGGTTATTAACGGCACATCGCCTTAGTTGCTGAAAGTACACTTCCAGACGCAAGTCGCATGACCAGAACAGTGTGTTCTTACAGGTGTTTGAGCTGCGGGGAAATGAATTGCAAAAGTCACAGGAGATCGAAAAGCCCTCAAGGTTCAAGTGCGGCACTTTTGGTGCCAGCAGTTTGTCTGAAAAGCAGCTTGCAACTGGTAGCTTTCAAGGCCAGCTGCAGGTGAATTTCTTGCAGTGAACACATTGCAGTCATGGCTGTGTGACTTCTATGTAACTTCTATGAGTCAGCACATGCTAGCTGGCTTTTTGCAGATGTGGGATCTAGAACACACAAAGGAACCAGTGTATACTGCCAAAGCCCATGCTTCCATAATCAACCAGATTGATGGAACAGGTGGACAGGCAAGCCCCCAGCCTTCAAGCATCAATACAAATACACTCTGACAGAACGTTCCAATGTACTCATCAGTAAATGCTGCTTATTGTCGCAGGTCATGTGTTGCAATTGCCCATCAAGAATACTGCTCAAGATGGAGGAGCAAGCATGCATTGCACAGCTGCTTCAACCTGCATCGCTGTTCATGCATCTGTCCCGACTGTTGTATTACTAGGCTGAGGTAATGCCAGTTGCTGAGATTTGTCTCAGCACACAGTATACTGCAGCTGGCATCCTGTGACAACGGTCATGCAAGTCTTTGTACTGTATAGCATGCCAGCTCCTGCGAACTACCCGCCTGATGTCACCTTTGAGGTATGTGTGACAGGTCAAAGGGTATGGGCCCCCAGAGATGGCCAGCTGTGGCCTGGATGGATGTGTGCGTGTGTGGGATGTGCGCCAGCAAGACCAGCCTGTGGCAAGCTTTGAACCTCTCAAAGGAAGCCAAGTAAGCATGTCGAAGCATCATGCACATGCCACTCTCCTGGCCTGTATGATTGTTTGAGCTACACACAGCATTATGACAGTTCCTGCTTACTCAATTGTATTGTCTGCTAAGCATGCACCAGGCGCTACTATGTATACAGCCTCTGAAGCAGTCTCTGCTGTATATAGAGCTTGGGGTTGCATAGAGGTTGCAAGCTGTTTTGTAGCCATTGTGACGTCTGGGATCAAGATAACAGCAGCCATGCCCGGATTCTACAGCCACTCACATCCATCATTTTTGTAGCTATGTACAGTGACTGCAGGCACGCACCATGTATTTCAAGTATACAATGACCACAACGTGCTGCAGGGCATGTTGGCGCACTTTGCCTTAACTTTTGTAGATTGTCTAACGTGGTCACAGACAGACAGCAGAACACTGTGTCATGTGCAACTTGCGCAGGTGCGAGACTGCTGGTGTGTGGCTTTTGGGAACTCCTTCAACAATGAAGAGCGGTGCGTACTGGCTGGCTATGACAATGGGGACGTGAAGATGTTTGACCTGCGCATGAACAAGCTGCGCTGGGAAGCAAACGTCAAAAATGGGGTCTGTGGGGTGCAATTCGACAGGCAGGACATCAACATGAACAAGTTTGTGGTCACATGCTTAGAATCTCAGTTTCATGTCTACGACGCACGCACTCACCATCCACAAGAAGGCTTTGCAAGCCTGTCTGAGACAACAGCCAAGGGAGCTAGCTTATGGAAGCCAGTGCACCTGCCCCAGAACCGGGAAGTGTTCATGATCACTGCTGGAGACGGTTCAGCTCACCTGTACAAGTACAAGTACCCTGAGCAGCGGAAGGTGAAGGATGGCAATGGCAAAGCCAAGGGAGTGATTGGGACAGTAGAACTGCTAGCAGAGCAGAGTTTGTCTAGTCAGCCTGTGACGTCATTTGATTGGTCAGGAGATAAGGAAGGGTTGTTTTGTTGTGGTGCTTTGGACCAGACAGTGCGAGTGGGCATTGCAACCAAGCTGAGCAGCCTGTGACAGGCGTGATGATGTCATTGCCTGTGTTAAATGAGTTCTGGTACACTGTTGGCTTGACAAGAAAGGCACTAAGGGAAATCTTTGGACGCTCCTCCCAGGCCTTTGCATGCCAAGGCTGTGTGAGACCAAGGCTGTGTGCAAATCTATAGTTTGGTCGATCGTGTTGTGCTGGACGCATATTTTCAGCCTTGACGTACTACATACATTTTGATAAGTGAGACTTGAGTTTGACAGCCATTGGTCACAAAGAACCTGCCCAAAACGCTGCAAGAATGCAGCTCAAAACAACGGGTAAACAAAACACTTACACATCACGGCAGCTTGCTGCAGCCGCTTGCAATTGCTTCAATCTGAAAGTTTGCTGCCACAGCTTCCAGCATGTATACATCCATATCCAGCCAAAAACATGTCAGCAGGCCGGTGAAAGCAGTCATCATATGATGCATCAAGCCTTGCTCAAGTGGTCTGACTAAATGTGGATCAGGGTTTGGGTTTGCATGACGTCTCTGGATGACGTGTTGTGTCACATTGTAAAAGTCGGAGATTGGAAGCTTCTGTAAGAGCTGCAGATTCTAATGTTGTCAAGCGAAAGAAACCCTGCAGTTGCTGAATGAGTAGACTACAGAACAAGGCATGTATACAACACCCATCTAGTGATACAATTGTCCTTGCAAGGACAACAATGTAGGCATGTAATGGCCTCTGGCCTTTCAAGCCCAACAGGGCCAATTAATTGTACTGGACATCAATAGGGGAAGCTTATGCACAATCCACGTGTGTACATGATTCAAGATGAACTGTTGCAATAATATCTTTCAAGTAAACTTCAAGCTATGCTGTAGATTAAGTTCATGCCAGTCCCGTATTTGAAGCTGCTTCTGATAATTGACTGTCAATGATGATGACTGTTTGTGCTGTCACTCAACTGAAATGTGCATGTATCACACAATACAAAGATGCGTATGCTTAAAATGATGCCACTTCATCCATCCACATACATCAAGGGCAAGTTGTTCATGCAAGTGTATGCTAGCAGGAAAGACAACTGCCCGAGGAATATATATTCATATACGAACTCATATATGAACACAGGCATGCACAGACTCACAAGTGACAAGAAAAAAAAAGAAAAGAAAAGAAAAGAAAAGACTACGCCTTTCGGCGTCAATTTAATGAGAAGCCAAGTATTATACCGGGCTGCCCAGGTACAACAAGTGACAACATTACCATGTAATAAACCACAAGTACAGTCATTATCAAGTCATTCAGCAAACATCTGCAAGCTCTGTTTTTTTGCAATCCTTGACTGCTTACGTTCTGACAGCTTGCAACATCGCCTGCCACCTGTTTTTGGCTTCTTCATTTTCTTGGTGTAATATCGGTCAAATTCAGGCATCAGATCAAGCTTTGGATCAGGCTTTGGATCAGCTTCGCATTCAGAGGGCTTGCGCGTGAAAACTGGCTCTTCAAAGTCACACCAACTGCCTGTCACTGCTATGCTGTCCTCAGGTCTCCACGCAACAGGTTCATAGCGACTGTGCCAGTCCCTGTTAGGCTCAGGATGCTGGCACACAAATTTCCATGACCCACCCTGTGGTGATTCAACTCCGTCACATTCATCCTCTTGAAGCTGACCTTGTGGTCTGTAGATCCAACAAGTAATGTCCATGACACTATCAACATATCCTGCTCCCTCATCGAGGAACTTCTCTATGATTGTGGCTTTTGCAATTTCACAAAAGGCTTGCAGCCAAGCCAACGACACGTGCAGCGATGTCGTGCTTTGTATGAACAAGTGTATGGTGAGACAACTGCACTTGTTCAAACCAGATCCAAAGTCGTCACTCATGGCCTCACCCCACATGCTGCGTATGTCAGTGCAAAAAGAATGTGGGACTGCGGACCAAGCTGCTTTCCACATGCTTGCCAAGAAGTCAGGCTGTTCAGACATGGTGTGTATGTATGGCAGAGCATCGCTTGAGCTGCCAGTCCAGGCGCAGTTGAGGTCCCATAAGGGGAACCACCATAAGATCTCCCAGCAATACTTCGCACCTTTGGCAATATTTTGGCACAGTGATCATTTTTGTTGTGACTCCTGTGATGTGCAGCCTCCCTGGCACATGCTTGGCAGGTAAGGGCAAGCTGGTGTGATGAGTAGATATCCAGGTGGTGAAGGATGCTGGCAATAGCTGGGCCTGGCAGAGAGGCAAGTGAGAAGTCAAACTTGGGGTCCATTGAGGCTGCAGCACTGTCCTCTGCAGGCCTGGGGATCTTTGACGCTGCAGCACTGTCCTCTGCAGGTCTGGGGTTCATTGAGGCTGCAGCACTGCCGTCTGCAGGCTTGGGGCTCATTGAGGTTGCAGCACTGCCCTCTGCAGGCTGCCAATGTTTGTGCCTGCCTGACGGTCCAACTAAGCACCAAGTGTTGTCTTGGCTGTCTGTCGCGCTCAGCAGCGGTCCCTGCACGAGCAGCAGTCAAATTTTGCAACAACTACACGTACACCAGGCAATCGAAAACCGGATTTACCTTCAACGGAGGGCGGAAAATCAGTATAAACCGTACTTCTAAAAGTACGAATATAAGACACTTCTGACCTCTAAAAAGGCGTGGATGTCTTTTCAACGTGCCTGCAGCTAAGAAGATTTGTTCTAACAGAAACGGTTGCGGGAGACCGTGATACACTGTCAAACTTCGTCACATAGCAGTGGAGAGGTGTATGCTGTCTCTCAAAGGACAACCGACGCAAAGATAGCTCCCGTGTCGGTCCACCATCGCTTAAGATGGCAGTACCTTCAGCACGTCCTTTGATGCGCTTCTCAGCGGTGTCGAGTGACGGACACAGTGAGATTTGTCTCAAATAGAACCAATCAGGCGCCGTAACGCGGCAACCGGCTGTCAAAACGTTGTTGAGCCAGATAAGCAAGCTGATCAGCAGGTCAGCCTTGAGCTATCGACACTGCAGGCCACGAAACGCCTGCACACGGCCATCAACGCAGTATGTGCATGTATCCAGACCTGACATCATCGAGATAGTACCCAATCTGTGCTGCAAGACCCTGCCAGAAGGCCACGCTTCCACTGAAAATGATCTGTCAAACAAGGACCGTCTTGATGTTGAGCTTGGGCAATCTCGAGCTTTCAATAAGCAATCTGAATACATTGGGTAGTCAGAGGATGATGCAGACTCAGGCACAGATGAGCAGCTGTCTGCGGCAGAGGTCAAGATCACAAAAACCTTAATGCTCAAAGGATCAACAATGGGTAGAATGGTCAGCACTTCAGCCAGTGCAATGAGCTTGCAGCCAGCATGTCTTGTGCATGTTGTGTCCTGTGTGCTATATTGACTGCAGCTTTAGATGTGCAAGCTCACTGTCTGTATACAGCTTGATAATTGCTGTTGAAATGCTTGATTCTGAAAACATCAAAACCTGCTTCATATGGTGTTTGGTTCTCCAGCACTCCAGGCTCGACTAGTGCAATCTGATGAGGAGCTGCATTGCTCTACATAGGCTGCAGTCTGCAGCGATATGGACAGTGACGCAGCTATTGCTAAGTGAGTGATGCATTTGCAATGTGCAACTTGCCATGCTCTGCAGCAATCACTGATGTTGTGCATGTATTGCAGGATTGATGCCTTGATATGCATTGCACCTGATAAGAAGCAGACAGGGGAGCGTCTGCTGCAGCCTAAAGCTTGATTCTGGTTGCGGCATTACAGTGGTCGTCACATTTATAGCTTATTCTGAGATAATCAGAAGTCATGGCTGTGGGACTCATAGCGTCTGTACGCACCTTGTGGCAATGCATGCATGCAAGATGTGTATCAATTGAAGCAGCCTGCAAGTCAACATTGTAACAGGTTGGGTAATACGCACCCTGACACGCTAGCACGACCTTATTACCTTCACCCAGTTACATCCATGTACTAAGCCTTACAGCAGTCAATTTATATGTTGCATGCAAGGAGCTGTGATTGTACTGGCTATGTTCCCTACAGCCTTGGCACCAATGCCCCCAGGCTGTGCACGACACAAGAGTGGTACTCAATCGTATTTGATGAATCACAGCAATGACTGCACCTGTACACATGTGTTCACTGTCAACATTACAGTTGCCAATACTTGCATCGAGCTGAATCAACATTTTACAGCCATTGCATGCAGTTTGCACCAATGCATACCGTAGTGGTACGAATGTTCCTCGGTTTTTAATGTTCGTCGGCCTCGGAATTAAATTTAATCGAATAGATTCTCGTTTCATTGTTTAATATTTTTAATGGTCCTCGGGACGACGCAGCAATACTTTTAATGACTTTAATGATCCTCGGACACTCTTACATGTCCAAAACAACAACCACCATCAGACGGCTGCTACACCTTTGGACGCCCAAAAACCAGCAAAAACAGGCATTGCCGTTGTCTGACCGTGCTTAGGGGCTTCAAACCAAACCTAGCTAGACCGGCTTGCTTGTTGGCACCCATTACACAGTCCAATGTAACGCACAATGACGACTAAGTTCTGATGGTCGTTTCGATCAAGTTTAAAAGCGCATGGCCGCCGTTGCAAGGTCTCGTGAGTTTGATCACAAGCAAGAGCAACCTTTCGCACCAAATCGCGGTCTTTTAGAAGAATAATGGAGTATTTTTAATGAACCTCGGAGGAGGATATTAATTAATTTATTGGTTTTGACTCGCCTCGTCTCAGAAAGCAATTAAGTATTTAAACGAGGAACATTAATACCACTACGGTATGTATACAGGCTGTGTATGAATCACTGCAGCCATCCTGCTTGATGCGTGACAGCAGTCACGTCATCTGGGCCTGCAGATTGCAGTAAGCTCGTTGGCAAATCACACTGCTTGAATGCTACTTGTGGCAATGCATGATGGGCTTCAATCAAAATGTGTGAAGTCCTGGCTAAAACATCACATGTAGCTTGCAGTAAGCTGAAACAACCGAATGCAGTTTGCAGTAATGTATGCATGCTGTGCACCATCAGTACAACCTCGAAGCTCAGTCAGGATTGATGCATGACAGCAACACATATGAGCATGCAGTCAACACATATGAAGCTTGTAGTCAACACATATGAAGCCTATACTTAAAGTGAACCGAATTGACAATTCACAATGTGTGCATGCAGTTTGCAACAATGCATGCAGGCTGAGCACAAATTAAAGCAGCCAGTTTGCTGATTCTGTCACAGCATCACAGAAGTCAGGTCACTAGGTCTTGTAGCTTGCATTGAGGTGGGTCGGCAATTTGCAGCGCCTGCATGTACTTTGCACCAATGCATGCAGGCTTTACAGTAAGCAATGTAGCCCCGGCTCGTTCCTGGACAATGCATGACGGCAGTGAGTACAGCCACAAATTGCTGTGAGCCAATTAATCATTGGCTGTACCTGCATGCACTTTGTCGGAATGCATGCATGCTATGATTTGATCAGCCTGGCCAGTTTCTACATCTGAGAATCGTAGTGAGCTGTATTGACGCTTCACAGTGCCTGCAACAGTGCACGCAGACTGCGCATCTATTTCAATAGGCTGATTTCTGTGTGTGCACGACAGCAGTCAATCCATCTGTGCCTTGCAGTGACCTGGAATGGCAAAGCATTGTGCCTGTGTGCACTTTGAATCACTGCCTGCAGGGTATGGCACACTGCATTGCACTGATCGCTGCAACCAAAGACTCGATCTTGGGCAATAGATCTCAGGATTCAGTACAGTGTATTGCTGTAGACAGTGATGTTTCATAGTGCCTGCATGCATTTGTAACAATGCATGCATGATACGCACAAATACAAGCAACTGGAAGTCTAATATTGCCCTCAAAGCTTCACACCAGTCTTCACATATCTTGCTTGCAATTGAGCTAGATTGATATTCAAATTCCACAGTGCCTGCAGCAACGAATACAGGCCATATAAAGTAGGCTGGAAACCATCTTAAACAGTGCACGATCACGATTAGTACATGTATAGCTTGCAGTGATCTGGACTGACAGCTCACATTGCCTGCATGCAAGCAATGCATCACTTGTAGTGTCTCACAGTAGAGCCTGAACAAGGAACAATAGAAGACACTACATCTTTGGCTTGCATTGAGTCGTACAACCCAACTGATGACCTCTTGGCGTAGATGCATGCTGTTGCAATGATGCATGCTCCATGTTGAGCACAGTGGCTGCAAACTCCCAAGGCATCGTTGCATTCAAAGCCATGCGCACAAGCAGCTTTGATTATAGTAATGGTGTACCTGCTATGGCAAATATGTTCACAGATGGTGCCATCGCCATGATCACTGCTTGTGCAGCTGCTTGTCATGTCTCACCTGCGTGGCAACAGTGCAACAAGTGAGCTGATCAAAGCACAGCAATGAAAAGCATACTCCCAAGCGATGGCTGGCTATACAATCCAAGCAGTCAAGTCCAGAGAATTTTATGCATACCTGGGCTTGGTAAAGCCATCCACAGCTGGGCCATCTGAGTGCCGAGGGCACTGAGACTCTCATTTGTCCTGGACTACAAGCACATCTCATCCAGACTACAGCCATTGCTGCACCTGAGACAATGTTGAGCACAGAATAGCCCATTGCCAGATCCAAATAAGCATGTTTTGTGTGCATAAGCATGCAGCCAACCTAGCCTGAATACCTGTTAGTTTGGTGCACAAGCTCAGCATGACTTGCATATCAACAAGCAGTGCATGTCATGGAAGGCTTTGCTCAGACTGGTGGTACATGTTGGGTGCAACTCAGGTGCGACTGTTGATATGTTTGATACTGGGGTTTATACTAGAGGCAAGCAATCATGCATGAGATTGTTTAGCAATCTTACAGCCAACAGCGCACTTTCCAAGCTTACCAACTGCATGTACAGCCACCATCATGCTGTGCATGTACAGACAGATCTTGGCAGTGACGTGACAGGTTTTATTGCATAGGCAACTTACCCATGATCACATCTTTGATGCGCTCATAGAGTTGTCTGAGCCGGTTCAGCCAGCCACCCACCCATTTTGTTCTGCAGCATTGGCATGCCATCATTGAGCAGTGTGTGCTTCAGCACCTCTGCAATTGGCAGACACAGCTCATGTCACATCATATGCAGCCTGCAAGGAGGTAGCTTGATGAACTCTTGCCTGAGGAAATGATCCTTGCAGAGTGTTGGCCAAAGATGATTTCCATTCTACTGACCACAATACAGGTATGTACAGATCAAACATGCCTAGAGAGCCCTCATCTTCTGATCTAAAGACCATCGGCCCGCAGCACATGCTGTAGCATCTCGTCCTAAATGCACATGATGCATATGTAAGTGCAAGGAAGTTTGCATGTTATGGAGCTGGTCAGCAGAGTACGTAGTGCCCAGATGATGCCAACATTTGAAATGCAGGTGTTCACAAGCAGCTGTGGCACCTATGCGCAGATCTTCAATACCTCATTCGTTACTGTTCCTTCGCTAGGCATTGAGCCTCAAGCACTCTCAGCCATCCTCACACAAGCATGAGCAAAATCCATGAAGAGAAGTGGCCTGCACAAACATAGCTGGCATGAGCACTCATGCCAAACTGAGTGAGTAGCTGGCAGGATCAGGACCTGTATATGCAGCCTGATCAGCAAGGCCTTTCGGCTGCGGGACGAAATTACCGAGCAGAGTCACGGTCAACACCATACAGCCTTGGGCCTGGAAGTCTGTGGGGGTTGGCAGCTGGTGCCACGCCGTCGTGCGGGCGGAGCAGATCAAGTTATTTCTCGCACTGCAGTGTCTGAGCGTTTGCTCCTTATGTCAATGACTGCGCGAAGGCGAGCACGGCAGCCTCTGTTTCGAAAGGAATTTCATACAATTCTGCAGCACCTCTCGCGCCGCAACACGTCACACAGCTTGTGGCCGCATACACCATGTGCTGTCATGCACTAACGACGATGAGCGCCGTTGTGAAGAGGTGACTTGCACTCATGCTGTTTGTGGCATGCCCACAAGGCCGGTAGACCACCCTGATGGCTGGCAAACTCGGCAAGCGGCACGCAGATGCTGTGTTTGCCGCAATCAACAGTCAATGCTTGTCACCTTTAGAAAAGGCTTTTACGCCTTTTCTGAGGGCACTTCTGGGGCTCAGGGCGCCTTTAGAGAAGGCGGTTTTGCACCGTTTTCCTATATGTTCAACGGCATTCTGGCTGGGTATCGACCGTGTCACCGCGGACGAAGCTTGGCTTGATCAGCTGGGGAAGAGCGCAAGCTGGCAGACACCAACAAGACAACTGTCAAGCCAACAAGCTAACAAACACTCATACATCGTCTAGGTTCTGCAAGCCAGAAATCAGACTGTGCGTGAGCAATGTGTCGCAGGCTAGCTTCCTGCTGCTACTTCCTGCTTCCTGCTTCCTGCTTCCTGCTTCCTGCTTCCTGCTTCCTGCTTCCTGCTTCCTGCTTCCTGCTTCCTGCTAACGCTGCCATGTAACGCTCAGCGTGCTTCGTGAGAAGAGCTGCTGCGTTTTTGCCGCTGTATGGTTGCAGGGCGCCTTGCAGAACATCTCCATGTTATCCTCATCGATCATGGCCCGGCAATGTCCCGCATTTGTCACTGTGAAGCTGTGGTGGATTCCTCAGCTTCCTCAGGAAATGCTTTGCTTGTCGGAAGCAACTTTTGATTGCACGATTTACTGAAGTGAACGTGTTGTCTGATGGATGCCAGTTGGCCCCAGGACATTACACACTTTTGATTGATTGATGGATTGAATGCCCCATTGAATGCCCCTGCAGCCTCAAGAGCCTTGTCACACTTTTGTACACAAGCATGCCCCCAGCCTTGAACATGAGACCTGACACACTCTGACAGGATGTTGCCAAGTGTACACCAGTACATACTGTTTGTTTTCTGCCACATGTCATGAGATGGAACTGTACATCAACAACACTGCTCAAGATGATAGAGCAAGCATGCGTTGCACCGCCGCTTCAATCTGCATTGCTTTTTATGCATTCCTCATGACTTTTGTGTCAGTAGGCTTAATGCAAGTAGTTAGAGATTTGTCTCAGCATACAGCTTACTGCAGCTGGCAATCTGTGCCAATGGCCATGCAAGTCTTTGTACTATATAGCATCCCAGCTCCTGTCCGGGTACTAGGTTTGAAACCCCTGCATAATGTCATATGTGAGTTACATGTGACAGGCTAAGGGGTATGGACCTCCAGAGATGGCCAGCTGTGGCCTGGATGGGTGTGTGCGTGTGTGGGATGTGCGGCAGCAAGACCAGCCCGTGGCAAGCTTTGAACCTCTAAAAGGAAGCCAAGTAAGCACGTTCAAGCATCCTGCACATGTCTCACTCCTGGGCTGTATGGTCATTTGAGCTGCACATACAGTATTTTGGCTGATTACCTGACTGCTCTGTCTGCTAAGCATGCGCCAGGCGATAGTCTGCATACCCTTCCTGAGGCAGTTTCTGTTGTCTATAGAGCTTCAAGGCTATTCTGTATTCACCAAGCCGTTGTATGTTTCCAGGGTAACAACAGGCGTACCCTGATACTACCGCCATTTACAGCCATCGATTTTGTAGCTGTTGATAATGACTGCAGGCATGCACCTGCACTCACAAGCACTTGCACTCAAGTAGAAATGACCTTGATGTGTTGCAGGGCATCTTGGCGCACTTTGCCTCGATTCGTGTAGATTGTCTAATATGGTCACAGACAGGTAGCAGAACACTGTGTCACACGCAACTTGTGCAGGTGCGAGACTGCTGGTGTGTGGCTTTTGAGAACTCCTTCAATGATGAAGAGCGGTGTGTACTGGCTGGCTATGACAATGCGGACGTAAAAATGTTTGACCTGCGCGTGAACAAGCTGCGCTGGGAAGCAAACGTCAGGAATGGGGTCTGCGGCGTGCAATTTGACAGGCAGGACATCAACATGAACAAGTTTGTGGTGACATGCTTAGAATCTCAGTTTCATGTCTATGATGCACGCACTCACCACCCACAAGAAGGCTTTGCAAGCCTGTCTGAGACAACAGCCAAGGGGGCTAGCTTATGGAAGCCAGTGCACCTGCCTCAGAATCGGGAAGTGTTCATGATCACTGCTGGAGATGGGGACAGTAAAACTGCTAGCAGAGCAGAGTTTGTCTAGTCAGCCTGTGACGTCATTTGATTGGTCAGGAGATAAGGAAGGGTTGTTTTGCTGTGGTGCTTTAGACCAGACAGCGCGAGTGGGCATTGCACCCAAGCTGAGCAGCCTTTGATGATGTGATGATGTCATTGACTGTGTTGATTGAGCCCTGATGCGCTGCTGCATTGACAAGAAAGGCATCGGGGGACAACTTTAAAGGCACCGGAGCTTTGCATGCCAAGGCTGTGCAAGATTGGTACCAAGGCTGTGCGCAAACCTACAATCTTGTCAATTATGGTGGTCTGGCCGCCTATCATGAGCCTTGAGATGTTTAGGGATGCCCACAACATTGTTATTAATGCTACTACAAGCTCACAATCATGCAAGAATGCAGTCCAAACTAATAAGTACCAGAATACTTACTCATTATGGCAGTTTGCCGCAGCTGCAGTTGCAATTGCAACTCTCCACGCTTGCAATTGCTGCAACCCGAAAGAATGCTACGTCAGCTTCCAGCATGTATACATACGTATTCAGCCAAAATCATATCAGCAGGCAAGGGACAGCAGTCATCGTCATGTCTTGGTCAAGATGTAACATTAAAAGCAGATCAGGGGTTGGGTCTGCATAACGTACTGTGTCACAGCTGTAGAAGTCTGAGGTTGGAAGCTTCTGTAAGCACTGTGGAAGCTTCTTTCAAAATATGATCATCATCTAATGTACATGTCGTCAACCTTGCAGTTGCTGATTTGTAAACGAAAAGTCTTCGTAGATTACGGAACAAAGCATGTATACAAGTGTTGCAACACCCACCTAGTGATACAAGAAGAACAACTTAGGCTCCTCTAGCTAAACACGACCACTAGGTGGATTTGATTGCAGTGGACATCACAACCATTTAACAATTCTCTAGAGGGAAGTGTACATGTATGCACAATTGATGTGTGTACATGATTCAACTTGAAAGTCACAATAACATTTTTCAAGTCAACTTAAAGCTGTGCTTTGGGGTAAGTTTACGTCAGTCCAGCTTTGGAGCTTCAAATCCACGAAGGCACGTTGTATGTACAAGTGTTTGCTGGCAGAAAAGACAGCTGTTACACAAGCATGCATAAACACACAGCGGGGAAAACTTCCCAGCAAATTACTGAACTATAAGCATAGTCATCATCAGGTCATTCAGCAGGCATCTGCAGGCTCTGCCTTTTTGCATTCCTTGACTGCTTGCGTTCTGACAACCTCCAGCCCCGCCTGCCACAACTTTTTGGCTGCTGCAGTTTCTTGATGTAGTACCTATTGAAGTCAGGCTTTGGGTCAGAGGGGATGCCAGTGAAGCCTTCCTTGCCAAAGCCTTCCTCGCCAAACTCACACCAACTGCCTGTCACTGCTATGCTGTCCTCGGGTTTTGACGCAACAGGTTCAAAGCAACTTACGTAATTTCCTTCACGGTAAGACTCGCACACAAATTTCCATGACCCAGCCTGTGGTGATTCAACTCCATGATATAAATATTCATTCTCTTGAAGCTCACCTTGTGGTCTGTAAACCGAAAACTCTATGAAAATCTCACAATCATAGCCTGCTCCCTCATCGACAAATTTCTGTTTGATTGTGGCTTCTGCAGTTTTCCACAAGGCTCGCAGCCAAGCCAAGGACACATGCAGCGGTGTGGTGCTGTGTATGAACAGGCATATGGATATGATGAGATCTCTACACTCGTAGTGCTGTCCAGATTTGTCCCACATGCTGCATATGTCAGCGAAAAAAGAATGTGGGATTGCGGACCAAGCTGCTTTCCACACGCTTGCCAAGAAATCAGGCTGTTTAGACATGTGGTGTATGTATGGCAGAGCATCGCTTGACCTGCCGGTCCAGGCGCACTCGAGACGACCATAAGGGGACCTACCATAATGTTGCCCAGCGATACCTTGCACCTTCGGCAGGATCTTGGCGCAGTAATTAGTATTGTAGCGAGCCCTGTGATGTGCAGCCTCCCTGGCACATACTCGGCAGGTAAGGGCAAGCTGGCGGAATGAGTAGTTGTCCAGGTGGTGAAAGACGCTGGCAAAAGCTGGACCTGGTAGAGAGGCAAGTGGCAAGACATGATTGTGGTTCATTGAGGCTGCAGCATTGCCCTTTGCAGGCTGCCAGTGCTTGTGCCTGCCTGCCGGTCCAACTGAGCACCAGATGTTGTCTTGGCTGTCTGTCGCGTTCAGCAA
>JAABUP010003750.1_pt1 | contig 26367 bp, 22 predicted proteins | sample 5559201 | NCBI WGS metagenome assembly JAABUP01 (sample SAMN10711887, study PRJNA513373) | rock metagenome | isolation source: Antarctica rocks | place: Antarctica | reverse complement strand
AAACAAGACGATGCCCAAGACATGCATGCTGTCCATGACAATATTCAAAATGTCTATCATACGATGTGCTGCCAGAGGTGTGCAGCACACAACATGACTATATCAAATTTGTGAGACACATGACGTATGGTCCGGACATGTTTGGGACTTATTTACTTAGGATTGAGAATCACCTGCCAGTCACCAGGGTAGCATTTGAGCAGGCGGATATCGTCTCCCAGCACACGGACCCTTTCTAAGCAGTAGACATCCTGCAGAGCTGCCAGAAACTTCTCTGCATCAGAGCGAGCCCGCCCAAACCTGCAAGCAAACACAAGTCAGGAATAAAAATATGAAGCAACAACAACAACAATAATAGTAACAACGATAACAACAACAACAACAACAACAACAACAACAACAACAACAACAACAACAACAACAACAACAACAACGGTGGTAGTAGTAGCATTATTGATAATAATAACAGGTGTTCTAGCTGTTTTTTGCTGCTAGGTGTGTTTTTTGCTGCTAGGTGTGACTCACCATACAAGCAGCCAGGGCAGAAAAGACCGGCCATACCAGAACCAGTTGAGAGCATTGGTGCATCTGTAAGGGAACCCTAGGACTTGCCCAAATTCAGAAGACTATCTGATTTGCTACTGAGGGCTGAAACAGCCTGGCTGATGCGCAGCATAACACACTGTGACCTTGAACTTCACAATAGCATGTCTCAGGCACATCATGCGCATGCCCTAGCGAAATTGCTGGGAGAATTCCCATAAACCCTAGGACGTACCCAAAGTCAGAGACGACTTGGCCGTCGGTCTGCCACTGAGGGTTGATGAGCAGCATAAGGCGGTGGGGCCCTTTGACTCTTGCCAGCTGGCGCACTTTAGTGAGAGTATCGGCAGTAGGGAAAAGGACGGCAGCCAAGCGCTCGTTCTGCCAAGAACCCACACAGTCTGTTTCATCCATCCATTCAGCGCCCATGCGGCCCTGCATACAGCGTTTGCAATGTGTGATGGTGTGCATGCATGTGAGTGTGTGTGTGCATGATGGTGTCAATTGTGCTGGCTTATGTGGCATGTACCATCTGCTGCTGTTGTGTGAGGAAAGCGTTGGCAGCCATTTGCTTGGACTGCCATCTTCCCATACAGCCTGTCTCATCCATTTGGGCAGGGCCTATGTATTGCGGTACACAGCTGTGACTGTGTGGTGCATTGCACTCATTGCCTCCTACAACTCATTGCCTCCTACAACTCATGCGAATACACAAACCCCACTCTCTTGCAGGGTTTAGTTGATGCCAGCCGTGAGCTACAAGTGTTGAGAGGTGCTCCAGTGAGACCTTCTGAGCACAGCACAGGAGTACAAAGCCAAGATTGGCAACCTTTGCCTACGGTTGCATGGCATACCATTTCAACAGCATATCAAATCATAATGACAACCAAGTTGAATAGTCTTTCAACAGATGAAGGCTTGCATTTCAGATAGCGTGGCATGCCATTGCAACAGTATGCATCAACATGATCAGCTCGATAATTGCATGCGTAACTGTGTGCTCTGCTCTGTCCTAACAGTACGACATGCACTCATGGATGTTGTAAGCATTGATGATGGAGGTAGTGCAAAACCTGGAAAACGTCCTCCTGCTTGAGTCGCCTGAGCAGGGGCTCTATCAAGCTAGGGATGGCAACCTGGGCCTGTTGCCTGATGCCCCCAGGCCAACTGCCCTGAGCAGATGTCACTCCTGCCTGAGGCAGCAGCAGTTCCAGCTTCTGGCGCCGGATTCCCGCCGCATGCGCCCTCACCACCGCAGCTGCGGCCTGTGGATGTACACTGTCTGTCTGTGAGTCATGCAAGTGAGTCATGCAAGTGAGTCATGCGAGTGCATCTATCCTGTACAACTCTGCAGGATTTTTTGCACTGACTCCATGGTGCGAGATACTGGCGGGAATATGCACTGGGGCATGGGATTACCATAATGATGATGATCCTGATGATCCTGATGATTACAATCAATACCAGCCTGCCTGTGCTCTGACTCATAGCTCTGCGGCCATATGACAATGAGATTAAGCCACAATAGTCTTTCAGTTTCTGGTCTAACTTGCAGATGTCATTGATATAACCTAACATAGTAAGTTTGTGGTCTGAGTTGCACTTGGGGGATCTGCACAAGTCTGGGATACTATATAAGTGTTTCAGATCATGCAGCAAGCCTGTGGGCGAGCATATGTTAGAAAGCTGGATGGAACATCAGAAAGAACAGGCAAAGAGCTTCAGAAGAAAACTCAAAACACATAGAAGGGTAGAGGGGGGAGAAATCAGGACGAAGGGTTGCCAGGCGTCAAGAAAACAGCCTCAAGAAAAGAGGGAAGCATCCGTGAGGACGGTCTCGCCTGCTGGGGAAACTGAGGGCGTCGTAGTGAGCGCTTGTCAGTAGACTGCGTTTGTCATTAGATTCCGTTTGTCAATTAGGGGTCAACATCACGTTGGTGACACAATTGGGAACATTGAAAGTTGTCGAACTCTGTACAAGACTTCCCGCTGCATTTCCCAGTGGCAGGCCAAAAACGAACATAAACACCAGAAAGAAGAGACAAGACCCCAGAGAGATGAGATCAAGAGCATGAGGAAGAAGAGGTGAGGATCATCACACAGGAGGTAGAAACGCTGACCTGATCAACTGCATCCTCTATTTGAAAGGGCACAGGGAATACTAAAACCCCCTGCCGCCCCCCAGGCATCCGCTGCTCTTCTACCCCCGCCAGACCCCACAGCGGCCCAAGCTGCTCCTGCCGTTTCTTCTCCTCTTCTTGCTGCTGTTCCCTGGCCAGCTCAGGGCATCCCCGCCGGTTGTGCCCCAGTTCACCACAGTGAGAGCAGGCTTGTGGCTTTCTATTTAAAGCCTCTGCCTCTTTTGCTTTCTGCCTTTCCTGCTGAAGTTCCATGTCAAGCTCCTGCATGTACAATATTAAGGTATGTTGACTGCCAAAACAGGACCTTACACAGAGAGCTATTCTGTACCTGACCTTATTGGAAGACACGTTGCGTCTGAATGAACAAATGCATGATTGAATGAATGAGTGAGTCAATGAACAAACGGATGAGTGATTGAATAAATGAATAAATGACTGAAGGAATGGACAAGTAAACAACAAAGGAACATCATTCAGGGCATCATCACTTGCGGCGCGTAACCAACAAACACTCCAAAGGGCATTTTGAGAACACATTTGTTCAAGTGCAGCATGTTTGTGTTTACTGTTTATTGTGTTGCGTTTAAGTTTGAATTTTACCATGTGAAGACATTCCTTTGGGTTGTTTGTAGCAGCACAGTGCAGCGCAGGCAATTGCAGCAGCAGCCTCAGTTTGGAATGGCAGGGTTTGTTCAAAAGGCGTTGCGGCTATAGGGCCAGGATGTGACACCATACAAATTCTCAAGCGTGGCCATGTGCACCCTGACTGCGCAGCATTGTGAGTTTTCAGCAAGCTGGGCTGAAGGGGGTGCACTTACAGGGTTGCCAGTCTTTCTAGGGCGGCCTCGGCTGCCGGTGGTTGCCGGTCTCTCCTGCACAGCCAGTCCCACAATCTGGTTTATCTTCAAAAGCTGTGAGTCTGCAAGATGCTTTTGCAGACAAGCGATGTAAGGGCAGCAACATGCTTGTGCTATTGCAATTGAGTTGAAAATCAATTGCAAAAGAGTTCGGGGAAAATTGCACTTCAGGTGGCATCACTCTTGAGCTAGTGCTGAGAGCCTTCAGCAAGCAACGCTGGGTACATTGAGATCAAGTTGCAATCAATCAATCGATCCATCAATCAATCGACCAAGTAAGCAATCACTCGTTGGATCAAATGTGTCAAGGACCTCCCTGATATGTCAACGACCTGAGCTTCCAGTGATGCACATGTGCGTCACAGAGGCGCTGACACTGAGAATGATGAAGTTTGCATAGCCAACATTCTTGTCAATTTCCTGAATGTGCGCTACACATGCTACACTGAGCGTGAACTCATGCTGCACATGCTGTAGAAAGCCTTAAAATGAATACAGATTGCATTTTCTGGCATGAAAATTCTCTGAACTGGTTTTGAGACAGTCCTATGAACATGCTGCATGAATCCTAGGACCTGAAACATGAGACACACTGACTCTCACCTTCTCTGTATGCTGTTTCTGCGGGTGAAGCTTTGGGCAGCCTCTGCGATTGTGCCCAACAGTCCCACAGTATGAGCAGACCTTAGGTTTGTCCATAAGAGATGCACTGACTTGGGATCGGCGAGTGGTGCTGTTCTTCCATAGACCTTTCATGGACTCGGAAATGTTCCTGCAGCCACGCAGCAGATGAAAAGACAGGCTTTGCATGCAGAACGGCAATGTGTCAGTAAAAAATCGGGCCAATGTCTGCTCTGAAAGGCACTTTTATGCAAGTGGCGCTGTTCTTCTGACTTACTCCTGCCAGTGCTTGAGCACTGAGATGTTCCTACAGTTGTCTTGCAGTGAGCAAACAGCACTGGGGTGTCATTCACATCCAATCGTCAACCATGTCTGGTGTAAGCTACAAACCTAAATCAAGAATGCTATGGCTGCAACACATACATCTTTTGACATCATGTCCCCTACAGGAGCACAAACACACATCTGTTGATTACAGAACATAATGAAAGCATGGAGCCAACGTGTCTGTTTGGCATGCCATAATAAACCATCTACAAGCTTTAGTGTACTGCAAAATCTTCTGCATGCAGTCTCCAAGGTGCTTGTGCATTACACCCTCTGCAACTAGCACTACCTAGTGTGTCAGTTGAGTGAGCATGGGCTCTACTGACAGGGATTAGGCCACACTCTGTTGAGAAAGCACAAAAAGCCGCAGGACTGAACCATGAGGAAAAGTCTATGACTTGGCTTTGGCCCACCTCCTGTGTTCGTCTGTCCATCTGCGGCCTTTCATAGCTGCTCGAATTTTCTCCCTGTCAGCTTCTGTTTGGGCCCTCCCCCCGCGTTTTGTACGCCCCCTGCCAGGTGTGGAATCTGAAGCTGTACTAGAAGGCTCAATGGGATCTGAGGGGGCCGGTGAAGGCTGAGATTGGTTGGCTGGGGCTGGGCTGGACAGGTGAGAGGGGGCTTCTGAGGGTTGAGCCCAGTTCTCGCCATGACAGGCTGAACAAGGGTGTAGCTCCTGCAAATGTACAGTACCGCTGTCTTGTTGAGCATGGCATTGCAAGATGTGTGTATGCGGTCAGGCTTGTGCTGTGCGCAAACACTGGAAGGCTCTTTGAAAAGCTGTGAAGGCATGCACAGCCTGGTGTCTTTGAACGCTTGGCTGATGTGGCATACACATAGCAACACAGACACATAGAGTATATTGGCATGCACGGTGCCATGCTGATGCAACTGCTCAAATGGCTTAGCATGGCCTGCAAAAGTCAAACAAGAAAGAGCTTGCAGGGCATACCTCTTCAACAATCTGAAAACCTCGGCCCCCACAGACCTGACATGTGTCTGAACCAATTCGGCGGCTCCTAGCAGCCTTTCTCAGAGCAGCAGGCTGCTTGGTTACAGAGCTTTGCTGCCTGACAACAGGTTTGCTTGCTGCTGTCTGGTCCTTAGCTGGCCTTTCTGCTTGGGGTTTGGATTGACTCCCTATTTGTGGTTGAGATGATGCTGGTTTGAATGGTAAACCGCCTCTCTGTCTGCTTCGTGGAACAGCTTGTCCACCTGCGCCTGAGGGAGTCCCTGCCCTAACACATAGCCGGCTCTGAATTTTCAGAAAGGGTTGCTGCCGTGGTAAAGGCCTGTGATCTCTCAGCACATCGCTCCTTGTCACATGATGACCTGACTTCAAAACCAGACTGCTGTGGCCCTGTGATGTGCTGAGTAGCTGCACTGATGAGCTGCACTTGTCATGTGAACCCGGGAGTTGGTGCGTTGCCCAAGAATGCAGCACAGATTTGCACTTCGACCCCGGGTGGGTCCCAGGCAAATCAGTGAGCGTACTGTGAGTGCGTTGCACCCTAGTCAGTGTCTGGAGTGGTCTACAGTAACAATATGATGCTGCACGCCGCAAGCGCGAGGGGCGTATACAGTTTGACCCGTCACGAAGAAGCACCATACAGCACCTCCATCAAAGTGTAGCCTCTCCGAGCCTCGCCAGCATATCACAGGCACATGAAGGCTTGAGAAGCGAAAGCAGGCATCAGTTGGAGCGCGAGCAAATGCAGAATTGTCTTGCGAGGCTGACTAGGGTCTGACCTATCGTTCAGCTGATAGTTATTAGTCACCCAGAAGCAGGCAAAAGATAATCAGTATTATAAGCTGCATGTGACAAAACAATCGAGTGGACAGCTTAAATTAAATGGGCAATGGCAGCATCACACACATATATATCGTTCCTGGCAAAACTTAGGGTCTACTGCACAAGGGCATGCTATTGCCCTGCCATCGCCAAAAGTAAAATCAAACGATAAGGAGCCTGCCTGCAAGCATAATGTGTTGACGATTTTACAGCTCATCAAAAGTTCACAGACACATGTACGTATACAGCAAACAGCATTCGCAAACCACGTGCTGCTTTGCTGCTTTGACGGACTTGATGCCACCATGATGAGCACCAAGTATGGCAAAGACTTCTCAGCACTAGAAATGGGAGGCTTGATCAATCCAAGCCAGACAAGATGATACTGCAGTGTTGAAGACGCAAGGCTTATTGGCACAGACCAATTCAAATCAATGAGACATATGCAACATTGCGAAATGAATTGTACATGCTGTGCAGCAGATGCCCATTTCAACCTCAATGATGCATTCAGTCGAAGTACCAACAAAAGTCACCAAAAGTCATGACCCTTCAAAACAAACTACCATGCACGACAACACAATCTCCAATGATAAACTTAGAACACTTTGAAACATTCACCTACGGCTCAACTGCATGCCTTGAACTGCTACAATGGTGTCTTTCAACTCCTGATTTTTGTTGACATTGCCGCAAATGATCATGTTTCTTCTGCCATCAGGTATTGGCGCAAAAGCTGGGTAGTGCAGGCACTCAGGCGTGAACACATTGTCACCATACCGCTTGGAAAACTTGGGTAACAGCATGACAACTGCTGGTTGCAGCTTGCCAGCTTTCTGCTGTGCGCAGATGGTGCTTTCCAGCAGCTTTTCACCACCCCTTGTGATCTTGACACCTTGTAAGTCAAGGTACACAAGGTTTGAAGCCTGTGCTACGCTCACGAGCCCATGCTTTGTCAGTGCGTCTGAGTCGTTGAGCTCAGCGGGACATGTGTGTTGCAGCTCCTGCTGAATAAGCAGCATCTTAATCAGAGGTGCAGCTGCAAGCAATGACCGCAGCCCATCATCTGTCAATGCAAAGCAGCTGACCAGGCGCAATGTGTCTAGACTTGGCTGCAACACAAGAGCCTCCCCAGTAAAATCTGTTGATGGCCTGACTATGGTGAGGCCAGTCAGGGATTGCATGGATTGCAGCTTGCACAAGCATGCGTTCTCCATCTCCCAGACCTCCAGATGTGTGATGTTGGCTTGGCTTGAGCTGAGGACTGTGATAGCTTCTGGCACCATCTTGGAACATTTGCGTAGCATGATTTGGATGGAGTTTGGTCTCAGTAGATGGCTGAGGACAGTGGCATCCTCCACAGTCAGGCTCAGAACCTTGATTGTTACAGTGCGTAACTTGGGCAGAATATCAAGGGCACTGAGGGTTGCTGTGTCCCAGCCTCTGCTGGTCAGGATGACACGCTCTAGGGTCTGTCTGTTGCTGTTCAGAACTCCACATGCTGAGGCTGAGCGTGAGTCTGACTGCAGAGCAAGATCCTGCAGACCAGAGAGCTGTGCTAGTGGCTCAAAGTCTGTTCGAGCCTTGATGGACAGGTGCAACCTGGTCAGGTGCTGCAGCTCGCCGATGGCGCTGATGCTGTTTTCCAAGGCAATGCCTTGACAGGCTTCACGCTGAGGCAAGGAGTGGTCTGACAGGCAAAGGCTCTGGAGAGGGCTGCTGCTGGCACTGAGGTTCTTGAAAGCTGCTGATGAGAAGAAGGATGCTGGGTTGTTGAAGAAATCAGAAGCTTTCGTAAGCTCAGCTGCAAGGTCAAGCGCCTGGTGGTAGTCAACACTGTGGAGGAATTGGCCAAGCTCCTTGCTGATCAGGACTGCCAGCTCATAGCCAAGGACAGCACGTAGGCGGACGCGTACCATAACACCTTGACCTTGCAAGGAGTTTGAGGAGGCAGCAATTGATTTGACATCCTTGCAGACCTGTAGCACCTGAGCAGATGAAATGGACTCCTTTGTGACTAAAGTCAGCTGTAGGTCGCAGTTTGCCAGCTTGTCCTGCACAAAAGTGAGACTACGTCAGGCGCTTGATCATCAAGCCTGCTATAACTGGTATTCCTGCTTCGTCCTACCAGAATTGCACTTCAAAGTACCTTGTTGACGGTTGCTGACAGCAGTTCGGCGCACTCTCCAAAATCGAAAGGTCTGGCCAACTTGAAGGTGAACCGCGTCCTGGGGTATTGTGCCTGGCGTTGCCGAAAGGAGCTGGATTGAGACCACAGTGTCTTATGGTCTACTGGTACTACGAGTCCACATTGATAATCTCTGACTACGAGACCCCAATTGCTTGAGATCAACCGACTGCTCCAGCAGTCCTTTTCGCTCAAGTTGTCCAACACTGCTTCTATGATCTCAGCGGGCAGATCAGCTCAGCCGTTGTTCTGAAAGGCACGAGAGTGGTTACGCTTTAGTATGCATGAAGCTAGAAGGTTGACTCGTCAAGCCAACAAATTTATATCGAGAGCCGTTTACCTCCACTGGCTGCACGCTCTGCAACAACTTGCTCGAAGTCGGTTTTAGCTTGTCCAGTCCGGCTTTGGCAGCCCACGAGCTGCACTTTTGCAACCACGGCTGTGTTGGCATGTTTGCTGGTGAAAATGATCCTGGTCATCGGCCAAAACAGCTTGCACGGGAATGCGGTCGCACACGCATAGAAACTGATCTGAGAAGGCCCCCCGTGTACATTGACTCATTCCACATGGCCCAGATTTGCCTCCTTTAGACTTCCAGTCTATGCACCTCTAATCATGATAAATTTGGTTTGAAGGCCCAGCAACATGATTGACTTCGAGACCTCGCACTGCTGCATGATTTGCCAGACACATCCAGTTTGTACTGGTGTATGCAGAGCAATCTGTCCTTTGAGGACCTGTAGATGCAGTGCTTGATTTGCATTAGACGACCACCCCTGTGACCTCCCACCTAATATTGGGGCCTACCTTATAAGGCGCCTTATACATTACTATTGAATTTGATGTAGCCCCAGTCTGGTCTAGTGTGACATAAAGCAGGTACCGAGACAAGCAGCTTGTCAAACGTGGGTCTCAATGGTTTGAGCAATCAAGGACTGGCGTAATGAGGCAGGCAAATGATGTCTGTGACTACTTCCACTCTTAGGGCATCATGGGTGCTGCAATGTAATGAAACAGTACCAGTATACAAATGTTTTGAAGAGCGTCTCAATGCAACACCGGACTGTTAACACATTACTGTTAGTAGGCAAAGACGGACTCGCTGTGTCCGACACAGCCTTCACCTAAGCTAAACTATATGATGTAGTCATGCATGACTGCATCCCTGTGACCAAAAAAGTAATCCAAACGAGCAGCAACATGGTCAGCATGTCTCCTTGATCATGATTCACGCACACAGCTGTCTGCAGATCCTGTTATACACTGTTGTGCATTACAAGCAACTCTTCGTGATGTTGGTGGCCACCGCCACTGCTGCTGATTTGCATGTGATGTGTGATCAGCTTAGTCATGGCTGAAACTCCTAAGCCGCCTGCTCCCACCAGCAGCGCAAACAGCCATTCCCAGAAATTTTGGCGCATAGTGATGAAGACCGTGGCCAGCGGTGTGGACACAATAATGATTTGCAGCGTCACTGTGATGCTGATGACATACATAAAGGCTCGGCTCTTGGTGATACCCTTGAACACATTCAAAGATGAGTCACCCAGCTTCCTCGAATTGATCTCATTGAAGACCTGCATGACAGGGCACAAGGTGAGGCCATACTCAACAACACATAGACCTCATGAGTGCGTCAATTTGCATACATCTCAACCTGTGATTGCGCATGATCAAGATAGAGACGTGTACCATGCAGCATTTTTTGACAATGCATGTGTGCCAGGATCTGTCAAAGCTACATCAATCATGATCAAGACTGCAAGACCATGCACGCCCAACCAATATGCCTTGCTGGAAGTTGTTGCAAGCATGATGGGCTCAATCAAAGCCGAGGCAGGGCTGCAGGACTAGGCCAACACAACAAGTGCAGGCACCTGGAGAAAGATGAAGGTGTTGAAAACCAGCGAGTTGGACCTGATGTGCCCATCGATCTGCTCTTTCTGCCACTCAAACTGAGCGTGGTCCACCAGACTCTGATAGTCTTGCAGGCGGTTGCATACTGCAGGACTCGAACCAGTGACCTCCTGATCATCAGTGACCTTGTTAGTATCATCATTGTCATCATCACCCTCTGCACTGGCATCATTGCCTTGCTGCTGCTGATCACCGTGCAAGTCATCATCTGACTGATCATCACTGTTGCCGTTACAGTCATCATTGGACACATCATCATCATCATCATCAGCATAGCCGTCAAGTCCATTGTACTCATCATAGTCATCATCTGCCATTGTGGCCCTGTCAGGGCTGCTTCCTGCCTGATTGCTGCTGCTGCCAGAGCTGCTTCCCACCTGATTGCTGCTGCCAGGGGCCGCTTCAGCACCGCTGCTGCCTGGGCAAAAATTATCTCGGGTGACAGCTTGCACATCCTGCCTTGCCCCTCTGCGCCAACAGGCATATTGGCATATTGTTTCTCCTGACGTCAACGGCATGCTCCTCAGATGGTGTTGCAAAGCAAGTAGTCGCAATACAAAGCTCGCATGCATGCATGCATGCCTGTGAAGTGCCTCAAAGATAACGCTGATGAGCAAAGGTGTAGGAGGTGTCCCCAAGCCTGCATCTAGCATCATCACTAGTAGCTTCCTGTTGCAGTGTTGTTCAGGTCATGACACACAGGCAGCAGCATGACAGCTGAGTTGATGCTCAAGCGGTGACAGTGTCACACACATTCTCTGCGCTTTGCAGCACAACAGTAGGAACAGCAAGACTGAATAATTTGCCCAAATAGAAGGAGAAACACTCATGAAACAACAGCCCTGAATGCAAGAGTCAGGAACATACAGACTAATGTGTGATTTGCCTCAAGAAGCTTGCCATGCTGCATGACACATATCTGCAAACAGGACAGCAAACACTGCAGATGAAGTTTACACCAAGCACAGCTGGTTTTCCCACCCCTGTATGTGGCTTGGAAACACAGATACTCATGCAAACTAGCATACGGGCAGCGTTCTGATGCTGCAAACATTCTGAAAGTGGCTTTTCTGCTGGTGTACATGTTACCTGGGTAGTAGAGGCCGCCTAGTGATGTATCACAGGGCGGGGACCCTCCAGTTGTGCTGCAGCAGAAATTGATGGCGGCAAAATCAATGGCCTGAGAGGTGATGTTGCGCAGCCGGATGCCTGAATCAGACACTCCAACGCCCGAGAAGATCTCACACTGAGACAGCTCCCTGAAGCACAAGTCAGGCTGAGCAAAGAGTGCAAGGAGGACTTGTTCTGGGGTGTCGGTACAACAATGAGGTTCCTTTTTGGAAATTTGGATTTTACCCCCTGATGCCTACAATGTAAAAAGACATTTAATTCAAAATGTGTCATGGCAGGTACCATGCTGGCGGCTTGCAGAACATCGGATAGGATGCTGTGCAGCATAATACCAGAATCAGGCACCCCTTACCCAAGAGCTGTCAGTGCTTGGCTCCAGCTCGCACTCAGTTGATCTTTACTGGGGGAGCAAGCAAGCGCAGGGCAACTTGCTTGTAAGCTGTTCTGTCAAGCATTGTCAATGTTACTTTGGTATTGACATAGAGGCGCCTCTTGCAGTCTGCAAACACAGTCAGAATTGGTGGGACCACCCATTGAGACCTACATTGGCTTTGCATGTGTGCAAGGTTGACTTGTAGTTTTGAGATTGCATGGTCATGCAATAAGCAACAGGTAGCTTACTTGTATGCGGGGATGTGGGCAGGCGCTCCATAGATGATGAGGAAGAGCCAGAAGAGCTGGTAGCAGCCTTGCACAATGACATGCCTCCACATGCTGCGGCTGATCAGGGGCTCACTGCGCCCATGTGGCTTCTCCAGCAGCAGCTCAGGCGTTGGATTCTCAGTTGCCAAGGCTGTACACCACACACCATTGGTAAAACAATGAGTTCTCAGTTGCCAAGGCTGTACACCACACACCACTGGTCAAGCAATAGTAGGGGTTCATGGTTGACAAGGTACGCACTGTTGTGCCTTGATGGGCTGTGGCTGATTAGAGGCTCAATGTGATCATGTTGTGGCTTGTCCAGCAGCAGCAGCAGCAGCAGCATCAGCAGCTGATTCATAAGGTGCAAGCACAGCTGGGCTTATAGTGTTAAAGCTAGTCTCATTGTACATCATGCCAGCAAGCAATGGCTTGTCATGCAAGAGGCAGACCATGTATTGCAATTATTATGACACACTTTAATACTTCATGACAGCACAGGAAATTCACTTTGTAATTTTCATTTCAGATGCTGCACACCAGATGATCTTCCATATTGCTTGCCAGAGCTGCCGCCATTAGCAAGATGAGAGTGGGATCTTGTAAACCCTCAAACACCATCCACCAGAAGGATTTCTGTGGCAGCTCCTTGAATCGATTGGCTCCAAATTCAGCCTGCCTGTCAGATATGCTGGCATGGCTCTGGTCTACTCCCCGTAGTGCGTCACTATGCAGAGCTTGCGCCTCCCCAGAGAGCCCTCCAAGCTGCTTGAGACCAGCCTTGTCTTTGTTCTGCACAAGCAGGGCCGCTTGAGCAGTGACGGTATTACCTCACTTGTACAGAGGTGCCTGATCTGCCTCACCTCGTTGAGGGCGCTGAGATCTGGATTGCTGATGGCGAACGCTACCCTTGCCCCAGATTGTGCCTCCATCTGCGTGACATCTGAAAACCTCGGGAGGCCCTGCTTGCCATTAGAAGTTGCTGCGTCATCGTGAATTGCTTCATATCCTTCTGTGCGACTGAAGGGCACGCAGCTCTTCGTTTAAGCAGCACCATGCGCCACAAAAGGGTTCCTTTTTTCGTTACTATGATCCAGATACACCCTCAACAACAATCGTGAGGCCTAGGGCCCTGCTGTCTGTATGAAACATAAACAGCACGGGAGGGGTGACGACACAACATCGACATTGAGCTGAGCAGGCCAATAGCTTGGATGGTGGCGGTCGATGCTGCAAAGCAATAAAAAGGCATCTGATACTCAAAGCTGCCCAAGTCAAATCTGGATCATCAGTCAGGATCATCACGATGGCTGACGGTGACAGTTACGGTATGAAACCCTACGCCGGCTGAAGTTGCAGCAGCACAGTCCACGGATCACGCCGTTGCCTCCTCCCGAGAAAGTGTCACGCACTCCTGATCAGCAACATAACCTGTCGAACGAACAAGAAACACAAGAAAGCACGTACAGTACGTGATTTAGGTGCTCACAGAGCCCGCGTGCAGCCAGTGCAGGACGCTGCCCAGTTTTCATAACCACACCACGCGCCCGTTGCGCGTATTGAGCAGCCACGGCCTCTCTGCAAGCGTTTAGAACAGCCATGACCTGGGCTCTGCCCACCGTCACGGGCATGACCCCCCACTTGAGGGTCGCCAGCCTGTCCAGCAAACAGATTCTAGCAGGCAGTCGGGTTCCACTAGCACAGCTCAGCACAGCAGCGCGTCCTGCTGTTCAGAGAGGCCTTTCAGTCAGGTCTCTTGCAGGCCCTGGGTACTCCCGCGACAATGGCTATGGCTTCCACTCAAGCAGCTCTTACAGACAAGTATCCACCTCAGCTGCAGCGTCCGTGAGTTGCTGAAAACTTGCTTGCTTGCTTGGCTACTTGGCTATTCACTACCATATAGCCTGACGTAATTTGTATTGCGCCTGTCGTTTTTTCTCTGCTGATGTTTTTGTAAATGTGACAGGCTGCCGAGGCAGAGCTTGCTGACTCAGTAGATGACTCTATTGACTCAGATGAGTTGTTTGAGGAGTTTGAGGAGGTGAAGCGGGCTAGGTCACTGTCAAGCATTTTTGACAAGGAGGACCAGGTTCTTGAAGTGGATGCCGCTCAGGCAGATGAGACTTTGGCGGTGCGTTTCACGTGTTAAATACAATGCATGGCATAGCCAACTGTATGCATATCCTATGAGGCCAGTTGCAGCCCTGCGCCTCTGGGCAAACGCAAGAAGCCCAGCACAACAGCAGCGTGTTTTGAGGCACAGGAGCTGCTTATGTGTATGGAACATCAGTTTTACATGTGGTTGGAATGTGCTTGTCAGCTGGTCCACGTAATGCTATCAGACAGTCTGCTTTGGTCAAAAAGGCAGGGAAAACAGCTAAAGCTGCATTGGTCAGGAATTGTCAACTGTCATTTTGCTGTGTTCATCAACACATGCAACAGCTTATCAGGCATTGGCTTCCGCACACCAAAAGGGCAAAACCCGCCCATTGTTTTGCTTACCTTATCTTAAGATAATCTGTTTACTCGTGATGCAGCTGGTGAACTGTGGCCTTTCAGACGTGACCATCAAAGCCCTGGAGGCGCGTGGCATTACTGCCTTGTTCCCCATTCAGAAGCATGTCTATGAGCCTGCAGCAGCAGGTAGGGTGACTTGTGACGCACATCATACTCATACAATACCCTGTCATGCACAACATACTCAATAGGGTTACTTGTGATGCACATCATACTTATGGGGTACCATGCCTCCACCACGAGGCACAGTCTTAGTCTCATAGACCCCAAAATAGCATCGGAGGGTACAACAATAACATAGATTGCATCATTACTTTCATGTTCAACAGTCCATGGCAAGTCATGGTGAGGATGTATCAAAGTGAAGTCACAGTGGGATCCCTGCAGGCTTTTGCAACTGTTGGGATCGTATGCAAGCATTCATTTGGGTCTTGCATGGAGTTGAGCCCTGAGCTTGCCTGCCCTACCACAGGTTGAATCAGCTTGTTGTGAAGCGCACCCATGCTTAAGAGGCATGCTGCATTACAGAGCCCAGTTCTCACATGCAAGCTGCAAGTTGTGTCCTCAGCTTATGACTCTACCTGTATCTGCTTCTGCTACAGGTCGGGATCTGATTGGCCGTGCTAGGACAGGATCCGGTAAGACCTTGGCATTTGCACTGCCTGTCGTAGAGAAGCTCATGGCACGCACGCACAAGCCCAGGTCACCGGGCTGCATCGTGCTGGCTCCCACAAGGGAGCTTGCAAAGCAAGTGGAGCGTGAATTTGCTGCCACTGGTCCCACACTCAGGACTGCCTGTGTATATGGAGGTACGACATCCACACAACAAAGCTGCAAAGTCTGTCTGTGTACAAGATAAAGGGTTAAGGTAAGGGGTCACGATTCAGGGTTTAGACTGGGGATTGCCTGTGTACGTGGAGGTAAGACATGTAGAAGGTCTTCTCAATTGGCAGGTGTGAGGATACTTTTCTTCCAGGCATTTATCTATAGATTGTCACTGCTTCACTAAATTAGTGACAACGGTACACTGCAAGAACTACCTGTGTTGTGGGTTGTGTGTAAATAGGCAGGCCCTGCAGCTCTATCATTTAGCGTGTGGTGCCAAATGAGGAATGTGTGGGCTCAGTAAGAGGGCCATTGCCTCAAGTGTGGGTTTGAGTGCAGGTGTGCCCATCCAGCAGCAGATGCGTGATGTGTCCAGGGGGGCAGACATTGTGGTGGGTACCCCAGGACGCATCATGGACCTTCAGGCTAGGGGTGCACTTGACCTCGGCGCGGTAAGCACTCACTCACTCACGCACTCACTCACCTCACCCACTCACTCACCTTACCCACTCACTCATTCACTCACCTCCCTCACCAAGTCACCAACTCACTCACTCACTCACCCACCTACTCATTCATTCACTCCCTCACTTACTCACTCACTCACTCACTCACTCACTCACTCACTCACTCACTCACTCACTCACTCACTCACTCACTCACTCACTCACTCACTCACACACTCACTCACTCACACCCACCCACCTACTCATTCCCTCACTCACTCACTCACATGTCTTTCCCAAGGCTCAGGCATGTACAGCCCTGAGTAGGTCTCTGCATGAGCTATCATGTCACACAGGCCCCTTAAAGCATGCTGCTCTGTGCTTACTTGACATGCTAACGACGGCCTGTTGCTTGCAGGTTGACTTTGCCATCCTAGATGAGGCGGACCAAATGCTTGACATTGGATTTGCTGATGACGTGGAGAAGATTCTGTCAGAGGCTCCAAAGGAGCGCCAGACCATGCTGTTCAGTGCTACCATGCCCACATGGGTGAAGAAGCTGACCCGCAGGCATCAGCGTGACCCACTTGTAGTGGACTTGGTCGGCGACGAGGAGGCAGGAAAGATGGCTGAGAGCATCAGGTATGCATGGCTCTGCAGGCTGTGTTCACTTGGATTGACTCTCATCGTCAATCACCTCCTCAGCTTTGTTCACGCGAGATGCATTCTCATCATATGATTGGTTCTTGTAGTCAGTCAAACAGTCAGTCAGTGAGCAGACGCACAGACCATGCAGGCTAGGAGAATACTGCCAGCAGCCCTCAGCATGTCTGCAGTATTTTAGCAAATCGCTGAAGGCACCCAAGTCCTGCTCACGTGCACTTGTTTCTGTACCCATTGTCATCCAGCATGCTTTGAATGAGCGTATGAGATTAGGCAGCACAGGGTTGCTCATGCAGGCACACTGATGCATGCACAGACGTGCATGTGTGTGTGCATGCAGATGACTACACATTGTGACCCTACGACAAGACGCAGTTTGTACGTACATGGGTGCTCTTGGATGCATGAATGCTCACAGCGTGGCTTAATGTCACCGGAATGCAGGGTGCTGGGCATTCACTGAGTGTTGTTCAGTCTCAAAGATCAGGCAGCAGACTAACTCATGCAGCCCATTAATGCATGCTCACGCCTTGGCTGACCAATGCCATTGATATGCTGGATGTTTAAGTGTTTCTTGGTCTCAAAGATCAGGCAGCAGACCAACTTGTGCTTCACGCAGACTAGTCAGCAGATTGAACGGTGTGGCACACAGATGCACAGTCATAGCTTGGCTGACCAGCATCATTGCTGTGCAGGGTGCTTGGTGTTCAAGTGGCGCCAGAGAACAGGCGCAACATCCTTGCAGACCTGCTGACAGTCTACTCAAATGCCGGCAAGACCATTGTCTTCACACAGACCAAGAGGGAAGCCGATGAAGTAGCTGCTGGCATTGCTGGCGTCATCCCTTCAGAGGTGAACCCTCTTCTTAGAGGCTTTTTTGATTTCCATGCTTCTTTGGCTTATGTGAGCTGTCTGCAGTGACGTATGCTAATTTCTCGAGGGAAGCAGCTGCAGATTTACATTCTTTTTGGATCTTTGATTCTACTCTCTGAAGACACTGCTTGCTGCTTTTCATCTCCTTCTGTTGCTGCATGCACCAGGGCATGTATTTTGTGTGTTCTGCACCATGAGTCATCTTAGGTCAGGCTCTAGTGGGTGCATTCATGACAGGTGTTCATCAGCCTTTGAGATGACAGCAGGTGTTGCATCAACTCGTCTCTGACAGTTGCGTCTTCTGCACTCCACCTTGTGTCAAGCTTTGAAGCCTTGCAAGGAAGTCATGGACTAGCTTCTTTTGGCATCAGAGCGTCTAGCTCAGGCGTGTCAGGATTCAGCATACAGGGGCAGCACAGCACAGCACAGCACAGCACAGCACAGCACAGCACAGCACAGCACAGCACAGCGCAGCACAGCGCAGCGCAGCACAGTCTACCTTCTAATCTGCAGGTTTTCTTTAAAAGCTGGATTGATCTGTGTATGCCCCATCTGCAGGCCCTTCATGGTGACATCTCTCAGGGGCAGCGAGAGAAGATTCTTCAGAAGTTCAGGGAGGACAAGTTCTCGGTCCTTGTGGCAACAGATGTGGCGGCTCGGGGTCTGGACATCCCCAATGTGGAGTTGGTTGTACACTACGACTTGCCGGACCAAGTTGAAGGCTTCCTCCACAGGTACTGGTCACGACTGTTTGCAATTGTTCACAAGGTGAAGATGCAGTGCAGATACTGCTTGTCCCTGTTTTTGATTCTCAACATATTTTGCACCATGACTTGCCGGACTCAGCAAAGGGCACAGCAAGCAATATGTAAAGGGCTTCCTTCACAGGTGTTCATATTGTTTGCTGTGCGCCTCTGGAAGATCAAACCAAAATGACTTTTGTTGTCTCTGGTTGCTAGATTGTCGTATGCCATGCCTTGCCAGGGAAAGTTGGGCCCAACTTGGATCACCTCAAGCCTCTCTACATTGAATGGCCTAACGGCGTCATCTGTTCTTTTCTTTTTGTTTCCTTTCTGCCTTTGCGCCTGCAACATGTGCCGGGTCGTGACTTCTTCCTTGCACACGCAAAGCCATTCATGCACCTTGCAAAGATTACATGCCTAGATCTTTGTCCTTACTTTCACAGGTTGGACAAGGTATACATGTGTTGACTTCTTGACTGTATAGGAGTGGCCAGACTGGACATGCCAACAAGACCAGCACCAGCATTGCCATGCATGGCCATCTGCAAAGCTGCCCATGCATCTTGCAATGTCTGAATGTCCAGATCTTCATCCTGCTGTTCACTGATTGTATTCTTGACTGTGCAGGAGTGGACGGACTGGACGTGCCAACAAGACAGGCACTACCATTGCCATGGTCACCAACCGGGAGCTGGGTTACTTCAGGAAGATCCTGCAGCAGGTGCAGGTGAAGAAGATGGAGATGATTTCAGCGCCAGCGCCCAAGATGCTGATGCAGGCCTCAGTCAAGCAAGCCCTCAGAAGGTTGGACAACGTCGATCCGGAGGTCAAGGCCTTCTTCATGGGAGCAGCCAAGACAGTGGCTGAGGGGGCAGACCCTGTAGGGGCCCTTGCATCTGCCCTGGGCTGCCTCAGTGGCCTCACTGAGGTTCCTAAGGACAGAAGTTTGCTCACTCAGGTAATTCAGGTCAGCGGGGTGCATGTGGGTGTGGGATGGTGATGTTGTATAGGCAGAAGCTTTTCTGTGAGGCTGACCGCACAACTGCTGCTCTTGTCTCGGCAGCTTAGTGTCTCATATTGGATGACCTCAGATGATGCCTTAAGCTGCTGAGACAAGAGCAGCGGATGCATGGGCAGCCTCAAAGAAGAGCTTTTGCCAACAGGTATTGTGTGAATTGTGTAAAGTGAGCTGCTTGGAGAGTCCTTCATGGGACACTGCTTTGCACTGTCAAAGCAGCTCACTATTCAGACTTTACAAAGTGTACTTTGCTACCAGAAAAGTTTACTCAATCTTGTTTGTCTGGTCATTTGTGTGTTGTGCTGCATTTTGATACCTCACAGTGTATCAGCTGCTTGCAACCTCAAACCGAAGCAAAGCTGCAAGTAGCTAGTCCACAACAGATGAGCTGGTCCGGGCCTCAAAATGTTTGAAGACCTGCTAGCAATGAGTCTCCAGTATCCACGCTGAACGCGACTCGAACCATTGCAACACAAGCTGCAACCAACTATGTCGTGCAGGAACCTGGAGTGGTGACGCTGAAGGTGATGAGCAGGCCTGGCCGTATCACCATGGCCGGCCACATCATGACCATCGTGCGCAACATCCTCGGCGAGGACGCGGCCAGCGGCGTCGGAAAGATCAGGATGCTGTCAGAAAACGGCGAAGAGGTATGCAAATGATATCAAGTCACTGAGGATCTCAATAGCTGTCTTTCATACCTTGATAGCTATTTGCATGTGTCACATACGTGCACTATGCACTCTGGCATGTCCTCAGTGCTGACCTTTCATGTGTGAGTGTGTCTGCAGGGTGCAGCATTTGACTTGCCTGAGGCAAGTGCAGAGAAAATGCTTGAGCAGGCCGGGGAGCTAATCCAGCGCAAGTTCACCCTTGACCGACCCTCAAGCCTACCCCTCCAGGAAGAGAGAGGGTCAGCATGCTCACTCTGTACCATGACTGTTTGACTAAGATCTTGACAATGGCACAACTGTGCAGATGCTTTGACATGCAACTGAAATACTTGCACTCTGTCAGGATACAGGATGCCAGGTTGTGACTTGCGTTGCACACACCTGTTGCCTGTTGGCTAAGCCCGTGTGTAAACTACTATTGGTGTTACTAGTGAGCAACTGCCCAATTGCTTGAGCAGTTGAGGTAGCACCAGCTAATATCTAAGCACAATGATGATGATGATGACAATGACCATGATGCTTGTTGAGCCTGTGCATCTGTAGTGGTTGAGACAAGCGCTTGGCCTGTGCACAATCCCCTGGATATAAGCAACATCTGAAATGCTATTGCCATTGCAGTGGGTACTCATCAGGCAGAAGTAGAGGAGGAGGAGGAGGAGGAGGAGGGTATGGCAGGTCAGGCGGTGGCCGCGGCTACGGTGGCAACAGGTATGAACCGTGTTGTGCTGTCTGCTGAACTCTGCCTGTTATCCCCTTCCCCTTTGGTGTATCGTCATGCTGTCATCTTGACCGCATGGTATATTTGTGATCACCACACTGCATTGTTTTGTGAAACACACTGTGTGCATGTATGGACTGCTTTGAGACCTGATGCTGTACTAAGTATAAGTCAGTGCCAGCAGGAGCGGAGGAGGTGGATATGGCGGTGGTGACAGATCTAGCAGAAGTGGCGGTGGCGGTGGTGGTAGCTATGGTCGCAGCAGTGGTGGCGGTGGTGGAGGGTATGGTGGTGGCCGCAGCTTTGATAACAGCAGAGGAGGTGGTCAGCGCAGCAACTATGGTGGTGGTGGCGGCGGTGGTCGCAGGGGTTACAGTGGTGGTAGCAGAGCCACACCTGGCAGTGACAGGTGGTGAAGCATAGGTGGTGAAACTCAATATTGATGAATGGCACAATGTATATTTGCTGGTCAATCTTGCAGGATGTGTTCAATGAATACTTAGACTGGTGGGTTTGTTTCTGTACCACAGCTTTGCAATAACATTTACCGTGCAGCTTGCAATTGCATTTTTCTGCTTCAGGTGCTTTAGGTATGCCGTCATTGAAAGTCCTTTGAGAATTAGCTTTCTATCACACACAAGCTCCAGTACCATGCCTTTAGACGTTCTTGAGGGCTTTGCTACAAGTTGAGTTGGTTGATATCACTGATTCAAGAGTGATTGAGTCAAGCTGTTAAATTTGTAGACCCAATGATTTTTTGTAACTCGTCGTTGACTCATTGTTGGCTTCTGCACTCCCGAGCAATGCTCTAGTTGGGCATGTGCACTCAAGGATTAAAAGTCATGGACGTCGAATTGCATATTGGGAGCTGGATGCAGCCTAGAAAGAAAATATTTATTGGTTAATGCGCGTACAGCCCTCTGATTTGCAAAACAATAATGCAGCAGGTACAAGCAGACTCTGAGAGTCTGATGGCGCAAGAACCTCTGAATACAAGGTTTCACACGCCTGCAGAGTCTGCGTCTCTGTCAGCAAAGCCGCAAAGACGGACTGAGACACCTCACCCACTCGATTAGTTTTACATACCTTGGCATGTCACTTGGCATCGCCTGCAAACAGGGCTGACCACTTGGGGTGTGAAGGCATTGTTTCAAGCTACTGATGTGGTCTGCGCGCTTGCCCTTCAGAATGCAGTCCGAATTTTACTCCAAAACAGGTCCAGTTACTGACTCATAGCTGCACGTACAGGGTGTACTGTGCACATTGTGTGAATCACATATCCTGGAGCAGCCAATGTCGTGTGAACACTTTCTGCTTGAATTGGCATCTGACACTGCTGCGTCAAGCACCTTCTGTCGCAGCCGTGTCAATTGGTCCAGCAACAGTGAAAAATCTCGTGTTATGATGTTCAATCCCTCGTGCATCTGCGTTACGGTTGGCGTTATTGTTGGCGTTACAAGGCCCTGTCTCCGGACCATTGCACAGTACAATTTGTACAAGTGCGGCGCAGCGGACGAAGTTCGACCAAATGTCCTCCAATACATCGTCCTGCAGCTCAGAGTGCGTGCAGTTTACCTGTGCGAAGGATTCTGCAAAGCCAACAGATCAGTGTTTGAGTATCTTCCTATTGCGTTTCAGATATGATAGCGACGAGGATCGGCGTGCTACTTATCTGTTCAACGTTCAAGCACGCAGAGCCTGTCAAATTCATGTTCAGCGGCAACGCAAGCTGTTGCAGCACTACAGGTCTGTCTACCACCTGTATCTGGAAGCCACAGTCAGCGTGGCGCATGTCTGCATCATGCGTGGTCTCAGCTGCCTCACTACATCAGCGTACCTTACACTTGCATGTCCCAGCGTCTTTGTCTACTTTGCTTAGCTACGTTGTTGCACACAGAGCATGTCTGCTCACACTGCCGATGTGTGCTGACATTTTCTTTTGATGCATGTGACAGGCAGCAACAAGAAACACAGCACCTGTTAGATGGTGATTTGGCAGAGCGCTTCAGTCCTTGCGTGGCGGAAACACACAGTCAGTTTCTCAGGCAAGTCTCAACCAAGTACAGCTCGGCAGTTTCTGTGTATATCAGCACCTTGGCGTCCCTTGCCACCGTGTCATCATCCACTGATGCTTTTTGCAGGCCAGACAATGACAATCACACCAGTCATACTTCATGTGAAGACAGCCCAGCACATCATGCGCAAAACTGCGCAGCAGCGTGGGCACAGCATGAAAACAGGTGCAGCAGCGCTATTTGCCTTACTTCCAAAAGCGTGACTGCATGGACCACTGCAACACTCTGTCCTGCTGATGACTACATCATGATGCATTCCTACCATGTAAAGGACATAGAGAGAACACGTCTATGCACTTTGGCAACCAGGATGGGAGCCTCCTGAGGCAGCAGCCCAGAGCATCTCAGACAGAGAGTCTCTACCATCACGTATGTCATGTGATGGGTCGCTCACAGTGTTATTGCTAACGCTGGAGCTGCGCTGCTGCAGCTGGAGAAGTTTAGAAGACGGCACTGAATGCATTCAGTCTTTGCAAGCCATACCTTGGCCACCCTTCAATGCAGGTACTCTGCATTTCATGGCTGGCAGTTGCCATCGCTCTGGTGATAAACTGCATTCCACCAACTGTCCTGCACTGCTGTCACACCGTAGCTTGCAGCTGCTGTTCAGTCCAGGGTCAAGGCAGTAAGATCTGCAGCCTGTCGTATGCTTGCAAGAACACACACATGCTTCCTGCACTCAGTGTTTGGTTGATGACAAGTGTTTGGGGCTTGATGACAATCCATGCTGATACAACACCCTACTTTCTTGGTAGCTTCCAGTTGGGGTCTGGGCCAAATAGTGAGTTTGGGAGCATCATGTGTCAGGGTTTGGTGGCCTTGATTTGCATCAGAACTGTGTTGGGGTCTTGTCAGCTTGCTTCGCATCAGATCCCTGCAGCTTGAGCCTCCCTTGGTACAAGTGCATGGTGGCAGCAGTTATGGGGTAGCTCTGCGCAACCACCCATGTTAGCAACTTCTGTTTCCCCAGTGTGTCCTGATGGATGATTGCCCTGACCATGCCGATAGCTTGCCCAATGCTTTAGTCAGTCCAGCAGCTTTCTAGGTGGCACTGCAGGCATCATTGCAGCATTAGCAGAACATGACACTTTGATGGATCAACAGCTCAGCTCTGCCAAAAGGGCTGACAACATCAGCAGTTTGTCCTGGCGCAAGGCATATAGAAAGGCTCTGTTGAGATGGCACCCAGACAAGATATCAGCCAGGTGAGCTCCATGCACCTGAACTTGGGACCAGTCCCTGTGTCATGAACGTTTTTCTTTCTAGTTCTTTTTGGGTTCAGTACATTGTCAATCAGCTTTGGCTTGTGGCCAGCTGAACGGCATCATGTGCGTCTATGCATCTTGTCGTTTGCACATCTTCAAGCAACACATATACAAGTGAGGAGGGACCTGGATGTATGCTTCAGTCCAACATGCCTGCACGTAATGTAAATTTCATATATTGCTCAAGATCCACTTCTGTTTGCAGTGTACGCATGCGTAATAACGTCAGCGCTTGTTGTTATCGGCTGTCTGCAGGTTAGTCGGTATACAAAACATAGCGCATAGGGAGTCAGCCCTGCAGCGCGTGCATCAAGTCCTGGACAGCATCATCAATGAGTGGACACAGCATATGCAGCAACCATGACGTGGCATCATGCTTCCTCAATGCAGACAGCCAGACTACCTTTTTGGATCAGCAGCACACAGCATCACCAGATAGACTTCAAAGAGGAAGAGTTCTGCACCGTGACCAGCAACATGCGTGGCTTGTTTTGTGCAGCAGCAGAGGCCTCATAGCACGAACTTCGGACCTCAACAATCTGCTGCCATTTTCAACCCTTGAAGCAGTCCTAAGGACTGCTCAGCCATCTGCAGCTGGGTGGCTGCAAATGTTACAGGCATTGATGTTACAGTTGCACCATTGCTGATCACAGTTTGGATTCTCAGATGCATGTGCCTTTTGACTTTAGGATGGTTCAGGTGGTGTTGATGCTGCAATTTGCATACCTGATCAGGTAAGCAGGATGAGGTTGTTGCAGATTCACACAGTGAAGTGTGCTAACCGGTTGTGGATCTCTTGCATTTGCTGGTCATTGCCAATCAGCTTCAAAGCACCAAGCGCATAACTTGCTGGTAGTCACAAAATCGAGCAGTGTTCAGCATGACGTCGAGGTAGAGCAGAGCCGATATGCGCATGGTTTTGGCTGACAAGCATGTAACATTCATGCCCAGCCCGGCCGATACCTCGGACCCCTCAAATGCCCTTCAGGCTATACAGGCAGATCAGTAATATGCTTGTGTGTGTAAGTTTCATGATGTAATTGCTTTTATTTTAGCACAGATGGCCCAGGATTTTACAGTGTAACACAGACAACAGCCAGCACCATCACAATGATGTTGGTTTGGTGCATTCAGCTTCCTCCACAACATAATCAACCTGATGCTGACGTGGGTATGCCTAGGCCTGAGTGCAATTGCATAAATTTTGGACAAAAACGACGTCGAATTCAATGCAATAGAGCATCACCTAGCATTTGCTGGGCTGCAAGTCGATGCAACATTTTATGCTGCCCAGAAGGGCAAGCTCATTAGTACATGCTTATCTCTACATAGCTGAAGGCAGCCACCCAAGAAATACAGTTGGTACAATCGCGTGCAAAAAATGCTATAGGATGATGGTCACAGCATGTTGATACTGCAGTGCAACCTGACGAGAACAATCAGATTCACAATATCAGTACGCTAGTGGTGTAAGACTGAATGCACTTAGTGTCACAGCTCATCACCACTGTCAGTCATGTCAAGAGCTGATTGGACCGGCACAGGCCCAGACTCTATTTCCTTGTTTATGTTTTCCTTTTGGAGTTTTGCTGCGGTCCTATTGACAATGAGGCTCAACCTGCAAACGTTCTCTGACCCCTGAACGCAATTTAGGCACAGTTGAGACGCAATTTAGGGGCAGTTTAGGCGTAGTCAAGCAGTCAGTGGGAAGCTTGAACAGCATGAATGAGGCCCCGCTGACAATGCTTGTTGGAATCACTTCGGCTGCATTGGTATAAGGCAGGATTTTCCCAGCAGGCCACAGGGAAAAGCCTTGCATGCGTATGCATGCGTACTTTTGAACACAACAAAGCACACCATAAGCACTGTTGAATGACACATGGACTGGCATAGTGTTCTGGACAGCATGCAGCCGGTTGATCTAACCTGTATCAGGCGTGGTCTCAACTTGACAAGCTCCTCCAGTAGATCACAGGCTCTTTCTATTGATGCTGGCGAATGTAGACGGATACTGCAACAAGCACCATGCATGACAGCTCCATTCTGGCAAGATCAACACGTCATACTTATGAAGACAGCCAGGTCAAACACGAGCAACTTGTGGGAGTTTGCCAAGCTTGACACAGCAGATCAGAAATCATACCAACTTCTGGAAGTAGGGAGGCATGTAGAAGTTGAGCAACTTACTCAAAAGGGTGACAGCTGCCAGTGTTGCAGTAGGTGATGTGATTAAGAGGGTGAGCCCACTGCCTGCAGAAAGCTAACACCCCAGAAGAAGTGCTGTTGGCAGCATTCTGACACCATTGAAGCAGATCTTCTGGAACAGGCAGCATGTCATTCTGCAAAAGCCACTGCGTTCAATTCCCAAAGCAGCCAAAAAGCATTGTAATG
>JAABUP010003749.1_pt1 | contig 26367 bp, 33 predicted proteins | sample 5559201 | NCBI WGS metagenome assembly JAABUP01 (sample SAMN10711887, study PRJNA513373) | rock metagenome | isolation source: Antarctica rocks | place: Antarctica | reverse complement strand
ACCTTGATCATTCCGGGGAGAAGGTAAAGCTCTTTGACACAGTGAGAAAAGTGTTTGTTCTAACGAGAAAGCTAGGGTGAAGTCAGTCGACTCGGTACTCCAAAAGCCAACTGAGCTGTCTAAGCATCCGCGCACTCGCATCCGTACGGAGATGCGGAGAGGAGACATGTATATGTGGATTGCGCTTTGAGTGGGCGCGCGAAACTCGGCTCGGCACCGCCTGCGCATGGCGTGTCTGATGACGGGTACCCCCTTCATGCAAAATGTGGTCACAGAAAGCCAAATGTGGCACCCTCCAACACTGCCTGTATGCAGCGCGCCCAATGGAGTGGTCCAAAGGCTTGGACTGGGTCCAAATTGAAGCTATATAAAGGGTCCACGGTCCGTCCGAAGCTTTGACCGGACCTGGACTGGTCCGGTCCAATAGCGCGCTGTCTGTAAGAGTACAAAGGCTCCTGAATTTCCTGATGACGCCCTACCTTGGGTAGGATTACGGCGATGTGACCTCTTGAGTGGGTGTAGCCACTAGCCAATGCCGAGCGCTAAATACATATGGGATGATTGGCTTCCTTGGAAGAGCAGTGTCGTTTTCGGCCGTCCTGTGCATGCTTCAAGTGCGAAAGACCAATCCAAGGCCATTCAAAGCTGACTTTAGCGAGGCTGAAACCCCATGTTTCCACATAACGATGGCGGCCATGTTTGTACTGTACCCGAATGCAAAATGGCATTTCAACCGCTCCACTTAGCGGGTACACGGTGCATTTCAGCCTCTGCGCTACATCGGACTGGACCGGTGAAACTGCCAGGAACGGCCAGGTCAGCTATGTAGTATAGTATATTGCTGTGAGGAGTCTACATCGGCCGCTGTGCAAGCACTGTGAGCACCGGTTCGCTGCAATTCGAGGCTCCAAATGTACCCTTTCCACCATCACGAGCACTACCCCGCCACACTCTTGTTCATAAAGCTATCAAAGTCTGCGACGATCTTTTCATGGCCTCTGAGACACAATTACCCAAACATTGGCGGTCAAAAATGCACTACCAAGTCCTCTTCCTGGTCACGACCATCGTTGTCTGCATCGTGCTCATAAAACGCTGGTTACTATCTCCCCTTTCCAAGTATCCTGGACCCTTTCTAGCTTCGATTTCGCGTCTTTGGTATACGTATATCAACTGGCGGGGAACACAGCACGAAGTCCTTCAAAGACTGCACGTGAAATATGGAGATATTATTCGAGTTGCTCCTAATGAAGTGTGCGTGCACGCTTGACCACGCGTTTGCTTTTACTGAACCGTCGTAGGCATATCTGTACTCTGGAAGCACTTCATGCAATTTATGGTCCGGGATCAACTTGTGAAAAGTCGGATTGGTTTAAAGTCTTCCAAGGAAATCGTCGCTTTGACCTGGTATCTGAACGCGATAGAACCAAACACGCGGGACAGCGACGGCTAGTCGCACAGGTTTATTCAGCAACGAGTCTGCGAAGCCAGGAAAAGTACATCGACGTTACGTTGAAAGAACTCTTCTCCCGTTTCGATGGAAAATCAGGCCAGCCCTTCGACATCAGTGATTGGATTCAGTACTGGAGCTTCGGTAAGGGCTAGATGTTCTCTTCCCTTTCCGTTTTGCTAGTTGTGCAAACATATTGTTGACACTTAACAGATACGATTGGTATGATGACATTCTCGAAACCTTTCGGATTCCTCGAAGCCGGTAATGACTGGAACAATGCTTTGCACCAGATACGCGCGGCGGGTGACTCCGCGGCTTGGGTAGGGCAAAATCCTTGGCTTTACCGCTTGTGTCAACAAACACTCTTTCCAATATTCGGCAACCCCTTAGCCCTTTCAAATCGTAATGGCTCAGTCAGAGAATTTGCTGTCATCCAATCGACGGTTCGCCAAACTCGAGGCGCTCCGGCGCAACCAGACATCATGCAGAAGCTGCTTCACGTACACGACATGAAACCCAACACTTTCAACGACGACGCAGTCCGGTCAATGGTAGCTACCAACATTTTCGGGGGTGCCGAAACGACAGCGTCATCCATTCGCGCGGTGATCTATTTTTTGCTGAAAGATACGGCCGCGTTGACAAAGCTGCAGCAAGAGATTGACCGAGTCTGTCACGAGCATTCTTGGCCCTCTGACGTGCCGGTCGCCTTACATCTGGCCCAGTCGATGCAGTACTTGCAAGCTGTCATATACGAGAGTATGCGCCTCTTTCCTGCAAACGGCCTGCCCCTCGCCCGAGTATCCCCACCGCAAGGCCTGGAGATCGATGGTCACTATTTCCCTCCCGGCGTCCAGCTCACGGTGTACTCGTGGGCTTTGCACCGCAACAAGAGACTGTTCGGCGAAGACGCCATGGAGTTCAAACCGGAGAGATGGCTGGACGAAGAGCATTCGCGAGACCTGCATCGGTGCTTCTTTTCTTTCGGGTACGGGTCGCGCAGCTGCTTGGGCCGCAATCTGGCGTGGATGGAGATGCTCAAGTTGGTCAGCACCTTTTTCCGGAAGTACGCCGTCCACCTGCACGATCCGAGGGCGACATGGGTGGTCGAGGGGGGGTTCATCAAGGGTCAGAAGAACATCAACGTGCTCCTCAAGGCTCGTTGAGACGGACGGAGGCTTTCCCTGCTTCGGAATGCCGGCATGAGTGGGCTACTTGGGCCAGGCACCGCTCCATTCGAAACGCTCTTGCTCATAAAGCAAGACCATGATCGAAAACGCATACGATACGCGCATATCCATAATCTCGAGCCTCTGAAGCGATTTAGGGAGCGCAAAGAACCGCTGCTCGCTAGCGATGGCTCGATCGTCCTCCAATCGTCCTTCTGGAATGAGCACTTGCCATTCCCCGCAAACTTCCCTCAATATTGGAAATACTGACACGGATCCTGCATAGCTCAGCTCTTGGCCACGCGCGTAGTACGTCAATGATTGCAGCGTAGGCTTCCACGCCACTTGCAGTGCCTCGTTCAAAGGCGAAAGATCTAGGCAACCGTCTTGGACGTCTCCCAGACCGCTGTCATAGGTCAAACCTTGGAGTCTCAAATGACGAAGGAAGTCGGCAAGATGTTCTACACCGACTGCGCAATCCCAAAGTTCAAGATTTGAAATGTTCGAGTTCAATTGTGATTTCATTTGTCTTCCCCATGGATCATGCCAATCATGTACCGATAGCCCCTTGATGGAGGGCAACTCGGCGTAGGATCTTATTTGTTGACTTGGAGGGCCGCGGGAGATTGATGAACCCTGAAAGCAGATATTGGTGAGTCGAGACAATTTGGGAATTGTTGATCCGGAGGCGTGTGTGAACATGGAGCTCAAACAATCCTGATTCATCTGGAGCCACGGGATTGACAGAGTTGTAAGATTTGGCAAGAGGGGCACTAGCAAGGCCAAAAGTACGCTCCCATCACCCTGCTCCATACGTTTGATCCACCTCTCGTACTGAACAATCGTTACCACGAACACTGGCAAAGAACTCGCTATTCATGGCAGCGCTGACAAAGAGCTCCTGGTCCTTGGCACTGTGAGCCCAGTCGAAATTGGTGACTCCGATCGCTACTACGTTGTCGATTCTCAACCTTCGGAAGTATTGGCCAATGTAAGGATTGTTAAGCGTTTCTCGAAGTGTATCTGCAATCCAGCCTCTTCCATTCCTGATGCTATTGGAGTACTTGCGCACGAGTCTGCGATGATTGATCAACAAAGGCTGGGACAATAGCTGTAAGTGCTTGTTGATTTGGGCAAAATTTCCGAGATCCTCCGGCATTATGATTTTCAGCAATTGGCATAGGAGTTCATTGGGGAGATCTTGAAAGCACGCCATGATGGTCTGTCACGTTCAGTCTTCAAATTGTAGGCAGTCGTTGACGATAATATGGTTGGCAATTACAGAGGTGCTAGGAGGTTTGGCGATGTTAGGAATTTGTACTTGTGGGTGGAGGTGGTGAGCTTATATAAAATTGGATATAAAATTGGCGCTGCCAAAAAAAATTGAGTTTTACCGAATGAGAAATCAGAAACTCGAGAAATCACGGCACTCTAAACATTTCTACAAACACGACGAAATCTTCTTCATCTTTCTACAGATTCTACTTTATGTATTACTCTACATCTGCTCTATCTGTGGTAGCTATTGCACAGCTTTCCGCCAAGTTTATCAGATTTGTCCTGACATTTGGCTCAACATTGGCTTCTCAAAGCGAAAACAAAGGCATACGATCACGTTGAAGGATGGCTTGATGGAAACGCAACCATTGATGGAAAAGCTTGCTGGCGCTTGTGGACAGCATTACGCAAAGCTCTGAAGCCGATCGTGAGCTTGAAGGGCCTTTGAATGCAGGTACCGCTCAGCTGGGAATTTGTTGGCTGACAGAGAGGGGATTGAGGCTCTTCCTGCATGGAGCGACCCGCTGTATGGATCGCGTCCCGCATCGCATCGTGGGATCTAAGTTTCCCCAGGGTATGGGGGTTCCGAATGGCGCATGATCGCATCATGGAAGCTCTCGCAGACGCGGCGGCCTGGAAGATCGCAAATATGGGATGCGAAACAGATGGTAATTTGCGGGGAGTACATGGGAGCATCACTTCAGCACTGCTAAAATCACAGCATTGTTTCTATCTTGTTTATCACCATTTCCAGTCCTTATCATGAAGATCCCCACTACGCCGGTGATTTCTTTGCTTTCTCTCATCACACTACCATGTCTAGCAATGTCAAACAGGCGCATGATATCTCCCCAGCCTGCTAACCTGGCGTTGCACAACAGCTCATTGTTCGTCACTCTGTGTCCTAGGTACTTGTGAGCTTTTATTTCTCACAGCTAACTCGCACAGATCCGTGGACCTAGGTAACCGGATTATGCCACCGCGCTTACCTTTCGATATCGACTATGACGACGACACTGCGTTGCGAATTACAGCCTACCACAGTCCTCACATATCGGGCGCAAGCCTCGTGACATGCATGGTCGACATGATGACTCAGGCTTTTGCCGCGGTCTGGAAGCAAAACGAGCAACACCCGATGCTCGTCGATCATGAGTATGTCTGTTTAAAAGATAGCCTTGAACTCCGGATCGAGAGTGATCAGGTCACGGCCCCCTTGGAGTTCCCTGATCTCATAGCCGTTGGCAATGTGATATCGGACTTTCATCAGAGGTTTATCATGCCAGGCCTCGACTTTGAATATTGGTCTAAAGGTCAAATGATTGGGCATGGTCTGGTTCGGGCGCTAGCTGCGACAAATGTAAAGCAAAGCCTGTCTCAAGAGTAGAGAGATACCAAACGTCACTGGGCTGAGATAAAGGGCCGTCACTATTGACTTCTAGCATCCACGTTCACATCACTCTTCCAAATACGTGCGCTCACACTAAAGTTCATCGTGCCTGCAGACACGCAGCTTTTTGGTTCTCTTTGAATCCAAAAAAAAGTTTTATGAATGACTTATGCCCGATCGAGTCTCTGCTCTCCTGGAGGCTGGCCAAGTACGACACAGTATGATACAATAGAGAAAAAGCTCTTTCCCTCGCCATAGAAAGATGAAAAGCTAATCACCAGGAGCCATGCTGTCCATTTCCGAACCTCCAAACCCCCGTCTTCAAATCATACTGCTCTCTCTTTGATTTATCCAACACAATGTCCGCCGCAAACCCCACCAACTTCGCCTGCTCATCAATCCTTTTCTCCTCATCTTTCGACATCCCCACCCTCTTTAGCTTGTCAGGGTGAGTCTCGATCCGTCTCTTCCTTACCGCCTGCTTAGCCTCCTGGTGCGAACTTTGCGGCCATATCCCCAAAATGGCGTAAATGTCTACGGGGCCGTCCTCCTTCGGCGGCGGCTGCGATGACCGAGGAGGAGGAGGCGGCGGCGGCGGTGGCGGCGATGGAGACTGCTCCGGAGAAGGAGGCGGAGCCCTCGACGCTCTCGTCGCGAAAGGATTACCATTCCTCCGGCCAGGGAATCCCCACTGATCACAATGACCCCGTGGAAACCCACCAGGGTACACCTGCAAGAAGTCCTCAAACTCCATATCCCAAACATGACACCCCCCCCTCAAATGCGCATCCCTCTTCCCCCTCGTCTCAAAAGTCCTGCACAGACCACCATACGTACACTCCCCGCACGCAAAATGATCCCTTTCGCCATGGGATCTGAGAGCCTTGATACTCTTAAACACGGCAAAACACAACGGACAAGCCAAATGCGCCGCGCACATATGCCACCTCAAATCCTCCACATCCCTGAACCCAACCTCCACACCCTTTCCACCGCACAGCATACACCACCCATGCTCCACGTGTCGATGTCGCCTCAACTCCGCCAAGCTCTCAAACCCCGTCACACACCAACAGTCCTCGCACTCATAATGTTCCTTCAAACAATGCTCCCTCAATTCCTCAAACCCCCCAAACTTCGGCATTAGGCCTAGTCCGGGGACCCAGCAGCGAGCGCAGGCATGGTGCGCGGAGATGTGGTGGTCTCGGAGGGAGATGTCGTCGGGGAATAACGGCCCACCGGGACAGAGGACGCAGGTTCGGAGGGAGGGATGTGTGAGGCGGATGTGGTGGCGGAGGGTATCGATGTCTTGGTATTGTGCCACGGGGGGTTTTGGGATGGAGTCGCAGAGGGGACAGGTTGTTGGATGGCTCGTAAGTTTTAAATGTTGGAGGCGAAGTTTGGGGGTGGTGAGTATGGCGGCGCAGGTGTGACAGGTGGATGGGGGCATGGTTGTGGGGCGAGGGTGGGTGGGATTGGAAGAGAAGATCTGGAGATCGAGGCATTCGGCGAAAGATGAAGAGATGGCCTATACAGGTGTTGTGGATATTGCTTTGTGTGAACTTCTCGGCTTTGTTTTCACACATGGACATGGACAATCGCATTGCCGTATTGACTCTTAGTCCATGACAACCCAATATCACCGAATCCCATTGATGTCGCGAATCCTCAGTATGATTGTTTTTCGATTCCGAGATCAGCTTACCCCCAAATCTGCACAGGAGCACCAAAACAGGAGCGAATCTTACCAATCCGGCCAGAAGCCGTGATATCAAGAACTCGGATCCCAAATAGCAACAGTTAGCGCACATCGCTTTGTACATATGAGAACTTCGTCCCACCCCGCGGCATTGCTCATCCTGCCTTATGCTTATATAACAAGCCACACTCGGGCACCACAGATGCCATCTGACGAACAAACGGGAAGCTCCTCAGCACCGAGAGCTCCCGATATTTCTGTCATCGATACCACAAGCTAGGTAGTAAGTATCTGTGTCGTGCTAGTAGATAATGAGGCGTAGAGATGTTAAAGCGAAAGGGAATGAGAAGGGCAAAAGAGAGCGAGAAGAGGAGGCGAAAGGAGATGGATAAATGCTCCTGAATAGGTTTGGAGGATATTGAATTCTTTCTTTGTGCTATGCTGTCACGTGAAGATAATGAAGTCGATGATAGAAAGAAAAAGCCAAACGATCATACTGTCAACCAACCTAGCCATCTACCCCGTTCCAGACCCTACCTCCTTCTCGATCAGAAGAATTGATGAATCCAAATCACACGCCCTTCATCCATGCTTCGAAGCTGCATCATTTGCCTCCTCCTTGTAGAAGATTTCATTGTTATCTGCCTGTGTACCCAGCACATCACATAAGACAATGCATTGTGTTTCAATCCGCTAGCTTTGTATACAAGTTTGTCTTCACAAACTCTCTATTCCCAGGCACAAAGCTGAGTAGGAAGGAAGCCTGACTTCGCTCGGAGCTGGGAAAAGCATATTCAGACCACTGGGGTGTGGTTGAAAGAACAAGAGCGTAAAGTCGGCGGAGCGAATAGAGTCCGATGTGGAGGCCAACGATCCTGCATCTTGCTAGGACGATCATGGCTACCCAGCTGATCTTGTGCTTTGATGCAGATCGAAGGGTGATTGTGTTGTTGCGATTGCGATGGTGTGGTGTTATGAAGAGTCCCTTGAGGCTATGCCTAGCATGTCTGGTGGATATGGTGGGTGTGTTAAATAGAATACATTATACAGATTGTTTGCACAAATACGTGAGAGGTTCTTTCCTATCCCGGTGGCATAAGATGACCACGTAAAGGGTTCGTGGTACAATACTTTTGAAAGGCCGTTGATCCCCCAACTCCTTCGCTTGATGTTCGAACTTCATGGGTATACTCGAGTGCCCAAGCTTCTCCCAGGTGCAGATAAATCTCATCAATCAGCATGTTTCCTTTTCTCCAATCACTGACCTATCGCGGTGCCAAGCCAGGGACGAAGTCCTTGCCTTCTTCTTCCTCAAACATACTCTTCAATTCTGTCCGTGCGGCCTCACTCTTGATCGTTGTCATATGCCTTGGATCATTTGACTCTCTCCATCTGAGCTTGTCCCTTACCGACTCGGCCTTACTCAGCAAGCTCCACCTCTTACTTGACAAGTCTGTCTGAGCAGTCGACGGTACCGCAGTGCCATCTTGGCTATCATGACTTTCCCACTCTTTCGTGGGTTCTCGCATCGGTGGTGGTGGATTCGAGAAGTCTTCTCTTCGTTCTGGCCTCCGGAATAATGGATATATGGCCGGAACAGAGGACGTCATCAGCGCGACACATGCCTCCATATTGGTGAGGAAAGGAATAAGGGGATAGTTCCAAGAGATATCCGAGGATCGCATCTAGACAGCCAATGCCACCATTCGAACAATGGAACATACGACAGCTATGAAGCTAATCGCGATGAGTGAGTTGGCAAGCATGCCGTCACAGACTGCTTGATCGTAGCAGCATTTGCCGTGGAACATTGACAAGGATAGTCTGCCGCCGAACATGTGGTTTCTCCAACGGCAGAAGCGAAACAGTCAAGCTAAGAGTATATTCAGCATGGCCCAGGGCATTTCCATTGAACGGAAGCATACCGAACAGCTTGGCAGATCAGCTACACCTTGTGCGCAGGTCGCCGTCGCTGCGAGGAGGATATATAGAAAGGAAAGACGCTTCATGTTTGGGTGAGTTCTTCAAGAATTATTTGTTATGGCAGATTTTCGTTCAACGCAGATCATACAGCCATAAAGACAGACTGGAAGACGCAAGACGAGGGACTATTTTTTGCGTATATGAAGTTGGGGAGGTCCCTCAGAGTTGACGGGTTCTCTGCAGGTACATAATATGAAAACGCAACCACGGTCGAACTGCGATCAGCGACGGCATGCTGCAATCACGCACGAGCCAACCTTCAGCCAGCCATAGCAAGATCCACGGGCCTCTCGACCATGATGGCCCCGTCACTTGCGGGCTTGTGGCTTCCCTAATCCTGGGAGCTCACGCGAGTAGACTTCACGAATGGCCCGATCCGGTCTACTCGGGATCATTCGGTGAGATTGAAATTGGCCAAGAGATACATCTATCCAATAGCAAGGGAGGAAGAGCTCCTAGGGATGTGCTTCGCAATGCCATCGCCGCGAGACCGATCTAACCATGGTAGAAATTCGCTTCGTACTAGTGGCGGTAGTCAGGGGAGCTGCAATCATACATGTAGCGTGGAGTAAGATCTGCGAGGCTTGAAAGGAGAAAAACAAAGCAAGACAAGGCTTGTTGTACTTACCGGTCAAGATTTTGACATCTGCAAGAGGATGAAACGATGAAATCTGCATCTTCATCACACCGCCAGCATGTTTTCTTTTACGCTCTTCTGCCCCTGACCACGTTGTTGCTGCAATATGCAACGTGATGTGAAGTTGGGATGAAAGCAAATGAGGAGGATTGAGGCCAGGCCGGAATGGCCGGAGTGCCGGTAGATCGGTCGGCACCAGCCGCACTAACCAAAGTTCCCAACATGCCACAGTAACATCGTGCTGGTGGCCTGTGTGGCCTATTGTGAAAAGGGAATTCCGGTAACGTGAGGCTTGAAGAGATGTGGAACAAGTCTTACCCCGTACCTTGTTAGCGCTGTACTAATTGGCCCATGCAGTCTACCCGTCGAGTTTGAATCTACTCGAGTGAAGTACTCAGATCGAGCCCATCATCCAACAGCGATGCCGTGCGAGAGACTTCTTGAACGATATGTAACAAAAGCCGCTCGCTTGAAGAATTTAATAGACTCACCGTCGATCAAACAAGTGAGACGAATGTCAACCCACCTTAATGCTTGAGAGAAGACATCGTTCCGAGTCCTCATTCTTTTTGCCAAAAACAATCAATTGTAGGACGCTCAAAGTATTTCCTCATGTCCACAGTGACTGCTGTTTGTTTCAATTTTCTCCCCTCTCCCGTTGCTTGAGCTGAATCAAGAAACCTTATTATGGATAGTTCTCGTGCGGGAAGTCGGAGCCTGCTCCGTCCCGGTGTCGTCATGATCACATTTCCTTGCTTCACGGCAGGTCAATCGCGTCCGACTTTCGAAACGCGTGACACAGCTACTTCATGTCACTGCTTTCTAGATTCAGGTTATTTCAATCTACAACTCAACCTATCTACAGGCCCGTCGTCAGCAGCATACTGCGAACCTCTTTGAGGAATCAATCCCTACGCCTAGTATCAACGACGACAAACAAAATGGAGTCTAATAACGCAGATCTACAGCTCTCAAACCTCTTCGATGTGAAGGGCAAAGTTGCCCTTGTCACCGGCGGCGGTAAGCCAGAATCTTGACGTACCACTAGGGCTCCATTGACAGACCTTAGGCTCCGGCATTGGGCTCATGTGCACACAAGCTCTCGCGGTCAACGGTGCCAAAGTCTACATCGTCGGCCGCACAGAAGAGAAGCTTGAAACTGTCGCCTCAGTTCACGGCAAGGACATCGCGGGCGAGATCATCCCTCTCGTCGGCGACATCACTAGCAAAGACAATATCAGGGACCTGGTCAAAGAAATCGAGTCCCGGGAGAAATGCCTCTGCATCCTTATCAACAACGCCGGCATCGCCACTTCAAAACAAGAACCCAAGGGCGAAACAGCCTCAGAATTCAAACAGAATCTCTTCGAGCCCGAGAACGCCAATTTCGAAGACTGGGTCGACACCTACAGAACCAATGTCCCACAGCTCTACTTCATGACCACCGCCTTCCTCCCCCTTCTCGAAAAAGCTACCGAGCACCAAAAAGGCTTCTCCGGCTGCGTCATCAACATCACCTCCATATCCGGCAGCGTTCTGAAATCGCAGTCGCATTTCTCCTACAATGCAAGTAAAGGCGCTGCGAACCACCTGACCAAGTTGCTGGCTTCGGAGGTGTCGAATCACGGTATGAAAGTTCGGATCAATGCGATTGCGCCAGGCGTGTTTCCGAGTGAGATGACTGCTGGGGAGAGTAAGGATAATCAGAAGAGTGAGATACCGGCGGAGAAATATGCGCATTTGCCGGCGAGGAGGCCGGGGAATGATCGGGATATGGCGAATGCGGTTTTGTTTATGGCGACGAATCAATACCTCAATGGGCAGATTGTGCCTGTTGACGGTGGTTATCTGCTCAAGTTCGGACAGTGAAGTTATGGTTGGGTATATGGGAGGCATCACAAGCACTGCTGGCGTTGCATGCATGGCGTAATGGAAAAGTTTGATCTGGAATCGAAATAGTATAAGAATTCTAGCAACAGGTTCGTAAAGGCCTCTCCAGTGTATTAAATGCCTCTGAGAATAAGGCACCTTCTCATTTTTATCCATCCCATAACCTGATAGAGGTTATCGTTTCCCACATAAGAAATTCCCTGGTATCAAATATATCGTGCAAGCAATACCGGCGGCACCGATAAGCCATCCCCTCATGTCATCATATTCATCACCATCCTCGGCGCTCTCTGACTGCATCCCAGATTCTCATCAGCCATTGATCCCCAATTCACAACCACCATACTCACATCACCAGCATCCCAATCTGCTTCGCCCTCTTCAAAATATTCTCATTAAGCTTTCGATTCTTCCCCGCATCGGCGGGATCACTGAAGCGCTTGCCGCCAAACGGGTGTTCGATCTTGTCAAGCCCGGTTCAGTAGACACAAGCTGATGCATTAGAAGATTAAGTCGGTGAACCCGCGACTGTGTCTTTGTCACATGCGAATTGTCAAGGAAAGGGCTCTAGCCCGCACGAGAAATCATGTTGGGAAAGAAGAGTTGAGAAGCGCTGGACTATGTAGTCTGGTAGATTATCATGACATTTGGTGAGGGTATCCCTCTTGTCTTCCTGCGCAACCTGTCCGCCATTTCCACCCTCTGGGCCATATGTGTTGGTGCTGTTGCCCATTTGCTGTTGTTGCCCAACGAGCGTACCGCCTTATTGCTGCTGGCCCATCTGACCTCCGTCATTATAGCCTTACTGAGGGTATCCACGTTGCGCTTGAGATTCTAGGCGGTGAGGCTGCTCCTGGCCTTGAAGATCGGATTGCTGGCCATGGTTGGGCGACAATTGCGGTTTCTCGCCTGGAAGGCCGCCTTGATCGTGGTAGGATGCCGCTGCCATGATGATGGTGTGAATAGGTGTTGACGAAGGATGCTTGAAGGAAGCGCAGCAGAGACCTTGCCGCCGTGACGGTCCACAAATGTTCCCCGCGCTAGGCGAGGCGTACCCCACCACGCTATTTTTGTCCCTGAAAACGAGATCTGCGGCTTAATGAAAGGCTAGACCAGCCTCCTTTGAGCGCGTCATCTTCTCAGTTTCTAACCAAGTTTCAAGGCTGACGAGGCTGGGTCAGTATGGTTCGTCATCATTGGATGGTATCCTTTGCTTGGCTTTGGTTCCTGCAGAATGCGAGCTCCACATGGAATCAATTCGGTGAGACAGAATACGAAGAGAGGAGGCGCAGGTTGACGGAAATCCTTCGGGCCATCGGAAAGGCTGACGAGTCAAACATCATTCAACCTCCTGGTGGCGGGAGACCGTTCTTTGTTTAATGTCTTTGCTCGTCCACATTTCCTACTCCTCATTAACAAAATAACTCACTCGTTCCCTCTCGGTCGCTACTTTATCATACTAGACCGCTTTCATATTTCGTTCACGTCTCCAGGCTTTTCCCTTTCCATCGGAGTACCATCAAAAGCTCTGTTTATTTTTGGAAAAACATTACCTACCGAAAACCATGCAGGGCCTTTTCCATTATTCCTTATTACTTCAGGCAGCATGTGCACTCGGGGCTGTTTTAGCTCCACGACAGAATACAACTGTTGCATGTAACAATTCTCCAGAGCTTTGCTCGAGATCATACTCAAATATCACACAACTCGGGGCCCATGACAGCCCATTTCTTGTTAATGCTTCCTCAAATTCTAATACCTTCTCAATCAGCGAGGCTGGCAACCAAAATGTCGATAGCATAGCGCAACTTTCGGCCGGTGTCCGACTCTTGACTGCACAGGTCCACAACTACAATGGAGCATGGCATTTATGTCACTCAAGCTGTAGCCTGCTTGACGCCGGAACGCTGAGCTCCTGGCTATCGGGAATTAAAAAGTGGCTGGATGGAAACCCCCATGACGTGGTCACCATATTACTGGTGAACTCGGACAACGCAGCTGCCGCAGATCTCGACTCCGAATTCCAGGCTGCCAACATCAAGTCCTATGCTTACACGCCCCCATCAACCACAACGGCATTAGAGACATGGCCCACGCTGCAGGATATGATCGCGAACAACACCCGATTAGTAACATTCGTTGCATCGTTAGCACCGTCCTCTAATACTGCGGCTCCTTACCTTCTCGACGAGTTCACCTTTGTTTTTGAAAATCCATACAATGTCACCAGCCCCACCAACTTCTCATGTGCTGCAGAGAGGCCACCATCGCTGGATGGCCAAACAGCCACGGCAGTCTCGTCAGGACGGCTGCCACTGGTCAATCATTTTCTTGACCAGCAGGACGGATTGGGTATCAACACCCCAAATACCACCTACATTACGACTACCAATGGCGCCACCGGGGTCGGTAACTTGCAACAAGCAGCAAGCGATTGTGCAGGCGTCTATGGGAGAGCGCCAGCTTTCCTGCTTGTGGACTTCTTCGACGGAGGTTCAGCGATCAACATTGTCAATAATCTGAATGGTGTGGCTGCATCAACGACAGGGCAGGTCAAACCGTCGACTAGCAGCAGTGCGGGCATCACGACAAAGGGTACTCACCAAGGTTGGTTTGGTGTCACTGTCGCCGTAAGCTTGGTGTGCTATTTCTTTTGATTGATAGCGAAATCACGACGAAGGTTGGATAACACGTGAGATACGAACCAAACTGCATTGGGGGGTTACAATTGCATAGCGCGTGGCGTTTTGATAGCATTTTATTCACTGAATGATGTCCATAGATAACAGTGCCTCCCATCTAAGCACTTATATTACAATCTGCTTCTTACCATCAGCAGCCAGAATATCATTGACAGCTGTGACTTTGTCACTGAATGACTGCTTCTTATCTGTCCTACTCCAATTCATCCATCAGCTCACACAAAGCCTCCCCAATCAATTTTCAGAGTACCGTACCTTGACCCAACCCGGATATCAGTCTGAATTCGCACAATCCCTTTCTCATGCAACATGCAATGCGCCTGACCAATCACCTTCATCACCGCATCCCAAGATCCCTCTGCAGGTCCGACGATCAGCCTCAGCCTCATCTCTCCATCCACAAATCATGAACGCCGCATCTCCACGCACATACACATACCAACTGTAGTCCCAGCTGAATGCATCGAGTATGTGAGATTGCTCTTCTGCATCAATCGCTGCACCGAAGCGACTTCCTGCGAAACGGAGGCTGACGGCGTGCCAATCTAAATAAAGGTGAGGCGAGAGAAGGGGTGGGAATGGGGGAGAACCGACAGGGATGAGACAGAAATCTGCAACGCAGGCCGAGGGCGTTCCCAGATCCTCGACACCTCGTTCGCCAGATGGAGGCATCTCTTTCAGTCTTTCACGCAACTCTCGAATATGGAGTGCTTGAGTTTAAAAGACCGAATCGAGCCCCACGGTAGGTTCGACGGTAGGTTCGACGTCGCAGTCACATGCCTTGCAACTTGGAATCCCGCCAAGCCCGCTTTTTTCTACGAAAGACGTCAGCTTTGTTTCCCAACATTTCTCCTTTTTCCGCCATTGTCTTTCTTGCTGCAGCGTTTCTCTTTCGTTTTGGGAGGCTTTTTGGCTTATTGTTCATACCGTGTACTATCACCTCGTTCTTTACTGATCGCGTGTCGCTGCATTGGCGCTCATGTACCGCTCACCGAGCTCAGACCAAACGCTAGGAGGATCGGTCACTCGTTGAGTTGACGGTGTCATTTGACACACTGAAACCCTCGTTGGGCTGGTTTCTGGCTCCGCATCTCCGAAATCTGTTGTCGTTCATCATTACTGTACAAATACTGACCTCAAAAACACCCCTATCTAACACACCTCTATAATGTCTACAAAGATGAACACCCTCAGTCCTTCTGACGTCCGGCTAGAATATTTCGCAGAAGGTGCAGCAAACGTGATCTACAGGATACTCCCTCTCAGTTCAGATCCGAGCACTGCCGCAGATCTACACTTCGAAGACGATGGCTACGATTCTAACAGTCCTCTACCTACGGAGATTGCACCCCTCTCTATGGATCCCAGCCTGAATGGCAAGCTCGTCCGTCTAAGGAAGGATCTTCTTTCTACAGCACCTATGGCCGACTCTCAAAGGCACTTCGAAAAAATGATAAAACCTCTGTTTCCGAACGAGAATCTTGTCGAAGCAGTCTTGTTCCAGCCTTCAGGAGAACTTCTGAGAGACTGCAACTCGAAATTACGGAGAATTGAAAGAAATAGTACTAGACCTATCAAGCGTCACGGAACGTATCTAGCTGAGGACGAGAAGCATGGATGCTTAATCACTGACATGAGCTCTCCGGATAAGGCTTTGTTCAAATGCTTCGAATTCAAACCCAAATGGCTAATTCAATCACCTTCTGCTCCTGCTGGATCGAGAAGATGCCGCACTTGCGCATTGAGGGCTATGAAGAGGGCCAACAAAAACGATCCGCCCGACATGTCTAAAGTGGCCTTCTGTCCCCTTAATCTGGTCTCTATTGACAAGGCTAAGCTTGCTATCTTTGTCGATCACATACTAGGGCTAGATCCAGAAAGGGACCGAATGAAGGACACAAGTGACACTGTGATCGAACACAGACTGCTCATGAAGTTTCTGTATAAAAATCCTTTGTTGGATAAACTAAGGGACTTGCAGCTGGAATTAGATCCAGAAGGTGTATTCAAGGCGGACCTGTTGTCACCGAAGTTTCTTGCTGCAATGACGTTACGAGACTGTACACTTTATTTGAAGGTGAGTCAAAACCGACTCTAGGAACACTTTATTCAATATAGACTAATCACTGAGCCTAGATACCGATGGATGGGCATGGTAAGATCGAAGCTCGGCTTGGAGATCTGGATCTCAAAACATCGAATGGGAAGAAGGCAGAGTACTGGAGGAGTCTGGAGAGACAACTAATCGAAGGGGGATGGTATAGGGCCACAGAGAAAGACAATGTAGCGCACGAGAACCTCTGTCAGCTGTCTTGATAAGTAAATATCTCGCGCGCAATAACATCATTGCAAAGCTGTTCCCGTTGTGGTATTCCGAAATTGCAAAAGCGGACTTTCAGCACTTTTCTAAAGGACGCGCTGTACTATATGTCATCTACCATAGTTCTGCACATGACATATCTATTAAATATCTCGAGTAAATGGTCGAATATGAATTTACAAAGGCTATGCTCATTTTGGCGCTAGCAGCCCTACAGAAGTCCTGTGCCTCGCCATACATAACACTATCACCGCAACATAACATTGATTTTTTTTCAAATACCTGCCAATATCGTGCCATTCTCTCAGCTAGCCTTTTTACCGTCGCCATCATCACACACAAAGAGCGGCCATGCCTCCAGCCAAACGGCGCAAAGTTGCGCCAACTTCTGACGAGCAAGAGATCCCCCCTCAACAAGACGGCGCAGGGGCCACGGAACCGTCTGAATCAGTAGACCTGAATCAAACGGATGAATCACAAAGTGCTGAACAACAAATTGTTCCAACCTCCGAAAACACCACGGCCGACAAGAATAAGGAAAGACAGGAGCGTTTCAAGGCTCTTCAAGCACGTGCAGTGAGTCAACCTGGCAATGAGACAATCATCCAGCAACATGCTAACGCTGGGTTTAGCAAAACTCCGCTAAGCGAAACCTCAAAGAAGCTGCCGCTGAATCGCAGCGACTGGCGACTGATCCTAATCTCCTAACCTCCCTCTCGCGCAAGCAGGCTTTCGCCTCGCACAATCTCCTCAAAGCTGACACCGCTGCGGCCGGTGAAGACTTTGAGAGAAAGAGAGCTTGGGACTGGACGATCGACGAATCAGAGAAATGGGACAAACGGATGGCCAAAAAGGATAAACACCGAGAGGATGTGGCTTTTCAGGACTACACGCAAGATGCGCGGAAAATCTACAAGAGACAACTGCGAGAATTGAAGCCGGACATGGAGGGCTACGATAAGGAGAAGGCAGCAGCGGTACAAAAGGCCGCTCTGAGTGGGGGCTTAGAGATCCTTGAGACAGAGGATGGAGAGATAGTTGCGGTGGATAAGAATGGGAGTTTCTACTCTACGGCTGACAGTACGGACTTCATCGAGAACAAGCCTGATAAATCGGCTGTGGATAGACTGGTCAGCGATCTGCGGAAAGCCGAAGATACGAGACTGCGGAAGAGGAGGGAGAGGGGCCGGGGTGACGACGATGGTGATGTGACATTCATCAATGACAAGAATAAGCAGTTCAACCAGAAGCTTGCTCGCTTCTACAATAAGGTAAGCTCTATCCTGCGATTTCTCCCCTAGGACGAGGCTGACGAGTGTAGTATACTGCGGAGATTCGAGACAGTTTTGAGCGTGGAACAATGATATGAATAAAGTCGCATGTCAACAACGATAAACTCTTTGCAGAGGCTGTATCACTCATGAAAGGATGCACCAAAATGGAGCGGAGGGTATCTAATACTGGGACTACAACATGTCTCTCCTCCACGCCCTAGCAGCCAGCTCTTCTATCTTAGACGTCGCTACCACACCCTTGACACTCTCATCCTCAATAGCCTCAACGACGGCCTGAGCAACCAAATCCGGTTTCAAAGGCTTCTCCACCGCCGCCCCCGCAAGCCACGTCAACCTCCCCCCTAGTATCGAATTCACCATATTTCCCGCGCTCCCCGCGAACGCTATCGGCAGAGTGAACAAGCGAGAGGAATCATAGAGGAAGCCCGGTCTTATAAAGATACTTCTCAATTTCGGTAATGATGACGCTATGGTGGATTCGGCGTCTCTTTTCGTGGTGATGTATCGTTTTGGCAGCATAGGCGCCCCTGCTGCTGCAGAGATGAACACGAAGGACGGGACTTTGTGGAACGATGCTTCCTGCGCGAGTGTGATGGCTGCAAATCGACCACGTCAGTTACGTACTCGAAAACCACCCGCGCGCAATCTCTCACCAGAATCCCGATTCATAAGCTCATAAGTCAACTGCCCATCGGCCTCCTCGCTCTCCAACGCCTCCCCCTCCCTTCTCCCCTCCATCCCTCTCCCCCCCCCCTTCCTCTCCCCAAAAGCCCTCCTCAACCCCCCCCACACACTCTCCTTCCCCGTAAGCACGCCCTTATAATCCGCTTCCAGCAAAATCCCCATCGAATGCACGACCGCGTCCGCGCCGCTGAGCAGCGGCTTGTAGGTTTCAGGCTTGAGGATGTCGGCTTTTTGCCAGGAGACGGAGGTGGACCAGGGGGGTGGGTGCGGGGAGGAGGTGATGCTGGACCAGGCGGGGGGGCCGCTGCGGGAGATGGAGGTTACGGTCCAGCCGCGGTGGACTGCTGCTGCGCAGATTCGGGAGCCTGGGGGGGGGAGGGTTAGTGGATTGTTTTGTTGTATGTTGATGATAATTGAAAGTATTTACCGAGAAACCCATTACCGCCACAGACGACGAGCTTCTTGGTCATCTTTTAAGGCTGTGATTAGAGGAGAAGGAGGTTGCTTGGAAGTATTGGGAGTGAAGCGGTATGTAAAGCAAGCCTCATCATCGAAGTCAGATTGAGGAAACTCAGCCGAGCCGTCCGGGAGATCTGCGTAGCCGAGATGCAAGATGAGATCTCTCGAGCCCAATCAGGTTTCCCCACTATCAGCTACTCTTCCATTCACAACATCTCTTCTCAATTTCTTGAACATGGTTCAGACGATGCTCTGAATGTGATCTACCACATGTAGTGATTTTGTTCCAGCAATACTACAGCGAATTCGTCTACAGTGGCCTATTGCTCGACAGTCGTTCCTTCTAAACGCTTCGGATTCTGACACCATTCAACTTCGTCCAACAGTCGTCCCTTCTGAAGTCTTCGGATTCTAGCACCCATCCAACTTCGTCCAAGATGCCTGCCCCGTCAGGAACGAAGCGTGTCAAGGTATGTAAAACATCAATCACCATTACCCAGCCTTCTTGAGATCCATAAGCGTATCTTTCTCCAATACATTTCCGTACATTATAGACCAAAATGCTTACACGAAGCTCTACTGAATTCAAACGCGTACAGGGCGTCCAAGTCTGCCGTCCCTTCGGTAAATCTTTCCTACAGACTTCTCCCGACCGAGCTAATACCACAGCAAAGTCTACGGCTCCGTAGCCAAGCCCATAGACCCAGCCCACCGAAAACCCGGCACACACCAAGATCACACCCACGAATGGTCCGTCTACGTAAAAGGCGTCAACGACGACGACATCTCCTACTGGCTCAAAAAAGTGCAATTCAAACTCCACGAGACCTACCCGAACTCCTCCCGCATGATCGAAGGGCCCCCATTCTCCGTAACCGAAACCGGCTGGGGAGAATTCGAGGTTCAAATGAAACTCTACTTCGTCCCCGAAGCAAACGAGAAAGCCCAAACGCTATGGCATCAACTGAAACTCCACCCCTACGGCCCTGATGCCGACGGCCAGCGCGAAAGAAAAGAAACCATCGTCTCGCAACACTACGAGGAAATCCTCTTCAACGAGCCCGTCGAACCCTTTTCCGACATCCTAACCAGCGGTCCCCCCCAACCAACTGGCCGCGGAAAAGGCGCCAAAGGGTCGAAACTTGCGAGTTTGAAGCAAAAGGGGGAGCGCAGTGCGGAGATCCCGTATGTGGATAGCGCTGAGAATCCGTATAGTCAGAAGGCGGAGGAGGCGGAGTTGGTGAAGCTGAGGGAGGCGATGAAGACGGTTGATAGGATGGTGAAGGAGGAGAGGGAGAGGTTGAGGGAGAAGGAGAGGGTGATGAATAGGTTGAAGAAGGAGGCGGCTGGGAAAGAGAAGTCTTGATGGAGCTTCATGTTTTGCAGGCAGGGGAAAGGCGTTTATAAGGGGTCTGGGGGCTTTTCTGTGCATAGATACCCTGGACACGCAATGCTTGAGCTGTCACGATTCTTGACTTTTAATATATAGATCCAAATCAAAAGGACCGGCCCTAGGCAATAGGCTTCATCGCTCCTTTTGACATCTAATTAAAGTTTCCATTACTGTTCACTGACCTTCCACCGTTTTTCATTTGCAGTAAAATAGTTGGTGTTTTCTCTATCAGGCGTAATATCAATTGGAGCGTTCATGCTTAGATATCCCCATTCCAAGATGATGTGCTAGTCCGCATGCGGACCCTTTGCTCAACATTCAACGCTCACTACCTTCTCGACCCTCAAGTCTTTCTACTATGATCTGCTCACTTCACCACCTTCAGCAACCACTCTCTCCCACGCACAGATAATTACCAATCATCCCCCATGGCCGCCTCAATCTCCCTCCGCCCCCCCACAACCACTCCCCTCCCGCAACCCCCCTCCTTCACCCCCCCACCCCCAACCTGGCTCTCCGGAACATGGCACGTAACGCACTCCACCCTCCCAATGTGGAAATCCAAACGCAACATCACAATAACCTACAACCCCCTCCCCGCTTCCTCCCCCCAGGCACCCCCTAAGCTCGAGTCCACCGTCGCATACCAGACCACGTCTTCCGACAAAATCAAAACCGTAAAAGGCATCGAAACGCCCAGCGGCGGCGAAAATACTGCTGCGTGGGATTGGCGCGGTAAGGGCTGGTTGGTGATCGCGTCGAGTCATTGGGAGGTGCTGGGGTGGGGGGAGTTGGAGGGGGGAGGGGGGTGGGCGGTGACATATTTCGCGAAGACGTTGTTTACGCCGGCGGGGATTGATATTTATTCGAGGGGGAAGGAGGGGGTGGGGGACGCAGTTGTGGCAGAGATTAAGAATGCGTTGGGAAGGATAGAGCACGAGGAGATGAGGAATTTGGGGAGGGAGCTTTTTGAGATTCAGAGGGATTGAGAGACGGGGAGCTCCGACGTCAGATATCACGGGTTGCGTATCTATCACGAGCTTGGAGGATCATGGGGAAGGAAGATGAGACGAGAAGACAATTCGTTTCCCCAGCAGGCGACCGCGATTCAAGAATTCGGCTGCCGGGGGAAAAGAAAAGGCCTCCCTGGTCCGAATGGATTCTCCCGGTCATGTCAAGGTCGCTGAGATAGAGCAAGTCTGAGAATGGGCGCTGGACGGGTATCGACTTGTTACTCAAACCTCTGCCGGGTCCATCCACAAGAGTATCAACCTGAAAATTGTGTTTGAGATGTTTCGAGGTAAAGTAGTCGACGAACTTTTCACGAGTCTTCGAGTCCTTGATCATGCGATGAGTATTTCGGCATTGTCTGGAATGACCTACCTCTGCATGTCAGCTGAGACAAGAAGCTGGAAATGTTAGAGACAGTAACCGGCTTGATCCGGCGCTCATTCTTTGAAATGATTGAGCAGGGTAAGGATACAATCGAAGAATGATAGTCATGAAAAACCCATATGCCGTGAGATTCGTCAAGATTCCAAATGAGCGATAGAAATTGGGGAAATCAATAAGGCGATGTGCAGACTGGTCGATGTCGATTGAATAGGTTTCAGACGTGTTTCAAACTCCAAGAATTGGCTTCTCTCCAACGTCTGTTGGACTCATTGCTCTTCGCATGTTCCGACGTACCAGAATTGTGACCATTTTGGCAGTTGCAGACATAACCAATAATCACCTTTACACAGACAATCTCGATCGATCGCTTTCCAGGACGTCAACTACAGGAAAAGTAAAAGAAGCCGTCGTAACTGTGGGACCGCTATAGCAAGCTTTTTGCTTAAGTGGCAGTGGTGACTTTCAAATACAGTACAAACGCTTTCCAGTACACTCTGGGCTCGCGCTACGATTTGTCTAGTCCCCTAAGAACCACAAGCTGCGGAAATTTACTAACGGCCGAAAATGCTCTAGGCACGTAAGTGAGCCACTCCTACTCGAAAGTCAAGAACCAGCCGTCATCTTCGATGGGATTGACTCTAGTGGTTGTATCCGAGGGCGGGTTCCTCCCCTCTTTCCTTTGCCCAAGCTTCGTATCCGCCGGGGTACTTGGCTACCAGGTAATGCATTGTTTCGATACAGCTGAGGCAATTTGAATGTCAATAGATTCAGCAGTAGAAGATCGTTACATTTCTTACATCTTCCGCCACCTGGGCTTGCCAGGGTAGATCATTGAGGAACACATATCAAAGCGCCTGCATACGATGTAAGTGACATGACTTCGGTGTTTCTGAATTGTTAATCACAAGCAGTATAGGGCATTGCGATCGTCTTGGTCTTCCGCTGGCTCCGAAGGGGGAATCTCCTTGAAGTAGGCTTCTACATATTCTTTCCTCATCCTGTGCCGGACCGGTCGTAAGGGAGCTAGCTCTACTAATCCTCTATTCAGCGCAATCGCACGTTAGGGACCAGGAGCAGCTCACGTTCATTATGGGCGTAAACACAGTTCGAGTCGAATATCACAGGATTGTCCGTGTCGATATTGGTTGCGACATTGCCATCCCAAGTATCGCCATGAACAAGGCATGGCCGGATACTCCGACCTCGAGTCTCCAATGGCCGAAGGAGTCGAGGTATAACTGTACTGAAAGTTGCTTCTAGGAGCTTGTGCATCTCAGGGTCTGGACCTTGAGACCTTTCTTCATGCTCTACGAGTGCCTTGAATGAGCGTGAGAAGAATTCTTCCCATGTGTCTGTCCAATCTGCAAACTGAGGGACAGTTCCCTGGAGCGTGGCTACCGGGAAACCGTACTTGCCAGTTGGCGAAATGGTGGTGCGGTGTAGTTTTGCAAGTCCTCGCGCGAATTTCTGAGGGTCCGGGAGTGTTGCCTCGTCCATGTCCACGAACTCGCACAAAAAGAAGTAAATGTTAGGGTCTGCAGCGTAAGTGCCCCATGCGTACGGCTTGGGGGTAAAATCGGGGACAGCTTCGTGCAAAGTCGATTGTGAGAAGAATTCGCCAGACACCATCGCTTGCTTTAGAGTCACCTGCGCAGAAGTACTTGAATGAGCTACAGTGGTCGAATCTCCAGTGGATGAAGATTCCACGCCTTCAGGAAGAATGATAATGTAGAGCCATCACGCTGTTCAGTGACAATCTCGGCTCCTTTCGTCCAGTAGCTAGAGCCGCAACGATTGATGCCTAAAGGCTTGCTACCTTCTGGGAGCTCTAAATTCAATCAATACGCAAAGCACACGCATTCGAGGAATGCATGGTGACAGCTTACTTGCGAGTACATTGTCGTCGATGAATTGGATCCACTTGTCATCGACTTCGTTTGGCTTGTCCCAAACTACCTCTGGATCGTCTGTTCTGACCATCGTCGCAAAAGTGCGGTGAAACGGTTTTACTGTAAGTACTGTCGAATTTGGGAAACCAAGCATAGTGACACTTTGCGAAGATCAACGCAATGCTAGGCGCTGGATCTCAACCTCGACTCTTTTGTAGTCAGTTTCGCACGGACTCCGAGTCCCAGGTTGAAAGTGTCACATGCTCAAGAATTACGGGATTTGACCCGAGGGAGTGGTATTGGAAGCACGATGTACCTTACGCACGATGTACCTTACGCACGAAGAGGTGGGGCTGAAGCTGTCAGTTTCGCTCTTTGTTCCATGTAAGTTCTATTGCGTCTTTCGCACGCAATCCCGAGTGGTTGCGGGACAACAGACACGATTATGTCAAATAATGGAGGCAGCACTCCAGCATCCCCGCCAGCTCCTTACACAGTATTTTCAGCCCACCAAAAGCGTTCCCTGACCCTCATACTCACCACCATATTGCTTGCCTCACCTCTCACAGCGACCATCTACCTTCCTTTGCTGCCGCTCCTCGCTACCCACTTTCACACCTCTCTTCAGGCCATCAATCTCACCATCACTCTCTACATTATCTTTCAAGCCAACTCTCCCCTCCTCTTCTCTACTACCTCGGACACTGTCGGTCGCCGTCCCGTTCTGCTCGTCACCTACACCATCTATACCATCGCCAGTCTCGGTCTTGCGCTCAACAAGCATAGCTATGCCGCTCTGCTAATTCTAAGAGCGCTACAAAGTTTGGGTGCCTCAGCTTTCTTGGCAGTCGCGTATGGGGTCATAGCAGATGTCTGTCCGCCGGCTGACAGAGGCGCTATGCAAGGGTTTGCTTTCGGAGGGGCCAATCTGGCAACTTGCCTAGGACCAGTGATTGGTGGTTTGGTTGCACTCCAGAGCGGAGGCTTTGCTTGGGTCTTCTGGGCATTGGTCATCTTTGGCGGTGTGGTGTTGCTATTGATTGCTGTGGCACTTCCAGAGACCGGGAGGAGTGTGGTGGGGAATGGGAGTATTCAGGCGAGAGGGTGGAGGCGAACATGGTGGGATATCTTGAGAAAAAGAAAAATTAAGAAGGATCTTGGGGCTGAGGGTGAAGAATGTAAAGGTGACAGGAGTGAGTCAAATAACTGTAATGCCACAAAGAAAAAGGGCATCAGGATGACAAATCCTTGGGACTGTCTTCGCATACTCCTCTGGAGAGATACGGCCGCTGTACTTTGGATGTCTTCATCTCCGTACGCAGTCTGGTACTGTGTCCAGACGTCCATCCCCTTGATCTACAAAGACGTATACGGTTTCGACGAGTTGCAGGTCGGCCTCACATACCTGACTGGTGCCGCAGGGGTAATCCTCGGCTCATACCTGAACGGGAAAATGATGGATAGAAATTACAGAGTCACTGCTCGAAGCATCGGACACACCATCGACAAGGTAGCCGGTGATAATCTTGACGATTTCCCAATCGAAAAGGCTAGAGCAAAGGGTTCGTACTATCTCCTTATTATATATGTCTGTGCGTTGGTGGGGTATGGATGGGGCATTATCTCGCACGTCCATGAGAGTGTACCCCTTATCCTGCAATTTGTGCTCGGAATGCTCTGCACCAGCTTCCAACAGACCTTCAACGCCTTACTCGTAGATGTATTTCCGGCGAGCCCGAGCACGGCTGCAGCGGCAGGCAATACTGTCAAGTGCGTACTCTCGGCTGTAGCTGTAGCAATACTGCAGCCGGTTGTGAAGGCCGTGGGTAGGGGGTGGTTCTTTACGATACTTACGGTTGTGAGTGGGGGTGGGGGGTTTTTCGCTGCTTGGATGGTGAAGGAGAGGGGGATGGAGTGGCGGGGGATGAGGATTAGAAGCGAGAGAAAGGAGAACGTGGAAGGGGGAAGGAGGACGGAAGCGAGCTGATATCGATTAAGGTATGGAATCATGCATGTAATATGTTGTGAAGTCAACGATTCCCAACCACTAGCCACCAGGAAGCTAGAGCTATCATAGAGATCCTGCTCAGCTGGAAATGATGTAGAATTAGTATTGGAATCCTGTAATGATTTTCCTTGCTCTTTCATGACAGGTACGCAGGTACTTGAGATGTCCTTGGATACCTACCCGATAGCACAAATGAATAACGGAGAAGCATTAGAAAAAGCTAGCTTGAACGGGCCCAATTTCCCAAATGAATAAAGTGCTGCAGTGTACCCCTTGTATCTTGACAGGCACGGAAGATGAGGAGAAGTTTCCTTACGAAATCATTGTAAAATCCGTATTCGCATCGATATTGGTACAACGTTCTCTTCGTAGAAATCATTGTGGTAGTTGCTGTCCCAAGCCTTGATTTAGCCCAGTAGGTTGTTCAGCAAGGGAGTGTGCCCATCTGGGGGGTGAAACCTATCTTAATAACAGAGAAAGGCGGGTGCTATCATTGCATTCATCTTCACCACGTATTCAGAGGAACGCTGAGAAAGCCTATGGGCTTTGGGAGCTACAGGAGGAGACGTTATATGTCGAAGTTGGATGCTTTCTCGTGGCATGTAAAATGCTGACTAATGTGTGCCAAGAGATTACCTCAGCAGCGAAAAAGACGGAACTAGCGGAATTAGCTTCATGCACGTCAATGGTGAGATCACCGAATCGTGCAGACACCGTGGAGGC
>JAABUP010003748.1_pt1 | contig 26368 bp, 28 predicted proteins | sample 5559201 | NCBI WGS metagenome assembly JAABUP01 (sample SAMN10711887, study PRJNA513373) | rock metagenome | isolation source: Antarctica rocks | place: Antarctica | reverse complement strand
GCAATCTGACACATGGTCCTCTAGGCTTCGCGCTATACCGCGCTCTTCTTTCACAATGCTCGACCATTCCTGTCCCTGATGAGCAGCGGACGGCCCTCTCAGGCCTGGTCAGGAAGCAATTCCGGAAGAATAGGAATGTACAAAGCTCACGTCTAGTGACGTTGGCTCTCGAAGCTGGCTATGAGGTCCGTTTAATACCTTATGCATGAGGACGTCAAGGACGAGATCTAGCTAAGCACTCAGTCTTCGCAGGCCCTCGATCTCCTCGACGCGTCGGCCGATGGCGATCAGATGAGCACATTGCGTATTGAGAAGCTCATCTCAGAAATGACTGCAACCAAAGCTCGCAAAGGGCCGCCCCCCACAGGGGACGTTGTTTCGGAAGCAGCGCCGAGTAAAAACGTGGCTTCGCACATGCCGAGACCACCTACTCGATCAGTCCCTCATCCTGACGCCGTGCCTGTCCTCGCCCGTCCACATCCGCAGCTCTCAGGACGCCGTCACGTCCCGAAACTCGTCACCGCGAACGGCGTCCCTTTCCTTCGCTTCAAGAAACCGCAATCGGCCTTTCTCAGCCGCGTGATCAGGGACAAGCTCGGCCAACGGCAGAAATACTTTGAACGGCTACAAGCGCTTGAGCAGCAAGCTGAGCTTGCGGCACTTGAGGATCGTTGGGATAGGGTACTGTTTAGGATGCACGGGGTTCGGGATAGAGAAGATACGGCTGAGGCAGATTGGACGGAAGAACTCGAGCTATCGATCAGAGATACGATGCAAAGGCTGGCCAAGCAGGACAAGGCTAATGTGGCGATGGCGGCGAGGATGCAGGAGATTGTGGATAGGGAGAAGGAGCTAGCGGAGGCGGAGAAGATGCAAAGGAAGGATCAAAAGAGCAGAGGATATGCGATTAGAGTATCTGGTGAAGAAGATTCAATTCAAAGTTCACTATGATCTTAGCTCGCAGTGTGTGTAAGTGTTCTTATGCACCTTGACATCTAGTACTATCATAATCATCTAACAGCGAGAGCTGATGCTGCCACCTTCCGTTGATACCCATATATCTGGATGTTTTGGGTGACATGTCGGACAAATACAAGCCTTGCCTGGACCTTACACACAATCGGTTGGTGAACCACAAAGCAGCCTCGTCCGTCAACAGGCTCCCAGATTTGGACAGTCCTGGTGCAGTAAGCATTCAGATACTTGACACCTCGCGCTCAGAAGCACTAATAACGGAACTGATCCTACTCGTCCGCATCTGCTTCCTGGCCAAGATCTGTGACTGAGTGTTCGTGGTAAAGGGACCGATTGTGCTTATAAAGTGCCTCCGCACGGGCGTTGTCGTGTCTCAGCTCGATGAGCGCCATTGACAAGTCGAGAAGGAACTCGTGAGGCAGGTCATCCTTCCTCTTGCATAAGCTGTTCGTTGATCCGGCACAAGCAACCATATCAACAAGAAGCCGTCTGAGATGTGAGGAATCGGGGGTATTGCAGTAAACGTAGGCTACCACGCCGATTGGGATCTCGCATGTTTCAGCAGACTTGGTGATCCATGAGTCTACCACAGCGTTCTTGAGCTCGGAGATCTGGAGCTTCTCGGCGATGACGTATAGGTAGGCAGATTCATGCCAAGAAAGAGGTTTCGTTGCTTTCGGGTCACCGACTCTCCCCATGTACAACCACTGTAGCAAGAGCTCGAAGGTTTCCGGTTCGTCGTCAGGAAGACGCACAGTCCCTTCCGCGGCCTCGACGAAGTTGCCGTTGCAGGCAGCTCGGAAGAAAGGCGACTGGGCGCAGATCAGATCTTTATGAACAGTGTAATCGTCTTCAGACTGTCCGACGAGTACGGTTATGACTTTCTTGAACCGGGATCTAATCAATTAGAATTAATATCATCCAATAACGTACTCTGATTGAACGGACGTACTTGGGAGTGTGCCGCGCAACTGACTTCTGGATGCCCGCTGACGGAATCGGCATAGTGCTGGAGTGGTGAACGAGTGATTCCAGGGTTAGCTCCAAGAGCTTGGCTTTATTCTTGATCTCAGCAGTCTTCATGATCTTGAATGAAGACGTTCACCCAATTTGCAAAATGCCGTTTCGTAAGTCTTTGTGATTTGGACGACACAAATGATGTGGTGGTTGATGAGCGACCTCAGGAACAACCTCTGGAATTAGACACAAAACATGCCGTTGCTAGTTACTTCACACTGTAACACAGTGACGGTCAAGTAGTGTATTCTGATCATCAAGGTCCTATCGTATTATGAATGTCTAGAACGAGATGAACAGAAGGCGGGATCTAGGCTGCGTGGTGATAAGAAAAATTCAATGGAGCCTACCTTCTCTGAATTACACACGGTGAGATTTGCTTCGCTGCGGCGCTATCCAGTGATCATGCCTCATTGGCTTGAATGCTCTCCGATCGTCATCTAATGCAATACTACGAAACCCTTGTCTCCTCAACATTCAATCTCTCCATGTCATTCAGGCCATCTTCACCCTCATCATCCTCTTCCACCTTGCCTACAAGACCTTTCTCCCACAGCTCTCGTCCAGTCATCTTCTTTTCCTCTTTTGGCCCCCTCTTCTTCTTATCCTCTGTTTCTTTTTCCTCCCTCCACCTCTGCTCCTCGTCATCCATCTCGTTTCTAAAGTTTGCCCGCCATGCGAGGAAACTTTCCCTCGTCACGGCGGTACCATGGAATTTCTTGTTCTCCTCTTCCTCAGATTTCGCCGCCTCTACATCTTTCAAGGCTTGTACTGCATACTGCCGTTCGGATATGAGGAGCTCTGCGCTATCTTTGAGGGTGCTGAAAAGGGTAAAGACCATTGCCATGCCCATGTTCTCTTCTATTACAGGCTGTAAGGCTCCGAGTAGTCGTGACTTGTCTTCTTGGATATCGAGATGAGGGTATTTAGCCGCGTTTGGAGGATTGGACAGGTCGAGGAGTGGCGGCTTGTCTGGGTAGGCATCTGGATAGTTCACTTGGAGGAGTAGGGTTGCTGGCGCGTGAATCAGCTACGGGAACTACAGGACCAGGACAGCTCGGATTGAAAGTCGCATATATACAGCAGCCTAGACGAAACTGTCAAAGTCGATTCGTTCATACAAACCCCCCGACTTTCAGCCCGAGCTGTCCTAACTCTGTATCTTGGAGTGGTCGAGCATACGTGGTTCTGCTTCTTCCCCTTCTTGCTGGGCGACATCCAATGCTATTGCAATCCGATATGCTGTATCTGATATGTCTACCCAGAACACCAGGTTAGCATTGGATGTCAATGGCTTGGACATGCCGAGCAGCGAGGACTGCCAGTCATGTTGAGAGCTTGCCTGTGATCTCCTCTGGGAAAATTGACTCAAGAACCTCCCGCTCCTCTTTCTGATCCTCGAGGCCCATAGCTCCATGCTCTATCGCGTAGTTTAACAAATCATCTTAAGAGATTGTTGGTGGTCTTAAATGTTTCCCGATTCTTGTTTAGGTTTAGCCGCTACATTATCGATACAGCGCTTTTTAGAAGTTCTGCGCCAAAGGTCATTTAGCGAAATTTTCTAACAAAATGTATAGGAAACCTGCGAAAAAACCTTTCCACCACCCACCACCCCCCAATTCGACGTCGCTGTCGCCGTCGTCGTCGTCGCCAGTATGGGGCGTACCCGTAGAATGGATGACATCGTCAAGAGCCAAATACAAATGGATCTGGAGTGCGGAATGGCTCCTAAGACTATAGCGCAGACCACAGGATATAGTCGAAAGCACATTGAGAGGTTCCGGAGGAACCTATGGCAATGGGGGTCAGTTACTATACCCAGATTGGCTAAATTGGGGGCTCCGAGACTACTCACAGCTGCTATGACAGAGGTAGATGCTGGTGTCATCCTTGCATACCTTCCACCCTATTCACCCGACTACAACCCTATCGAGGAGTCCTTTAGTGGGCTAAAGGCATGGATGAGGAGGCATAAGGCATTGGTGGAGGGATATGAGGGTGAATTTCCAGGGTTTATTCGTATGACAGTACGGGAATATAATGCTGGGGGCAATGCAGAGGCACATTTTCGTAACAGCTTTGTTAATTGTACATAGATACAGTAGATATAACATTATAATGGACTAATTAAAACGCTTCATTGCCTCTAATGCTTGCAATGCTTCCACCTCGCTGTCCAGATAACCTCCTGTGACTACTGCTTGTCTTCTTTCCTTCTGATATGGGTGTAGGGCTTCCTTCAGCCGTCGTCCAAGGTTCACTGGAATATCCAACTCCCTCCATGTCTCCTCAGTGGCCAATTGTATACCCCGTGCATCATACATCTCTTTCAAAAGAGTATCACAAATACTCATCAACCGTTCTTTCAACGAGGGGTTTTTTCACGTAAACCAAGCAAAGAACTCCTTCAGCCACGTGCCGGAGTCAGTATTTATGTCAATTGAACTGCTGAGGAGGAGTGGTGCAGATGTAGCCAACGGAGGTGTGACAGGACGTGTCCTTTGCTGAGGCTGCGGAGCCTGTGAAGGAGAAGGAGGAGGAGGAGGAGGAGGAGGAGGAGGCTGTGAAGCCTGCGGAGGAGGAGGGGGAGGAGGAGGAGGCTGTAGAGCCTGCGGAGGAGGAGGATGATGCTGGAATGCTGCAATTAGTGGGGTTAGAAGACCTAGAATAGCCCCGAGATCACTAGAAGGATGTGAGGAGGTGGGGGTTAGTGGTAGTGCTGGCGACGGTGTGATGTAAATTTGTATAGGACTAGGTGTAGTCATGTTGAACATTGAAGACAGAGGAGGAGGTGGAGTAATTGTAGACAGCGTAGAGGTTGTAGAGGTCCTTTTCTTTGACTGGCCGGCTGGCCTTGTCTTCATGCTTATTGGTGGGGCATGTAGTGTTGCTTCACCATTAGACATGGTCACTGACCATGCATTAATGGCGTCGAAGTCAAGGACTTCATGAATGCCGTTGCGGGGCAGACAGTAGTAGCTGTGGTTGGGGCATGTCTTGTCACCACATCGATAGTGAGTGACAATAACATGTGGCTCATAACCCATGCCTTCCAAAGCTTCTGCACGTCGATCTGCATCCTCTTCGTGCTTCACTGTAGCTGTTCTCTGATATTTGTTAGTAAGAACACTAGAAAACAATGAGGAATGAAGACAGAGATATACTCGACGCTTAGGTTGATTCTTTTCCTCCTCCTCTTCCTTCTCCTCCTCATCCTCCTCAGTAGTGTAGTCTTCAATTGCCCTCCGACCCCAATTGGCCTTAATGGTGACTGTTATTCCTTTCTTCTTTAGACTGTCCCACAGTCTAATATGATCCTCCACCCTGACCCAGTCACTTGCGCCCCTCAGGGTCACAAGGGTCCCAGGGTCCTTCCTTGGGCCTGGGCAATTGATTGTTGCCTTGACGTTATGCCTATGATAGGAATAACCCTTATTATCACAGAATTTCTTGACTGCCAATGCCTGTTGACGGTCCCAAATCATCCACACAAAGCTCTTTATTCCTCCGTCAATTTGATAGACTTTTGAGTCCTCCTCCACTGTCTTCTCATCCAGCTTTACTGTGTAGGACACAGTATACTGTGGGGACAGCAATGGGTCCTTGTCGACAGCGACATCGTCCTCAATCAGGATAGGGGCATCGTCCTCATGGTTAGGAGGTGTGGATGGGGCTCGAAAACGCTGTGGGGCGGCGATTGTTCTTGTTTTGGATGTCTTCTTCTTTGTAGAAGAAGTCTTTGTAGGGGCCTTTCGTTTAGTCATGATGACGGCGATGACAGGGACGACAGCGACGTCGAATTGGGGGGTGGTGGGTGGTGGAAAGGTTTTTTCGCAGGTTTCCTATACATTTTGTTAGAAAATTTCGCTAAATGACCTTTGGCGCAGAACTTCTAAAAAGCGCTGTAACCCGAGCCCGGACGATTTGTACCTTCGTACATGAGACCATTTCCGCAGACTCGGTAGTCAACTTCGAGCGCTGCTCTTCCCCCAATAGTTATAGCACATGAGTCCCTAGGCGCTGAATCCTCCCGGATCTACCATGGCTAAAACGAAACCCCCCAAGAAGTCATCAAAGCGCAATACGTCAGTGCTAAACGGCACTACAGTCTCTCGCGCCAATCCCACGTCTAAGAAGTCCGTTGAAACTCCTGAAGCACTACTTGATAAAGCCACGGCCCTACTTCACACTTCTCAACCAGACGAAGCTCTTGCTCTTTCCCAGCGCGCATTAGCCCTTCTCCAACCCTCTACAACCTCTAGTCAAAGTGCATTACCGGCGTTGAATGTCATAGCAGAGATACACGTTGAGCTCGGGGACGTAGATGGTGCCCGAGGATATTTTTCACGAGCTGTCGAGTTGGATCCACACGGCGAGGTGCCAGAAGCAGCTGGAGGCGGCGCTGACAAATTCCTCTGGCTAGCGCAACTATGTGAGGATGGTGGTGCAGAGAGTGTACAGTGGTTTGAAAAGGGCGCTGCAGTGCTAAGGAGGGAAATCGGGGCGTTGGAGGCAAAAGCCGTAGGGCCAGACTCGGAACTGATAGCTCAGGATAAGAGACAGAAGCTGGCAAATGCGCTATGCGGGGTGGTCGAGGTTTACATGACAGATTTATCGTATGTGTAATTGTACGCTATACTGAGGACTTAGAATGCGCTGATGTCGTTACAGGTGGGAAGAGGACGCAGAGGCAAGATGCGAGAACGTGGTTACGGAAGCTTTGCTGGTAGCGCCAAACACGCCCGAACCTTTCCAGACATTAGCATCAGTACGAATATCACAGGTCAGACTAGAAGACGCGAAGACGGCTTTGTCGAAAAGTATGGAGCTGTGGAAAGATCTACCACCTGAAGGCCCGGGCGTGCCGGACTTTTCGACCAGGATTAGTCTTTCAAGACTGTTGATGGAAGCACAGATGGAAGAAGATGCGTTGGAAGTACTCGAGCGGCTGGTCGGAGAGGACGATAGTAGCGTAGAGGCTTGGTACCTTGGTGGATGGTGCCTGTACTTGATGGGCGATAAGCGGGAGGAAGGGGTGGGTAGAATGGCGACAACTGATGGAGATACTAGCAATGATCAGATAGCTCTGATGGTCTCGAGCCGAGAATGGCTGCAGAACAGTTTGAAGCTGTATGAGGTGCTAGATTACGAAGACGATAGGCTAAGGGACCATGCTTTGGAGTTGGTACAAGGACTTGACGCGGAGCTGGGTGAAGTGGTAGGGGATGACGATGAAGATGGTTCTGGAGATGAGGACTGGGAAGATGAGGTGGAGAACGAATACGGTGATCAGGAGATGAACGGAACGTAAGACTGTCAACATAGCTTGATACCCAACAACCAACACTTACTTATGGCCAAAAGCTGTCTTTACCATGGGTCCTTGTTCCAACCTCTTCATGCCGCAAAGCTTGAATTTCAGCAAAGTGTTTTTCCCCTCCTGAAAATCTTCTAACATATACGGATCATCATCACATCTCCTTAACAGCATGGCCTATTTGTTGCTGATTGGTATATCCCAACGCTATTGAGTACCAGATAGTCCTATAGGACTTTCACAAAGCGCCAGGTTATCGTCAGTACGCCCTCACAGACCGCCGCTTTGCCAAGCCCCTAGGACCTCATTCGAAACTCCGCGACCATCCTTGTTCCCAGATAACGACACTTCTGCCACTCATGTTCTCTTTTCGTGGAGATCAAAGCCAACTTCCCCGGTGATGACTTTCGTGTATGTCTGGAGCTGCTGCAGCTGTTCAACAATATCCGTCAAAGCCGAAGAGTACGCGTACTGATACACATCCGCCCATCTCCTGCTCTTCCCGGGTTTCGGCCGTTTCGGTGCTGCGCTCTGTTCCTGCTCCACCTCCTCCATACGTTCCAATAGTCGCTTTCTAGCCGCTGCTGCTGATGGCAAGTAGCGAGGCACAGGCCTGGCAGAGCGCAGGGCCCCGGCTAAGATATACAAGTTCATCAAGATCGCCGCCACAGCATCACGACGAACCGAAATAAGCACTTCGGTTGCGGACTCGCTACCTGCAAGCATGTAAGGCTGGAAGTAGAGGCTCGATTGACGGACTTCGATGAGGTGTTCAAAGAAGCGCTCGCAGGCGTCGATAAGAGCACTGTACGGAAGAACATCGAATGGCGCTCTAAGACGCTGCATGAAGTTTAGCGATACGAAGCAGAACAACAAGTAAAGTGGTCGCCTACAATTTCATGACGTGACAGCTCCATGAGCTGGCGGATGCGCACAAAACCCTCGCGTAGGCGGCCTTCAAGCATCTCCGATCTTTCAAGGTCTTGAGCTTTAGGTTCTTCTCCCTCGGAGAAGTAGATATACTTGGCGACCACTCCGCGGTACAAAATGGCAGCATGAAGCATCATAGTTGCCACAGATTTCCTCAGCTCATGCCTGGCCACGAAAGGCCAAAGAACCCAGTTGACGACGACAGCGGCCACAACACCTACTACGAAAGCAAGACCCCTTGTCCATGCTACGTACACTGGTGTTGGACTGCCCCGCTGTTTGTAGGTGCTCAAGGAGATAATCGTGAAACTGATGCATCCATTGAGGCCGGATCGTGGGTGAGGTCTCTGCGTAAAGCGGTACATCATCGGAATCATGAAAATGGCCGCAAAGACAGCCATTACATAGGGGCTCCCATTGCCAGCAGCGTATGCGAGTCCGCCCCACACGCTGCCTAGCACAGCGCATAGAACTCGGGTCGCAAGATCGTGGAAATCTCCCCCAACCCGCGGATGCATATTCACCCAGACCGCTACAACTGCCCACCAACTCTCATCGGCATTCCACCAATGCCGGCTCTGTGGTAGCCACGCAGGTATTGAGAGAAGAGTGGTGACAAGGACGACTTTGAAAGCAAATCGTGTTTCAAACCCTTGCAGGCGATGGAGGAGCATCCAAATGCGGTAACGAATCGTGATGCTCTCTGGCCGCGACCGATCAGTGTCGGTAGCGACCAGCTGCCCGTCCTCGTACTTAGCGCTGGTTGGATATTCTGAATCCCCGTGATTTTCGGTCATGTGGTGACGAGGCAGCGGTATGTAGGCAGTACTCTGTAAGTCCCGCATGGTCTTCTCGAGCTGCCCTTTGGTTCGAAAATAGGATCCCGCTGTCAGCCCTCCGCGATCGTGGCGCACTTGTGCGTTCGTTCGAAAAAGCGACTTCTTGAAAGGATATGAGGGCAATAGAATTCTCAGACCTCGTCTCTTCCCCTGAATCTCCATCACTTTGACCAAGAATGCCTCTACCCTATCTGCTGCTTGACGAACTGGATGCACGAAGAGAAAGAGCTCGACAACTTCAGGATGATTAGAGTAGGTTGACGGTAAGTTTGGATGATCGATCAACGAGAGGTCTGCCTCGTCAAAAACTGTCATCCTTGTACGCAGCTGCTGCAGGATTTCGGGAAGATCTGGTCGGGTTGCATTGTCCAGAGGCAGGTCTTCGCGGTATCCTGAGATTTTCATTAGTATGGTATCTCCACTACTCACGGCTTCTTTCATGGATTCAATTAGAGCCGAAGTCGGTCTTGCGAGTACCGTGGTGACCAGACGCATAGCCTCCACTGATGACGGTATTCTCTTGACGTCAAGATGGTCATGTTCTGAGGTTTCCATGTTGATTATCGATTCTCCGCCAGTGGTATCATTATTGCTCAGATTGCGGGAAGCGTCAAATAGAGTTGTATTGGGCCTAATAGCCATTGTGCCGCGAAGGACGCCTTGTATCAGATTACGCAATGACCTTACGTCCTCCGGCTGAAATCGGGACACCGCTAGGTCGATTGTGAAGTCACGGACGGCTTGGGAAAGGTTGACAAAATTCCAGGCAAGATCCCTCTTGGTGGACACGTTATCTTCACGTGGAAGCACTAGTGCCTGATTCACAACATGGAGCGAGCCGTGGAGAGCAACTCTACAGTCTTGTAAGAATTTGAAATAATGGTGAAATAGAAGAGCTTACGCAAGCGACCGTGAGCCTGTGTCTGGAAACAAAAGCAGGCATACGACCAAGCCGATAGCTTGGCCGAGAATCCATGGAATGCCATAATCAAAGATTTTCTTCCACCCCACTACTTGCGAGGTATCGGCCAAACAAGTATAGCAGACAGCTATACCGGCACAGATGACCGCTTGATAAAACCTCATGAAGATGCATCGGAGCCAGGCTAAGGAGGCAGTGAAAATAACGAGAAACGTTGCCAATGCACCGCCGTACCCCGACCGCGCGGCACCAGTCGACGTCGATACATACAGAGCCAAAGAACCCCATCCAAGGCCCGCTGAAGTACCAAGGGTGGTCAAGATAACGCCATCAATTTGAGATCCCAGTGATCTCCCAGGATGGTTTATGATGGCTGACAGCGCAATTATGTAGCTATAGCGGCCAAGCCAGTCGCTGGCTATAGGTATAAGACAGATGATGTATGCTATGAAGAACCCCAAGAAGGATTTTGCAAGCTTCAAACCAGATTTTGTGGTTGCAACTCGACGGAGGAGCCTGGTGACTCGCTGCCATTGCTTCCCCAGGGTTTCACCGACGGACAGACGTTGCGTCCGCCATGACTGCGGCAAGGTGTCCGCAGCTGCTCTCACGAGGTCCAGATTTTCTCGAGTCGATGGACGATAGAATGAAGCGTCGAAGAACCCATCTCGGAGCTCCTCAACACCATAAGAATCTAGTTCAACCTCCACATTTTGGAGCAAATGCTCGAGCTGAGCATGGCTTATACTGGCTCGGGGAGATGGAGGAATAGAACCACGAGGTGTCCTAGCACCTGACGACCCTTCCAAAGAAGCCCTTGAGCGGTACGCGCTTCGTCCGTAGGAACCAAGGTATATATTGGATCCAGACGCCCAGCGTCGAGGACTCGGATCTGCGACTCGTACGTGCTTCTCCGATTTTTTCTTGGGGCGAGACGTATGGCCTGATCTTCGACGCGAAAGACTATCAAGGCTCGCTTCATTGATGTCTCTGGGATCTTTCTGAAGTCGAGAGGCTGGCGCAGTCAATGGGATATTTGGAGGGAGATCGTAAGATTGCTTTCGGTCCGCCGACATTGGTAGTTCGCTGTCATGACATCCAGGTAGCTGCCATGTTGCTATGATCGTGTGCCATCTACACACCACTAGGTAAATCCTGGGAGTTCGTGCTTGGCTGAATCCTGTAGCATTAGGTCGTCGCACCCGTAGACAGTATTGAGAGGAAGCATGTCGTCCGTAGGGCGGCCCCGGAGGATCTGCACTTGCCGATCCCCGTGCTGAAACCCATCAACCGAACCTTTCCCTTTTCGACTTGGTAGGGTAGACGCGCTGCGCAACTCGAAAGTCACCTTTCAGGTCCTATGAGAATGGCGGGAGGTAGACTCGTCAAGGGGCCAGTGCCGAAGATCCCAGCAGTTGAGATCATCGATCTGACTTCAGACGATGAATCGGAGGACGGTTTCCTCAGCTCGCTGCAGCGCGAAGCAAACCGAGACGCGCCGGTACTTGGCGTTGAAGATGAAGAAGAGGCCGGAGAAGACCAATGGGAGTCGGAATCTTTATACGAAGAAGCCCTTGAAGAGATGGAGGACGATCGTTTGTTTGATGTCGGTGAGCAACCCACCCAGAGACACCAGCTGGTGCACCAGATGGCTCACCCGTACACTCGGTATTCCAGTCGAAGACTCCTGCACTCTTGACGAAGCCCTGGCTTTTCGGAAACGCCTGCACGCTGTCGGTGAGGACCAGTTCATTACGGAGACAGTCGAAGCTGAAACTATCACGGCGAAGAAGCTTTGTACAGCCTTCAGCATAAGACCACCGCAATTCCTCGAAGACGCCCCAGATACAGCCTATTATCCGCTGCTAGGCCTTGGCATATCGCGGGAACTCTCCAAGCGCTTAAAGCTTTCACAATACAATACTGTTGACGATGCAGTGGATCTATTGAACAAGTCGAAGAATATCATCGTGCTCACGGGCGCAGGAGTCAGTGTCTCTTCGCAACATGCAAGGAAATCATGCTGACGCAGCCGCGCAGATATCGACAAGTCTTGGTATACCCGACTTTCGATCCAAAGGAACTGGACTGTATTCGAAATTGGAGTATCTCGGCCTGAGCGATCCTCAAGAGGTTTTTGACATCAACCTTTTCCGAGATGATCCAAGCATATTTTACTCAATCGCGAAGGACATCCTCCCATCTAGCAACAAATGTTCGCCGACTCATGCATTCATTCGCCTTCTGCAGGAAAAGGGCAAGCTTCTCACCAATTTCACACAGAATATCGATAACCTCGAGTGCCATGCTGGCATACTTCCCGAAAAGCTCATTCAATGTCACGGATCCTTTGCGACTGCGACCTGTGTTGAATGCAAATACAAAGTGAAAGGAGAAGAGATTCACAAAGATCTCAAGACTGGGAGGGTGGCCAGATGTGAGCGCTGCATCCGGCAACTACAGCAGGGTAAAGCTCGGGGCATGAAGAGGAAGAGAAGCTCGAACGGCCAATCCAGCAGTAAACGAAGACGCAATAGCTTCGATGACAGCTCTGATGAAGAGGACTATAGTATCAAAGTTGCGGGCGTGATGAAAGTATGCTGAACCCTTATTGTTCCATTGATCGGATCCACTCACTGACGTTCGCAGCCGGATATTACATTCTTCGGAGAAGACCTGCCGGCCACTTTCCATGAACGTCTTGTCAAGCACGATCGGGACGTAGTGGATTTGGTTGTTGTCATCGGCACCTCGCTGAAAGTAGCACCTGTCTCGGAAGTCGTAGGCTTCTTACCTCCTGATGTGCCTCAGATCTACATTTCACGGACCGTAAGCCTTGCTCTTGCCGACAAGAGTCCGACACAGCTGACCACAATAGCCTGTATCTCATGTGAACTTCGATGTCGATATGCTTGGCGACTGCGATGTGGTTGTGGCTGAATTGTGCAAGCGCGCTGGATGGGAGCTCAAGCACGAGATGGTCCCAGAGGATCAAAGTGTAGAAATTCAGCTCCAGGATGGCCACGACTCTCGATATCTGTTCAAGGTCATTGATGCATAGCGCGGAGTTCAGCGGACTGGGTAGCATTTTGCAAGCAAGGCGCTGGCATTTTGGGGATATTGCCTTCCCATCTACATTGGGCATGGTGTGCTGTCATCTTTCTGTACACTGTTGCAAAGCTAGACATTTCTGTACTTGTACACAGCTACATATCGACATACTCACTGGAGGAGATATCAACTAATACACCAGCACTAATGCTGCCCACCACGAACTGCTCCCAATCTCTACGTTTATGTCTTGACTACCTTAACTCATGCCGGTCGAATTGCGTATGTGATAACAATGCTCCAGAGTCCATGACGTAGACCTCCTTATTCAGCTTACGAACCGTCCATAGAACCCCGAGCCTTCCGATTTTACTCTGAGCTCACCCTTAGCGGCAGCTTATATATATATAACTGCAATTATCCCACTGAGTCTTAAATCCCACTGAGTCTTGAGAGGATTTCCAACCACCATCGTTCTTAGATATGACATTGCGGAGTGATAGGTTGCACATTGATGAACTTGGAGTTGGTCTCTGAACGTTGTAAAGCAGAAATCCCAACGAAACTGCATCATTGTCACTATTTCCTAGGATGAACTGAATCTACCAGCGACACTTCGACCACACGATGCTACAATAACTTTTGAAATTCAGATGCGCCAAGATGCAGCCAGATGACCGTCGCAGATATTCGAAGACAATAAACCTCCTGCACGAGTGATATTAATAGCTCAACTACCAGTGTGTTGAGTTGAAGACTTAGTCCAAAATATCAAGTGAACATGGACTACCTTATTCGTCTGGTACAAGTTCATGAGAGCTTCCGCAAAGCAGAGATCTTGGCCCTAGCGGTTCTGGCAAGTATCAATGTTGAGATTCTTGCGTACTACGAGTATGTACGTCTGTCTTTGTAGTGCTCCAACTTCATTTGCTTTACTATCTAGCTTACAGCAAAGAGCCTCACTATGCTGACATTCGCAAATAGTCGCCGTTCTGCATTGTCAGACTTCAGAACGAAGCCGCAGCACGTGCCCTTATCAGTCGTAGCATCCTTAGCCATGGCGTTTACGAGCTTTGGGGCAGTGGTGCAACATACGAGGAACTCCACGAGGAGCTTAGAACTCGTGCATCATCTGCACGGACGGGATCTAGCACCTGCTCCTTCAGATTCGATATCGATGCCTACCAAGGCAAAAGGTGTTCCTCCGAGCAGCGCAGGCTGATCGAATCTTTCAGTTACCTTGGCTTTAACGGGCCCATCAAGATGAAGAATCCTGATCAAAAGTATTGCATCTTTGAGGACTATGACTTCGGGACATCGACCCCTCGGGAAGTCCACCTTGGACGGTGGATCGCAGGGAGTGATCGAGATGCAATCAGCACTTATAATCTCAAGAAGAGGAAGTACATAAGTACCACGTCCATGGACTCAGAGCTTGCTCTTGTCACAGCAAATCTCACGCTCGCTGCTCCGAACAAGATCTTCTACGACCCTTTCGTAGGAACTGGAAGCTTTCCCATCGCATGTTCTCACTTTGGTGCCATGGCCCTGGGTTCTGATATCGATGGCCGCAGCGTCAGAGGCAAGAAAGATCGAAACGTCGTTAGCAACTTTCAACAGTATGACCTGATGGATCGGTTCTTAGACAGCTTTATCTCCGACTTGACGCATGCTCCACTCAGGGGTTCAAGATTGTTCGATGGAATCATCTGCGACCCACCATATGGAGTCAGGGAGGGTTTGAAGGTACTTGGCTCCAGAGACGGCACTGGCAAAGAGGTGGTATTCATCAATGGCGAAGCTGCGCATCTGTACGTTGGGTTTTGGTTATAACTTCACATGCCATTGCTCTGAGCTAATTTTTGTGCAGGCAGGATAAGTATATCCCACCAAAACGGCCGTACAGCTTCGAAGCTATGCTGGATGACATTCTCGACTTCGCGGCCTCATCACTTGTGGAGCACGGGAGGCTTTCGCTTTGGATGCCGACCGCGAACGATGAAGATGTGGAGCTTGATATTCCGACTCATCCTTACTTGGAGATTGTCAGTGTTTGCATTCAAGCATTCAACAAATGCAAGTAGCATGCTATTGGTATATTTGAAAGCTGCCGCTGACCTCTCCAAGGGTCGCGGAGGCTATTAACGTATCGAAGATTACTGGAAGGGGAAATGAATGAGTCGAGACCTCGTCAAACAAGACAAGAGATCAACGGGGTTAGAGCTGATGACCTTAATGCATTCAGGAAGAGGGTAATAATATCCGACACCCCCGCCGAGATACAACCTGTGCTAAGACCATCTATAGTACTTTCAAGGCTTCGAAACTCCAGTAGTTGGATCAGCAGAGACAAAAGCAGCGGAAGATAGGAGTATAGACGAGCAATAGCATTGCCATTATCATCTACAAGCATTTAAGGTGCCTGACCGTCGTCCATGTACTCCATGTACTCCTTAAGCTGCTGACCCTCCATTATCCCAAATGCGACCACCCTCACAATCAGAGAAAAGACGTTTCCCTGACATGAACTCCCATATGTCCAACCTCACCACCCCAAACCTCTGTCATAAATTCTCCTTCCTCGCCCTCCCCGCATCGAGATCGACACCCTCCCGCTCCTTCACCCTCCGCACCTCCTCCACCAACTCCTCCCTCATCCTCGCCGCCAACACCACCGCGTCATCTTCATCCAACTCCTCCCTCTGACCCTTGCCGAACACGGTCCAGCTCCTACTCTTAATCTCCGGCACGTCGCCCAGTCGAGGTATGATATGGAAATGAACATGCGGCACAACCTGCGCTGCTTTCGCCCCTTTAAATCCGTACGTAAATATCATCAGCATACGCACGCGTGCACACCGGATTTGCTCGACTTCTCGGCATCCTATCCAAATCGCTCCCTCTTCTTCCAATCCCTTCGATAAACAAAACAAAACCTCCCCCACGCACCGTTATTCTGCACAACATTCCAATCCCCCCCTTCCTCCCCCTCCATCCCCAACGCCCTCATAACAGCCCTACTGACAACCCTCACCCACACCCCCAACTCCCTACTCTCCTCGACGCTCACATCGCTCAATTTCTGTCGATGCGCCCGCGTCGCGACGAGCACGTGCCCGCGCGCAATGGGCATGATGTCGAGGTATGCCATGACGAGGGGCGTGCTGAGGAGGAGGTAGGTATTTGGGACGGTGAGGGAGGGGCAGAAGGTGGTGGGGTGAGGGGGGTAGTTGGTGGCGATGGCGCAGAAGGGACAGGTGCCGGGGGCGGGGATGGGTTCGGTCATGGCGAGTGCTGGTGGAGGAGGGTGGACCGTGGGCTATGGTGAGACACTCATTGTTGTGCCAGTTATTGACGCCGATATCATGACGATCATGAAGGAAGTTTGATGGCTGGCGGATTATCGTGAGCCCGAACCGAGGTCGTCGATGAGAGTTCATGTATTCGCGCAATATCAGGGAGGATATCACGTATGATAAAGTGAAGGATTTTGATTCCATGAAAGCTATCCACATGTCCAACCGTTCAAAGCAAAGAACCAAAACCGGCGCCATAGCAAGACCTGTCTAAAGAAACGGAGAGCAAGCAGAGCCAAGCTGAAAGCACTGCTGATAGAGCTTCTCCACCATTACTACCGTGAGGAGCTCTTTACCGACCGTCGTTGAGAAAACCAGGCAAAACGAGCCGAATGTACAGGAAAGTAACATTGTGTCCATGCAATGCGAGGTCTGCCCGTCAACGCCCACGAACAAGATAAGAGATGCTTGCATAATACGTGTAGAGACGGAACCGCAAGGTTAACAGGGCCAGACCAGCGACAACATCTAGAAATGGTATCGATATCAGTCCGGTGACCACCTAACGTCACGAGAAGGATTTTCTATGTAGTTTGGAGCCACGGTAAAGGTGCCGAGTTCTTGCATCCTAACACACCGTAAAGGATCGCGACAAAGAGAAGAGTGCATAGGGTTTCGTGTTGGAATCATTCTCATGTTTTCGGCTTAGTAAGTATCTGCGGACAGCCGACTACCGAACAGTCTTGATGTCCTCGCTCACAAGGGAGCGACTGATGCGGCAGGCAGTGGGGTCGATATCAATGTACATGGGATAGTACTTCTTGGCCCACTGACGTGTTAGGATGGATGCTGCAGAAAACCGATCAGCGCCTACATCAACCGAGACAATATGGAACAGGTGAAAGCTCACCTTTGAGGAACTTCTTGCTTGCGTATTTCTTGAAGAAAGCTTCATGAGCGACAGGACGGTGGAGGTAATTAATCATGAGCTTGAACACAGGTTGGATTTCATCCTCAGTGTAGCCAGAGTAGTGGGCGAGCGTCGCGTCCTGCCAAAATCAGCATCGACCCTAACTCGTCAAGAGTGCATCACATACCCAGTCACCTCTCTCGAGAATGAGTCGGGCGAGGTACATAGAAGCGGCGGCGATACGACTTGGGTGGTACTCCATGAATCTGTGATCTACCAAGCTGATCTCCATTAGGTATTTCCCAAGCGTCCGTGTTTGGATGTCGTAGTTGTCCGCCTTCGATATTCTTCTCAAGAAGTTCATAGGGTTAGGGTAGCTCAGGTCGAAGTTCAGAGCACCTAGGACGTAACGCTCAGCGCTAAGAATCTCTGCTTCGGTGAAGCCGTCGTCTGCGACATGGCGAAAATTGGCGACGTGGGGTGAAAGAACCTCTTCGTACTTGGATGCGATGAACATGGCCGTAACGCCGACGAGCTGCAAACGATCCAGTTGGACAACCTTGGCAGAGAGAAAGCGGTCGATGATATTAACGGCGAGGAACAGAGTCTCAGGCAAAAGATGAAAACGAGTGTGAACCTCGATCAACCAGTCAACTAGAATACCGCGCATCTTCCACTCAAGGTCATCTTGGTGGTCCATATACTCTGCATTTGGCATGGTGACTTCCTCGAGGACTTTGAGGTAGTCGAAGATCTCGACAACGTACTCTGCAACCATAAGTGGGTCATCGACATCCTCTGCGTCGAGGTCTGCGACAGCCTCTGCGAATGCTTGCTTGACGTCACCATCCTGTTCCTCTACTCCTTCAGCCTTCACTTCTTCCTTGCTTTCGACAGCTATCCGCTTCTCGATCTCAATCGAGAAAGCCTTCTTCTGCGGTGGCTCAATCTCCGAAATAGGTGTTGCTTCTTTAACTGAACGCTGACTCGAGGTTGAGGTGGTATTACGTTTCTTCTGCACACCTCCCATAACGCCCGATCCACTGGCCGGTCGCTTCAGCTCAGTCGTCGCCGTCTTTTTGTTGTTATCTTTCGCTCCAAGGATTGACCGCGAAGAGTTTGTTCTGGAAAGCTTCTGCACACCTGCGTTCTGTGTAGCCTTGGAGACAAGACCAGCTTTAGCGTTCACAACCTTTTTGCCATCCTTGCCCTCGATAGCCTCGCCTTTTGTGACATTGCTAACGTCTCCGAGTGCAGCGCGTTTTCGTCGTGGGGGTGCAGTGTTGGCATTGAGGGTGTTCGTAGCAGAGTTCTTTGACTGCAGAGGCTTCTTCGTCATTACGCCGCTTGAAACATCTTCAGGTGCGGCTAACGCCGCAGCTTTAGCCCTCGTCAACCGTATGGTACCGCCGTTTTCGTCGTTTTCGTTCGTGACAGCGCGTTGTCGCACGTTTCGAGCCTGGTACATTCACGATTAGCTTTTGTGATGTTCAGAGAGCGCCGCAATAGAAACGTTTTCGTATGTTGCTGTCGCGTCTGGTTGCAAGAAGAGTAACTTACTGGTGGCATCTTGGATAGACACAGCTCTTATGCCCGGAAGAAGAAGAAGGAAAGAAGTGGGATGGGAGAGCTCGAGAGAGTCAAGCACCTCGTAGCTGAGACTGCGTAAAGGATGTGAATGATGTGTGTGGTTTTGCTGCATTCCACATACAAGATTAGCCCTGCCAATTTCGAGAACAGCAACCTATTATGCAAAGAACAATTACCTCCAGTAATGACAATAGTCTTCAGACGTTCCGAATTGGTTGCAGAGTAGACTTGGAAGTAGAGTTAGTCAAGGGAATTGTTCCTCGTTGTGAGGCGTCGAGTATCACGAACGTTGTTGACACAGCTTTCTAAGTACCACTGGTGCTCGAGAACACCGATTGGGTTCGTCAAGATGGCGTCTGGTTTCCTGCAAAACGCGAGAATCGTTCCGCAGTAGACACAAGATCCAAGGCTGGCATTAAAAAAAGGTAGGGACGTGTTTGACTGTGCTGGAGTAGGTTGAGCGGCGTGGTAGAGACACGGTGTTGGAAAGGCACGTCTGTACGAGTTGAGAGCTTCACGCACGTCGGATGCTTGTTTGGCAACCCCTCTAGCGCGGAATTGGCGTCAGCCGCAAGATTTCTCGCCAAGTACCTGTGGAAATGACACACAAATCTGCAGTGCCAGGTAAGGTGATTGATGTAGAACAGAGAGAAATCGAGAATGCTTATTGAGAGATTTCCGAAGGTGATAGATGTAGAAATCGTACGGCTGTACGTACCGTGAAGCAATGTCAACATGTGGCTTAGGCGAGCTTGTTGCGGCCAGCAACCGCTGTAGCTTGACTTCCAAATCCGCTATCCAATCGTCAGTGAGCAGTATATGATTGGTCGAAGAAAGGTCTTGAGCCCCATTACGGATTTGAGAATTGCTAGATCCTTTGACCTGCAAGGCTCTCCCGGGACGTAAGAGGGTGGACTCTGCACGGATGCTTCAACGTCGATTACTGCTCCGGCAGACTCTCAGCCGTTGCAATGGGCCGACCTCATCTATTGCCGTCCGAAATCATGCAGCAGTCGTTGAACGCCCGCGGCGAGAGCCTGTTGGTGCCAGCGCCAACGCTGGCACAGGTTTCCATGCTCCTCCAACACGAGACGAAGGTGGCTTTGCCCTCCGAACCTACAAACCGAGGACTCCCGGTGTGCGCCATCTGAAGCGTCCAATCAATGATCATCTCTGGAAAGGGCGACCTCACCTGCCTCTAACTTTGGCGAGAAAAGGTCAAGGAATTGGAGGCCGGAATAACACCGGGAGGGTGACAGTGAGGCATCGAGGTGGTGGGCATAAGCGGCGGATAAGGACTGTTGATTTTGCGCGCTGGTCATCAGGTCGGCAGGTTGTTGAAAGAATTGAACATGACCCCGGACGGAGTGCGCACATTGCACTCCTCACGTCCGAGAATGGGGCCAAGAAAACCTATATCGTCGCTGCGGATGGCATGAGAGCTGGTGACACGGTGCAGAGCTACCGCGCAGGCATACCCCAAGATTTGCTGGACAGTATGGGAGGAGTGGTGGATCCGGGCATGCTGGCTGCGAAGACCGCCTGGAGAGGAAACTGCCTACCTTTGCACATGATTCCTATTGGGACGTTGATTTACAACGTTGGTATCACAAGCCGGAAGGGTGGTCAATTCTGCCGGAGTGCGGGGACGTATGCGACTGTAGTCTCTAAAGACGAGGAGGAGCAGGGAAGTAGCAGATACGTCACCGTGAGGCTGCAAAGCGGAGAAGTCAGGAGAGTCAGCAAGGACGCTTGTGCTACAGTTGGCGTTGCGAGTAATCCACATTTCCAACACCGACAGCTGGGGAAGGCTGGGCGAAAGAGATGGCTGGGCATCAGGCCAACCGTTAGAGGACTTGCAATGAATGCATCAGATCATCCTCATGGTGGCGGGAGGGGGAAGTCAAAAGGCAACGTCCATCCAGTCAGTCCTTGGGGCATGCCGGTAAGCCCCTCCGAACTTAAAGCGCATGATACTATACTGATCTTATTCCTTTCAGGCGAAATCTGGATACAAGACTCGACCAAAGCGCAAAGTCAACAAGGCAGTGGTCATTGAGCGACCCCGAAACCAGGGCAAACGAAGGAGGGCCAACAAATCTTGATCAGATCAGCCTTTCAAGATAGCTATCTGGACAACACTCAGTCTACGAAGGTACGTACTAGTATGTACAGCAGTCCAAGACTAAGACCCCAACTGGCCGCTTGTGCCTGCAGCGGCATGGTCGAATGATTTTAGATCTGTATCATAAACTTTCTAATGTTGTTCGAAAGACAACAGATAATCGTCACCTCGGGGGTTCCGAAGCTGATACCTTGGTACATATGTAATCTTCATTGCGGCAGTAGTGCTCCCTTCTACGATTAATACATGCCACGGAACCCTTGAAGTGCATTGCGTTCGGATGAATAAGCAGGCCCATCCAATCCAATCATTCCTTGAGCGACGGAACAGCGCTGAGTGCTTCTGAGGACGGCAAGGATTCTTCTTAAGCTTACTGTTGTACGTTATGTATCCCTTAGTGGTGTCTCCCGCATTATCAATTAATTTTATCAGTTGTACATTTTGCTGAATTGTTTGTTTGCTGTTGTAATATTATATAAAAAGTTGTTGAAAATTGTACAGTTCTGCATTGAATCATTTTAGGTTTCATTCTGAGATCACATGACTTCAACACACATAAAACTTGACTAAATATTATTTTAACAACTTAAGCAATATAAGAACATTCATTCTGACTTTATTATGTTTAACAGATTATAAGTCTGACACTATATACTTAAAACATTTTAATTGTCTTCATTCTGACAGTCTTTATCTCACTGTTCTCAATTTATAGTCTTTTTCTGTTCATTAATTGCAATTACATCACATTTAGTTAACAACATGACTTTCTTAAACAGTAACATTCATTTCATAGCTAAACTCATCAATGTGAGCAATTATGCTTTCTGCATCATCAATATTAAGTATGTTCTTATGAACAAAGACATTTAAGAGATAGTTAATGACACTTCTGCTGAATCATCTTCTTTCTTCAGTTTTGAATCTTCATTTAAAACCTTCTTTAAGTCATTAGTCACTCTCTCTCATTTATTCTGAAGTAAAGACAACAGCAAGACATGTATCACTATTGCATTTAACTGTATAAACAGCTTTAAGAGATTCATTAAGAATCTTAATGTTTGTTTTATATGATTGAAGTTAAAGAAGTTATACAAAGTTTAAAGATTTAATGTCTGTTATTTAACATTTACTATTCTTCTTTCTCATTACTATAACAACTGCAAGTCAGTGAAGAATTATGTTAAACAGATTAAGACATTATCATTATGTTTAAAAAAGATGAATTCTATCTTTTTAAATTAAATTATACTCACAGTCTTTTTAAACAACCTAGAATTCTCATTTAATGTGTTTACTACAGCTAAATAACAGACTATTTAAGTTTATGTTTCTCTCTTTAATGCTTTAGTGACTGAACTCATTGATAAGTCTTAAATTGACAGTATTAAGTTCTTTATCATCATGACTTTTTACAGTAATAACATCACATTCTTTAAACAATGTTTTCATTGTAAAAGAACAGATCACAAAGAACTTATGTGTTGAAATAAATATCTGCATAAGAAGAAGAAATTTAAGATGACTAGAAAGAAGAAGAATGAAAAGCCTAAATGTGATAATAATTCTGAAGACAATTTCAGTGATAATTTCACATCAAACTCAACTTTTAATTCAACCTTCAAATTGTTCTTAAATATGAAGTCTAGTGCATTTACACTTAACTTTATGTCAGTTACTAATCAGCATTCTCTGAGTGTTTAAATAATCAATACTGAGACTTTAAATCATCTGTGTTCTATGTGAGAGTTCTTTTCTAGCTATCAGCCTGTTGTTCAGTCATTGAAAATGATTAATGAACCTGCTTAAATCATTAAAAAGAGTACAGTTTCATCAGCAAGTTGAGAGGTCAACTCAGAGCTAGCTTTGAGCAGCAAAGCTGCACTCAAAGTGCTCAGAATTAAGAATCTTATGTTCTAGCTCAGAGTCACTCAAAGCGGCCAGAAAAACCCGTTCATGAAAAAATGCACTCAGAGCGGCTTTTCTCAGGTTAACCTTATATGCTTTTAATATCTCTTTTTGACATACACTCACTGAATTGCTTTTGTTGTTTTATGTGTCATAATTGCACATTTCATTATATGTTCTCAAACTACCCTGTTTGCCTTTGTCTACATTGAAGACTTATGCACATGACCCAGCTATTGCTCAGCTATTGCTGTATGGGTCAGTCTATCATGTTTTTTGCTTGATGTTCATTGAACATGATTTTCACCTTAGGTTCAATGAATGTGTTTATCCTTTTTGATTCAATGAACACAGTTTTTGATTATCATTATATTAACATCATTTTCATCATTTCACACAGCATGTCACTGACCATGAATACAGCGTTAAGCCCTGATTCAGAAAAGAGTAGATTTTAAATATTTAGAGCTATTAATTATTCAGTTCAACTATCTCTTCCTGCTCATACTCTATTGTTATTGTATTCTGACCTTTATGAGTGGTCACAAACTTTCTGTAAGTGTTCTCATTGACAATGATAATATTCTTATATCACAGTCATGCATTGATTTCTTTCTTCAGACCAATCTTATCTGCAAATCTGTTTCAAGATCAATCTCAATTGACATCAAGTTGGTTCATGGTCTGCTTCTTGCATTTGAGTTTCTTTATCATTAACACATAGTTGTTCACTTTTGACAGACGTTCAGGTGAACTCTGTGAAGAATCAGATAGTTCACTTTCTGTGTCTGAGCTCTCTCTGATTCTCAGAAGCATAGAATCAATCAATTTTTCATTGATATTGTTTGTGGTTGTCTTATTTAACTTCTGTTGTCAGTTCTTTTCAGATCATAAAGCACTAAGGTGAAGTTACCTCTTTATGCTTTTTGCTGTCAGTTGATAAAAGATTGTCAAAGAATCAATTAAATGATGAGAACAGTGTTCAGATTGATTCAATGAAGCTTGAAGTCTTCAGAATACTTGAGTCATGTGTTTTAGCAATTGACAGATTGTTCAGTGTGTTGATGTATGAATTTGCAACTGAGTTGATGTCTATTGCTGCTTCAATGTTGTCTCTGCTGATTTGTTGAGTTACACAGAGCAATAAGATCTTCAGAATAACATTCTGTTGATCTTTAAACTGACTGAACCATGTATTCTTGATGCATCTTCAAGTGGCTTGTAGGTGTAGTGAGTTAATATGATTCTTCTTTTGATTTATCATCAACACAGAACTTACTCAGCACTCTGAGACCATCAAAATTCTCTTGTTTATATTCTCTTATCTTAAACTTCTGAATGCAATGTGCAATCATGATCATAGCAAAGAGTACTGAATTGACAGGCAGAGAATTAAACATTGTCATAGTATGTGATTGAAATGTCATACAATGCTTGTTCTTAACAAAGACTGTATTTGTCAACACACTTGAGATGATTTGTGTGCAGAACCTAGCTTTGAGTGACTTCAAAGATGTCAGTTGATGAGGATCATGTTGAACTCTTACATATCTCATCACAAGCAAAATTGTCATTTTGCAGAAGATTCTCAGCATACTTCTTCATATTCTTCTGTGTTGTCTGCAGCTGTCAATCATAACTAATCAACATCAGTGTTCAAACTCAAGTCATGAAATGCTTGTGGAATTGTTCAAAAGTGTCATATAACTAAGGCTATTAGCAGAATATCACACAACCATGAGTGCATGGTTACTTTGCAGGCTTTTAATTCAGTGAGTTTATCATTCACTCTCAATTGCTTACATTCTTAATGATCTCTCAACAATCTTGTTATCTTTCTTCATTCTTCTCTCATTCTGTTGCTAAGTCACTGTTTGTTTGTTTCTGATCATGACATGCTCTCAGGTTCTGTGTGATCACTTATAATTCATGTCTTAAGATATGACATGATTATTGCAACAACTGGCTCATGCTTTGAGGTAAAGTGAGTGGGTGACCTCTGTGATGCTTTACCTCATAAGTATTAGATTGATTTAAATGATTTCTTGTTGCTCTCAGTGTTTAAATTCATCTGTGCTCACAATTGAGAGCAAACTCAGTCTTGATAAACAGAGAAGCTTGAGTTGACATGCATCTGAGAGAATGACTCAAAGTACAATCATTTGATGTTAAATTCTATATCTGACTTCAGCTTCTGATGTTTAGTCTCATCAGATGTATCATGCTTGAAGGCTCTTACCTCAAACTTAACACAATGATCATTAAAAGAGCTTCTTAAAGCATCATCACTTGTTACTTCATTTGACACATGTCTGACATTATAGTCAACAGACAGATGCTGTCTATTACACTTATGTGATCTTGCTGAGGTTGCACTGTCTCTTTAAATGCGCTTTGTCTGCAAAAACTGATTATCACAGTGTGTTTGAAAGGCATCTGTAGTAGAATGACCTACACTTTTTGTAATGATTTGTTTCTGAGAGTGAGACATCACTGTTGCTGAGTCAGTAATGTTGTCAATAAGAAGAAACTTATTTGTGTGAATGTTAATGATTTTGAGACAGTTGTTGTTACTTTGATGTGTCAAAAGGTTGATTTTGCAAATTTTTGCAAAACTAGCAGAGAAGTTAAATCCTGACACTTGCAGAGGTTCATTCATTGAACACATTCAATGAACAACACTTGTTCATTGAACCTTTCTTCAGACAATGATTGTGAGTCTGTGTGTCAGAAATAGCAGTTATGAAAAGAAGCAGATTGATCAGTCTCTTTCTTTGTCACTTTCTGATATGTTCAACCATCAAATCTGTTAACTTCAAGACCATCTTCTTGCATTCTTCTCAAACATCAATTCTTGCAGGCTCATGATCAAGCTTATTAATTTTGAAGTCAGATGCTGAATCAGCAGAAGACAGGTTCAGAAAAGAGTCTGAAGACAACACACATTTGACATCTCAACTCACACTCTCAAATCAATGATGATGACCTCAAATTTAAAGCTGAGAGATGAATATGTATTGCACATAGATGTTGCTGAAAGAAGCGCAATGATTGAATCTGATATAAGATAAGTTTCTGCTCAAGAGCTTGTTGTTCAGTGAATACATGTCTATTAAGACCTCATTTCTGCAACTTAAGTTACAGAATAGGTCAAGCAGCTGACAAACTTTCTGTATGATGTATTGATGTGCAGATTATTCTCAAAATCATTGCTGAAGAACATGTTATTTCTTCATTCTGAAGTTCTAAGCTTTGTTTGAGCTTTTATCTTCAACTGTGCTCTTTTGCATACATCTCAGTATTTGGTGAGTCTGTGTCTTTAATTGTTTAAATTAATATAATAACTTTGTGTTGTATGTTGACAAACTCACAATTGACTCTTTCTGTTCTTCTTCTGATTGCAAAGAAGAACTGTATAGACCTCTCAGTATGCATCTCAGACAGCGCTGTTCTTCACTTCAGCTCATTTTCAATATGCATAGTAGTCA
>JAABUP010003747.1_pt1 | contig 26370 bp, 28 predicted proteins | sample 5559201 | NCBI WGS metagenome assembly JAABUP01 (sample SAMN10711887, study PRJNA513373) | rock metagenome | isolation source: Antarctica rocks | place: Antarctica | reverse complement strand
GGGCAAAAGGACACAATTGATTTTCAGCAGGCGTAAAATATCTATGCAGCAAAGTCAGCATTATTGTCACTCTGCCATTGAAAGCATAGTTTATTCTGCCATTGAAAGCATGATTGATTCATTTTGATGCAAAGCATCAGATGCTTTGCACCCTCCAGTGTGATTAGTCTGCACCTGAGCTAGATGAAATGAACATGATGCATTGGCAGTAAGCATTGGCATATACATAGGCAGCAGGCATAGGCACTTCACAGGTGCTGTTGCTATCAGGAGGTTACATTCATCACGTAATCCATAGTCCAAGCACAAGGCACGCTCAAGGGGTCCCTGCTTTTTGTGGACAGATTGTACCTTGGTTGTGGTTACCAGCACCAGGGTCAGCATTGGCACGGCGGTCCCTTCCTCTTCCTCTGCCATGGCCGCCACCGCGACCCCTCCTGCCACGTCCTGCACCCTGCCCCCCTTGCTCACCTGGGTGTCACACCAACACTGACGTCCGACCGCCAAGACAAGGACCTTATACAGAAAGCTATTCAGGACCATGGGTATCTGACCCTAGGGGAAGACACATGCTTGATACAGAGTGCATGAATATAACCCTAAATACTGATTGATTGATTGACTGATTGATGAGCCAGGCTACCCGCACCATCTACACCACCCGCACGATCTACACTACCTGCACCACCTACACCCCCTAGGTGTAGGGGATGTAGGTAGTGTAGATGGTGTAGGTGGTTCTTGGTCATGCCACGTCATCTCATGGCTGTGCAATGTTGCTTTAATCCACTGTGGCACATACAGAAAGCTACTCAGGACTGTGCATATTCAACCTCGGGGGAAGACGCCTGCTTGCTGAGTGAAACATGGCTGATGTGCCTCACTGCACAGGTGACACGTGCCATGCTAGGTTTAGTGGGAAAGGCATAAACGGAAGGGAAGGGAGGGGAAGGGAAGGGCAGGGAGGGGAAGGGAAAGGCAGGGAAAGTGAACGAAGAGGAGGACAGCATTGCGCCAGGGTACTTTATGCTAGCATCAAGTGAGTAAGGAAGGGCTTCTGTGTTTGCGTATGGAATTCAGCCGGGGGCAGGGGAAAACAATGCCAAATGTGAGGCAAGTGACACAAGATCGGCGTGTATGGCAATTTTAGGGCTGAGTACGTCACATGGAACCCCTCGTCTAGCCCGAGTGGTGATTATAGATGAGGCGTTCAATAAATGGATGATTGATGCCTAAGAGAACGCAGGGCCCAACTTGTGAGTGCCATGAATGCAAAGTAGGGCAGTTGACAGTCAGGGCGTCAACAGATTATGCAGCGTAAGAGATACTGTAATGGCGTAAGCAAGGTAGCCTTTGGCATGTTAGTCATGCTCAGGCCTGACAGCGAACCTGAAGCGCTGTTCTCCCCCTCAACAGCAGGTCGGGCAACCGGCTGATAGATGGCTCTGTCAGGCTTTCTGGCAGACTTGCCCTCCTTCTCCTCTTGCCCTTGGCCCTGCTGGGACTCAGGCTTGAGGGTGTCTGGGCCAGGGGGGAGGGGAGGGGGTGGGGGTGGTGCTGCGCCCCTGCCGTTTGCAGTCTCACGTGATGAGCCTTGAGTCTCTGAGATGGCTAGACCTGCAGCAGCTCCAGTCAGGTCAAGGCAGGCGCTTTGAGCAGCGCCTTTCATCAGCAAAGATAGTAGTCGTCTACATTGGTTGGCGATCATAACAGGAGCCCCTTGACTTGGCAACAGCAGTGACCTGTCATTGAACATGAAGCCCACTGGGCCCTTGTAACACTGATTTCAAATTTACAGCCCTCTACTGTCTGCATTGGGGTATGGATGCTTACCAGGAGGGGCTGCGCTCATTCACTCATTCATCCATCCATTCATGCATTCATTGAATACATGTCATGCCCTAGGGTCAGTTACATACAGCCCTGAGCAGCTCCCTGTGCGAGGTCCTGTTTTGGCAGGGCAGTATTTGACAGGTGCAGTTTCCTCAACAATGCATGAGTGTCCAGCAAAATAGGTTACCAAACATAGCACCATAAACATGACAGTAACATGGCAGTAAGCAAGAAGTTCAGAAACTGAGGATTCTGCAAAAGTTGCTCACCAGGAGGGGCTCTCCTTTCTTGGGCGGTGCTCCCTTCAGCAGTGCCGGCATCAGCAGCAGCAGTGCCACTGCCTGCTGCAGCTGGCTGATCTCTGGAAGCCTTGGGGGCTCGTCGCCTCTGGTTGCTCCTGTTGCGGGGCCTGTTGCCATCTGTGGGACCTGAACCAAATCACAGCAAGACTGCCACTTTGCAGCATGAGGCGAATGCAACAAGTACTGGTGCCATGACCTCTCCTTGATGATTTGCTGAGTAGCTTGTGCTTAGTTATCTACTTGGCAAGTGCCGTAGTCCTCCTTGACAGCACAATCTCTTGCCGTACCTTCTGCAGGAGCTGCCCAACGCAGGCGCTGATGTGCAGCCAAAGAACGCATGTGCAAGCAAGCATCAGTAAGGCATGAAGGCCATGACCACGGGGGCAAAGCAGCAGAGGGAAGAGTGTCTTGGAAGACAAGCCAAAGAAGAGGTGGCGAAGTTCAGACAAGCAATGGCAGCATTGCATGGACAGCTATGTCAAAGGCGTCAGCTTGTGAGCACACCTGCATCACCAGCTACAGCTGCAGGTGCATCGGCACCTTCGTTTTGCTCTGGACTGGCTTGTCCTGACTGACCGCCATGCTGACGCCGCTGCTGGCGCCTGTCATGAGAGCGCACTGGCCTTGGTCCTTGCCCATCCTGCAGACACTGCTGTTGATTCACCAACTCCTTTTTCTATTATTGGTATTGCCATGACTTGCGTGCCACAAAGACTGCATTGAGGGGGCCTGAGAGTGTGGCTTCTGGTTCTGTGAAACGAGCAGAACATAAAAAAAGGTGATGAAGGTTGATAGAAAACATTGCTAGTCTTTCCTGTAAAAAGGGAGCTGACTGCATACATGAGCTCCCTGAACTGTCAGCAGCTGGCATGCAAGGTAACGTGTACATTCATGCCTGCATGCAGAGCACATAGGGACTCATATCACATGCCTGCAAAAGTGCTTATTGAAGGCAGACTGTACGGTTGCAAGGGGCAGTTGTTTATTACCTGCAGGGAACTAATGTATTGCCCAAACATGTACTCCATTGGATTTAGAGCGCCTCAAAATATGCAGGACAGCAGCAACAAGCCAGTACACATCCTGACTGCCTATCTGGTAGCATTGGCTTGAGCTCTGTCACACTCTACTATTGCATCTGTACCCAATGGGCCTTTGAATATGGGTACAGTATTTGGCACTCTATAGGGCTTGTGTGTTGAGGGTTTGCATGGCTAACCCACCTGCTGGCTCTGCTGCTGATCCGGTGACCCTGGCCGGTTGGTTGCCGTTGCCAGGGTCTCAGAGTCAGCCTGCTGTGCCAGGGGGGCGCTGCCTTGTTTGGGCGATGGCAAGGCAGGGGGGCGTGGGATGGGATGGGTAGAGGGAGGGTCCCGGGGTGGGGGAGAGGGTAAGTCCTCACTTGATGGGGCCTGCAATCAACAATCAAGCAATATGAATGGATCACAGCATGACATGTGTGTAATCGGCAGAAGAAAGGGGACAGCCATACTTGCATGTGCCTGTAGGTTTTCAAGCCTGTGAATATCTAGAAGCACCCAGTACGGCGTTTACATTTCAGACTCAGATTAGGATCCCTCTTTGCTTTTGGGTTTTAGGACATCCATGGATATCATGGGTTGCATGTCTTGATTTGGCCACGGAGGCACAAATGCTTGCTGTCTGCCTAGCAAACAGACAGCAGAAGTAGCAGGACCGAATCACACAGTGGTGCAAAGGCACCAGCTGTACTAGCTGTACTCATGCGCATGTGCCTGATCTAGTCCAGATACTGGTGGGGACTTTTTACAAGCAAAACGATGGTGATCACTGTAGGAACACTGTCAGCTTTTGACTCTCAATACGTTGTGAGTACAATGCTCAGCTTGGCAGAAAAAAAACTCACAAAGGACATACAAGCCTGAGCGGAATTTGCATAGCAGCAACAAAGACTTGGAAGTCGTCTTTATGATACCTCAGATGCAACCCATCAGGCAGCAACTGTAGGCACTGTTGCAGCCACTGAGAGGCCAAAAAGTTCACCAGCACAGGACATACTGAATGCAATGTAAGCAGCAGCACCAGGTCACCTGGTGTGCTTGCTGGGAGGGGCGCCTTGTGAGGCCGGGGGCTGGAGGCGTCTCATCAACACCTTGCTCTGTGGCTGCAGTGCCAGAGGCATCCTCACGAGGACCCCTGCATGTCATACCAAGCCTCAGGCTTGAAACTCTGCCTGCTGTGTTCAGATGTCAGCCTCACAGCGTTGATGACTGCGTATGTTGTAGCTGCTGAGCACTAATATCGCAGCATCTATGCGGGTTGTGTCGTAAGAAGATCTCATGTGATAAGCCACATGTGGAGCAATGTTTGGGGGGAAACGAGCGTTCAAGCGTGTTGGACTAAAGCCAAGTGAAAAGACAGATGAAGACATGCATGTATGAATAATGAGATCAGCACTTGCGCGTCAAGAATTGTATTGTTGCTGTAAGTGCCATGAGTCCACAAGCTCTCACTTTCTGAGCAGTGTTTGCAACAATAGTATGTTCAGGCAATGACAGCATGACGTTAGCCTATTACGGCAGGTGCAACAATGGTACGTCCAGGCAGTGCCGCCATGGAAGAAACTGACCTATCACGGGAGGAGCGGCCACCTCTGGCCCGACCAGCCCTGCCCTCCCTGCTGCGAGGCAAGTGGTCATGTGATCTCTCCTCCCTGCCTGACCCTGAAGTGCCGTGCTGAGGTTGCTCCAAAGAGCCCTGCCCTTGCCCTTGTGCAGCAGATGGCCTAGCTGGCTGAGGCAATGAGGGTGGACCAGGCAGAACTGCATTGCCCTGCCCTTGCTCGCGACCCTGTGTCTGCTGTGCAGGTGGGGGTGGGCCAGGAAGTTGGGTTGAGGGACCCTGGCCTTGGCCTGGGGCAGGGGGGGTAGGGTTGATGGGGATGACACGCCGTGCAGCCTGTGCTGATCTCTGCTGCTGTGACTGAGGCAAATTCCGTGGTGGTGGACCCGGTAGCCTCTCACTTTCAGTCTGATCTGACTGAGCCTGCAAGGGCTGTGGCTGAGCCTGAGGGGCTCGCTGAGACTGTGGGGGGCTCCTGTGACCAACCCTTTGGCCCTGCCCTGGCTGCCTCTGGCCTTGCTGCCTGTCGCCTTCACCTGGTCCAGTGCCAGGCTGCCTGTCATTGTGCGCCTGCTGGCCTTGCTGGTGGACCTGGTGAGGTGCCTGCAGACCAGGAGCTGGTTGCACAGCAACCTGTCCCATACCCGGGCCCGGCTGCTGCTGCCTTGGGTTGGGTCCGTGCTGTGGATGCTGGGGCACAGCACCCTCTGCTTGGCCAACCAGGTGTGGCATGTAGGGCTGCCTGGCTGGGCCCTGCCCCTGCATGTAAGGCCCACGCTGCGCATGCTGACCTCCACGCTGTGCCTGCTGTGCTCCTGGGCCCTGCCAAGCCTGCTGAGCATGGGCTGCCACATGAGGCATCCCACCAGGGCCTCCCGCCAAAGCCCCTGAAGGGCCTTGCTGAGCCCCAGCCCCTGTGTCCTGGGACTCCAGTAAGGGATCCCAAGGATCCTTGGGCAGCTGCTGTGCATTTACATTGGGATTGATGGTGCGAAGAGGCTGACTGGGGGGCTGTGATGCTGCAGGCTTGTCCCAGGCAACTTGAGCCAGGGGGTGAGTTACACGGCCTTGCCCCTGCATGGTCATGTAAGTTTCTAATGACTGCTCCTGATGTCATGCAGCATGTTTGCAGCAGTTCCCTTTTTCCCTGAAGCTACTGCAAGCCACATGATATTCCCAAGCCAGGTTTGATGATGTTCCACATACTGCTGCACAAGTTTCACGTGACACATATCGCTGTGAAGACATATGCCTGATGTGAAGACATGGTTGCCTGAGCAGACTGCATGCAAGACATACCTGGTTTGATGGAGGCAGGGGTTGCTGTCCTTGTGATCTAGCAGGAGGCTGCCCTTGAGGCTGGGGCTGGGGCTGGGCCTGCATGAGGAACTGGGGGAAGGGAGAGGCCTTGCTCTGCCCAGGCTGGACAGATGGCCGGGCTGAAGGGCGGGCGCCTGCTTGCTGCTGAGCCTGATCACCGCATACAGCAGTCAAGATGAAAGGGCAGCACAGTACAGGTTCTTTGTAATGTCCGCACCATGTACAAACAGCGACTTCCCAAAACAATATTTACCCACAGCAATCGTCAGGCAAACTGTCGCGAGAGTGAGCTGTGTATATAGTGAGTTGCCACCAACACTCTGCAAGCCCACCAACATTTGCAAACCCAGCGACGCCCAACAGTGCCCACGCCAGTTTGATCATCCAAGGCTCCTCTTGGCAAAAGTGCACATGAACCGATGGCATTTGACAGCTGCAGCATGCATGAGCAGAGCTGCACACCTGGGCTTGCTGCCTCTGGGCCAGCTTCTGTCTCATGAACTCGCTTTGCTGCTCTGCAGTGCTTGGCTGCCAGGGCCCTTGAGCTGGGCCCTGTCTGCCCTGCTGAGCGTCCTGCCCACCAGCCCTTGAGCCACCCCCTGATGCACAGCATCGCAAGATTTGCCAAATCCAGCCAAGATTTCACGCTGATGTGGCTCTTGCCTAGACAGTGGGTGTCAACTATGATCGTTGTGCAATGCAGCAAGAGAAGGAGAAAGTAGCCACAATGCTGGGAAGGACTTGCAGCTGCCACCTGCATCCTCTTGTGCATATGACAGACTGTTGCAGCCAAGCGCAGCCAGGTCCCCAGTAGCAAACATGACATCAGCAGGGCCGTCTGGAGCATACCTCTGCGCCTGGATGTGCAATTACAGTCATGAGCAGGCAGGAGATCAAAGCAAGCTTGTTGCATTCCATTTTGAGCTTGGTAGATTATACCATGTTGAGCTTGACTGGCAGCAGCCTCATTGCCAGCCTGTCCAGCAGAGTCCAATTTGGCCCCCGGCAGCATTCCAGCAGGGATGCCAAAGTGAAAAGGATTTGGCACAGATTGGTTGTTCGGCACATGCTGCACACTGCCAAACTGGAGCATGGGTTGAGGCAAAGGGCCAGGGCCATTGCCAGCGCCCTGCTGCTGCTGGTGATTGGCGCGGTGAGGGTCAAGTCGGGCTGCTTGAGCAGTGATCTGCTGGCTGGGGGTGGGCCCAGGCCCGGGGGGGTGTGCACCAGGGTGCTGTATATGAGGCCTGGGTTCAGGGAAGGGCAGCTGGGGCCCTGTCCTGCCCTGGCTGCCCTGTTGCTGATGGCCTTGCTGGCTCAGCCTGGGGTCAGCAGCAGGCCCGGGAGGTGCACCCTGGGGATAAAATCGAGCCCGAACAGGTTCCTGTGAAGCTGCCGCAGCTCTGGAAGCTGGATGATGTATGCCAGCTGTTGCCAATGCTTCCAGTGGTGACACAGGTGGTTGTTGCTGCTGTGGCCTGCCACCCTGCTGCTGTGCTTGGTCTGCAGAAGGTGTATGAGGAGGCGCTGATGAAGTGCCAGGTGGGTTGTACTTGGGAGGGCCCTGCTTAGCAGCAGGGGCAGGGCCTGCCAGAGCAGCCTGAGCAGCTGCTGCAGCAGCTGCACCAGCAGCTGTCTGACCTGAAGGAGAAGCTGCTCTGCCAGCTGTGGCGGGAGGGCCAGATGCAGTGCCTGGGGCTGCTTGTGGCTGCCGTGAGACTCGATTCATGTCTGGATGAGCGTGATCAGGGCGAGGTGCAGGCTGAGTTGCACTGGCAGCCATGGGGTGTGAGGAGATGGGTGGGGGGGTGTGATCATGTGGGTAGGCAGCTTCTGATGAGGGGTCACGCTTCAGAATCTTGGTAGGGCCTCGTGCATGTTCTCCTGCAGCAGCAGTGTCTGCACAACGTCAAGTGCAACCAACAACATCTTGCGGTAATGCAGCCGACAGGACTTTCCTCAGACAGCCACAGACCATCATTGAGCAGAAACAGAGAATGACCACCTATACTGGAGTCAAGCTGTTGCGCTTGTCCAATAAAGCATTATGATACAGCTTGTAATGTAGCAGCTTTGACCAGCATTGCAAAAGGCTGTCATCAGCTGTCAACAGCACACTGTACACCAATGCATAGGCTCACAGCAAGATTCCATCGATCAGTCGAGTGCCTACGTCGTCTTCCTGCTGCAAAGCTACTGAGCATACCAGGAGAAACATTGCCAGGAGACCTTGACATGGCCTCAACTTCAGTACCCAAGCTGCCGCTGTGCTGCTGCGCTTCAGGGGGGCGGGGGGCACCCCTGGCTGCGGGGATGTCTTGAGGGTCACTAGATCTTGACCCCTCAGTCCGCCTGGGATCCTCCCTGCGGTCTGGCACCTGAACAGAACAACAAGAATGAGAACACAACCTGACGGATTGCCAGCGGTTATGCATACGAGCATGCATGAACAACCTTGGGGAAGGAGGGGGGGGGCAGGGGTGGGGTAAGTGAGTCAGTCAATCAAAGGATGATGAGAGCAACGACTGCTTGCCTGTCAGACTACAGGCAACACAGTTCACTAGCTGTACACAGCCGCCATTACTTATTGTCAGGGTAGCTACCTGGGGCTCCCATTGAGTGGGGTGGGGTTGGGGGTGTCGATTGGGAGCGCGCCAGTGGGCATCATCCCTGACAGCACCCTGCTGATTAGGGTAGCCGCCACGAGATGGCTGGAAGCGCTGACCACGGCGAGGGTCTGGGAATTGTGCATCCCTAGGGTAGGCCCGACCTGAACCAGGCTGCTCTGATTCTGGATCATAACGCGCCTGTGACACAGACACCTTGACGTTGATATGTGACAGAACAGCAGTGCATGTCCAGTGCTGTCAAGAGTGTGGGTGTCATGCATTCTGGGCCTTGTTGCACGCAAGTGATGATATCTGCAATGTTCAGATGCTGAAATGCAGTAGCAGGAGCATACATGCTGCGCTGTGCTGGGTCATCATGACCCTACTTACAACTGTGGAGTATGCAGCTCATGCCAAAAAAACATGGCAACTTCTGCACAGACTGGCTGATGCACAGACAGGCTGATACAGGAAGGCAACGGATTGCCAAACATTCATTGGTACCATGCAATGGCACAAGGCTGCCACACACTGTGCAACAGCAATGGCTTGCAGGCCGCCTTGAACAGCTTGTCTTAGCACACTCGGCAGCAGCTACAGCTTACTGTAGCATAATTGTCACATTACACACTCTGCAGTGGGCACTCAGGCATGACCCATGAGCTCCTGCTTGCACAGACTCCCCCGCAATCACTTCTCAAAAGCCATTTTGGAAAGCTTATCTCACCCTGTAGGTAGCATGCTCCTGCCTGCCAGCATCTTGCCTTGGCACTGAATCTTGGAAGGGCTGCTGGCTGTAGTCCATGGGCTCATCAGCAAAACCTTCTGCCCACTTGGGGGTGCCGCTGTTGCTCACGCTGTTTTGACTGACATCATCGTGCCTCTGCACAAACGCAAGGTGGAAACAGATAGGGACATTACGTTGCCTTTGCAATGAACATGTAATGATGCACATGAGGTGCACCCATCAGCATGCATGTGCAGTCTCAGTGTGAGGATGACAGATTGCCTGACGCCCCTCACTGCTACGCTGGCGACCAAAGTGTTGGCTTTGCCAGACCATCTGCACACAACAGTGGATTACTGAAGCACTGTGGGGATGTGTTTTGGCTCAGAAGTGGGGGTCTTCTTCAGGCATGTGCTGCAAATCTTTTGCAGGTGTGACAGAGAAGCTGAGGGTACTGCTGTTTGTTCAAGGTGTGTGAATATGTGAACGTGACTACATGAGATGTGGAGTAAGGGCACATGGATGCATCTTGTTTTTAACACGCCATTGTGTGAGAGAGGAGTGGTTGGTGCCGGACCATGCAGACCTACAGGGGCAGGCTCAGACCAGGTGTGGCTACACAGATGCTTATACGACCGGACAAATATGGTTTCATGCTGCAACATGAGCCTTTGCCAATCAGATTGCAAGACACACAACTGTAAGCATTTACCTTTGGTGCCTGTGAGGTAGCAATGGAAAGCTGTTCCAGCTTTTGTCCGGTGTGGTGTACATCTGAGTGGTGACTGTCATGGTGCACAATTGGGGCTCGGGTGTTTGGCTCATGAACCCCTCCGTGCATGTCTCCATTCAGCATTCTGCGGTCTCCATTGTCTGTCCGTGCGCGTGGGTCCCTGAGGCCGTGATCAGCACTGTGATGAGAGCCACCGGGGCTGGTGGACCTGTGGGGGTGTGAGGGGGGTGGTGGGGGTGGGTGACCAGAGCGTTGGTCAGGATGTCTGCATGCACAATGGACATGTACATCTCTCAATTTTACGCACTCAGCATGGGTCACAAACTGCACATTGACGACTCATAGCGCACAACAACGCACACATTGCTGCTGCTGGCGGCCAGATGCAGATTCCTGCATTGTTATGGACAGATGATCACAGCACATCCAGCGCCTTCCATCAATTCAGCTTGAATCTACAGAGCCAATTTCATCACTGTTGCGGCTCACATCAAAGAACAGAGCAAGATGTCCCATGACAAGACATACCCACACATCAATCAAAGCAAGCTCACCCATACTGCCCCTGGAAGCCGCCCTGATGAGAAGGCGCCTCATATGCATACAATGGTGCCTGACCAGAATAGTCTGGGCCCTGCCGGTCATACCCCTGCCTAGGGGGGCCGTAGGGGCCTGCATCCCTGCGTGGTACCTCTTCTGCTGGGTTATACGGCCGCCGCAAAGGAGCCCTGCAAGATGTGCGATGATACATGAGTTACGCGCTCATTTCACAATGGCACATCCTGCAAATGTAACAGCACTCAGTTGCTATGATTGCATGTGCAGCATCACAGGCCCACAGTCTGAAAACAGCTTCATGATCTCACCACACCAAACGCTCTTCATGCTACCAAGGTATCAAATCATATCAATGGTTGCTTGTGCAGGACCTTTGACGGCGCAGCACTTCAGCAGCAGACTGTGAAAGATCAGAGGACTTGCCAGCTGACCCCCGCAAGCCGCAGGACGCGCTGAAATGAAGATGCACATTGGGCACCTTGAACAGCACAGCTGTGCCCTGGCAATGTTGTGCTGGACTTCATATGCAGTTTGCAGACGTCTTTCCCATGATAGCTTGGGGAGTTGCCAGCAAACTACTGACTTCTTCCCCATGCCAAGTGGAGAGGCGCTAACAAACTGCTGGCACGGCCATGCAGCCTATGGATAAGCACGAGTGATGTCCAATGGGCGTATGCTCAGCTCATGACCAACTGCTGAGAGACCCTTGAGCACGAAAGCAGGTGGTATAGTCTTCCACCTGTCATGACCATCCTGAGTGTATTGGCGTCCGCTGGCCCAGCGGTCATCACTACGAGGGCCATAACGAGGATCATCACTACGAGGGCCAAAACGGGGATCATCAGTAGGATGGCCGCTGTAGGAGTAGGGAGTTCGGGCTGCAGGCTGTTGACCTGGAGCCATTGCATGATCGTCTTGCAAACAAGGCTTGCATTACTTGGCTGATACAGTCTGTGTTACAAAATGCAGCAGCGTTGCAGAGAGCAAGGTCTGTCACGACACCTCTGCTGGACAACGTATGCTGATGTGACATGTATTTGCATCCCGAAGGATTGTGACTTGAGTCCTTTTGGCCGGGTGGATGGATGGTATTAGCAGTGGCTGCAGGTGCATCTGATAGCAGATATCAGTCAAGTGTGGCATGTTAAGTGGCTGACATGATGTAGATGCACATGCTTATGCTGCTATGTCGACTGCAAAAAAAGCTGGAAACCCGATCGGAGGGCTCATCACAAGAGGCCACGCTGCACTGACCTGGCGGCCCCACAAACTGGCGTTCATCTTCCTCATAAGCAGGATGCCGGCCAAATGCTGCAACATCAGGGGGGCCTCCGGGACCCTGAGGACCCCCACTCAGGGTGGGAAACTCATCCTGCCGCAGATTGCCCTGCAACAGCATTGGTTCATCCAGTATGTCATCAGCTGTTGCAGGCTGCATATGCTCGTTTTTTAGCGGATTGATGGGCGGACTCCCTGTTCACTGCCAGCCTGGCTTGGCACAGGTTGCCAGCCATCATTGTTTTGCACTATCAGCAGTGCATAGGCCTGGCTTTCAATCTGGCATCAAGCGCTGCTGGCTGGAGCTGGAAGTTGCTTGCAACAGACACACATGACATTCAGATAACTGTGCCAGGCTTCTTTGACATCTACTGTCTGCAGACTAAATGAAGCAGTGCACGAGCTGTGTATGAGCCTGATGACGATGATGCAGATGAGGTGCACAGGAACACGTGCGCTGACTTGAGGTGCCAATGAAAGCCATTGCTCAACGCTGGTAGTCAACACATGTGCAGCTTATAATGCCTGATCAGGATTCGATGCCTGTCATGACAAATGGCATGATCTGTAGTGCTTATGGCAACGGAATTCAGCAGCATCCACAGACCTGGCGAGCTGCAGCCTGCCGTGGTGCTCCCCACGCTGGTGCAGGTACGGCTACTGGGCCATTTGGTGCATGAGATGCCGTGTCACGTGGTGCTGGCTGTGCCTGATCGCCAGGACCAGCGCCCCAGGCATTTGCTGCTGCAGCTGGCTGTGCAGGTGGCTGCTGCTGGGTCACCCAACCCCCTGCCCTGTTGTTCACACGGCCAGCATGAAGGTTTCTAAGCTGAAATGTGTGTCGCAGGAAGCACAACAGCATAGAATGTTTTTGACTTACTTGGGAACCAAAGGGATGTTTGGATCATTGCCATGGTTCTCCGATCTGAACAGCACATGAAATGGAGTGCATACAGACCAGGTACAGGTTTGAGCGTAAAATCAACTGCAACACCAGCGCAGCATACCTAACACTAGGCAAATTGACAGGTGCTGGGGCCACGACCCGACCCAGGCTCACCATGCCTTTCCTCCTGCAGGCGTAGGCACAGCAATAGGTCAAACAGTTGCACTGCTGTCAAGGTAGCTAAAAATACTGTCACTGCTTGGTGTGCTTATAGGACTGACCTTGTCGCCGACGCCATTGCAGACGTGTGTGAGACAGCTTGTAGGGTGTGCGCCCCCGGCTTGTCCTGTATACAGATGCTAGGCAACCTGGCTGACGTATACAAGGTGTACCGTGCACCAAAGAGCAGCGGACACTCTCAGTAACAACAGTCAGCCATCGTACTGTTGCGTCATGTACTGATGTGCACAAATTGCCGTGTTGAACACAGCAGCTGCACTCGCTAGCAGACAACGCACTGACGTTGATCAAGCAGTTTTCCGCCATCACATGCACTGACCCAAAAATCCGGACCAGACCTCTACTCGCAGCACGCACAAGAGCTTGTAACATTCATTAGGCCGCAGTGAAGGAAAAAGCAAGGGCTGCACCTGCTTTAAGCTTCAAGCGCACAAGGCCTAGGCCTTGCCCTTGCGATAGAAGCAGCCTGAAAGAGCAGCAGCGTAAAGCGCCGCGCTTCCTTGTCACGCTTTGCAGCTTTCTATACCTAAGAGTGTCCTGCTCACCGGCAAGTTGCCTCGCTCAGGCACTCGGAGGCTTGCTGTGCAAAATATGTATAGTCGGCAGAAATTGCTACAGCCTATTCAGTACTTTACGATGTATTCAGCATGCAAAAGCTGTAAAGTGTTGTCGTATGCTGCAGGGACCGCAGCTTAATTTGCCTGAACAACTGATGTGGTGATGCCATTTTGGCAGGCAGGTGTCAAGGTTTCAGCGTCAAGCTCTGGCGATCACCACAGACTGGTGACTACGCCGAGTACCTGTGATAGAGGCTGCAGCAGTGCATTGGGCACCTCCTGTCTGGCAAAGCACTGACGCGAGACCTATTTACGAACAGAGCCTGCATGCAGCTGCAACAGGACGCACTTCCATGTAGGCTTCACGTTATGCTATGCAATAGAATGCTAGTTGCTGCTGGTGCATAGAGCCTTCTGTGACTTCTGTATAGCATACCAGGGACTTGACACTTGTTTATGGAACCAGGCGGTTGCTCGGCATGACATTTGTTGCACGCAAAGATAAGAAGTGGATCCTGCTCTCCCAGAGCAGCTTGCAGACATCAAATTCCCAGCTTACGTTGGACTTGCCCGTGCTGAGTCAGCTGGAGCTTGTTGCAGGCTGTTCAGCTTTTGTATCATCATATGATGATCACAGATCATGCTGTGACAAATGCTTGATATTGACACATCAACTCTGTTTGCACTAGGCACAGCTTACAAAGTAGAAACGACTGCTGGTCCTGTATAGGACGCTCTGCAAGTCGTGTCATGATGTCATGCTCTGTCCTACTGAGCTTAATCAAGGATCCATATATGTCCAGTATCACCCAAAGCATTGTGCCAAGCAAAGCTGCAACAGCTTATCAGGCACAGAAGCTGCTGCTACTTGGGAAACTACATGGTACGGCTTAATGCTTAGATGATGCATACCTGAAGGGCCTCTCAGTTTTTCTGAACGTGATTGCTTTCTCCTAGTAGCAGCACTGCCCAAAAGGCAGCTACACTGATGAATGTGTGAGTCATGTGTACACCATATGCATGTAGTCAAGTGGAAAACATCACACTTGTACTCGGGGCTTGAATCTTGTGATTTCCAGTCCCCAGTAATTTAATGCAACAAAGCAGGGAATTCAACATATCTGGCCGCAACAAATTGTGTGAGTTCTGCACTACGCAACAAGGCTGGATGCTTCTAGCCTGTTGATCTTGCAGAGGCTGGGCAAAGTAGAGCTGACATGACAAGGCCTAGGCGCATGCCATCACAAATGACTTGAAAGTGAACATTGTAGTAGAACCAGGCAGGCAAAGCTTTGAGACCTGGTGCTTCCAGCAAATTAGGCAGATGCCACATGCTATTGCTATCACGCGCAAGCAATGTTAGACACTGCTGAATGATCTACAGCTTGACATGTGTCTGCTTTGTTAGCCTATGGTGCAGCACTTAAGCTCAAAGACTGACACGCTTGATTGCTGTTTTGCGGTGCCTGCACAAACAAGGTTCGCGCTGAGATGCCGACACCTATGACAGGCTGGAACCATTCAGCACAAAGCCATGGTGCAGTGCTGTAGGAGGCTCAGATTTTTTGTTATGCTGCACTGTCTTATCTTCATGCCCGAAAAGCATCCCACCTGACAGTGACCTGAGGCAAGTTGTTGCTGTACTGACAATTCCAACTAAAGAATAATGAAAGGCCATAGTGCCCTATTGGGGGACGCGAGCATGGGTTGTTGTGGCTGCAGGTAACTGCTGGCTGGCAATGTGGTCTATAACATTGCAAGCAGAGCCCACCTCCATCTGTACGAGCAGCAAACAGAAGCGCAAGCTTGAAGGACGCGAGTCTCAAAAAGGACACAATGGCCTGATCAATGCAGATTGCAATGTTAATCTAAGGCCTTATGGTAAAGGGCAGCTGCAGCTGACTTCCACCCTTTGTCATAGCTACGATAATGTTACTACTTGCCCTTGGGACATGTGTACACATAGCACAGCTGAAGAGCTATTGAGCAACACTAGAACATTCCTGTCTTTGTGCAAGCTTGAGACACGTCAGTCACTAGAGTCGTTGCTGCTGGCTATAGCGGCTTCAAATGCAATTTTCTAAAGCAAGTGTGGGTGAGCAAAAAGACAAAGCTGGAAGGAGTGTATCTCAATCGCTGTCTCAGGAAGATGCATCATATGATAGGAGGTTCATCTTCCTGTTGTGCATGTGAGCCTTGCCTATCTGCTAAAGCACTGCTTGTCTGCGCATGCATGTTGATTTGCATGTGAATTTTGCTTTTGTTTCTTGTGCTCTTGCCAACATGGAAAGCAGTAAACAGCTTGGCCCTCACAAGATCAAGACATAAAATCAAGATTCATCAGTACTCTGATAGCTGGTGTCCACCATCTGCCAAGGCCAGCTGATTGCGCCATTGTGGTCCACCCTTTGTGTATGGTGGCAAAGCTCTCCAAACCAGACAGCTGCCCCTGCTCCAATCTTAGTGAGCAGACTCCACCAAAGACATCACTAAACTGCTCACATCTAGCGCCAGCTGGCTAACACCCATCAAATTCTTAGAAACCAGTAAGGGTTGGGCATGTGGTTCAACGGTTGAACATGCTGACCATCTAGCATTAGGTATCTGCTGTCCCTAGCTGACAGTCTGTCCATAAGTGGATTGTTCAAGTCGGACATCTTGTGCCCTCTGCGTATGATCTGTATCAACCTGCAGATGCTCCAAGATCTCCGTTTGGATATTGCCATGACTCATCGCATACTGTAGGTGTGCATGTACGTTCTCGGGAGCCTGACTCGAAGTTGCGACAAGTCTTCAACAGCTGGTGCCGGCAGTACAACGGAGCCGGGATCTCCTGAATGTGGCATCGTTGGTTACTGGCGTATGCTCCTGCGCGGGTGCAAATGGAAGCAGTTCTTGCCTGCTAAGCCAGATTCAACAGGTCAGTGATCAGGCCGACGCTTACACTACTGTCCAATCGAGCGGGACAACAAGTTTGTCACTTGCTACGTGTGAGGCCGTAATCAAAGCAAGTAGTACTCGGTTCCGAGCTGCGTATCTCGTGCAGAAGCCAGCTTCGCTCCAGCGAGTACTCGCGTAGCCACCAGCAAACGGCTAGTCTATGCAGTCGCGGTTGGAAGTCACTTCAAGGCTTCCTTTTGCATCGGCAGAGTTGCTCTTGGCATAGCGCAAACACGACCGCCAAGAGCACGAAACACTGAATTAAATACTTCTGTTGCTATGGCTTCCAGGCAAGCTTCTGGCGATCTTGTGTGCAGTTGGTAGTTGGAAATCTTTGAAGCGTTCTCTGGCTGGGTCAACACCCTCTGCACTAACACTGTGCCCTGCTGTGTGAGCACCTCCGATGTGCACTGTTGTACATGTTGTCATAAAAGTCCTACTCAAGGCACTGCAAAAGCAGCACACGGCATGCTGATGGTGAATGCAGGACTGATGTTTCTGCCTCCCACATGAAGATATCTGTCCTAGTATTGCATGGGGACAACATCTTGCTTGCAAGCCAGACTGGTTATCCTCAGCAAAGCTATGCCCTCCTACAAGGTAATCTTACATTCTGTGCCTGCTGTGTAATGCCTCAGTCCAAATCAAGCTGCCTGCTAACTGAATTTTTATCCTGCCAAACTGCAGCATGTCCAATGTATCCCGCCTCCATTTCATCTGCCGTCATCCCTGTCTGTGAGTCTGCCTACAGGTCTTTCCAACATGTTGTTGAAGCTTGTGCACTACAAGAGCTCCTGCTGCCCTCCTGCATTGACTGTAACCACCGAACCTTCCATGCAGCTGTGCTGTGAAACTAGTCGTAAACCAGCTACGTGTCACCAGGAAAAAGACAGCTTGATACAGACTGTGAACACATACCAAAATATCAAGCGGAACCAGAAGTATGAGGTTTGCCTTTAACAGCCACTGCTGTTTTGAAGTGGTTGACCAGCAAGAACTAACTTCATTGCGGTTGTCTTCTCAAGACTCTTTGCTGCAGGCAGCTTGCAGCAAGGTGAACAGCAACATGAAGCTGTTGCACGCATCTCTCGACAGCAGGCAGGCATTGCAATCGACAGGAGTAGCATCGACCGCCTGGAAAACCAGTCTGACACATTCTGTGCTCACACAAGCAAACCAACCGGAACAGACGGCGCCTCTGGCCTTACTCTTCTACAGGTACACTGTAACGGATTTGGTGTTGACTAGTCAGCATGTACCGGTCTTCGGCTGTGTCAAATGCATACAAGCACCTTCTATGCGCACTCACTTCCTAAACCCTGCGAGTGGTGCTTCAAGAAATTGAGTTTATGCGTCGCTTTTGAGCATATGGCTGTGTACTCTCCTCAACATGCATGTATAGCACTCATGCCAGCATAAGCTAGATTGGAGCAAGGCCAGTCCTGCTCCTCCAGCAAGGCTGGAGTGGTTCTGTCCTGTGGCTAAGCTGTCACCAACTGGTTCACAACTGCATCAGCCTGCTGAGCTTGCGTGGCTGTTTGCAAATGCAGGGGCAGAATTCGTCAGGAATTTGCCATCAGCTTCATCAGGGCATAGATGCACATGGATGTTATGTTCTGCACTCCAGTTAGATGCAATCTTGCAATGCAACTCCGTGGTTGGATCTCTGCAGGGAAGAGGGCCAGATTGAGTCCATGAAGTCAGGCTGAGTGGGACATGAATTGAATGCCCAATTGACAAACCCTAAACCCATTTCACAAGCCCTCAACCCATTTCACAAATCCTCCACACGAGCTGCCTTCATTTGAGGCTTTGAGAGGTCACGTCAGTCGGAACTGAAAACCGTAAACACCCACGCTAAAACATTATCAGATACAACAGCTTTTTCAAGCAAGGTATCTCACAACATGTCTTTCTTTGCAGGGAAAGGCACAGGACTGTGCCAATGAAGTCAGGCTGAAAGGGCATGAAGTGGATGCAGTCCTTGGCAACCCACCTCCACCACTGCAGATGGACAACACTCTGCTGGCAGATGCCAAGTGGTTCAACAAGCGCTGGCTGATTGCATTCAATCAAGGTGAGCACGTGGTGTCCATGCAGCTGTGAGCAGCTGCCTCTGAGCTAACATAATAGCTGCCTCATCTGAGATTTCTTGCCTGCTACTGAGCTGAGATGCTGCTGAGAGCTGTTTCCCCCTCTCGAGCTTTCTTGCTTGTCCTGTGCTAACCTACTCAATGCCAACTGACTCATGAGTTTAGACATTCTGGGCTTGTGGCATGTGCGCTGCTGACATGTTCCCTGTTGCCGCTCCTGTCTTGACATCTGGGCATGCCATCCGTGGCACAAGCTCAAGCACAAACTCATGCAGCTGAAGAGCCCGCCTGCTCAAGCCAAGTCTGGCTGCTTTGAGTCTCAAACTGACTTACATTGCTGTTTGTTCTGACTCAGTCTCAGTTGTGTATGTGTGCTGTGAGATGAAGCCCATGAGCTGAGCTGCCTTCCATCATGTGCCAATTGACAAAGCATTTGTTCGGCTGACCTAGTTGAGCTTATTTGGAACTCAGAGCTCGGGTCCATGACGTAATCTGAGTGACCTCGGCAACCTGCGCCTTGCTGACTCAGCTACTAATACAGCCGCTGGCTGACACTCTCTAGCTCTTGTAGCAACCTGCTGTGAGCTATGATGCTCAATGGGCAATGCAAGTGAGCCAGCTGGCTGAGTTGTGTGTTCCTCCTCGTAGGTACAGCACCAAAGAGCCCGTTCAGCTTTTTCCCAGGCGAAGGTGGTGAAGCTCGCAAGACAATCACCTCCTGGCTAGATCAACTCAAGTCAGATTCTCTGATTGACCTGACTCCAGATGTAGCCATTGAAACTGGTGTCTTCAAGGTATGTGACTTGAGCAACATGCAGTTACACACAGTGTGTAGCACTTGTGCATGGTTCGGGACAATGGTTTGCACCTCTAGCTTGCACACCGTAAGTACTGTCAGTTGTTCTGGATGTTGTGAGGAATGCGTTGCACTGAGACTGAACCTTGGAGAAGCATGATTGGCTGGCAACTGTGTTTTTCATGTTTGCCTTGCATGCCTGCTGTGCCCATTGTAGGCATTGGCAGTTGTCATAGTGAGAGACAGATGTATGAGGAGTGAGACATGGTCAAGCATTATGGGCTGGCACGGCTGCGTGGATCAAGCATTGCATGTGGCACTGGTTGCAGCCATGTCTTGTTGCCTTCCTCACGAGAGTTGCCTCCCCTTTGCTGGCAGATAGTGGATGAACATGCTTCCTCTGCTGTTGTGACTCACAAGCAGCGTTGTTTGTGTGCAGTATGTGCTTCTGGTGGTAACTGACACCCAAGAGGGACGAAGCAAGCTGATAGTGAGGGGGGACCGGCAGTCAGGCTACCATATGGATGTCTTTGAGAAGACAGTCAGAGAGCTGTCCCCTTATCAGCTGCATGTAAGCCAGTGCAGTTGTAGCAGGACACATGTACATTGCAAACGCTCTGTCATACGCATGTTACTGCAGCATGCTCACACCAGGAATGACCTTGTAGATATAACAGCATGGCGCAACCCAAGCATATCGCTGTCTAGCTTTGCTTGCATTGCCAGCACATCACTTTGTTGTATTCACATCACGCTGCAAGTGAGCTGATTCGTCAGGCACCTGCAGGTGGCAGAGCCTCTAGGTGGAGGTAGAATCAGACATGATGATGGGTCGAAAGCCATCAACATATATGGCTATTCCAGTGCATATGGCCAAGCCCCACATGATCTCTCAGCTGCCATTGTCAGGCAATGGTACCCAATGTATGCACCAGACAAGATCACTGTGTCATATGAAGGGTACTGAGTCAACAAGCACAATTGTGTGTTTGACTCCAAGTGCAGGGACAATCATATGCATGTGAAATACGCCCAGTGATAGTATGGACCCAGGCTGAGGCTGCGGTCCCAACAGGAGCCTTTATGGCTGAGGGCGTGCTAGTGTGCAGCACCCGTTTGATAATGTCTCCATGCATACAGTAGCAGACATGCCATGTCAGGTAGACGACACTTTGTGTCACATCAGGAGTCAGTGCAGATGCATTGCAATGTCAGACAGTCATTCAAATAGCACTGCGGCATCTATGCATCTGTTATATTAGGAACCAAGTCAAGGTCAGTGTAGTCAAGGGAAGTACCGACTTTAGACTACTTGCAAACTTCATCATCATGCCCAGGATGGAAGTGTTAGCACAGCAAGACATCTAGTGTTGGTTGTGAATTCTGCTCAAGCAGATGCAACACACTGCAGTGCTGACAAGAAATTAAGCAGAGTAGTTGTATCATGTCTCTGTTAGTGTCTCCACAGTGTTGTCAACCGCAGACAATGTTCAAATTCTCTATAAAACAAAGGTGTCCTACTAGCATGTTGCAAGGTGAACGTTCTGCGCTCACCATTGTTGTTGTCAAGAGCTTGAAGAGATAGCAACACACATGCTGATTGTGTCCATTTGCCGAATCTCACTACGGTAAATCCTGGACGGTGATGCCTAGCCATAGATGCATATTTACACACCACATCACATTTGAATCATTCAATAGCATCCAAGGCTACACATTTCTGAGACACAGAATTGACAATAGCTGTAGTTTGCCCTACATGAAGTTCTGCTACTTAGTGTTTTCCATAGGGCTTGTGGGCCCCAGTGTTTGTATATGTGTCAGGACCTAGTGCAGATTTGGGAACACAAATCAAACTAATACTAGACTAACTTGGATGTGCACACGTACTTACAGTGTTCATGCTGTGCAACAAGGGAAATGATGTCTTATGAGACACAACCTTCACAAAGTTGGGTTTTCGGAATCAATGGTGACGTTTTGATATCAGACTTCGTTGTGAAGGTGTAGGTCGCAGACTGCGACTCGCAGTCGTTGGCATACGTGCCAACAGATCAATCATGCGGGATGTTCCAGGACCCCAACGTGGCCTGGTGTCCACGTTGTGTGGGCACAGGCAGTCGTTGTCAGCCGTTGTTGCTTCAGCAGGTCTTGGCGCCAGTTTTCATTCAGTTCAGTTTACATTTCCTGTCTTTAGGACTCATCAGGGGAGTCAACAGACAATAACTGGGAAAACAATATACACTGAGGACTAAATGTTCAAGGCGTTCGACAATAAAGCACCAAAGAAATTGCAGCTCTGAACCTCTTCACGTGGATAATGTAAAGTCGATTTGAAATTAGGGTTTTTGAAAGTCAGTCAGCATCTGAATAAGACATCCTACTGAGTTTCCCAGTGGCAGGCCAAAAACCAGAACACAGGAAGTGTTTGGTAAATTATCGTGCAATTGCATGTAGACAGCTGTACAGCCGTGGAATTAACATTTTGCATTGGTCACTGCAATCGACTTGGAGCTTGTGTCGAGAATGCCATCGAGGTGACATTCTACACACAATGTCGTAAGACCATGAAGAGGATGCAGTCATCACAGAAATGCGTGGATGAGTCGTGCATCGAGTGTCAGTGAGCTCTCTGCCGCAATTGCAAGAAGTAAACTTACGAAATTTACCCTCCAATATAGCCTCCAATGTACATGTGTACAATGTCGCAAGTTCGCACATTTGCTTCTTGCCCGCAACCCGCAACCTTCAGGACCACAGGCAGCCAAAAGCTATGCCGAACTTTTCTTGATATGAGACGAATTGGCTGGACTATATTCTGGATTGCGGGTTGTTGCGAGCATTTGCGTAACAGGGTGAGTCTGGACACACGCCTTGGGCCGTACTTTGTGCTGTACTTGCGAGGAGATTTGATGCTGCTCAATTCTAAAGTAGTTTCATCACAAGTAGTTACAGTTGATTGCCGGATAATGGTTTCCTCAAAGGTGCGAATCCGATGACCAATTTGTCATTACACTGCAATAATTTGTGAGCAGTCGCTCTGACATGAGTGGACGTGAGTCAGAGAGCATCAGGAATCATCCGTGCGAAGCTGATAACGAACCTAAAATCTCAGCCGGAACAGTTCGGAACAGTCTGACATCGATGGCCTGCGCATGCGCCTGTAAGTACTGCGCTTTGTAGCTTTGCCCCCTGCTCCAACCCAGCGTGATGAAGCGTTGTTTTAACTTGTCCTTGGTCGTCGGCGCTTACGCGTGGATCACCACCTTGCTTGTGGTGCGGTCGAGCGGTAAGCTACACCGGTTATACTTTGCGTATTCATCTCAAATAAAAGCGTGTATCAAAACACGAACGTGTACTTTGCATGGAAGGGTAATTATCACGGTAAGGTCGTACCTGCCGAACCGATGGCCATCCCATGGATGTACACATGTGCAGTCCTCCTTGCATGCCTAGTGTTATTGACAACTCGCGCATATAGCAATCCTGTTTGTACTGTTCGTGCAGTTGCTGTCGACAAATATATCGTCTGAGCCCACCGCTTATGCCTATCGAAAGCTTTGGTCAACGGCTTGACCGGATCTTACACTGGCCATCTTACCATGGTCGCTGGCTATAGCTGGCGTAACGACAGCTATAACTTCACGATCTGGACTGATGTATGTTGAGCCTTGCAGGAACCTCTTTGTCGTGCGGCAACAAAACGAGCGTTCAGTCTGGGGACTTGCTTTCAACTCTGGAGCTCAAATGACCTGACTGAGCAACAGTTTGCAACACTCAACCCCACTGTTTATCCATCCTGTGGATCAAGCCTGCAGACAGGGGTGTCTGTGTGTCTCGGCAACCGTAAGCTCTGTGCATGCATGTTGATGCGTATCTCTGTGACGGGAAGAGACACACGCTCTGAAGTCCGCATACTTTCATGATACTTTGTATGCTGCTGCACTTATGTTGACAAGTCCTGACTGAGGCGACTGCCAGTCTGCTCTGCAAACTTCCTCTGACCAGGTTTTGTCATTGCAGACTCGTGTGCACACGCAAACCACTGTTGTCAGATTGCCAACTGTGACTTTGTATACACTTGTGCAAGTTAAGTCAAAGCAATTTGGTGTTTGCTTAGACTCCTTTTGGACACAGCTTTTGCTTTGTGCAGAGCTCCCAACTTCAGCTACATGTGGCTCCACATATGTGGTGTTGCCAGGAGACTATTGCTACCGCATCTGGACAATTGCTGGCCTGACACAAGGGGCCTTTCTGGCGTTAAATCCAAACATAAACTGTACAGACTTACCAATCAACTGGGTTGTATGCACCTCTTCACCTGGCAGTTCAGGTATGTTAAGCCCAAAAGCGTCATGTGTGTAAGCTCCAAACCCTAGTGAGTGGATGCAAAGGCCTTTGTAGAAGTATGTACACCACACACAAGACTGGTAGGCCGCTGCAGCATAGCATGTAGTCTTACGTAGGTCAGGTGTATTGAAAAGCATACATTGCTGACGCATTACTAAGTAAGTCCAGTAGGTTTCAGGCAGATATCGAGTAAAAGCTATGCCATTCAGCATCAATCACTGCCCTGCCTTGGTCCCAGTCTTGACTTAAAATCCATGGTTGTATGACAGGTCATATAGCAGTGAGTGTCTAAAAAGGCAAAGACAAGATTACGCCTTTGCTGATCAAAGAACAGCCCAAGGATTAACTGAGGGTGATGTATATTGGGCTTCCCTAGTGACTGTCTACATTTGCTGACACTAGCAAGGCCTGCCTCTGACACCGCTGCCCTATGTCACTACACGCATGCAAGATGTCAACAATGTTGTGCTCATGAGTGGCTGCACTCCGGAGCTCCGTGTTGAGTGCAGGCACTGCAGCTGGTATCAGTAACAGCAGTGTGCCAGTGGCAACTGGTGGCAGTACCAATGTCAGCAGCTTCATATCAGGACCCACTGCCTCAGCAGTACTGGGTCAATTCAGTCAAGTATGCCCCATCAAGTTACTCTTAGCAAAGCTGGTCAAGTTCCATTGGCATGCCTGCTATGCAAAGTCACACACTCTATGTACATCACATATCATTGCAATACATGTGTACATTATATTGTTGCAATCACCTCTGAGGGCACACCTAAGACTTTGTCATCAATGTCTTTGCGCATACACTGCAACATTGCTGCTGGTATCCTGTATGTAGTCCAAGTCACAATGCATGCAGCAAGTGTAGCAGCAGAATCAGCACTTGCTGCCAGCTGCAGCCAGCATGTACAGACTATGCAACTTGACCGTAATGTGATTGCACAGACAGTGTGTTGTTGAATTCTGCAGGTATCAAACACTACTCAGCTGCTTCAGAACTTCATCCAGAATTATGGCGTGCCTCCAGGCCAATCTTCTCAGGTTGCGAATCTATTGTTTCAGCTACATAGTGGAGTCAGCATGCATGTGTCATTTACAGCACAACTGAGCGTGTTTTGAGCATCTGCTATGGTGTTGCTCAATACCTTTACTGCTTGTTCAGCAATTGTGAGGCATGGCATGATGGTGGCGAGTCTCCTTGCCTCTGAGCATGATCAAAGATGTACATGCGTGTACTTGTTTGGCGCAAATGCCCGCATCCTACTTGGTAGTACCATCCTGCAATTCTGCTGCTGACCGTGTACGCTAGTGCTACATATCCTGTGAATACTGTAAATTTGATGATTTCTGGTTGCTACTGATGGTGCTTAGACAAGAGGCTTTTCTGTGCATGGCTGGGGCAGCAGAAGGCCTTGTTGTTGTCCTGACTGCCCAAACTGTCCATGATGCAGTCATGATGTGCAGTCATCATTGGCAGTTGTCCTGATCTGTCATGACCAGCTAACACTTTCAAAGCTCATGCTGTAGGTGAGCAGTAATCTGCTGAGCCAGTTCACTACAGCCACCAGCACGCTGCACACGTTGCTGACTGGTTTGGGGACCAGTACATCCCTGGTGAGCAATTCATCTTCTCATGTTGGACCAATTGCAAGGACTTGCCAGTTTGATGTGCACGTCTGCCTAGGAGCATTGATGGCCTTTTAAATCCGCGGCGATGTAAAGAAACTTTTGTTGTGGAACCCAGTCCTGCATTTACGCCCTGTTTGTCCACTTTCTCCAATCCCATCATCATCTGGACTTCGCTGCGGCTGCCATCTATATAAACCTCCAGAGCCATGGATTCAGTCCTCCAGCTTGAGTCAGTGAGATGTCCAGTTATGTTGGCGTAATCACTACAATGACATTGCAAGTATGCACAAGTATGTTGTCATGGTCTTGTCAGCTGATATCACACAAGTATGACATGGGGGGTGTGGGAGAGTGTTGCTGTGCTGGTGCAGTATGGATTCACACCATACCTGCTGTACAACTCAAGCCAGCTGTCCAGTCTTTTGGGGGCGACCCCCCCCAGCTCTGCTGCTAGTAGACGCATGCGCAGCCTGCTCCAATCCTCTTCGTCAACCAACCCATACACCAACTCCAATGTCCCTCAGAGGATCGACTTCCGTAGCTTGCAGGTTGGGACCAAAACTTACAGCTACATGAGTGCCGTCAAGAGTCAGTCGCCATGCGGTAAGACGACACGGGGCAACATTCTTGTTCTCTTATATAGAGTCCTCCTCACATTGTTGACAACACCGATACCGTAGTACAGTGCCAGTGCTACTCTGAGGCACACACCCACATGCTCAATGGACTGGTCCAGCAAATTCAGGCCCAACAAAAATCCTTCAAGAGACTGATTGCTCATGTGCAGGTTGTTCCACTAAGGTTTGAGGCAGAGATTAATCCTGGCTACAGCCCAGATTTAGCTACACAATCACGTATCTTGCTGGAATCTCAGCTGATGATTAATCCGAGCTGCATCCTGGATTCATCCGTTTTTGCTAT
>JAABUP010003746.1_pt1 | contig 26374 bp, 38 predicted proteins | sample 5559201 | NCBI WGS metagenome assembly JAABUP01 (sample SAMN10711887, study PRJNA513373) | rock metagenome | isolation source: Antarctica rocks | place: Antarctica | reverse complement strand
CCTACAGCAGGCATCATAAGTCTGCTTACACACATTTGCATTCCTGTGGCCTTGAACATTGATGTGCATCCCAAACTGACACATCAACATCAGTCACCATACCGTCAGGGATTGCACACCCAACTTTGCAACCCCAGCTGTTTAGATTCCTGCAAACCCTAGCCAGATTCAAATTTTCAGCCAGGCACGGTATAAGCTGTTGGCAAAAGGCTGACGCAGTCAGCAGTCTAAGTCAAAGTCATTAGGAACTTGGGGCTAAACCCTTGCAATTTTTCTGCACAGGCTGTGCAATGTGCTAGGTAAGCCTCTGCAAGTAGTTGCATTGAAAACAAAGGTTTGCTGACTGATCAGGCTCAACCTCTGTCAGAGGCAAGCTTGTCCAGGCAGCAAGCTTTTGCTACCCCTTGTGTAAACAGCCACTGCTTCCTGCTTGTTGCTTTGCTGAAAAAACCAGATACTAGGCAAGATAGATGGCCTGTTTTGCCAGAAGGTTTGACCTTCACAGAGTATCGCTTCCTATGAATCTTGCCTGCTGGGCAGCCTCAAACCTGACAGTTGGCTGACACCAGCTTTTCTGCCTCACTAACCTGCTTTAGCCAAAGCCTTGCAGCTTGCGGCACAAGCGTTTTCAACGGCAACGGTCACAGCAGCAGGTGCGCAGGCTCGTCTGCTAAGACTGGCTGGCCTCACCGCCATTTGCATTGCGCACAGCATTCACTCCAAGGTTTCTGTTGAAGCAGTGCCATTACTGTAAGCAGACTTTTGACGGCAGCTGTACCTTGAAAGGCAGCTTGCAGCCCACATCTTGCACTTGGCACTTACCACAAAGGGTGACAGCATGTGTCTATCTTAGGCAATGTGATGCAGGCATGTGATGCAGGCATGTGATGCATGCATGTGATGCAGCCATGTGTACGACGGTTACCTTGGGGGGAAGCTTGCCCTCAACATCCTGTACTTGGCGCCTGAGCATGAAGGGCTCCAGGATCTGATGCAGTCTGTGGATGACAACCACTCGCTTCTCCATGGCCACGTCATCCTCCCCTCCAGCCCCGGGTGCAGTCTTGCCAAAGCTGTCACCAAACCACTCTGCAAACTGGTTCTTGTCATCAAATACCTGCGCAGTGCAGCAAAGGTACAATCAGATGGGCAGGTGTATGTGCCAAGTGCAACATTCAAAGTGTAGAGCTTGGAGGCATACTGTGCACTTTCTGTGTGCCACACACTTCTCTGAGGAGCACCCAGTACACATCAGGCAAAGTCTGAGCAGCATGTCGTATCAAATGGATACAACCTGTTGGTTGCAAGGTATGAGCAAGCTGCTCCATGAACAACACTCAAAGCTAATATGGCATGTAATGCTATGCTCATCTGCAAAAATTGTCCAAAATTAATGGTCTCACTGAGTTTCAAACGGTAGTGCACTAGCACAGGCTCACAACTCTTAAATGTAATATTGAAATTGGTTGCCTAATTATACCACATAGAACTCCGATACAGAAAACGCTTCTCGACATGTCAGTCATTAGAACCTGATCGTCATGATATCAATGTCGTTAATCAAAAGATCTTTGTACATGAACGTACATCTTGCTGAAGCATACACAAGAAACAGTCCAAGGCTGACACCCAAGAAGTCAAGCTGACATTGCTGTTGTACAGCACAACACCCATGCAACACATCTGTCCCCGCCACTTACGTCGGGCAGTAGCAGGTTGAGCAGACTCCACAACTCCTGCAGCTCATTCTGCAGGGGGGTGCCAGTGAGCAGCAGGCGGCGCAGGGTGGTGAACCGGTCCAAGTCGCGTGCCAGCTTGCTCTGCCTGTCCTTCATGCGCTGCGCCTCATCAATGATGACGTACTTCCACTCCACCTGCAGGCCATTTGCATCAAGTGGTTGCTCTGTGGGAGAAAATGTAAGTGCCTGTCCTTCACGTGCTGCGCTTCATCAATGATGACGTACTTCCACTCCACCTGCAGGCCATTCACATCAACTGGTTGCTCTAATAATAACAGTATTAGCAATAATAATAGTAATAGTAAAAATAAAAATAAAATAAGTAACATACTTGGCCAGCAGGCATCAGGTACGTGCGACGCAAGTCAGTTCTCTCCAGACAGGCTTGTTCAGGCTTGCTCTGTGGGAGAACATGTAAGTACTGGATCCGGGGAGTACACGTCACAGACTCAGGATGGACACGCTGGTCTGGTGCAATGCTCAACTCTAACCTTTGCAAGCCAGCCAACAGGTGAGTTTGGCACGCAGGCAAAGCTTGAGCCTAGCGAGGCAGTCAGAGCAAAGGCACAGGCAGCCAGGTTGCTGGGCTTTGGTTAACAGGCAGTGGTACAGTGATTATTGCCCCTGAAGTCCCCAGCAGCTTGCACAGCAGCAATGAGGTACTGTGGGAGACACCAGAAGTACAAAGACAGGGAGTGGTAAAAACATTACAATGTCACAGACGTTGCCCATCATTGTGGGGCATATCTGGCGTATGATGCTAGGCCTTGGAGCATACGAGCTGACAATGCTGAATAAAGCTGATCAGGCCAGCCATGAATATCACTTCCCATCACCGATTATGAAGAATTATGATGAATTACAATGATTTTCATATGTTATTATAGTTGTTATTATCATCATCAGCACTGTTGTGATTACATTGAAGAGAACAGCCAGATATGATGAGAGATGTCAGCACACTTGGCAGTGTTGCTTACCTTTGAAAGCTTGGCCCTGTCGCGCATGATGTACTCATACGTGGTCACCAGCACATTGAACTGCAGTGAAGACACCTCTTGAGCAAACTTGCGCGCCCTCTCCTCCTTCTGACCCACGTAGTAGACGCAGCGCACACTGGGCAGCCACTGGTTCAGCTCAGACTTCCAGTTGACCATGACTGCATTGGGTACAATGATGAGGTGGGGGCCGTAGTTGTTCTTGTGCTCCATGAGATAGGCCAGCAGCGCCATCACCTGTGCATGGGGCAAGAGGCTTCACATAGACTGCAAACATGGAGCATGAGGCTTTACACGGACTGCGCACATGGGGCATGAGGCTTTTGACAGACTGCGTACATGGGGCGTGAGGCTTCACACAGACGGCCAGTCATTCAATAATGCCAGCAACCATTGGCTACTGCAAGCATCTATGGACACTGCATGTGTCATCACAAGAGACCAGACGATTGTACAATGTGGGGCCACATATGGGAGCTGTTCTATTTATGGAACATGCAAAACAGCACAACCTGCTGCTATAACAACAACTGATGACAAGCCTGCGCGCACTCTTCACACCGTACAAGTATGACACTGCACATATGTGCCTAAGTTTGTCACTTGCAAGGAGATGCCATTGCCTGAAAGGCCATGGGAACAAAGTGCACGCATGCAGCCAGGCACTGCATTACAAGCTCATGCATTGTACACACCAAGGCCCTGGGAACAAAGTGCATGCAGCCAGATACTGCATTACTAGCTTATGCATCGTACACACCTGCACAGTCTTGCCCAGGCCCATCTCATCAGCCAAGATGCCATTCAGGTGGTTGTTGTACAGGGACACCATCCACTGCAGGCCCACCATCTGGTACTGCCTCAGCTTAGCGCCTGAAGGGGGCTTCAGCATGCTGGGCTGGCTTCGCACAACCTCTTCTACAGAGTGGGCCAGGCTGTAGTAGCGGCTCTGTGCATCACCAAGGCCGGAAGTGGAGCTCTTGGCTGCATCGCTGGAGGCTGCAGTCTCCTGCATTGCCTGCGTGGCTGCTGCCTGAACCTCGTCCTCTGTCATGCCCTGCATCGACCACATGTACCCACATGGACAACGCTGTTGCATGGCAAATGATGGGATGATGTGCCTAAATGCATGACGTTGTTGCATGACAAGGGGTGGCATGACGTGCCTGAATGATGTTCTGGAAGCATGGAGATATTCTTGCTGACCTGAGTCCAACATATTCTGAACCCTTTGCATCATGTACATGCCTTGTGCAAGATCATGAAACATGACCTAGATGGGTGTTGCTTCTAAACAATCCAACCACGCAGAAGTCCTCCACTGTTTGCTGCGCTAGTGGCAAGTGACGTCCATGATGTCGACCATGCAGGCTCCAAAGATCAGCATGTTTCAATGGTGTTCGGTTGGAGCTGCAGATGTAGCTGCCACACACGCTGCCACTAGAAGGGTCACCAAAAATGACACAGGCTGTTTTGTACATTAATGCGATAAAGTCATTGTCCACAAAGATGTGGCTCACAAATGCACAGTCTGCTTGACACCATAAGCACAGTCTGCTTGTCAATACATGCATAGAAGCACAGGGTTACCCAATCAAGGCACCAGATGAATCACAGTTGCAAGGAGGCAGTAGCAGACCTGAGCTCTGGCCTCTGCCATAGCTTGGGCTGCAGCCTCACTGGCCTCCTGGCTCAGCTTCACGCTGGCTACCTTGCCAGCCAGCTTGTGCAGGTAGTCCTCAGTGTCGTCCAGGAAGCGGTTGATGACCTCGTACTTCTCACTGGCCCCTTCAGGGCCCTTCTGCTTGGCCAGCAGCTCCTGGTAGGCTTGCCAGTCGTGCGCCTGTAAGATTGCATCAGCTCTTGTCAATACCGAAACGTCTGTTGAATTCATCCCCACTGGAAATCTATACTCAGAAACGTCTGGGGACTGTAAATCGCGTATCTGCATTGTGGAGATGTTTCAGGTGAAGATGCTGACTGGCAAGAGATTTGGCCAATGTTTCTGTCCGGGACAAGAATGTAAGACAAGAAGCAGTTCAGTTTGACCAGTGAGGGACTACAGCAGCACGAGTTCAGAGGACTCTAGACTAGACCCCAATGGCGTACCACTGTAGGCTTAGACCTGGTGAGTCCGCAGCAGAGAGAAGAAGAACAGATAATCAGCTGAAAAGGTAGAGGATGGATGCTGCCATGTCAAGTGTTTTCAAGTGATGTGACAACAAGCATCAGAAGCGGGACTCTCTCATGTTCAGGCAAACAGCACAATGTAACCTTAGAAGACACAGCTGCAGGCAAAAAGCATGGTTCCACAGGAACATACAGGACTGAGGGACGTGCATGCAATGCTGTGACATCCACACATGGCCTCACACAGCTTCAACATCCACTGATGCTGTGATCAGGGCAGACCCAGAGGCGCTACATCTAGGACACACACTCGCATACAGTGAGACAGGGCTTACCTTCAAAGCATCCATACGCCTGCCCTTGTCATCGTCTTTGGCCTTGTGAGCGTCTCGGGCCAGTCTCTCATGCGTCTTGCTCACTGCTCTGTTCCTTGCCAGGCGTGACTCACGACTATAGTTGCTGCGCTCCTGGAGGGTGCTGCGGAACAGCTTGATCAATCTGGACCTCTCGCCAGCCATGTCAGCCTTCTTTCTCTCATCCTACAGTAATGTCGTGTGTCACATTATTGGTCACAACATTGACATGCACAGCTTACCATGCCTGATGCACATGAGCAGTGTTCTGATTATAACAGCTATGCAAAAGCCACATCGGATCCTTTCTCATTCTGCAGACAATGTATGTTGCATTGTTTGCGACTGTGCAGCCGCAGCTTGCAACGCACAGTGCTACATTGGCATGCAAGGCTTGTCATGCTTGATTCACATGAGGGTGGACTCCATCATTGACAGCAGCTATGCAGAAGCTGAACTATGACTCATACATAGGCATGACTCCAGTGACCTCCATGAGCAGGGCTCACAACCCAGAAGATTCTGTCATACAGCCCTTGCAACAGGAAGAAACAAGGGTGTTATATCCAACAGAGCAATTACTGGTTATTGACAAAGATATCCCGCTGACTGGACTCAGCGTGAAGCCTTTATAGGATATGCAAAAGCATCAGCCTATTTGATTCTGGCCACAAAAGCTACTATGCATCTTGTGGCCAGAAACAGATAGGCTGATGCTTTTGCATATCCTGTAAGGGCTTGACGCCAACTCCAAATCATCGATGCATCATGGCAGAGCGACTGGGTATCAGCTGACCTGCTTGATGATCTCAATGCGCTGCCTCAGGCAGTTGCGCACAAACTTGCGGTAGTTGCGGTCACTCAAGCCCTGCACCTCTTCTTGTTCCTTCTCCACTGCTGCACGTAGCCTGGCCTGCTCATCTGCCAGTTTCAGCATGCGCAGCTCTAGCAGCAGCTTGCCTTTGCCCCTCTTCCCATCCACCTGCAGCTTCACTTTGCCAAATAAGGTACGCTGTTTGAGGCTGTTTCCCTCAGATTTCTGCTGTTGCCTTGCGCTAATCTGTTGTGTCTGCAGTCTCATGCACATGACTGCAAATGCATACACTGCTGCGGACTCACCTATGGGATTCACCAGCTGAAATAGCTGCGAGGCAAAGCAGGCAATCAGCGCTGACTGGCCTATGTGAAAGATCTGCAACTGTCACTGCAATCATGCAAAAGCATCTCAACAAGCATTGTTAGTCTCATGCCCTGTGAACAGCAAGTGTGCCATGCACATACAGAGATGTACTACCAGAATTTCTCACTTGATGGAAGCCAGGCAAGGGATTGTTGGCAAGCTGTGCCTCAAGATCTGCTATGCGGGCATGCCGCCTGCGTATGGTCATAGTACGGTACTCCTGTGCCATGAGCTGTGCAGCATCGTACCCCAGCTGCATGAGGGGGAGCTGACCCATAGGGGGGCGCTGGGGCACAAACTGACCCCCACCCCGGGGAGCAGACACAGCTGTGAAGATTGGTCCTCGGTCCTTGCCCACAGGCGCTTGTACCTAAAAGCAAACATGGCGTTGCAACACACATATGTTCAACGTCAACATTTGCAAGGTATATCTCAAAGTCTACTTGACTACCTAACATGGGTGTTTCACAAAGCATGTCTCACTGTTACGCTTGCAGCAGAGATCCCTCATGTGACTCATGTGAGCATGCTTAGTAGATTTCTTCACAAAACACAGAGCAGCTCATACCGCATGAAGCAGACGCATGCAAAAAACATGTTTGTATCTGGGCCAGACCATCATCTTGTGCACGACAGCACCTGGCCTAACGGACCTGGCTGCAGCAATAGTGCACAAGGATCATGCAATCACTTTCAACCAGTCAAGCATTCGGTCATTAGTTATTTTTACATCTGATGACCCATTTGAGGGCAAGCTCCATGACTGCCAGCTGATATGCATAGGCCAAATGCTGTTACCACATGGCTTGCTGAACATACCCAGAACTCCCGCAACAGAATCATTTCAAGCTGCATCACAGCACCTTGGTTGTAGCACAGAGTTGCCAATTAGTAACGGTATCAATGTTTAAAGAGAAGCTGACCTCAAGCACAGGGAGCTGCTGCTGAGGCGTGTACTGCATAGCCATCTGTGGTCTTGCCTGACCCAGCAGTGCACCCTGGGCTGTAGCTGCTTGCGGTGCAACTCTAGAAGCAACCTGTGCAGCATTGCATTGTGACAGCATCTGACCAGATACAGGAAACAGATGTCCAGGGTTGCTTGAGCACGCTGTGTATGCTGTACATATATGTCACGCCAGAGCAGAAACAGACGATATTGCTATACATTTCTGATGCACTGCATTATGAGACACAAATCCACAGCCGTACACGACGCATGTTGGGTTTGAGGCGTTCAATCAGAGAAGGTAAGGTCAGGGTGACATGCCTGTCCAGGAGGCCTCATTGGCTGTGTCATTGGACGAGATGCTGCTGAGGTAGCATGCAAGGAACCAGTGCCTTGCACAGGCACAAAGGAGCCATCTGCAGGAGGAGCCTTGATGCCCTGCATCAGATCTGCCGGTAGGATCTTGTCCCCACGCTGCACGGCACAAGCACAAACTTGAGTCAGCTACATATGCGGCCCATGACCCAGACAATCTGCGGCTGAGACTGTGACACTGCACAGAAGATTGGGAATGCAACGACTGACAGCAGCAGTACTGCAAAGGCTTGTTCAGGCACTCAGGATGTACTGTTGCTGCCAAACGTACTTTGATTCTTCTGAAGGCTAGAATCTGGTTCCGCAGAACGTTCAGTTGGTTGTGAGTGAAACCGCGGCCAGCAGAGGTACCAGGTGTGCCTGCAGCTGCTTGTGCATGCTGAGTAGCAGCAGCAGAAGCAGTCTGCATGGTGGCACCTTGCTGCTGGTGGGTATGTACTGCTGATTGGGCAGGCATGTCAGCACGGCCTGCAACTGGGTTCTGGCTGTGTGCATGATGCAGGCTTGGATACTGCTGTTGCTGCTGCTGAGCGTAAGTTGACTGCGGTGCAGATGAGTAGGCCAGCTGAGGTGGCGCCGGATGCGGTGGAGCATGCTGACGAGGCTGTTGTGCTGCTGAAGGCTGCCATGCGGAGTGTGTGCCTTGAGGCTGGTACTGTGGTTGGTGTGATGCATTAGGCAAAGCAGCTTGTTGGGGGATCTGCTGTTGATATGCTGGTCGAGGCTGCAGGGGTTGGGAAGGCATAGGATATGCTGGGGAGAGATTTGGTGGTGAAGCCTGGTTGCCAATGGAATATGATGTCGCAGCCTGATGCAGCCCAGCCTCGTTTGCCTGATGATTTGGCTGCATGGCCCCAGGGAAAACCACGCTGGCCCAGCCTTAGGCGCAAGAAAGCTGACCACAAGCTTGCCAAAAGACCAGACCTGCTTGAACGACAGCCCTCCAGGCTGCTGTCCAGAGTCCGAAAGGAAAAACAGACCTTGACCTACCAAATGCACAGCAACTGTCAGTTGGGGAAAGCAGCAGTCTTGTAGCCAGCACAGCAGGTCAGGGAGCCTAGGTGTGGCCTAGGACAGGTCACAGAGGCCTCCTGACAAACTAAGCTAGCCCGCTTGCGCACACAGCAGAAGCACACCTTCTGCAGAGCTGCATAATGCTTTACCAAATAGAGTTGCTGATGTTGCAGCCAAGCAGGGCAGTGTGCCCTTGACAACTGTAACGACTTGCAGACCATGATGAGTACTTGAAGGACAAACACCCTCAATGCCACTGCTATGGCTGACAAAGGAACCTGTGTCGCCTGTTTAATTCTCTGCACGCCATGCATAGTGATCTGGCATCACCTGCTGCCGGGTTTCAGCACGGCCAAATTTTGAGAGCGACGCGACAGGCGATGCGTCGAGAATGGTGCTCGACACTTGATCCACTGTGCCTCCTATCTCTCCTCCCGCTTCCTCCTGGGTCTTCCCCTGCCCTCAAGAATTCTGTGACTCAACTGCTAATTACGCTCGAATACTTGTATTCAGAAACTCTGAATTGGGATTAAACATTTGCCTCGAGGCTTGTATGCTGAGCCCTCATCGACCACTCATCAGTGTTCAGCAAGTACAGATGCTATTCCAACAACAGCAAACCATAAACTGTACACAACATTTCAGCTGCTGAGGTGTGCACGTGAACCATGCGTGCATCTTTGCACATAGTATTCCAATTTGCCTTCCCAACATGGTGTCAATTCCCAATACCGTCATTGATGATTTTGAGGTTCATGTTGAACACATTCCCAACGTTGCCATTGATGATGTTGAGGTTCATGTGAATATCACTTCTCAATATTGTTGAGGGGGAGAATTTAATTTTGTTACATGCATGCTTGGGCAGATGCTGCGACAGCCTCATGATACAACAAAGTTATTGTTGACTACCTGTTGGTCAAAACTGCTGGCAACGCTTTCGCCTGCCTAATCTTTCCTGCACGTTTCTCCTATGGTCTGAGTACTATACTGATGTCATGATACACAAACGTGACAAGGCATGTCAGCCACTCACTGCTACAAAACAATCTACACTACCTGACCAGGCCAGACTCTCTTGAGACATGTGTACTACCCCAAGCAAGCAGTCTGTCTGTCAGTCAAGCTGCTGGTCATTACAGGCTGCCATCAAGTTCTAGCGCTGACAGTAGCATCTCTCTAATATACTGGGCACGGAGCTCAGGAGTGTCCACAACAACTGGCCTGCAAGAACATCCACATGTTGCAGTGATGTTGCAGCAAATACGCAAGGGATGTGTAACAGAAAGAATGGAGTCTGGCATGCTTTTGCAATTTCTAGTGTAGCTTGCACTCTCTCGTATGACAAGCCATAAGCATGCTCACTTGATCTGTACGTGATTATCCTGTTTGCTTGTGCACGCCTGCTTTGACAGCTTCCCAGCAGCGTCGTCGACCAGGTTGGAACCTGATGTCTTTTCTGCACCCTGTTTTAGCCTGCCGTGCTTGTCTGTCAAGGACGTTTGTCTGTATGCTGAAGGGCTGCCGGACATAGACGCTGCCTTGAGTTTCAGCAGCATGTCTTCTTCTTGCCTGGCAGCACGTGCCCATTCCTGCATTGACAGTTGAGTCTCAAGAGTTCCCTGCTGGGTTTGCATAAAGTTACCTGAACCAAGATGAGAGTGGCAACAGAGACAGCATGATGTATGCAACAGTGCTTACTGTGGACATGCTCTGGCTAAGCGAGCTGGAAGCTTGACTTGATGGGGAAGAGCACAGATGCTCATCAGACGATCGCTGATGCATCAATAGATGCTGTAGCATATCCCTGACTGGCTTGCTGCAGACAGGGCACCTCTGCAAAAACATAGTATTGTTGTGCCCATGCTTGCTGCTGACAGCAACATGCTGTGCTTACAAAAGTGTGACAAAGAACAGCACACAGCCTCAGAGCGTCAACTGCATGTATGTGTGCCCTTACCACAGAGCGTTGCTGGTATGCATGTTCATCGTCAACGTGCTTGATCAAAGCTTCCAGGTCTAGAGACTGGCCGTAGCAGAATGGACAAAGCATTTCATCACTATCTCTGGTGAGTGATCCCTCAGGAGATTCTAGCTCTGTACCAAATATTTGCTAAGTTCTCCAAGCTAGGAAGCAATGACACACACCCAAGAGGTACTGAGCCTTTGAAAGGTCTCGCAGTGGTGATAGCTGTACTGCTCAAGCAGTCAATACGGTACCACATACACACCTGCTGAAGCAGACTCAGACGTAGATACTGAAGATGCTGTGTGACGCTTGTCCCGAGGTGCTCTGCACCTGTCCATATCCTTAAGATCTTGTGACAAGCCTGTTCCCAAATGCAACCTCGCAAATGTGAGACGTTATAAGCATGCGAAATGCCTGTCAGAGCAGCGGTAGCCCGAGGCGAAAGTGCGTCGTGCTGCGACAAGGACTGGTGAGGCTTTTTTGGCAAGATCACGTCAAGATAGTGGTGCGTTGCTTGAAGAAGCACTTTTCCGACTACTTTACGCTCATTTCATGCCTACGCTGCTACTAACACTCAGGCACGACAGGACTCCGAGACACCACTCAACCGCGATATTGGTGCACCGAGCCTATGGAAGTCACAGGCTCTATAACCCCTCGGGACAAGCACAGCCCCACGACAGGCCCCCAGAATTATTGTCAACGTCACATGATGTGACTCACATCTTACAAACAAGGCGGTGATTTACCCTGCACTTGTCTTTGTTGTTAACGCCAAATTGACACTCTTGGGTGATTGATCGACAGACTCGCGACGGCTGAGGTGAAGGACAGGATGAGAGTACAATATTGTGACCTTTCGATCAACCAAAATATGTAGTTTCACACACAGACTTGTAGGCTTGTTGTCAAGGGATTCCAGCCCTGTCTGATTAGCATGCCTGATGAAGACCAGCCACCTTTGGGCTGCAGCAAGTGCCGATACTCTCAACGCGGCTGCAAACGTTGTAAAGATCCAGCATTCAATAGCAGAAAGCGTGGCAACTTGACCAGCTGCAGTAAAAGCCGGGCTCCCAAAAGGCAATCAAGGCATCATGGTCAGCCAATTTCCAAAGCATCTCACGGCCAAACAACACAAACTAGCACACAGCCAGGGAAGGCTCCAGGTACTGTCGCTGTTTGCTCCTTTTCTGTTTATATGTTTGCGCCCTATACGCTGCGACAGTGCACATGTACTGCATCAAGTGCAGCAAGATCTGCGCGCCAAACAGTGTCATCCCAGGCTCACACTGCATGTCTCATATGTGCTTGGTGTATTAAGCTCCAGTTATGTGTTTCCACTGCAGAGACCGCCATGGACACCAAGCAGGCTGCAAATCACAACTTGGCAGTGTCAACAGATCAGCCACAGCCACTGCCTCTGCCTCAGAGTCAGCCAAAAGCACCACCACCAGATAGTGCCACAACGCTGGCAGACCACCAGGATGCATCAGCACAGTGGGGCGCTAGGGAGCAGCACATGGCCCACAATGCCGGCCAACCTGGTCATGATTGTGCTGATGTAGCTTCAGAACGCCATCCAGCTGCGCATAGTGAGGATGATGCACAGACATCAGCAACCAACCCCAGATCAATATGTCGTGCTGATAAGGAGGTACCGGCAGCAACAGCTGCTTCTCCTGGTGTCCCATACCCTGAACAGGATCAAAGTTCATATTTTGCCCATACGGCTGCTGAGAATCAGACATTGCCTGCTGACACTGATGCAAGTCAGTCGATGCCAGCTTCTTCATCAGCAACAGAACCAACAGCAGATACTGCTGCAACTGCTCCTAACACTATCAAACAGTCACAGCCACCACCATCTGGTGCTGATGTTGCTGCTGCTGCTGATGCCCATCAGCCAGATGCAACCCCTTCTGCAGCACCTCAGCCAGACCCCCAAGTTGGGCCCTCCTCACAGGCAACAGCTTCAGATTCTCGTCCTTCTTTCCTTTCCATGCTTCAAAGCAAAATGGAAAAGCAGCGTCAGCAGCGGCGGGAGAGCCAGTCTGCTGGCTCAGCTTCAGAGTCTTCATTGTCTTCTGTGCATGCAGCTGGCGCCAGTTCAATGGAGAAGTCAGGACCTTCTGTTGACTCAGGTGCTGCATTGGTCATGCTGATTGTGCTTTGGCTAAGCACTGTGGCCAAGCATTGTTGTTTCTTGGCAGCAGTTTTGGGGGTTGTGGCCTACATGTGGTCAAGCAACACCCTCAACAACAAGCCTACACGCTACAAGGCCAACCACTTCACGCTACAAGGCTAGATTGTGCATTGATACATTCAGTAGACACTGTGTACAGCAAGAGCAATCAGAATCACCCTTTCCCTGTGATTCTTGTAGCATACCACAGGCACTGTGACTTCCCCTGCAGAAGCCAGAAGTGGAAATGTGGTACACCCTGACCTCTCAAGCATCACCAGCAGGTGTGTGTTCCAGGCACTCAGGCACCACAGGCCATGGCAGCTCCACGCCATAAGGTGAAGCAACAAAGAAGGCGCTCAGCCAAGAAGCCCTCCAAGACTAGGGCCTTTCTGCAGCCTGGGGTTGACCCCAGGCAAGCTCTGTGGCACCCTCCTGCCAGCCCTTATGGCTTGATTGAGGAGTACCTGTACCAAGACCCTTGGAAGCTTTTGGTGGCATGCATGCTGCTGAATGTCACTAGTGGACTGCAGGTGAATGACAGCCTACAACCCTTTCACATGACAGTCTGCAATCCTTCTTGCCAGCAACACATGTGCTGCATGTAACATGCATGCAGCTGCTGTTGTGCATGCTTGTGAGTGCCACTATCAGAAGCATTTGTTCAGGCTGTCAGTGCGGTTGATGCTGTTCTGGTGCTGAAGTGATGCCATGCAGCTGGTGAGCCAACAGTATATCTGCTTTGCTCGTAATGATTTATGTGATGGCATGCTAATTAATGAAGAAGAGAGGCGTTTATCGTTGGTAGTGCATGGAAAAGTTTGCATAGTCGTGTCTTTGCTTGCAAGATTAAAGGAGTGATGTACAGGTGCGTAAAGTGATTTGGAGACTATTTGACATTTGGCCAACTGCTGAGGCAGCTGCGGGGGCGACTGATGATACCCTTGTCATTGTGGAGAAGCTGATTCAGCCTCTCGGCCTTTTCCGAAAACGTACCATAGCCATCAAGAGGTTTTCCCAGGAGTACCTTGAAGCTGAGGTAACATGTGTTTGCATGACATGCAGCATAATGGACTGTAGCACACCATATAATGCTGATAGCTGCTGTGTAGCAGAAGGCAGCACATGCAATCACAGCACTGTTCATCCGCTTCAGACTCTCTGCATTTGATTTCCTGTCCGGGTTCAAAATTAAAAAGAATAAAAAAGATACATGGCCATGCTGTCAGCTGTTGTGACTTCAAGCCCATGTGCTGACCTGCAGCTGCCTGTCTCTATCCCTTATGTACGTTTGTAATGTACATACCACATATACAAATCCCTTTGCAAGCAGCTCCATTGGTTCTGCCCCTGCAGAACCTTCTCATCCTGCATGTGTATGTTCATCTTGATACGTCCATCTTCGTACACTCATTTGTGCAAACAAATGACCTGCACTCTTGATTGCTTACATGTTGACTTGAGTGACAATTGTAAGTGTCGTTCTGTGATTGGCACCTGCAGTGGCTAGACCCCATTGAGCTGCATGGCATTGGGCAGTATGCTTCAGATGCCTACTTCATGTTCTGCCGAGGGAACTGGCAGGATGTTGACCCATCAGATAAAGATTTGTTGCGGTATCAGCAGTGGTTGCACAGCACTGGCGGGGAGGGCAATGGCCTAGAGAGAGATGTAATACCACATGCTGCTGATCTTCCTGAGATCAATCACAGCAACAACTGAATAAGCGATGAGCACAGCTCTGTTGTCGTTCTATGATTTTGAAAGTTTCGCTAAAGAGGAAACTGGGCCTGCTTCAGGTCAGCCAGGATACTTCAACTAGTACTTCTGAGCAGAATATATAAACCAAACAGGTTGCATATTGTGTATATACATGATGCATGTATGTTATCAGAGTTGCATACGCTTGAATAAGCCATGGGATCATGCGAGGACTTGTCTGTGCATGTGCAGGGTAAAGCGCTTTGAAGCACAGCAGTGTTATGCATATACATTACAGTATCAGAGCATGCGTTGAGAATTTTGTACATGTATGTCGTAGCTGGTGACCATGTAAGTGTGATCAACCCTCACTTGACCTGCTTGATGGCAGTATTGAACTCTGAAAGATCCCTCAGCATCGAGTGTTACTTCCCAGCACAGGCTATGCTGAAGTCCGGATTTTTCACAGATGCTGCCTGTAACAAGAATGCACCTCTACAGCATGGGTAGTGATTCTCGATATACGGTACAGCAGCACAATACAAAATACAGCCGTAAGTCTGTTTGGGACTGACCTAGTCGCAGACTCTGGTCAATTGGATTTCAGCGAAAGAATCGTCGCAGTTACCTGACCTTGCTGCTTACAAATTTGCAAGCAAGTATGCCGCGCAGTTCTGCTTCACACCCTTGGCATGATCTTTCAGTCGGCGAGGACGTTCCCGACGTAGTCAACGCTGTGATAGAGATTCCCAAGGGCAGCAAGGTCAAATATGAACTCGACAAAGAAACAGGTAGGCGACCACCAATGATGTCTTGATAACAACACCATAATTTAGTGAATGTGCGTGAGCAAGCTGGCAGCACCTGTCATACCAGGACCTGCAAAAGACTGATCATGTCAGTCTGAAACCCGCTTCTGCCCTACAGCGTCTGTATGGCTGTAGGCATGCTCTTTGTGGACCGAGTACTATATTCCTCTGTTGTATACCCTCATAACTACGGGTTCATACCCCAGACTTTGGACGGGGACGGCGACCCCATGGATGTCTTAGTGCTGATGCAAGAGCCTGTGTCCCCCTTCAGCTTTTTGAGAGTGAAGCCAATAGGTCAGGCCTCTTGGTTCATCGCTTGTGGGTGGCGCTGTGGAGCTTTGCTGTTGTCCCATTAGTATAGCGCATACTCAGGTAGCGTCTGCAGGCTTGATGCAGATGATAGACCAAGGTGAGCAGGATGACAAAATTATTGGTGTACATGCTGATGACCCAGAGTACCGAGACTACTCAGACATATCAGAAATTCCTGCTCACCGTCTGATAGAAATCAAGAGGCAAGTCTTGAGCAAGAGCTGAAGCCAGGCATCTGCCTGTGCAGCAGGTATGCATCAATCTGTATGTCTGTGACTGCAGGTTTTTCGAGGACTATAAGAAGAACGAGAACAAGGAGGTGAAAATTGATGACTTTCTGAACAATGTAGAGGCTAAAAAGGCTATCAAGGAGTCAATGGTGAGCAGATGTCAACTTGTGATGCTGTGTCATGGATACACTGTGTCATGGATACACTGTGTCATGGATACACTGTGTCATGGATACACCGTGTCATGGATACACTGTGTGTGACACACGCATTTAACATCAGTCAGTCCTGCCTGCCAGACAGCTTGAGAATGTTACATTCTGCCTGCAGGCTACCTACACTGACCTATATGTTCCCAAGCGACCCAGATCAAGCAGCCATCCAGATTTGAGCAATCTTGCCAATTCCAACAGTCAGCAGAAAGGCAACCTGCCCAAGTCCAGCAGCCAGCAGAGTTTAGGCAAATCCCCTAGTCAACAGAGCTTAGGCAAGTCACCTAGTCAGCAAAGCTTGAGCAAGTCAAGCAGTCAGCAGACTTTGGCCAGCCCAGACAAAGCTGAAGCAGGACACAACAAGATCCCAAAATCACCTACCCCCAAGCAGCCAACAGCTGATGAGTGACATGCAACAGAGTTAGCTACAGCAGTGTGTTCAGCATAGCGTACAGCAAAGCTAGGAACAGGCTCATGCATGTACTCACACTCAGGAGGTCTGCAGCACTGTCTTGACTGTGCACGTAGAAGTTCTGAGCAGCCGAGGGACACTGAATCAATGTTATGAATGAGTCTCTTTACTAACAGATGACCCTGATAATGTTCAGAGCATTGCTACAGCAAGGTGTAGCTGAGTGACAAAATTGTCAGATTTACTAAATCCATGCTGCTTTATTGAACCTGTTTGCATCCTTCACTGCTGTGCGCATATCAGGTTTACTATTTAAAGCTGTTAAGCTGGGCCCTGCTTTCTGCTTGGACTTGTTTGTGATTGGCTGCTCTATACCATCATGTCCGTTCCCTATTTCCCCTGCATGGACCAATGCTCGCCATCAGTGTCTGTGCAGCATTGCTCAGAGCAGAAAAGAAATTGCATGTAGCAGAGGCATGCAAAATGTTTTTACTAGGACTCACCTAAAACACTACGCTGAGGACTGTTTGGACTGGCTGCTAGGCTTTCCTCTACAGGACTACTTGTGTGTATAGCGCCTGCTGCATATGCTCGCAGCAGATTACTGCTCCCAGTTGGCAGGCTGATAGCCTTGCTGATGCCTCTGCCAGAAGCTGGTTGCTGGCTTGGCAAACTGCCTTGCCTTTCCAGAGGCCCCTGCTCATCGCTCTCCTCTTGTTGTGATGCTGTGGTGCTGCCTGGAAGCTGCTGCAATGATTGCAGGGCCGCTGGCTGCTGCATCTGTGCTGCTGGCGTTGCTACTGACTTTGGAAGACCCATCTTTTCTTTCAGTATCTGGGCACGCTTGATGGCATCACTGCATTGCTGCGCAATGAAAGACGCAGAGACTTTTAGCAAGTAACAAGCATCAGATGCAATAGGAGGTGCATTATATATGATGTGCATGCCATCGTTGCTGCTGACATCTGTTAAGCACATCTGGTACATGCAACACTGAAACAGCGCTGAGTATTAGTTACAGCAGAGTTCCCATGCTTATGAGTATCTTTCAACACTTTTAATATTTTAGGCTGACTCCAAGCAGGCTACACACTACCAAAAGAGTCAAAGGCAGTCAATCACTGCTTCACAGGTACCTGCAGGTAGTACTTGGCAGCTGGTGTCCCTTTGCTCACCCCATCCTCATCAGCTGTTTTCCTAGGCAGCTGCTGCTGTCTGTCTTTCAGCCTGCCCAGAGCATTTGCTCTCCCAGTCACAAACATCCTGCCACCCCCCTGACTTGACCCCTCATCCCCTTGCCCAGAGATTGATGAGTCTGTTGCTTCGCCCGGCGCTTCTCTGACCCTCTGAAAGCCACTGCCAACCACAGACATGCTTGCCAGCCTGTCACTGAGATCGGCTGACACAGCAGAACGCTGCAGTGGTGCTGCTGCTGCTTGTGAAGTGGCTGAGGGATCTGTACCAGCTTTGCTTGTGCCTGGGGGTAGAAAGGCGGGGTTCTCCCTCCATGGGGAGGAGCGAGGGGTGCTGGGGGCGTCTTCCTTGGGTTGAGGGGAAGCTAGCCCAGCCAGACTGATGCTAGGAACTACAGCACTGTTGGATCTGTCTGTCGCTGAGGATGATGCCTTGCTGATACCCATGTAATCCCTGCACAGCAATGATGACAGTCGGTGAGTAGCCCACAAGACCCAAAACAAAGAGTGGAAGCTGATAATGCAGCATTGGACTGACAATGCAAATGCAACAGAGACACGTTTGTCCAATATCAACACTGACTGCAAAGGAGTCTAGATTATGGACGTGAGAACGACCCACAGTGCACACCACATCCCTACAGGCACCTCTGCTTGTATGCCTGAAGCTCCCTGTACCCATGAAGGGCTTGTTTGATCTGGTGGAGTGAAGAATGGGGGCTGTAGAGCTGTGTTCACCTGTAGTCATACATGAGGTCCTCCCTCTTCTTGTTGCCAGCCTTCCATTCCTGCCCTCCTATGACCTTGCCCTTCAAGTGGGCCTTCAGGAGCTGCACAGTCAGCTTGTGAGCGGTGTCCAGGCCCTGTTGAGTACGCTCCACATTGATGGCCATCAGCACAGGCCCCTCTAGGGCTGCGCTGGACGGCCCTGGCTCCTCACTTTGTGCCCTTGCTGCATCCTGCATTGCGTCAGAAATAGATGTCAGACGCAAGAAAGCTGGCCCCTGCTGCATGTACTGCAGCATGTGGCATCAGCTTTTTGCACTGGCCAATACGTCGTGACACACAGGATTAGGCTGATATGACTGGGGTGTTGCACAAGGTGTTGCACACCTGCTCAGGTTCCAAGACACTGTGTCAACAGACTCCTGTTGCAGCGTTCCAAGCAACTCAGCTGCCTTCAGAAGTCAAAAGTAATACTCACGACTTATGTACAATTGTTGCACAGCAGGACCAGCAGTAGCAGGGCTGTGAAAGCTTGACTCAGACGACATACCCTCACGAGTAGCGAGCGTGAAGGCTGCCGGGCAGTGAGCTGACTGGTGTTACGCCGGCTGCGGCGTTGCTTCCAGGGGGTGGCATGGTCAGGGTCCCACACTGTGTCCCCGTTCAGGCCATCCTCTTCATCTACCTCCTCAGTCTCATCCCCATCTGCTTCTTCTCTCATGGCAGCCTCAGCAATGGACTCTACCTCACTCTGCATGGACACCATCAGTGTCGTTGGTTTGCAACAAATCATTCTTGTTCATACGGCTGATTGTGATTCTTGTCATCTCTGAAGCCGGAAACTTTACTGGCTTGGACTCATCAGTGTGGGGAGCAGGGAAAGCAATCTGTTCTGCAATGCACATGCTCTGTCCTTACCTGCACTTTGATGCCATTCAAGGGCTCATTTCTTGAGCAATGATGACAATTGCCAGACGAGTCCACCTTTCAAGTGACTGTGTCAGCCAAGTTCTGTATTGCACTGTGTGCTTGCTAGTGGAACACTGCAGCATTGCGTCTTGCATGCCATTATGACAACGAATTGTTCAACTTGTATTGCAGCCCTACAGCGAAGGGCAACATCGGAAGTATATACAGCAGTGTAGGGGTAAACAGGTCAAATTTTGTTGCTGTGATCTTATGAATGTCCGTGTTGCCTGCAATGTGAGATGGGACATGCAGGCTTTTGCAAAGGTCACAAGGAAAGACCAGCATTGACAACTTTCAAAGCTTGCCTTGTCACTAGAAGAAGATGCCTCCTCCTCCTCCTCCATTTGAGTCTGGCTGTGGTCAGGAGTGTCCACTTGCATAGAGGAGGAGCTGGGCTGGTCAGTCTTGTCCAGACTGAGGCGGCCAGGTGACTGTGACTCAGGCTCATTCATGATAGCCTCCAGTTGAGGGGCTTGGTCCTGAACTTGGGGGGCTTGGTCCTGGACTTGCGGGGCTTGGTCCTGGGGTCCCCACTGCTTTATCTCCTGCATGAGTGTCTCCACATCCATGTCCTGCATCACCAACATTGAAGCTGACTCAGCCTGTCTCTGTGTCTGTGGTTGCAGGCAGCAGGCAGATGCAACCCCAAGAGCTGCCATGCGTGACAAGCCCGGGTTCAGATGACCAGACAGACAAGGAAAGGAAACTGAGGTTGTGGGAAGTAAATGTCAGCACAGAGACAGCCATGCATGTGTGGCTTGAAGCTGTCCAGAGCAAGTAGTGCTGCTGCTGCAGCAGGGGACACTGCATGATGCAAGGACAAGAACCCTGCAAATCCATCTTGCACCAAGCACATAAAAGATACAGCTTGCTTGCCATTCACGGCTTGCTGACACAACATCTCAATCGCTTCTGCTTGTAGCCTTGCACACTCCACAAGCTCAAGCCAAGCAACCGCTTGGGCAGTTAGGGACGTTGAAGCACTTTTTGACAAAATATGTACCTTCCTGGTATCCCTTCCCTGTCTTTGTTTTAAAACAAGTAAAGAAAAAGTATGGATGCTGCCATCTTTTACACTGGGTGGCAACATGGAGCCTACCTCCCGAGACAGGCTCCTGCGGTTGATCGGGGACAGCAGGCCGGGGCTGTCGTGCGCCTGCAGCAGGGCAGCGGTGGCAGCAGTGGCCTCAGCAGCTTGCCTCTTGGCAGCCTGGGCCTCCTGGTCAGCCACCTCCAGCTTCAGCTTCATCAGCTCCAGCTCCTCCCTTGCTTCTGTCAGCTCTGTCTGTGTCTCATACACCTGCGTGCACCAGGCGCTTCAGGACTTTCTTTGCCATAGGACCCTTCCAACAATGCAATCTGCAAACAGCTTGTTGAATACAAACATCATTGACTACAGCATGCACCAGGTGCTCAGGGTCTGCCACAGGACCCTGCCGGCAATGCAATCTGCAGATAGTTCACCATGTATCAGTGACTACAGCATGGTGACATTGCAGTCAAGAGCTGGGCAGCATGAGTTTGCCAAACAGAACCAACAAGCATCACAAAACATGACGTGCATCAGAGAGCTCATGCAAGCTTTGGCTGCTTGACTCAGCACATCAGGCAGGTTTGCTGGGCAAGGGTTGGTCAGCATGGTGAGCTAGCATGATGTGGGCGCTGCTGCGGTCTACCTGGGCTTTGAGAGTGGAGGCAGTCCGGAAGGCCGTCTTGAGCAGAGCTCTGGACTCCACCACGTTGCGCAGGCCATTCCAGCGGCGGGCATCTGCAGCGCCGCCGCCCTTGTTCTCCTCATCAGACTTGGCCTTCATCAGCTGCTGCTGAGTCAGCAGAATCTGCAGGCACAGTCGCACAGACATCAGCTGCTGAGCCAGCATGGTGGAATTACACGGCAGTCCCTTGCAGCTTGTAATGGGTGACAAGCACGTTTGCTTGAGCGCAGCAGGACTGCAATGAGACACTAGCCTGCCAATGTGTCTGCAAGCATCCTTCTGAAATAATTCATAGCGAATGGCAAAACATTCTGTGCTACAGAGAATGACTCATGTGTTTGGCTACAGTACGTGCTGGTCCTCCTGCCACCTGCTCAGAGTGACGCTAAATGGTTGATTAACATGTACAGTCACCACCCAATGGCGCCCTACCTGAGCAGAGTGGGCCTTGATCTGATCTTGCAGCAGAGTCTTGTCAGCCTCCAGGTTGCGTTCACTGCCGGGTGGGGCGGGCATGGGGCTGCTGAGGGCCACACCAGGGCTGCGCAGACTCACCAGCTTCTTCTCCACTTCCTTCAGCTGCCTGGTGGCTTCAGAGCGCAGCGCCTTCTCACCTTCCAGCACCCTTTGCAGGTCAAAGGACTGCAGCACCAAAGATGCAGATTGCTGAAGATGTCCAGCTCAAACAATTACAACAGATTGATGTCTGCTCAGGTCTGCAGCCTAGGATGCTTTGGTCATTGAAAGGCTGAGAGAGTACAGACGTTACAGTGGCTTGCATACTAGCCAATGTGATAGCTCCGAACAATGTGCAGATATGGCTTCTGATACTTATGCTGCTGTCTGAGAAGCATTTCTGGCTCAGTAGAGAAAAGTTGTTGAAAGCAAGTAGAGGAGCGCAAGTTTGACCCCAGCAAATGCAGATGAAGTGCCACGGTGACCCAGGCCGATGGCAGACCATATGCAAGGGCGCCCTGCAGTACCAGGGTATACAATTATGGCCAAGATCAATGTGATACCCACCTAGATTGCAAGGGGTTGTTGCCTCAGACTGGCAAAGGAATGTTGTCTTAGCTTGTTGCTGCAAAAAGTAACCTGTCTGTGAGTTGCATTATGCTACTGGTTTGGACAGCTTTTGCCCAACTCACTGCCTACACTAAACACATTAAGACAGGGTGTGACCTGGCAGCACCTGGGCAGCCTGGTATAATACTTGGCTTCTCATTAACTTGACGCCGGAAGGCGTAGTCTTTTCTTTTCTGACCTGACAGCAGATGTCCAGTTCCCTCTCTACCCAGTCGCGGCGGGCCTTTTCATCACGCAGCAGAGGGGCTCCAGTGTTGGGCTGGCACTCCACCAGACTGTTGGCCTTGGCTGTAGCCTGTGCCTTGGCCTTACTGTCCTCCCTGCCTCTGTGCACCTCAATCATCTCCTGCTTGCATGCACAGCTTGTTCAACACCCAACAACAACAACAACAACAACAACAACAACAACAACAACAACAACAACAACAGCGACTACGACCACTACGACAGAGCCCAGTAGTTTGCTATGCACAGTCCAGTCTCTGTTGATCGACAACCTCACAGCGTCCAGACAGCGAAGAGGAAGGAAACTGTGTTGTATGTGCCGTGCTCATCAGGCAAAGGTTGGTATGAGTTTGGCAAGGCGCAGTTACCCACACTGAGCATTCCCAGCAGCAGTCAGCAAGTCAACATGTGTGCTGTGACAGGAGCAGTAAGCCATGGTACAAGATAGGTGGAAGGTTACATGCAAGCGCTTGCGTGCAGCTTCAGCCTCCTCGGTCTTGCGGCGCAGCACTGCCTGCTGCTTGGCATGCAGAGCCTCCAGCCGCTGCACCTGAGCTGCTGTCTTGCGACCCTGCATGATGTAACCACTCTGTCTCAAAAGCATGCCTGGGCAGACCAGAATATAACAGTGCAAAAGCCGCAACCTCTGTGTAAAAGCTGCGCATTGCCACCATCACAGCATCTGAGTAAAATGGCTTTGACTTAGCAAGCATACAAGCATATAAGACAGTACAGCACCAACCCCTTGCAAAGCTGACAGGGTGAACTAGCAAGCCCTCTGGGACTGTTTGGGTGAGCGCAATTTGCTTGCAAGCAATACCACAATCAGGATGCTCAGGGCTGTTTGTCGGCTTCATAACATAATACAATGCAGTGGGAAGGTGTGTGCCCTGACCTGGCGTCTGAGTTGCATGACTTCCTTCTCACGCTCCTTGCGCCAGTCGGCGAAGTCACGCGTGGACTTCTCCATCTGCCGCATCAGACTCACCTGCAGTGCATGCTGGGCTCCGTGAGTGCTTGCGTCTGATCGTAATGCAGAGGATGGTGTATGAACAGTAGGATTTTGTCACCCTATTGGGACATTCTGTGACCCAGTGCTGGACAGCTGGATCACACAATCCAACAGCACTGCAAGCCCTGATCGCAAAACTGCAACAGCAGTCTTGCTGTGAGATTCCTCACGCAGTCTTGAGCATCAGATGTGTGCCAGAGGAGCTTTGGAGGTAGCCGGGCTGTGCAATGCAGTGCATCAGATTCACAGCGGCTGCTGACGTACAGCTACACAGAACAAGTTATGATCACGCTTTGCGCACGCAGTCAACCAGCAACACAGCTTACCTTCTGCTGTTTGATGGCTAGGATGTCACCATTCAAGCGAGCGCAAGTCTCCTCACTGCGTGCCTTCAGGCGCTCCAGCTGGCAGAACTGCTTCTCCTTGCGGTGCAGGTCCTTCATCTTGACGTCCATCTCCTTCAGGCGCTCCTTGAAGCGCTTCTCAAGCTTGCTGCGGTCTTGGTCGCTGCTCTGCCTCAACGACTGCAGCTTCTGCAGAAGTACAACCGCCCGCATTTGGCTTGGCAGCAATGCAGCAACTTGTGAGCAAGCTGCTACCGTACCACTGAGGCTGCTTGCAGGAGCTACATGGCTCAAGTAAAGCTTGGTGAGTGGCTTTGTCGACCGCAATCCAGAGCTGAAAGCATGCTACCAAAAAGGGCAGCAGCTTTGATAGCTCACTCACCAAAGCAGCACAAGCAGTGAAGCACATGTCAGTGAAAAGCTGCCAGCAAGCAGAAGCAGAGCTCACCTGCAGTAGGCGAGTGCGGTCAGCTTGCAGCACATCCCTCTCCCCAGCCAGGTCCATGAGGACCCTGTCATAATGCTGCTTGAGGGCCGAGACTTGGCCTGTGCCATTGACTACACGCTGCATCTGCGCCTCCTTGGCCTCCAAGGCATGCTGCAGCTTGTCCATCTCACTCTGGAAGCGCTGCTGCTCAATTCTACACAACAGACATCCATTAGCACATCATGCGCATATACACATGATTATGCAATATATATATGCAATATGCGTATAACTCATGTGCAAATGTCACATTTGTAGCATGCACATAGTGAACACAGGTGAGGCGAAGCAGGGCACGTAAACGGTGAAATAGTGCAGCATACTCCACAATCGTCGTGCTTTCTTATGAAGCCTAGTATAGCAGGGGGGTGTAGCATGCTTGTGCATCATGATTGCTGTGAAGTACGCAGAATTGCTTTGCATCTCAGCAGATTCAAGTCAAAGAACAAGGAAGTTGGATTACAAGGCAGCCTAATTACACCCTGATCCAGTGCCACGTGGGGCCACATACATGCCTGGCAACACGCAGCAGCAAAGTTCAATGGTGAGATATACATGTTCACGAGTGCAACAGGCAAGCACACCTGTGCGCATGCTCCTCAGCAGCAAACTCTTCGTCTTCTGCCAACTCCACCTCGACGCCCACATCCCGGTTCTCATCACTGGCAAGGCTGCTGAAGGTGTCCAGCACGCCGCTGGCCAGTCGGCCTGAGGCAGACAGGGCTGGGGGCAGGGGTGAACCTGGTATCTGCATGGACATGGACTGCCGCCGCTGGCTCATCATGAAAGCCCCAGAGGCACGGTTCACCTGCATCATTGGAGGTACATCAGCTGAGGCATGACACTGACAGCTTAAGGGGGGGGGGGGGGGGGGACACAGCAAGACGAGCGCCCTGACACAAGCAGGTTTACAGCAAGAACTGTGAGCACACCAGGAATGACATGTGTCTGGTGGATTTTGATGGTGGCAGATGGAGGATGCTTTGTAGACGTCTGAGTTTCAGGGCATTGCTCTGTGCTTTCAATGTATGCATGGTGCAGTAGTCCAAAGCTGCAATGCTGCAACTGACTAGACAGCGCATTTGCAAGGCACCTGAAATGGCAGCAATTCACATGCTGAACTTACGATGCAACACACATCATGCAGCACGAGTCATGTCAGTGACAACTGCTGCAGTCTTGATGGGCATTGCAGCAGAGAGAAAGGACAAACCTGCTTCAGACGCTTGACTTCCTTCTCCAAGGCAGCTATTCTGCTGAGGTGGCCGGTTAGCACAGTCAGCCCTTGCTCCTCATCCTCACCATCCTCTGTTGTGCTGCCAGGCTGCTGAGCAAGCTGCTCCAGTTTCATCGCATTGCGGTCACGCTGGGCTTGAGCAGTGATGAGCTGCTCACTGGTGTCAACAAGCTCCTGCTTTACTGCATCCTGCAACCACAGCAGTGCATTCTTCTTGCCTGCAATGTCCTGCAGGAACTCATGAGTTGCTGCTGCTTCCTACTAAGCATTGAGTACAAAGCTGTAGAGACAGCATGCCTTATCAAACAGTTGAGGGAGTCAAAAAGCTAATACAGCATCTGTGTCTTGAACGCACGATTTTGGTGCATTTGTAATCCTGTGACAAAGATGGCAGTCATGTGCAGCAAAGTCTAGGGTCTCAGGCTTCTCCTATCTGGACAGGCGCAACATGCATGCAAACAGCATGGCCACACTGCAATTGGGTGTGTCGTACAGCAGCACTGCACACCCTCAGGCAGGGTCGGTTGGATGCTAAGCAAGAACCCACCAGCTCTACCCTCAGGCTAGCATTCTGCAGATCCAAGACAGAGTTCTGCTGCTGCAGCTCATCAAGGGCTAGAGCCAGGATGCTGTCTGACCCTGGTGGCTGTGTGCTATCCCACTGCAGCTGACTGTCGTCCTTGCCCGTCAGCCTGCGCTTCAGTGACCCAATCTCTGCTCTTGCAGCTGACAGCTGCTGCCTGAGCTGGGAGATCTGAGCTGCATTGGGGTCTCTGTTGACCACAGGCTTGTTGCGTATGTTCCTGGCTCGGTTT
>JAABUP010003745.1_pt1 | contig 26378 bp, 31 predicted proteins | sample 5559201 | NCBI WGS metagenome assembly JAABUP01 (sample SAMN10711887, study PRJNA513373) | rock metagenome | isolation source: Antarctica rocks | place: Antarctica | reverse complement strand
AATAATAATAATTATTATTATTATTATAATAGCAACTATAGTACTAGTAATAATAGCAAAAACATTTTCCAGCTTGTGATGAGCTAGGTATGTGCAGGACAAGTCAGTGAGATTCATGTCATCTTGCTAATCAGACGCCACCACCACTACAGTCAACTGCACAGGAATGAGCCCCCAGATGCAACAGCAGACACAGATGATGTGTCAACCTAGTTTCCATGCATGTCTCTTTCCTAGCTTCATGGTGACACACGTATCACCATGCCACTCAGACGCCACCATTGCTTTAGTACTCCTAGATCAACACCTCATGTGTGTCTGCTTTTGCATCTACGCACCTTTACGCGCGCTCATTTTCAGGTGGACGCCCATACAACCACCAGCTGCAGTGCTCGAACCCCCAAGTAGCACGCAGAAAAGCTATTCCCTCCTCTTTGCATCAGAATGAGTGTCACATCATCAATATGAGCATGTGAGGCAGTGACATCCAAAATATCCTCCATGATGACACCACTGCCGCATTTCATGTCATGTTCAATGAAACGGTTGTGTTCTCTTTGTACAAGCTGGCAGCAAAGGGCATTGCTTTTGCACTTCAAACATCTCAACCTTATCTCACTGAAAAGGTTGATCCTGCTTTGTAGGAGCTAGCAGCAAAGGGAGGTCCTCAGGATGGGAAGGCCATCCATGTACTGTCCAGTGGCTTGAAGGCAGCCGCCACCTGGAGCAGAGTGAACATCCTGCATTTCACATATTTTCCCACTGAACAAGCGCTTTTTCCCTTTGTAGGAGCTAGCAGCAAAGGGAGATCCCCAAGATGGTAAGGCCATCCATGTGCTGTCCAGTGGGCTGAAGGCAGCTGCCACCTGGAGCAGAGTTGACATGCTGCATTTCCATTATTCTCCCACTGAACAAGGGCTTCTTCCCTTTGTAGGAGCTAGCAGCAAAGGGGGATCCCCAGGATGGGAAGGCCATCCATGTGCTGTCCAGTGGGCTGAAGGCAGCCGCCACCTGGAGCAGGGTGGACATCCTGCAGCAGTGCCGGGAGTGCTGTGGAGGGCAGGGTTTCCTGGCTGCCAACAAGATCGGCCCTATGAAGACCGACATGGATGTTGATGTCACCTTTGAGGGTGACAACACTGTCATGATGCAGCAGGTTTGTCTCATGCTGTACGTGCACTGCAGCAGTGCCAACAAGATTGGCCGCACGAAGACAGATATGGATGTTGATGTCAATTTTGAGGGCGACAACACTGTCATGATGCAGCAGGTTTGTCTCATGCTGTACCTGCACTGCAGCAGTGTCAACAAGATTGGCCCCGTAAAGACAGACATGGATGTTGATGTCAACTTTGAGGGTGATAATACTGTCATGATGCAGCAGGTTTGTCTCATGCTGTACGTGCACTGCAGCAGTGCCAACAAGATTGGCCGCACGAAGACAGACATGGATGTTGATGTCACCTTTGAGGGTGACAACACTGTCATGATGCAGCAGGTTTGTCTCATGCTGTGCGTGCTCTGCAGCAGTTCCCTGGGCAGCCCGGTATGCTACTTGGCTTGTCATGCTGTATGTGCACTGCAGCAGTTCCCTGGGCAGCCCGGTGTACTACTTGGCTTCTCATCAAATTGATGCCGAAAAGTGTAGTCTTTTCTTTTCTTTCCACTGCTGCAGTTCAGCCTCTAAGTATGTCTGCACTGAGAAGCCTCAGCTTGGTAGTCACTGGAGCGGACACCTAAGTTCAGCATAGAAAGGCTAGCAGATGCAGATGTCACCTTTTGGGGAAGCAACATTGTCGTGATGCAGCAGCTCAGTTGAGCTCGTTTTGCCTCAAGGGAGTGTACACGAGCTTAGTATGATCATCAAATGCTGACAGACATTTGCATACAGTGCAGACACCTGAAACTTGTAGGAGAGGGGGTTGCAGTGATACAGTCTGTCACCCTCACATTCCCTGCATTGACTCACAGGTTGAATGCGGATATCAAAGATGATTTTCTCCTTTGCTATGACCATAGGCATCGTCAAAACGTAGACATTCTGCCTGAGGCTTGCACAGTCAAACGCCAGCTGTGGCAGCAAGTGTTGACAACGCACAAGTACTGGGATGTGTAGGTGTGCGTGTGTGTGCGTGTGTGTGTGTGTGTGTGTGTGTGTGTGTGTGTGTGTGTTTGCATCAAGCTGGAATCTAGAAGTGTCAGATCCTATGTTCATCAGCATCGAAGTTGCTTCTGACTCAGAAGCAACTTTGATGCTGATGGACATAGGATCTGAGAAGTTCTGACTGTTCCAGACCCCACAATCCCATGCACAATTGCGCTATCTCTGTACGCACAGGTCAGCAAGTCCCTCTTGGACACAGCCATGAAGCGCCCCAAGAAGCCCCAGACTGTCAGTATAGCCCCAGGGCAGGTTGCAGGTCCAGGGGCCCTCACAGAGCTGCTGCAGTTCAGGGAGGACAGCCTGACTGCCCAGCTGGGGGGGGCCATGGCCCGGGCCATGAAGGGTGCTGGGCCCTCAGGTATTCGTTCATATTGGGCATGTTGATGCATTCAATAAATTCATGTTTGGATGCAATAAATCAACTCATGTTTTGATGCTTTCATACAATTCATGTTTTGATGCATTCAATCGATTGATGTTTTGATGCATTCAATCAACTCATGTTCTGATGCATTCAATCAATGCATGTTTTGTCCTTTCATGATCTGCCATCACACCAGGCAGCGATGATGTGAGTCAAGGCCAAGGTTGACTTGTCAGATTGTTGCTGAATTGGTGTCTGGAGGCAAGCAGACAAGGCAGTGGGGAAAACTATAAACCTCCAAATTCAAATAAACTGTTCTTTATGTATCTATGTAACATTCTTAGTATTGTTAAAGCAGTTCAATATGCTGTTTCCAAGAGCTGCATTTGCCAAGGCTTGCTGCAGCAGCATCACTGCAAACAATCCAGACACATGCACAGCTACATCAACCTTGTGTCTGTTGCTTCTGACAGACTGATGCATGCATGATACATGGTATAGCAGTGACAGCTGGCATGTAGCAGCAAGGTTGAGGTGCACATTGATGCCCATCTCGTTGTCAGCAGATCAGAAGAATGTGTGGATCACTGATTGAAGCAGCAATGCAGACCTTTGGGGGCAAACAGACCTACCTTGGGTAGTAGGCAAACCAGGAGAGCCATATATACATATGGCATCTCTGGCAGAAGCTCTCAAACGATTCAAACCCAGGCTCAGTATTTGAGCCAGATTGTTCAATCAGCGGTCATTGAGGGCCAGAGACACTCAGTATTGAATCAGCACCAAGCCAGAGTGAAAAAGCGCCTCAGTCATAGAGCCAGAGATCATTGAGCAAGAGATAACCAGATCCTCAGCATGAAACTAGATCCCTTGGTTGACGGAAACGCCAAAGGAAGCTTGGGTCCAACTTGGGATCAACTCAAGCTTCCTTATGCTGAACCCCTAACAGCCTCGTCTTTTCTTTTGTTTTCCCGTGAAACTAAGCAGTGCTTGGTGGCCTATGGTCATAGCTCCAGGTTGCTGCCTTAGGAGGCTCCCGTGATGATCGCTGAAACGCCTACTTTTTTCTTTTTTCTTAAGCAGTGCTTGGTGGTTTGCAGGCAGAGCAATGACAGCAGCAAATGAAGCGTTTGAGGCAGACTTGGACCTGGTGGTGGCTCTTGGCTGGGCCCACATAGAGAGCCATGCCTACAAGACACTCCTGGCAGAAGCGCAGGCAGCACCCCTCAGCTTGAAGCCTGCCCTGCAGCTGCTGGCCAGCTTTTATGGCCTCACCAGACTGGAGAGGAGCATAGCGCACTACTTGGCTGCTGGCGTACTGCAAGGTACTTGAATACTCGTCCGATCAAAATCATTAACTGGTACCTCCATTCCTTATGTTGGAGTCTGAGATGGCTGGCAATGTGCTTCTTGACCTGGGTGCTATGTGCCAGCTGTTGCTGTTATCCTATGTACATTGAGGGGGGTCAAAATGCTTATTCACAGTCTACATCAAGCCTGCCCACTGATTAAGCATGACAGGCCTACTGTTCTGCAGTCTGGTTGGTAACTGCCATCATTAGGTTTTCATAGCTAGTGCATGGATTGTCAGGCGTTTACTTGTGCAGACGCCCCCTCTAACACGGTTGTTGGTTTGCGCTGCATGTCTCGTCCAACCTTGGCTGCAGAGTTTGACATGGTCTGCACAGACTATTGAATGTTCATTGGCAACTTTGGGAAGTTCAATCAGCAGTGGTGCTCACTTTGTCCTCCTGTTGTGATGCAGGTGGTCACGCTGCTGCGGTGCGGTTGCAGATCAACAAGCTTTGCAGCCAGCTGTCCGCAGATGCAGGCAAGCTTGCGCTTCTGATGTGTGAAGGCTTTGGTGTTCCAGACCATCTTCTGCAAGCTCCAATTGCATTCAACTGGCAGCAAATTGGCACAACATGGAAGCATGTCTAGTGTGGTATAGTGTGGTGTCGTGTTGTGTGTAAAAATACTATAGTGTATGTTCTTTGGCTTCTTAGGATCTGGATCTAAACCTCTGCACTGTAGATATAGCATTAATTGAGGTCGACTGTGTGGCAATCTGTGTGTTTTTATTCCGAAACTTTGGCTCCAGCCCAGGTCTCAGTCAAGTTCTGCAGGGATTTTGTTTCATAGCGTTGGTTTAAAGTTCGTAGGGTAGCAAAGGTAAATCACTAGGAACATCCACACGTTGTGTTGTCGAGACGTGTACGTCATTAGTCATTAGATATAACAAGTGTCCGCTGGGCTTCACTGGTGCAAGAGCCCTCCTGTGCTGTTGGAACTGATCTGGCTAATAAATTGGTCATGCTGTGACTGGTCACCAGGCAGAAATGTGCAGAGTTTTCGCATGTGGACACAACCATATGTAGTGTCACCTAGCTGCTCTGGATCATAGACAGGTCAATCACAAACTTTGGAATAATGCTGAGTGGACAGCGTATTTCCTAAGCAAATACACCAACAGAATCACTGAGGTAGCTGATCAGATGATCATGACTGAAAGAAACCAACAAGTCGATCCAGGATTGCGTAACCATGTCAGAGACAATGCCAGAACAGACACAACCAAGCAGGACAGTTTCGCTTGCTGCACCAAACAACACAAATTTAAACGAAATTGCTAGCTCGTGGCCAATACTCAAGAATCATACTCCACAGGGCAAGCCGAGGTGAGTCAACAGACGCACCAATCATGGTAAAAAGAATCATATCAGACGCTCATCTATTCACTCCTCATCGCTGGACTCTTCCTCTGAGTCCTCTTCGTCTTCATCCCCTTCAGAAATGTCATCGCCTAGGTTCATTCTGTCAAACATGCCAAGACCAGATTGCGCTCCCACTCCATACGCAGAACCAGCAGCTTCAGCCTCTGATGAGTCACCCTCATGCCCTGCTCCCCTGAAGGCTGAGTAGTATCCCTGAGCATCATCTCGGGATTGCCGCCCGTAGTCATGCTGCCGTGTTGACAGCGACAGCATCTTGGATTCTTGCAGCTCATACCCACATTTCTGCAAGCAGACATGCCAAAATTGATAGCTCAGCAAGTACAGGTTCCCAGTCTGCTGGTATGTCCAGGTAAAGGTTTGTTTGTCGTGCTGGCAACTGGTAAAGGATGCTAGAGAAACAAGACTTTGTGCATTGTCATTGAGTGTAATCATGTATGGATGCATGAGGAAGAGAGCAGCGATGCTTTGTACAGCGCTGCGAGTACATTGACCACAACACCGCAAACTCCTGGATGCACTGCAGCCACAAACGGGCAAAGCATACCTTGCACTTGTAGGCTTGGTTCTTAGCCAGAACTTGATTCACCTTGCCTTTCACGTGTGTGTCGCAGAAAGCTATCTTGCATCGTAGACATGACCAGACACCCAGTCGATTGCTGCATGCAACTGCCACATTGAGATGGTCTGCCAAATGGCTTCAGTGCAGGAGAGAGTTGGAGACCAAGTTTGTTGGTAATGACCGGTCAGAATGCTTTGTGCTCAGCAGATGTACAAGGGTGACAGCAGTCAGCTTGCAAAACTCAAACTATGCATGGCCAAGTTGCAAAACAGCTTGAACGTCAGCTTCCTGTTTGTACCAGCCAAAACTTCCGTTGTCCACGCTGTTCAGCAGCAGCTGGAAAAAGAATGGCTCAAGTAAGACAGCAGCCAGCACTGAATGTAGGGCAAGCAGCATACCAGCTGATGCAGTGATTGCTCTCAGACTCTAGCACTTGACAGCTAGCTTGGTGCTCAAACTGGTCATCCTCACAGATCCAGTTGTCACAAGATGCACACTGCACCAAAAGCATGACACGGTTTGTCCAAGACACAAAGTTTCTGTACATTACTGCCTGTGCACAACTGCAGAGATAGCCAGCTGCTGCAATGCAGCTCCTCTTTACACAAGCAGGCAAGGTGACTGTGTTGCTGACTCATGCTGCTGCATATGAAGCACACAGGACATAGACTGTAGAAGGCTGTGCATGTAGCTCAGCTTGCAACTCAACACACACCTTGAGAGACACAGACACCTGCTCTTGGATCAGACAGTACACAAATACCTTGGTCATACAATAGACAAATATCTTGAACATACATTACATAAAACAGTAAACAAATACCTTGAACATGCGACCGCCATGCTGCCAGACGCCGCGCTCACATTCTACACACATAGCATCTGCAATGGGACATCGGCATGCATGCCTGCACACCGCCCTACAGTATAAGATACGTGCATGCATGGTGTAGGGAAGACTGCAGCATAATTGCAGTCAACATTATAAGGTACGAGCGAGCATGGTGTAGGGAAGACTGCAGCACAGTTGCAGCTTGATGCCTTGGGACTTTCAGCAACTCTGGCTCAGGTATCAGCAGATGGAAGGACAGCATGCTGCAAACACAGCAGCCCTTCCTGTTGCTGAATGCAGTTTGAGTGCCAGTCACCGCCACGAAATAGATGCAGACACTCTGTCATGGCCATGTTCTGGTGTTGTATGAAAGATGATTCACTACTAGCAGGCACTGATGATGTCTGACAGCTCTGGCAAGCTCTAGGCAACGTGCTAGGGCTGTCATACACAACATGAGAGGGCTGGTACGTGCAGCCTGTTGCAGCATGGTGTGCAAAGCAGCAGCTTTGATCTGACAGTGGCAGATGCGAGAGCGGCACAGTAAGAAGCAATTGGTCCTTGCAATACACCAAGGCTCTGTTCAAACAGAGGCATGTGCACTCACGTTTGCAAACACTTCTTGGAGTGGCATATCCAGGCCTCACAGAAATCACAAACAGCTCCCACCAAGCTCATACCTGCATCAGCAGATCATTGCATCAGAAAAGTCTTTGTTCAACAAAAAAATTCATTTTGTGTTTTAAAGCTGTGCAGCTGCTGTGCACAAGCTGTACCTGTGGCACTTTTGCCTACATGGGGGACTGTGCAATCAGCCATCATGCATTTGGTGCGTCCGCATTCAGCGCATTGAGGCAGGCGCTGCACTGCACTGCAGAAATAGCAGAAGGCTCTGTTCTTCTGCTTGTTCTGACAGCTGTCACACACCATCTCGGAGTTGCAACACTCCTTTTTGAGATTGACCTCGACATGGCCAGCTCGAATGTCCTGTAGCACGTCAGCATCGGCTGCAAGTCACGCCCAGCAAACAAGAGATTTTCGTGCTGCAGTGGGGCAACAAGGTGGACAGGCGGCACCACCTTTTGTCGTTGTTCTCTTTTATCTCGTTTTTTAGCAGCTGATGTGCCCTTGCGCTTGCCCATGCAACAGCACAACTACACCGTAATATCGTAGCCTCGTTCAAGTGCAAGCGGCGTTGATCAGGTTTTGACTTCGTCACAAAAGCGTCACTCAGCGGTAGTCAATGCAATCGCGGCTGTCAGCTGGACACAGCTTTTGTGCAGTGAAAGTAATAGGTCGTGAAAGCTGCAGCTAGACGCGCATCAGTCCAAGCACCTAGCTATAGCTAGCCATGTAGTGTAGCATTGCTAGCTTCGCAACCCTCTTCCTCTGCAGTCGATAGGTCAAGTCAACCCATTCAATTGTTGTTGAGATCAGTCTTCATCCAGATTGTCCGCCGAGCGCGTTTATCAGCTGTCCTCGCTCACCTCGTTATGTTGAACAAGTGAATGTGTGCGTTTCGTCTTGTCACTCCGTCGGCAGGAGACTCATATATGTGCAGTGAGCAAGCAAAGTGTTGTTAGCCAGAACGCGTTGACCGGGCGCACACGGGCCTGCGCACCTTCCAAGCAGGCAGTCGCAACGTCGATGCGTCATTGCAAGTGCGCCGGTCATGCTGTCTTGCTCCCAGCGAAGCGTTGCGTTGTGTCGATCAAAAGATCGTCCTGTCCCTCGTGCTGCCCAGCTCCCCAGCCTGCGCCCGCCAAGCATGGGCCTTGAGCGGCTTCCGCCAGCCAAGTCAAGATATGCAGCCTCACCCACGGCAACGGCCAGCAGCACAGCCACAGCAGAAGAAGTTACAGAGCAAGATTTCACTTGGAAAGGCAGTGACAGCTTTTCAGAGTTAGGCGACCGCAAGGATCAGACGCCCTTACCGCTGCCTCATGTGGCAGAATCCAAGCGTGTAGTCCTTGTCAGGCATGGACAAAGCACATGGAATGCTGAGGGCAGAATTCAGGGCAGCACAGATTTTGCAGAACTGACTCAGAAAGGTCGCGCTCAAGCGGACACAACTCGTATCACAGTAAGCAAACACCTGCCACTCTCCTGTAACACTTGCTGTGCAGAGCACCATGTTCCCTAATGCTCATGTTGACATACAGCACAATCTGTGTTCATGTCCTTCAGCATTGCTGCTTGCGTGCAGCTGATAGATGACAAGTTTGATATGCTGATACACAGCCCATTGGCACGAGCAGCACAGACTGCAGAGATTGTATGGGGCGACAGAACAGGGCCAATTCATGTCTTGCCATCTCTCAGGGAAATTGACTTGTACTCATTTCAGGTGTTCCATGCTATTCCTGCTTCCATTCTCAAGCACATATTGCAGGTCTTCATGATATTTCTGCTGTCATGCTTAACTACACTATCATTCATACTGCACCTTCCTGAGCCTCCTGCAACCTGGCTTTGGTGCTTCCCTGCTTGGCAGACAAGTGTTAAGTGTAGCCACGCCTACCAGTGCATGAAGTGTCCAGGGATTCAGTGCTCATTCTCCCGCTGTGTCAAAATTGGCTTGCAATTTATCATTTAGAGCTCAACAGAGTCAGAAGTCTTGGCTCCCTGCTTGCTGTCTGGACTATGACTCTGCTATACAGGGCTTGCTAAAACACCATGGGAAGGAGCAATATGGAGAGCAGTTCAGAATGTGGCAAAAACAAGCTGCAGAATTTGAGATTGATGGGCGACCGCCTGTCAGGTAAAGGCTGGAGCATTGCTTTTCTCATATCTGCTGTGCACAGAGCTACAGCAGCGGTGCACTCAATAAATCAACAGTGTGTAGCACCTTTTGCCTGAAGTTTCATGTGTCATGAAGCAACAGTCATATCATGAGCTGCATCTGGCAGCACAAACATCCTGCAAAACACTTGTCATTTGTCATTTGCAACCATGGTGTGCTGGCTGCTCACATACGTACTGATGAAGACGTAGGATGTTGCACAACTCCCATGCATATGCTCAGCCAGCTGTCGCTCTTTACATACAAGACCTCTTCCAGGTGCATGCATTGACCTTGCATGCCGGCAGCTGTGACTTGCCCATTTCTCAGTGCAAAACCTCTTTTGCAGAGAGCTATGGTTCAGAGCATCGCTTGCATGGCAGCAGATCCTGGGCGACCAGTCTGGCAACAGAAACACGTTGCTGGTTGCACACAACGCAGTCAACCAAGCTCTGGTGGCTACAGCCATTGGCCTGCCACCAACCTACTTCCGAAGGCTGCTGCAGAACAATGCTGCCACAACGGTGTTGGACTTCCAACCCACCAAAGATGGACCCCCCAGAGTCAACTTGGATAGGCTGAACCAGGTGAGACTGCCCACTCAACTCAGGAGTACACCAAACAGCAGTGTGACAAGACAACGTTGATCTAGAACCCAACACAACTCAAAAGCAGGGAGTGCGTACAGCATAAATTGACTGCTTTAACATTACTGGGATGTATGCTGTCGACTCATGCTTTAGCTGCAGACACGGCAAAGTTTTTGACTGCACCTGCGGCAGCCAAAACTGTGATGCAACTGCCCACGAACCGGTCCTTTGAAATGACGATACTTCCTGAGTGTAGTCTTATTCTGACTGCAGACTCTACAGCCTTCTTTTGTTTCTGACAGCAAATCAAGGATGGATCCGACTCCGGCTGCAGACTTTGTTGTCTTTCTTGTTACGCGTGACAGTGACTTTGATTGCAAACCACAGTCTGGGTGCAAAACCCAGGGATGCCTTATGTCCCTGATAGCAAATTCCTATGTGACTGCCACTTTTGTGGCAGACACTTTGGGCCTTCCTTCACTTCTGATACTGGGCTCTGAGTGTGAGACCTGGGTAGCCCAGTGTAATACTTGGCTTCATGAAAGTGACGCCAAAAGGCGTAGTCTTTTCTTTTCTTTTCTTTTTCTTTCTTTTGAGTGTGAGTCTTGTCCTTGCTGCAGACCCCAGGGCCTCCTTTCATCCCTGATGAAGCGGGCAAGGGAGTGAACGCACGCATCATCTTTGTACAGCATGGAGCAACTTTGAGCAGCGAGGACAACCTGCTGATGGGCACTCGGGATGAGGCGCCCAGCACATTGGGAGACATGCAAATCAACAAAGCAGCTGAGCTACTCATGGACTTGAAGGTGGGCTTCACACACATGCTGCGTCACCAGTCAGCATTGGCATATTCTGCCTGCTGCACCTCCTCTGCATGTGCGTCCCTGTGCGTATGTACGTACCCTGTGCGCACCGTATGCGTACCTCATACGTATGTGCGTACACTGTGTATGCGACAGCAATCTGAGTGGACAGCTGGGATTCCTGCATGCAGCACTTACCATCTGCATGAATTCTTCTGAGTGTCAAAAGACATGAAGCAGTACATGTAGTGGAGTGCATGCGAGGGATATCAGCCATGCATTTCCAATGACAGGATTGTGTCTGCCAGACTGCAACAATGTGCCCAACTTCAGTGGGCCACCTGATGTTGCTCTCAGCATCTGCTTTTGCTGATGACAAAGCTGTACACTGAGATGTAGTGATGCAGTTCACAAGTCCATAAGATGCTTGCAGTGCGCACACAGACATGCTGCCCTACACGTCATGTTGCTCTTGGCACAAAAGGCAGACAAGCAAGTGCTTGGACTACTAGCCCTGTGCCCACCTTACTAAGGCTTTGAAATGCTTTGTCACCTGCCCATAATGTCACAGCATCAAAATCCATGCAATGGGTGTTGCAGGTGCAGACAGTTCTCACCAGTCCATTGAAAAGGGCGCAAGCCACTGCCAAAGTCATCAGTAGAGTGCAATCCCTGGCAGGCTTCACAGAACCCAAGGTACAGACTCTGGACGAACTGACCAACAGAGGCATGGGAGAGTGGGAGGGCAGGCATGCGCTTGAGGTACGGGTCACAAGCAAACCCTGGTGCATCTGGCGATTTCGTGTTGAGTGCTGTGCATCAGCTATATGCTTTCAGATGTAGGGTCAAATGGAATGCATGCACCTACAGGTCACTTGTGCAGATTCACACTGTGTCTAAGTCTGTCATGCAAGCTGACGTCAACTACAGCTGTCATTGTTCATGAGTAGTGCTCGCCGTTAAGCAAACAAAAACTGCTTCAGCCTGGCATAAGCCATCTTGCAAGGCGACATAGATTTGCCCAAAACATGCTCGCTGTCATGACAAATGAGACCACGGTCATGCAGGGCAAGCAAATTGCCATTCAGTCAAGTCATTGCAGTTTCTGCATGCAATGCGCGGGAGAAGGCCAAAATCCGGCGCAAATTTCTGTAGCAATCCAGATGCACATGCTTATCCTTCAACTATCAGCATCCAGTGCATATTACATCTCGGCATGATCTGACCTATCTCCTGAAGCTGAATAACACCATCTCAAGGCATTTCTGCATTCAGATTGACACTTTGAAATGGGCAAAAACTTGCATTCAAAGAGATGAGTGTCTTGATGGTTGTAGGCAAGGGGTCAGGATCTAGGAGAGGGGGCTGAGCCCCTGAGCCAAGTATGGCAGCGTGCAGAGAACTGCTGGCAGCGTGTTGTTCAGGTACTGATGCTGTCATTGACCCTCACTGTCTGTGTGTGTGCGTTCGTGCCTGCAAGTCTGTACTCCTGTCATGATGATCATGTAGCCTGGTATGAGTTCTGATGCTGTCATTGATCCTTGCTGTGTACGTGCGCATGCCTGCAAACATCTGTCTGCATGACCATTGTTTCACGTGTGTGCACTGCATAACATAAGTGTTGGTTTTGCACAGAAAACTGTACTTTTCTGAACCTTGGTAGTCTTTTCGGTCGCAAAGTACAAAAATGGGTAAGTCAATGCACAGGTTCATAACAGAGCTGAGACAAGTTGGTGTATGCAGGCAATACAGGAAGAAGGCGAAGGCCCACGAAATGTAGTAGTTGTGGGTCATTCTATCATGACAGCCGCCATGCTAGGGCACTGCCTAGGGTTGGGCCAGGAAAGCATGTCCCTGTTCAAGGCTGATTGTGGGGGCGTGACTGTTGTTGAGTTTCCCAGGGAAGTTACCCCAGAAGCTGGAGTTGTGCAGTGCATCAATTACACTGCCCATCTGGGGCGCTGGTCTGTGCCCATCACAAACGATGACATGGATAGCGTCTGTGGTATTGAAGGTTGTTTCTGAAGAAACAAAGAGACTAGCCTATGGCTATGGGCGTTGATTGAACAATTGCTTGATGCTACATGAGAGTACTAATCTAATCTTATGCCTGGCTTCAGGCATTCTAGCTTTGCCGGCCCCAACCTGTGTTTCTGACTCATGAGTAAATGCACTAGTGTTATGCCTCATGTGACACTCTAGAGGCCTGAGTAGCCAGGCTGTTGCTTAACATGTCAAATCACGGAACAGAGAAAGAAGCTGTGGCTATGCGCAGTGTGGTGACATGGACACTGCATACTGTATGATCATGCCACTCCCTGGAGTGGTGTCGCAAAGGTGCACCACCCATGGTGCTGCAGCAAGTTAGTGCACAGCGCCATGATCAAAGTGAAGTAAAAGTCGCGCTGCACGCCATGTTTTTGTGCATGCTGCCTGTCATGTACATGTGCTTCGTTCACAATGTTAACAGTACAAATTTTGTAGCTGTGTAGCTATATATATTAGTGGCATGCCTGCGCAGCTGGCAAGTCAAAGCTTGTACACATGTGGCTCTGGCTAGATATGTATCTGGGTTTTGGTGCAGGTGCCCAAATTTTGCCCAACTGACCATGTACATGGTGCCATGCATGTCTGTGCTTGATGCGGTTTCATCCCGCAATGTCTAGTCCAGGAACTCCGGATCCAACCTGCAAGATTAACATATTAATTGCTGCGAGTGTGAAGTATTGCGAACTCCAGTTTGCGAGTAACTCTTTTCGAAGCTTCCTTAGAGTGACATGCACTTCAAAAGTGCACTTCAAAATTTGCTGCAGAATCCTGAAAACACAGGGACCCCGGTCTGCCTGCAGCACATCAGTTCATGATGTATCTCAGCCAGACTTGTCTTGTTGACTGCTGCTTTCAATACGGCTATGCTTTCGCGTCAGCTCTCCGTTGTCCGGTTGTACGGATTGCGCTGGAGGTTGTCAGTCTGCGCGTGTCTCTCCATAGCTGTCGTGGACGAGGATTTGAAACCAAGTACAACATAGCGCGCGCAGTCTTACCGCTTGATCGCACGTGAATCGTGCTGCGCTTTCACGTGAAACATAGTCTGACCACGGGGCAGTCACGAGTCGGTCAGTGCGACAAGCCCAAATCGTAACGCGTAAACAGCAATTTGCTTACCGCCATCTTGACAGCGGCGGGGCCTTTCGGTTTGACTTCGCCCTATGCAAGCTAGCAAAGTAGTCACAAGGTGCAACAACGGCTATCACGACCGATCACCGACATCTGCATTCAAGTATCGGAGTCAGCTGCGGTGCCATTGGTGACCTCAGCAAGCATATCTAGCACCGGTAGACCGTGTCGACAATTCCCGACGGCCTCGCATCTTCATCAAGCAGCATCAACCAAGCGGCCCAGCCCCACTCGGAAGCCAATCTCCCAGATTGCAAGAAATGACGGAAGTGCACAGCAGCTCTAGACGAGAGGCAAGCACCATTGCGAGTTCATGAGTCGCTAGCAAAATGGCCGTGCCTGTGCTTTGCATATGCAGACTCCGCCATGGTTGCGCAGTGTGACCGAGTTGCAACAGTACGCACGTTGCTTTTCAAAAGTGCATATATGCAATGTACTACGAGTGCCGTCAGACTTTGTGTTCATGACACTCTCGGCGCTGACCTGCGTTTGACTTTTGCTTCACTTTGAAGTGCCGCCTGAACAGCTGTTTGCGTTACGAAGCATTTCAAGTTGCAAGTACAAGGCGCCCGACAGACCGCATGCAGCGTTAGCAGCTGCGTGACCGATCATTGCACAAGGTGTGTGCGGACTGCGTTACTGCGAACCCGACAGTCCCTGATCACGTTTATGGTATCTGCAGTTGGCAGCGAGCAAGTCCCTCCGCCAAGCAAACCGCAACCTCCTCTTAGCTCTCAAGCAGCCCTCTGACGTGCCTATTGGTTCCGTCACGGACTCATCAGTGAACTCTAGCAAGCCTGCAGTACAGGTGTACCCTCGTCTTGACAGGATGACTCCAGGTGGGTAGCTAGGCAGTCATATGCCTTGCGTCTTGCGTCACAGATTCAGTCCTCACACAGCTTCTGCAAACACATCACTCACTTTGCTGCACCCTCTGCAGGCCCTAGAGCCAACAAGTCAGGTGCAGTCCCCAGGTCTGCCAAGAAAGCATCCAACTCAGCAGATCTGCGCAGCCTCAGCCCATCAGTGGTCAGACGCAAGGCAAACGCAGCTCTCATGTCAGCCGTTGACAGCTCCACTCCACGCATCAGCAGACGGGCTGGCTTGTTGAAACCTCTAAATGTGAACATTCTTGACAAGGAGAACTCAGCTTCAGCAAAGCCCTCTCTCTTGCTGCCTTTCACACCCAATGCTGACAAGGTAACTATCAGTTTGCTTGCTATGATCAGCTGAGCATCCAGTATAGATGTTAATAGCATGTGCATGTGTTGCATTTTCAGGCCAACCCTGGCTTTTAGCCTGATGCCAGCTTGTTCTGCTGCTGATGAAACTTGACATGTTGTCACCTGGTCTCTTCTTCGAGCAATCCCTGCAATTTTGTGACATGGGCACAGCAGCAGCGTGATCAAGCATGTGATCACCGTGCATGTACATATTCACCCTGTCTACATGCGAGCAACCGTTTGCAATGCACAGTTCAGTATAATTGCTCACACTGAATTATGTTGCAGGCTGCTGGCTTGTGTGTTGAGGCCCCTGTCACACCCACTCCCACCCCGCAGCAGACCCCAAAGCAAGGCAGCCCCCTGCCCGCTCCCACCCCCAAGGGCTTTGCCAAGACTGTTGACAGCCCTGCCCTGGATAAGCTGAGATCCCTGCTGAAGGACCATGCAGACTCACGTGCTAAGACTCCCACCCCTTCTGCCAGCGCTGTGGGCAACAAGGTATGCATTGCTCCTCTTGGTAGCTCAACTTGGGTCCCATTATGCTCTAGAGACTTTCTGTGCTGCTGCAACTGTCTATGAAGCAGCGTTGCACACCTTACTCATGCTCCCCAGCTGTTGCTGCTGCCACAGAAGTGAGCTGCAACTTACATGCAAAAGGGTGACAAGATCACCTGCATGCCTTTGCAATCAACAACAAACATCTATAAGCTCCTTAATTCAGCACAGTAGTAATGATAGCTGCTGCGCTGTCACCAACAGCACGCTGCATCTGCGCCTCACCTTGCTGCTCTACTGCTCATGGCTGCTAGTCTTGTGTGCCACGTCTGCCAGAAAATTCATCTACATTGCTGTTTGGAGCCACGTCTGACATGAACTGTCATGCATCACAGGTGCTCCTGGGACTGAGCAAGGAGGCTTTGAGCTTGAGCCAGAAGAAGAAGATGACTGACCTGCCCAGTGAGAGCAAGAATCTGGCTCAGGAGAAGCTGGACGCTGCCATCAAGGAGCATGCTGCTGCACAAGAGGTGGGCACACACACATGCTGTCTGTCCTGATCATTTAGCATGCCTGTTCAGGTCTGCTTTTGCGGAGCAAGGTGATAACTGAGAGCCTTCTTCTTGCAGTGTTGCTGTTTGAGTAACGGCTGCCAGTAGCGTTGCTGCTCATGCTGGTTGCCTGGATTTTGTACTTCGGGTCAAAGCCTGTATGAAAATCAGCTGTGTCAATGCCAATGCTTCACTGTTGACACTCATGCTCCTGTGGACAAGATTGAATAGTGCAGAACCAATGCAATGTCGTCCTGCCTGTTTGTTGTGTCAGGCCACTGAGGTGTGCACATTAGATGCTGTCACCCAAGACACTAATCTGTCATGCATCACCCAAGACACTGATCTGTTATGCATCACGCAAGACACTGATCTGTTTTCGTGCACCATGCAGGCAATGAGTAAGCAAGTGCAAGCCTTGACTAAGGTGGTAGGCAAGAAGGAGGAGCAGCTGCAGGCGCTGCGTCACCACCAGACCCACTTGACCACCACCATCGAGCAGCTGCAGGGCGAGGTCAAGAAGAACGGCGCTGCTGCTGCAGCTGACAAAGCTGCAAAGACCTATGCTGCTGACCTTCAGACCAAGGTATGCCTCTGCCCTAGTCTCTGTGCGTGTCTCTTCACTGCTCAACAGCTCGCATCAGTTTCTGTGCCCTCTAGTCCGGCACATTGCACCCTTTGCTGCAAGTCAGTGCAGTTGTAATGCACTTGCAATTGTACCGACATGCATCAAAGAGTACTGTTTGTGACCTGTTGTTGGAGAATCCTGTAACATGTAGCAGCATCTGAATCTGTATGACTCATGCTGTCAGCATCTGTATTGACTCATGCTGACTACAAACACAATGGTCTAGTAACAGTTGTGCCTGCGCTACTCAGCGCTGACATTGTCTACTGTTACACTGCAGGTGTCCACTCTGGAGGAAGACATCGCCAAGGTGAGGTCAGACCTGATCAGCAAGGATGATGAGCTGCGTGAGCTCATGCAGCAGGCCTCCTCAGGCAGCAAGGAAGCAGCTGGTGAGGTGAAGAAGCTGAAGCTGGAGAAGAACGCCCTGCAGGCTCAGCTGGAGTGTAAGAGCAGACAGCTCAAGGTCAGCCACTTGTCATGTGTCTGGGTTGCTTGGTTACTTGTGTCTGTCCACCTGTATATGTCCGGGTCTTTGTCTCAGCTGGTGTCTGGCCCTGTCTTTGTTTGATTTGTGTGTCGACTGTGACTGTGTATGCTGCGCTTTGTATCAATGCATGCTGATTTAGGCCTCTTGACTATTCACATCTTTTGCAGTCAGCACATTTCAAGGCCTGGCATCATCACATGCCCATGTCATGCAGTGTTGTGCAGATCTGTATCACTGCATTGCTGCTCTTGATGTGTGAGGCTGAGCTACTAGGCTCAGCACCATTCTTTGTGCACCTCATCATTTGATGCCCACCTCGTCATTTGATGCCCACACGCAGTCCATCTCACAAGGTGTAGCAGGGTACAACGAGCTATACGGCACCTAAAGCGCAATGTGGGATTTTGCCCTACAACACAAGGCAGCTCATCAGTTGATTCTTGACTGCAGGATGCTGGGAAGCAGATGCAAGACATGCAACTGGATGCTGCCAGCATGAAGCGACGCCTGGTTGAGCTCCACAGCAACGAGACTGCCATGGTTTCGGAGGCCGTCCAGCTGCGCACTGAGCTGTCAAGGACCCAAGGGGAGCTGACTAAGCAGCAGGAGCTGACTCGCCAGGCTCAGGCCTCCGAGGCAGCAATGAAGACTCGCCTGATTGCTGAGGAGAAGAACAATGCTGCACTCAAGGCTGCCCTTGACATTCAGACTCAGGTGAGCTGAGTCAATGTGGTTATACTTTGGGTTTTATGCCTTGGCACACAGCTCGGACCTTGCTTTTCTGTGTGTCAGGTTCAGGCATTTGCACATGACATTGCTGTAAGCTACAGAAAACTTTGGTTTCTCGGCAGGGAAAGAAGGGAAGGACTTGACGGGCTGCATCTGTTAACAGCATTTTTTTTTTCTGCACTGCAAAGTGACCCCATCTACCCGCAGATAGTGCTGATACTGCTGAAAGGCATCAAAAGCTATTTTGCAGTTGCTCTCTTGCCCGCAATCTGCCTGAAGCCTGTGTGCATTTGCTGAAAGACATCAGTACATTTGCTCCAGTTGTGCTTCCCCTTGCAACCTGCTTGGAATCTGCAACGTCTGCAAAGTGCCCACATCCTGTGACAAAGCTTGCACAGCTGTGCTAAGCTTTGATGGTCACATGCAGGCTCTGATGGAGGTTGAGAGGGACCTGAACGAGGCAGCAGCAATGCAGTCTGGTCTGAGTGAGGAAGAGAAGCAGCAGCACATCGCTGAGGTGAATGAGCTGAAGGGAGAGATTGCAAGCCAGGCTGCTGCAACAGCACGCTTGAGGCACAGCTTGGAGCAGCGCAGTGACATCATTGAGCGGCTGACTGCCAATGATGTGCATCAACAGGAGAAGATCAACCTGCTCAAGGTGAGCACCCTGTCATCACTTCAATGCATTCTCTTGACTCGTATTTGGTCACGTTCAGTTTTTCAGCAGCATCAATGCAGTTCTTCTATTTGTTTGACAAGTCTGCACTGCCTGCCTGCTTAGCACCCTATTGTGCCCTTGCACCTTATAGAAAGTCGACGTTTGTTCTGATAGAAATGTACCATTTTGCATGTTTGTCAGCTTTCCTGCAGTATCTTCCAGCAGCATCAATGCAGTTCTGCTACTTGTCTGACAAGTCTGCATTGCATGCCTGCTCGATTCTGCAGATACTGCAAGCTGCTGCTTCTCATGTACTTTGAACTTCACTGGAGTCCATAACTTCTGCTCAGTTGCCATCACTCTGATGGGTAGTTGGTGCTGAATGTATGGGCTGCTATGTTATGCAGGGAGAAGTTTGTGCAGCTAGCAACCTGGTGGACCAGCTTCAAGCAGCACTACAAGAGGCAAAGGCTGCCAACAGCAACAGCAGCGCCGAGCTGGTAGCAGGACTACAGGCTGAGCTGGAGCGTCAAGCAGGCGTGATTGGTGAGCTCAGGACTCAGCTGAGAGCCAGCACTGAGTCTCAGGAGGACCTGAGGCGGCAGACTGTGTCACTGGTTGAGGCTCAGACTCACATGGCTGCTCAGCAGAGCAGGATTGAGGAGGGACCTCCGGCTGCTGTTGCGCGCATGCAGGCGCAGCTGCTTGAGAAGGTGAGCTGAATCTTCTTCATTGTCGCCTTTGTCTTCTTCTTCTGTTGCTGTTGCGCGCATGCAGGCGCAGCTGCTTGCAAAGGTGAGCTGAGTCTTCTTCGTTGCTGCCTTCTTCTTCTTCTTCTTCTGTTGTCCTCCCCTTGTTGCAGGACTTGAGCTGCTTCAGTGCAACTTCTGTCCTCCATCTTCTTCCTCTCTGTTGTTGCTGTTGCATCATGGCTGACGTGCTCAACAGCGCAGCCTTCGGCTGCAATGACTGACCTGCATTGATTTACTTCTTCATCATCAGTGCAGCTGGTGTTTGCCAGCTACCATTGAGCTTCCTGCTGGGAAGTCATACCAACCCACACCATTGCTACCTCCTACCCCACTTCGTAGCCTCTTCTTCTTCCACCACGTCATTCCCCTTCCCCTACATGCTGTCTCTTTTCTTCTTCTTTTTCCCCTACATGCTGTCTCGTTCTTCTTCTGCCTGCACTTCAGCCAGTCCTTCAGCCTGTGCATCCCCCTGGCCCTACATGCTGTCTCTTCTTCTTCTTCTGCCTGCACTTCAGGGTCAGTCCTTGAGCCTGAGTGTCTGTCTGCAGGGTGAGTTGGTGAGTCAGCTGAGGGAGGTGGTACAGGCCCGGGAGGCCACCATTGCTCATCTTCACAGTGAGCAGCATCACGCCAGCATCATGCTCCAGGCTGTGCGGGCTGAAAGGGACCGCCTGCAGCATGAGGTCTGCTCTTCTGCCAATCCCACACTGCATTGTTTGATTGCTGGTGTTGCAGCTCAGTTCTGAGTATGCTTGAGTATGCTTCTGCCAATCTCTATGGCATTGCTTGGTTGCTGGTGTTGCAGCTCAGTTCTGAGTGTGCTTTAGTATTCTTCTGCCAATCTGCACTGTATTGCTGCCAGTGCGGCTCAGTTCTGAGTGTGCTTGAGTATGCTTCTTTGACGAGGTTGCTGCTGTTGCTGCTGTCCTGCTTTGTACAGCTGTGCATGGCTGGTGTTTGTTGTCACTGCATCTGGAAGCTGCCTGTGCTATCACGCCCTGCACATGTGCCTCCAATTCCATTAGATTGCGCACAGATGGCATGCCTTGTGAGGTATTGCTTGAATGCTGGCTTGCATATTTGAATACCGGTGCTGACCAGGGTTTTAGGGTTTGACTAAGTTCAATGCTTGCTGCAGGTGAACACCCGTCCAGATTCAGACTCATGCTCATCCAGCTCATCCTCCCAAATCAATGAGCCGATCTCCAGATCCAGCTCAGCTCAGAGCCTTGAGTACGTGCGCAGAGTCAGCCCTGGCAGCAGCAGCAGCATTGAGCTCGACTCACCCACTCACTACTCAATGCCTTCCACTCCCGCTCCTCTTGACAGATCCAACAGCAACAGAAGCATGGGCTCAGACAGCAACAAGAGCATTGGCATCGCTGCTGTGCACGCTGTGGCGCCACATTCAAATTCAGACTCCCAGGACATCATGTCAACCCAGAGCAGCATTGTTGTTGGAGCTGGCGCAATCCCAGGGACCGAGAAATCCTCCAAGGGATTCAACAAGTGGATGGTGGGACTGGTCAAGGGCAGCAATGCCAGCAAGAAGAAGGAAGCTAGGATTAGTCAGCTTCTGAGGGCAGCTGCCTCTGCTGGTGGGGCTGTTGGTGGAGGGCAGTACTGCCCAGCTGATGCTGGCAGTCATGAGTTCTGCTCCAAGGCTGCTCTTAGGGGATCTCCATGGAAGACTGGCCTGTACCAGCACTGAAATCATCTTCCATGCTGTACTCCCCACTGCACACACTCCTCTACAACCTCTTTTATCTGTCTGTGTGTCAGCGATGATTCAGAAATGCTGCCCTGCAACAGGGCAAGCACTTCGTGACTTGGCAGTTGTATTGTCAAGGGCTTTGTTTGTCTACAGCACAGGCTGTGTGCTGTGAGCCGACACCTTCTGATCTGTTGAACAAGCAGATACCCAGATTCAAAGTCATGCTTTGTGCTGTCATGTAGCTCTGCGGCTTTGGCAGTATGTTTAGATTGACTGGTTGCTTTTGCATTGTTAGTTTCCCTGCGCTTCTGAGGTACTACACTTTCCCTTTTTGATCTGGCTGGTGTGTTTGATGTTCTGGGTGATGGACAAGACTTTGTTGGTGTGGTAGCGTCCACTTTGCTTTGTAGCACAAGACCTGTGTTTTGCATCAGACTTTTGATTTGTAGAGAGGCAGCAACAGTTGAGCCTAGATGCTATGTGTAGCTTCATAAATCAGCAAACATTTTGATCAGTATTCAGCAGCCTTACACTGAGCTTCTGGAAAAGAAGGTTATGCAGGATGTTGTTGCTGGCTTGACAATTACAAGACATTTCAGCCCTTGATGTACATTTTGTTCCTTGGTATGGCCATACTGTGCGGCCTTACCTGTTGTACCACTTGGCTTCTGGCTAGTATGTGTAATCACCATTGCTTTCTCACGCCCAGCTGATTACAGCTTTGCATTCAGCTTCAGCATCATGGTGGTCAACAAAAAGCACTTTAATCCACTCTTTGTGCTCAGCTACCCAATGTACACCTCTGTGTTGTCACAGAGTCAGCTTCATCAGGTTCACATGCTATACTGTGTTGTCTGAGTCATGTCAAATGTGTTTGTACTGGCATCAGCCTTTCTGAATAGCAGCCATGCAAAGAGACACCCTGAGAGCAAAAGAGCTCCAACTGTAGACCAAATGGCATGTCAGCCTTAGAGCTGTCACTGCAGACCCTCTCTGCACATTTAGGGTTGTGGTCAGCCTGAGCTAAACGCTACATAGTTTTGCTTTAACGTCCCATACACATGCCAGCAGGATTGCCACTAGTTGCTGGCTGCATGGCGGCATGTTTCTGCCCTGGGCAAAGCTGGCAGTGGCATAGGACGCACAGCAGCCTGGACTCTTGAGCTCTTCTTTGCCACCACTTGTACAGCAGCATTTCTCGTGTTTGTGCTTGCTGTGGTTGTGCAACCCTGGACGCAATGGTGACCTGTCTAAGCCAGGTGCGCCAAGGCGGTAGACCTCGAGTTCAGCTGGCTGGCTCAGTCAGGTGGAAGTGACAGCTTATACATATGCAGGTTCTGTGCAGTGATGCATCAGCGCTTGCTAGTCAACAGGACATCAGTTCACACTGTCTTGCCAGATACTGTTCATGTGGTATATGCATACACTGCACTCTTCAACACTCTTGAACACAACCAGTCTGAGTTGAAGTGTGGCCTTACTAGACAGGGTCCCACATATGATTGCCTTGAAACAAAGAAAGTCTGTCCTTCACATGTGGAAGATCCAGATAGAAATGCTGGATGGACAAGGTGCACTTGCTGTTTTGGAACAGCCATTAGACTTGACTGCTTTTTATGCTACTAGACTGGTGCAGCACAGCCAAACAAGAAACCCTTGAGAGTGTGCTGGTCCAAGAAAAGGAATAAAGCATGGCACGTATCAATAACTTTTGTTTACATGTTCACACATTCACATGTGTCAAACACAGCTCCTTGACAGTTACATGCCACACTCGTGCTGAGTCTCTGCACATCAGATGCAGGTGGTGCATTTGCAGCTAAGGCATTTGTAAATGTCAGACTCTGAAGATGTGGCTGGGCAGCCAATCTCAGAACGTCAAGATCAGCCTGAGACCCACCTCTCACCTCCACCTCTTGTAGCTTAAAAGCCTAATGTGAGTATGGCAACATCTGCATCATTTTTGAGAGTGCCTAAACATAGAATGGTTGATCCACTCAAGTTCGCAAAAGAGGGGTCAGTGTGAGACAGTGCAAGGTGCAAATCTGCAAGACATTGTATTTCTAAATTGTGCTCTGAAACCACGCTATTTCACCGAGGAAATCGATCGAAGGCCCCGGCAACCTTGGATCTCAGGAACACGTTCCCAATATACACTGATTTGCAGAGCTTGGTAAAGTGCCTGGATCATGGGGGTCGACTCCAGGTTGCATATGAGAAACTGGGATGTGCTTTGCTGCAGACAGTACGAAACACGTCTGGTTGGACATATGCACACAACTGCTATCAGTGATTGAGATCTGTGTACCAAGAGCAGCCTGTGCAGCTAAAGCCCTTGTATGCAGCACCAAATTGGGTCTGCCCTGCCAAAATGATGTGCCATCTGCACTGGACTTGCAGATGCAGGAAGTGCGTGTGGAGCTTCAGCAGCACAATGAGCTGGTAGCCACCCTGGATGCCCAGCTGCTGGAAAGCAACGAACTGGTAGGACACTTGTAGCAGCTGCAGGCGCAGGCTAGCTCGCACAAGGCGGCCAAGAAGCAGCAGCAGGGTAAAGGTGGTCCTCGAGCAGTTGCTGGGTGGGTGGTCAACACTGGAGTCACAGTGGGGGGTACCCTGCTCGCAGGCAAAGCTGTACAGCACTACCAAGCACAGCAGCCCAGAAAATAATTGCAATGTGACCATTTTGTATTGATCAACTCGATTCTGACAGACCAGCAATTTTATTGCATGCACTCTGATAATCAGGTTGCCCTCTAGAATGAGAACTGAGCTGTAGCCATGATTGCACGAGGAAGGATGTGCACATGTGACAGTGGTGTTGTCTTGACACTGCAGCACTCAGAACTGTTTGCAACTGCTACACAGCAATGACACCGTCACTTGGCACAGCTGTGACTGTTAGAACAGTTTGCGTTTGTTCACAATGCAACATCACTCCTGCTTCAACAAGACATCATGACGTGATGACATAACCTCTGTAGATCCAGAGAGCAACATCACACTAAAAAGAGGCTGCATGCAGTACCACTCTCGAGGCCTCCCTTATGGCTTGCCAAATCTGCATCTCGGGTCAGCAATGTACACCGTCATTGCTGGTCAGGCTGCGTACTTCGTTTTTTAGTCACTCATTTGCATCAGGTCTAGACGTGTACACGTTGCCTAATGTCTATGGATAGGATTCAAATCGAAAAGCAAAGTTCACGGCACAACACACTGCATGGTATTCAATGTAAGACGAAATGACACTAGCACCCTGTTTGAAACCATCTGTGACACCTACACACCACCGCAAGGTGATCTGACATCATCTTGCTACACAAGATCCGCAAATACCATGAAGTCTCACCATTTGCAGGGTCTGCCTCCTCCAACTTCAAACATCTCAGATACGACAGTTTGGCTAGATTCATAAAGGATGATCCAGCCCTGAAAAGGCCCCTGATCTCAAGCTGACGCAACTCAAGCAATGCTTGCCAGTCTAGCGAGAATGAGACAGGCTCCTTGTAAAAATAGTCAGAGCGTTTGACAGTGCCTACATACAAACTGGTGAGTTTGTTCATCCTCTCAAATGCTGGACCAATGTTGACAGGACCAGGCACAACAAGATGTAAGCTTTGCAAACATGGAAGGGTGCCTAGACCACACAGGTGACTGGCGACTTGACCATGACCTTGACTTTGTAAACTTAAACGAAGATCAGTCAGACAAGTTAGCGATGACAAATCAGCAGAAACACTGATATCTCCTGATGTGCTCACGACAGTGTCCAGACAGTCTACCCAATGTTCAGCACTAATGGTGCAATCTTCAGATATCTCAAAAGATTGCAGAGCAATGCAAGCCATCAAACCCCGTGCATGCAACCTGTCCATGTTGCTCTTTTGCATTTTGAGGTGAATGAGATTTGAGGCAAAAGTCGAGTACCCTGTGTCATAGACCTGTGCTGTGTTGAGATCCAGATCTGTTAGGTGGCTCAGAGATGAGAGGCTGCTGTAATGTCCCATGTTCAAAGACAGCTTGGTCATCATTTGCAGCCCTTGCAAAGGTGTTAAGTCCACAGTGTCTTGATAAATGTGACATGAAGAGTGCAAGCAGCAGGACTTCAGGGCTGTGAAGCTCGCCAGACAGGTGACTTCACGCTTGTGTCTTGGTCTCAATTTAATAACTGTCAGACCAGAAGACTGATGCTGAAGTGCTCTCAAGTACTTGACGACATCCTTGGACCAGTGATTGGCATGCAATGTCTTGACAACAGCAGCTCTGGCTTCCAGCCAAGGCACCAAGCTCGCTGCGACCCGCTGATTGCCAGACTTGAGCTTCTTTTTGTTCAAAAGTATGTGGTCTCCAAGCTCAAGGTGAGTTCTGAACACACTGCAGAAGCCCTTGCACACCAACGGCAGTTGCCAAAAGGAGGTCTGGGCTTTCAGCATGACAGGATACCAGGCCCACTCAGGAGTGCCAGGTGTTGGCTCCAGCTCCTTGAACACTCTGGCCCACAACTCCACAGGAAGAACAGAGATCTGGTCAGTCATAGCGAGACCTGCAAAATGCACGTTCAGTGTCAAGCATGAGCTTCAGCAGTGTCAAGGCTCTCTTGAAGTTTACCTGAGTTCAAAGGGATGTACAGGTTATGAAAGACTGCTCTTTGGTGCGCAATGGTTGGGATGTGAAAGTTTAATGACAAGCTGAAATACGAGTGTCTTGCAATCCAACGGTAAGCTGCTGCCAAAATTGAACTGGTTCGCTCTTGCCAATATTTCACACACGTCAGAAGAGCACGAGTGTAAATACCCCTTACCTACGATTCTAAACGCAGTCCTAAAGAAGCTACGTGGAGATCTTGCACAGGGCCGCAAAGACCAAGGCAGAGGCCACGCCACGAGTGCGCAGATGCTTGTACAGTGGCTTCAGAGTTGCCTTTTGAGCTACAGAGTGCCAGGCAGCTGCAGGCGTTGCGCGTGCGGATTTACAGGAACCTGGAGTCGAGCCATCTCATCTCTAACCTGGGATGGGGCGTCAACCCCCCCACCTGTCATGCTACCCTTGGTGGAACCCCAGGTGCCTCATGCTTCAGTCGCAGCTGCGTGAGGCCAAGCTTCTCTGGCCCCGTAGCCCTCATGTTCGCT
>JAABUP010003744.1_pt1 | contig 26378 bp, 38 predicted proteins | sample 5559201 | NCBI WGS metagenome assembly JAABUP01 (sample SAMN10711887, study PRJNA513373) | rock metagenome | isolation source: Antarctica rocks | place: Antarctica | reverse complement strand
TGCCTTGCCTAGGAGCTTGTGCGCGGTTGTCTGTGCGCCATTTGTTGAATGCCTGTGGACGCGTCTTGGCAACGTCCCAAACTGGCAAATCACTGCATGCAAGAGTGCTGTCTAAATGCTTTGAGTCTGTGTAGATGGGGCAGCAAACCAAGCTGCAAGCACCGGGCACAAGAGGCATCTGCTTGGCTATGACTACTACGGCTATCACAACTACCATGACTCCAGCTCAGCATCTGCAAGTGGTGGAGACGCTTCTGCTGCTGCCTCAGCTGCCTCCTCAGGTATACTCAACATTCAGCTGCGAGTGCGCCAGTTTCTCTGAGCCTGTTGACAATGCTGCAAACATGACAGTGCACAGTGATGTCCACTGCTTCATGCTTGGCGCATGCTGATATGCATGACAGCATGCTGTGTAGCCAATGCTAGCTGATGTCGATTTCAACACCGCTGTACTGTGAAGAGCACCTGGATGCATGCAGCTGTCAAATGCTTACATGAACTTTGATGCGCTTCAATGTGGATGTGCCGGTGCTGCAGGCGGCTACGATGGCTACTTTAAACACTCAGCTGCTGCTGCTGCTGCTTCTGCTTCCAGCTCAGGCAAGGCCTGCCACACTGTTTGGCACCAGTTACAAGTGCACTGTTTGGCAGCCACGCATGTGCAAAGTTATATTCATTGCAGTTTGCACCATGCTGTACAATGTTCAATTGCAACTTGCCCTGAGTTTGCTTGTATCGGAGCTACATTGCATGTATTCCGCTGAGGGCCAACCGACTCATTCACCACAGGGCCACTCAGTCGTGGCCATTGATGCTGCAGATGACTATGACCATGGGTATGGTGGCAACTACAACAATGAGTATGGGCGTGGCTACTACGGTGACAGCGATGGCAACTTCCACCACAGCGGCTCCTCTGCAGCTGCTGCAGCATCTTCCTCTGGCTGACCAGCAGCATGTTGGCGCACCACCAATGACATGAATGCTGATGTCAGAAGTATCCTCTCAGCAGCTCAATGATTTACCTATGATACACAGCTTGCAAACCGTTCTGAGCTGCAATGACTTTCCTGGACAGATGTTGCGCCCTTTTGATGTTGTTCTTTAGCAAAGCTTGGCCTAGCTCAGCATGCCTATGACCCGCCCTTTTCTGTCGGTGAGGCACAGTGTCAGCAGGTTGGCAACATGTCATGCGTGTACATGCTAAGCTCATAGGATGCTACTCCAATGAAGTGCGCTGGCATCATCTGCAGCTTCCTAGAGGTGTAGTTGAGTTGATTGCACACCAACTTTGATGTGTACCAGCATGTACCAGCATGCGATATGATATGCTTGTCAAGACCCTGGAAGCTCAAACTTTTACAGTGTAATGCAATTTGGTGATACACAACCCTAGCCACTTTGTCTTGAATGCTGACTCACCAGCATCAGACACTTGCTGGACATTCCCAGAGCCAGCACGAGTGCACCTTCATGTTGCGTATCGCATGTGCTGATACTATTGATTGAGGAAGCCATGCAACAGGTTATTGCTCTCACACAGGAAATATTATACACATGGCCATGCAAGTCAGACCTGGCAGGCATCAAGCACATGCATCGAATGAATGCTGTTGTTCCAATGCGCGCAGCATTGCCAACCACTCATGCCATGCAGCATGGGCGTGGTCTGGATTGTAGCCTAACAACCACTCTGTGTTCTACTTGGTCAAACAGCATGCAAGTGACTTGGACCGTGGCTATGGCAGCAACCACAACCATGAGTACAGGCATGGCTGCTATGGTGACAGGTATGGCAACTTGTGCCACAGTGGCTCCGCTGAAGCTGCTGCTGGAGCTTCAGGCTCAGAAGAACTGTGAGGAGGTGCTGTGTGCCATCTGCTGACTGGAGCTCAGCACAGCAGATCAATTTGATCTGCTGTGCTGATTGTGATTGCAATAGTGTCCAAACAGCCAGACAACAAGTACACAAAGTTCATATAGTCAGTAGGCTTGGCTATCACAGCCATGAATGTAGTGATATGTAAAGTGCCTTTGTGTCACACCCATGTTTGCATCTGTGGTCTGTGAGACATCAAATGCATTACAGACCTGCTTGCACAGCAGCGCATGATGATCCCCACACTGGTGTTGCCACACTTGCATGATTTCACCACACATGCATGATTTTACAACTCAACAGACATGCCATGTGCTGAGAAGACCAGATAAGATGGGTGAGCGGCTGCTGTGTTGACATCACAAGTCCCACCTGGTACCTGGCAGCTGTCCAGACTGTATCACACGATGTAAGTGAGCATATTCACCCTGGTCTGCTGTCCTGTTTTGTGATGTAGACAGATGTGATGCTGCTTTTAGGCAACTGGTACAAGTCTGCTGGGCATGCTGACCATGAATGCACTTGTTGAATTGTCTGTAGCTAGTTGCACACCCTTTGCAATTGTGCCACAGCCAATGCTGCACACTGTCTCTGCACTCTGTGTATCAACAACGACTAATTCAGGTTAGCATGCTCAAGTCCTGGTCAGAGCTGTAGACTCAGCCTGTGTAAACAGACAAGCTTGTCTACAAGCAGTCTCAAGCACTGCACATGCAGCACATGCAGCACAGCACCTCACTGAGGTACAGTACAAATGTGTGCACATGCAGTGCACATAATGTCAGAGAATCAGCAGGCCAAGGGCAGCATTGAAGCTGCTTTGGGCCTCAGCAATGCAGCACATTGCTTTGCACCATATCCAGGCAAATGCTGGTACTTTGTTGGTTGCACATCTGCCTGATATCATGGCTTCATGATGCATGTGACCGTATGGTGTAATCATTATGCATTGGATGGGACTGCATCCAGAACCCACTTCCAGGCAGTTCAACAGCTTCTGCTTTTGCTCGGCTACTCATAGGCAAAATTACTGCCATGTGCAGCTGCAGGCCAACACCAATGCAAGACTTGACAGCTGCAACTACATGCATGCTGCAAGTCATGCAACAGATGATGAGATCAGCAGACATCTGTGAGCATTTGTCTGCACAATCACCTTGTGCTGTTCAGTTGGCTCACCTGACACTACTGAACACTACATGTCTTTGCAAGCACCCTGCGCAGGTGATACTCCTTACGGTGTGCTAACAGCTTTTTTGCTCAGGTGGCGTGCTGGGCGTGCACATGTAGATATGAGTTCACACTTTGAGATGGTGCATTCATGGAGGTCCATTCATGCTGACTCTGCAAAAGTCTGGCAATTGCCTGATACTGGTGAGTCACCAATCAAGACAAACCAGCTAGGAACCAGCCAGAAACTTTGCAACTTTGCTTTCAGTTACATCGTGAAGATTTCTGAGCTTCCAGGATGATGACAAGCTCATCAGACTGTGCTGGTGCACATCAAAATTGGTCTGCAACCAGCTCACCTCTCTAGAAGCTGCAGACATTGCCAGTGCACTTCATTGAACTAGCATCCTATGAGCTTAGCACATACACGCATGACCTCAAGTCAACCAGCTGACACTGTGCCTCACCGACAGAAAAGGGCGGGTCATTGGCATGCTGAGCTAGGCCAAGCTTTGCTAAAGAGCAACATCAAAAGGGCGCAAAATCTGTCCAGGAAAGTTATTGCAGCTCAGAAATGCTTGCAAGCTGTGCATCATAGGTAAAACATCAACCTGTTAAGAAGATACTTTTGACATCAGCATTCATGTCATTGGTCGTGTGCCAACATGCTGCTGGTCAGCCAGAGGAAGATGCTGCAGCAGCTGCAGAGGCGCCGCTGTGGTGGAAGTTGCCATAGCTGTCACCGTAGTAGCCACGCCCATACTCATTGTTGTAATTGCCGCCATACCCATGGTCATAGTCATCTGCAATGCCAGCAGCGTTCCTTCAGCTGTGTGTGCGTATTGATGAGGCAGTGCATTGCAAGCATGTGCAACATACAGTCAGGTGGAAGAACTCCATACATGTTGCTCACTAGCATGGTCCAGGCTTGCTGTTGTGGCAACATGCGTCATACGGTGACAGTATGTCTGACAAAATATGGGAAAAGTACCTGAGCTGGACGCAGCAGAGGCAGCTGCAGCGCTTGAGTGTTTGAAGTAGCCATCATACCCACCTGCATTGCATACAGCAGTAGTGAGTATGGGTATAGTATGTGTATGGTAAGCCGGATTCAGCATGTGGCCCAAGATGTATGGACTGGATCAGGGGTTTGTGCCCCTCAGGCAATGTGCTTCTTTAAAGGCAAGACTGTCAAAGCTATAATGCTTGCCACCACCAAGCTTGTGCACTCACTATGAAGCCAGCTCTGTGAGTAGGAGCTGCAGATAGCACTTCCTTCCAAACAACATCGGCATTTGCAGATGCAGTAAGTGAAGCAATGGCTAGAGGTTACCTGAGGAGGCAGCTGAGGCGGCAGCAGAAGCATCACCACCACTGGCAGAGGCTGCAGCTGATGCAGAGCTGGAGTCATGGTAGTTGTGGTAGCCGTAGTAAGTGTAGCCATCGCCAAGAAGGTGCCTCTTGCCAGAAGAAGCTGAAGCTGCAGCTGCAGAGTCACCATCTGAAGAAGAGGCAGCTGCAGCTGCAGAGGAGTCGCTGTGGTGAAAGTTGCCAAAGCTGTCACCGTAGTAGCCACGCCCATACTCATTGTTGTAGTTGCCACCATACCCATGGTCCTAGTCATCTGCAGCATCAATGGCCATGACTGCGGTGAATGAGTTGTTTGGCCCTCAGCAGAATACATGTAATATAGCCTTGACACAAGCAAACTCCGGGCAAAATGCACTTGAACATTGTACAGCATGGTGCAAACTGCAATGAATATAACTTTGCACATGCGTGGCTGCCAAACAGTGCAGTTGTAACTGGCGCCAAACAGTGTGGCAGGCCTTGCCTGAGCTGGAAGCAGCAGAAGCAGCAGCAGCAGCTGAGTGTTTAAAGTAGCCATCATAGCCGCCTGCAGCACCGGCACATCCACATTGAAGCGGATCAAAGTTCATGTAAGCATTTGACAGCTGCATGCATCCAGGTGCTCTTCACAGTACAGCGGCGTCGAAGTCGACACCAGCTAGCATTGGCTACACAGCATGCTGTCATGCATATCAGCATGCGCCAAGCATGAAGCAGTTGACATCACTGTGCACTGTCATGTTTGCAGCATTGTCAACAGGCTCAGAGAAACTGGCACACTCGCAGCTGAATGTTGAGTATACCTGAGGAGGCAGCTGAGGCAGCAGCAGAAGCGTCTCCACCACTTGCAGATGCTGCAGCTGATGCTGAGCTGGAGTCATGGTAGTTGTGATAGCCGTAGTAGTCATAGCCAAGCAGATGCCTCTTGTGCCCGGTGCTTGCGGCTTGGTTTGCTGCCCCATCTACACAAGCACAAAGCATTTAGACAGCACTCTTGCATGCAGTGATTTGCCAGTTTGGGACGTTGCCAAGACGCGTCCACAGGCATTCAACAAATGGCGCACAGACAACCGCGCACAAGCTCCTAGGCAAGGCAGCTTGCAAGGCTTAAGGTATGCAACAACGTGGCGGTGCAGACGCTGATTGTAGTACCGCTGTACACAGCGAGCGGCGCCATGCACAATAGACGGTGCTGGGGCCAGATGGGCGCTTGCCTGACAGCAGGACTTTGGCCGCTTGGGCCAAGCTCAAGGACAGCAGAACAAGCATGCAGGATGTCGCGGTGGTGGCCCTCATTGTAGCTTTGAGCTTGGTGAATGAACGGTGGTCTAGATCGCTTCGCAAAAGGGGCGTGTCACAGACTCGCTGACTAGCTTATAAGCAGGCACAGGAGCAAGAGGCAGCGGCAGGATAGGCCTGTATAGTGTGCGTTGAAGGCTGCGGCTCCAGGTCTGGGCAAACAGTGGTGGCTGTTGCAACCAAGCTGTGCCTTATGAAGCCAATCATGGCTGCCAGATTGGCTGATGCCAGCTTCGCTGAGGCTCCGATGACACTCTGGTGAGGCAACTTCGAAGCCTCCTTGTCTCCTGTGAAGGTGGACGAAGTCATGGGACATGCTGACTGAAGCTTCTTCCTCCAATGCATATTCCAGCAGCAAGGCGCGTGGCAGTGCTCCCCGTGTGACGTGGTGGTGTGTGGATAGCGGACTCCGAGGCTCAGGCTCGGAGCCTGCAAAGATGCACTGAGCCTGAGCCTGAGCCTGAGCCTGAGCCTGAGCCTGAGCCTGAGCCTGAGCCTGAGCCTGAGCTGATGCAGGCAGGGGGAGCAGTGGCATTCACAATGCAGCATAGCCTGCATTTGCAAACGCCATGGCATCGTATGCCTGCCAGTGGCTGGTCTGCTCTGCTTGTGAGTGCTTGTGTCTGTTGCATGGACAACGCTAGCATGCTCTTCAGGCATAACAGTTCTGTGGTTGCTGTTCTTGAGTTTAATGTCTGTCACCAAGCATAGGCCTGCAACTGTTACTCTCTGCTGTTGCCATGGCCAGCAGCATTAGCCTCGAGAGCAAGGATACTATTGGCTCTAAGCTTGCAGCTGCAGCTTGATTGCTATGTCATGTTATTGCACAGTGTTGAGGTTGTCAGCCTTCCATGCTCAACAACGCAATTGCAACAACTGATTGTTGGTTGACAAAAAAACGGTGTTCCCTTGATGGAATAATTGGTATTGTAGAAAGCAGCTGGGTCTGTTGCCGCTGTCTGAGCAAGATCCAAGAGGTTCACATGCAAAACGGTGCAGTATTCAGTAGTGTCGAGCTAATGTCTCAACAAGAGGTGCTTGTGCAGACAAATGCTCACAGATGTCTGCAGAGCACACCGTCTGATGTATGATGAGTAGTGGGCCTTGGCATGACAGGCTCCATGTGTTGAGTTGCAGGTATACCATGGTAGTGGGCTGCATATGGCAGCATTTTTGCCTTTGAGTGACACCAAGCAACAGCAGAAGGTTTTAAGCATGCTTTGAACCAGATTCTGGCTTCAGTTCCATCCAAAGCATGGTGATCACAAGTAGGGTCATGTACATCATGAAGCATCAGCAGGCGGGTAAGCAGGCTACTTAGTACCAGCGTTTATCACAGCAAGATGCTGCATAGCAATGTGATGCACCGGCCCACAGCAGCTTTGATGTTGCTCTTGGCTTGCTGAACTCCTGATGCTAGATGCACTGTATTTGCACACACTTGCATATTCCCTCTATCAGCATCAGCATTTCAGCAAGGCGCTGTGCTGCATGTGCACTTCTTATGGCTGCTTGTACACCAGCTTATCTTGTTTACAAAGGCTGACTCTAGAGCTTTGACCAGGATCTGAGCGTGGCAAACTCAACCATCCATTACAGAAACACAGGTTGCAGAAGCCACTGTGCAGCATTGACTATGGCACAGTTGCAGAGGATGTGCAACTAACTACAGGCAATCCAACAAGCGGACGTTGTCATCTGTGATCAACTGTCATCTATGTTCAACAGACCCAGCAGACTTGTACCGGTTGCCTGAGAGCAGTATCACAAATTGTACATCGTAAAATAGGACCCTATGTGAGGGGTTCAACACAGCAATGCTGTTGTGTCTCTTGACATCCTTGCAACTTTGCTGGGCAACTCTGTAGGGCCTTAGGCTACCCAGAGTTTGCTGCTGCATGATTTCATCTAGAACGCAATATCTATTCACAGTCATGGCCATATTCAGCCTGAAGCTGATGCGACAGCTGCAGCGCTACCTCCAGATGATGAAGCTGAGGCAGCTGCAGAAGCGCCACTGTACTGGAAGTTGCCGTCGTTGTCACCGTAATAACCACGTCCGTAGTCAAAGTTGTAGTTGTTGCCATAGCCATGATCAGCAGCACAATGGCTGAGGTTGAGTGTATCTGCATACTCCTTGCGTAAACAGCTTGGCTGCTCATCAACACATGGCATCATTGCATGTGCTGTACAGACGTGCAGCAACAAGTGACAAACAACACCAGGCGTGAATGACAACAGATTGCACAGTGAGAATGATCCAGGTACAGTTTGCCGCCTAGATTGTTAGTCATAGTTCATCTATATGACACTGCACCAGGTGCATCAAGGTAATAGCTATCAGTGACAGTGGTGGAACTTGGTGCCAACATTGCACTAGGCAACAAAATGGTACCTGAGCTTGATGCAGCAGAAGCAGCAGCAGCAGCAGCTGAATGTTTGAAGTAGCCATCATATCCGCCTGCATTGCATACATCAGCATGTCAGCTGGTAAGCACTGATAAATAATTTCAGCTGCAGCATTAAAGAAGTTGCTCTTTGCACAAAGAGAACGATGAAGTCATGACCAGTCAATACCCTTCTGTGTGAAACACCTGCATTGTCTGCACAGCACTGACTGAACAGCATTATCTGTACAGTATGCTGGGCAAGACATGACACGTTGGTGATGTAGAGTAGTACCTGAAGATGCAGCTGAGGCAGCTGCAGAAGCATCACCACGACTTGCAGAGGCTGCAGCTGATGCAGAGCTTGACTCATGGTAGTTGTGGTAACTGTAATAGTTATAGCTGTCGCCAAGAAGGTGCCGCTTGCCAGAAGAAGCTGCGGCAGATGCTGACGAGTCACCACCTGAGGAAGAGGCAGCAGCGGCTGCAGAAGCGCCACTGTACTGGAAGTTGCCATCGCTGTCACCATAGTAGCCACGCCCATACTCATTGTTGTAGCTGCTGCTGTACCCATGGTCATAGTCATCTGCAGCATCAGGGGCAACTCATGTGTCAGGTGAATCTCATACCCATGCAAGGTGATTCAGCATAATTGTATCTGACAACACGCGTGGTACATGTGAGGTGAGAGCAAGGAGCAGTTACCTCCCACTGCAAAATGATGTTGCATGCGATGTGTTTGAAGACTTCAGGAAATCAGGGCAACAGCATACCTGAACTGGACGCAGCAGAGGCAGCAGCAGCAGCAGAGCTTTTGAAGTAACCATCATACCCACCTGCAAGTCAGACATACCATTTGTTGCCATTGCACGGGGTTTCAAGCTGTTAGTAAGCACTGGTAATGATGATTGAACGCATTGCACAGGTGACAGTAGCAGTCGATGCATTGCACAGGTGACAGTCGCAGTCAATGCCGGCACCCAAGGCATCGGTTGCAGTCAATGCATTGCACAGGTGACAGTAGCAGTCAATGCTGGCACCCAAGGCATCGGTTGCATTCGAGGCTAATTCACACACCTGAAGAGGCAGCTGAGGCAGCAGCAGAAGCGTCATCACCACTTGCAGAGGCTGCAGCTGATGCTGAGCTGGAGTCATGGTAATTATGATAGCCGTAGTAGTTATAGCCGAGGAGATGCCTCGTGGGCCCGACGCTTGCAGCTTGATTTATGCTACCGCCTGTAGACAATGTGAAATCGTCAAATCACCAGTGCTTTTGCTCATAGCTGGATCAGTTACCTCGGCGACAAGCGGTCATCAGAGGGCTGGCAAGCAAGCGCGCGCAGGCAGGCAGGCAGGCAGGCGAATTGTCGTACGCACGGCTTCCGAAGTTCGTCACATGCCGTCATGCATGCCGACTGACGGCGCAATACAGCAGCGGCACGAATCTTGACTTGCCTGAACTCAGGTCTCTGGCCGCGTAAGCTACACCCAGTGACAGTAGGACAAGCATGCAGGCAGCCGCGGTTGTTGCCTTCATCTTAAGGGCCGTAAGCATTACTCGACAAGCAGGATCTGGTCGGCGTTGTGAACCAGCGTACCACTGACCCGCTGGGCAAACTCAGGAGCAAGTGGTTCCGGCCTGGGTGGTCTATGCGAAAGGGCTGGTGACGTGTGCGAGTGATGCCTCCTGCAGGCAAGCAGCGCGTTTTATAGCGTACCATGACTTCCAGGTTGGCTCAGCGATGGCTTCCCCCTGGGCTTCGTCGCTTCGGTGAGCCAGCCGAAGACAAAAGAAGACATGGATGGCTGCATGCCAAGGGCTTCGTAATCCTTCTTTGCTGGCTTGTCCAATAAAAACACGAAGGCACGTGCACGTGGCAGTTGCAGCTTGCTGCATTGAGCCACTTCCTGCTGGTAGCTGCACTCCACTTCGGAGAATCTGATGTGCGTCATGCACCTCCAGTCTGTACAGCTGCGGCGGTCTAGTAAATGTAGCACGTTGCCTGCCGTAGACTCAAATGTCAGCAGAAGACAGAGGCAGCAAGCCTGTACTATTACACCTGTCACTTTAGAAACGAATTAAATGGAATGATCTTTCTAGCGTCAATCCCCTAGAGACTGCAGCTCTGCGTATAGCTCCTGCAGGCGCTGTCGCCTTTTTATGGTTCTTTGCAGCACATGACCACCAGCAGTGTTGGCATCTGATCTGCTGGTTGTGAATTTGACTGGGGTAGGAGCGTCCTTCTGCTTCACACTGCCACCTGGTACCCACTGCCTCTTTCCAGCCTGTGCCTTATCTGCATTAGCATGACAATCTCATTGTCACAGGACAAGTTGCCATAATGTTCATGTCTATGGTGCATGATGATGGCACATCCAGCTTGTGAGAACTGCATCAGGCAATTGAGTCTTGGTATACAAGGGCTTTACAAAACTGTGCCATGTGCAAGTTTATGCCTCTCATGAAAACTAAAATATAAAAAGGCATGCCAGGCTGAAGTTTCTGCCAGGGCTTGCAGCAACGCCTTGTGGCTAGAGCCTTTGGATTGAATCACAAACTTGTCTACCGAGTGGCAACAGCTGCACAGCACTGCTTGAATGCGTTTTGGCCATTTTGGCATGAAAGTGATTCATAGCAAATGCCAGCATCCACCAGCAAGTCCAGCAGCATATGGAACATGATGCCACCACATGATCCCGGACCCCGCACATGCAGACCAGACAGTTGCCAGCCGATCAAGCAAGAAAGCAAAGAACAAATTTTGCCACGTTTACTCAGTTGCTCTTGCTGTGTAGGTCTCGAAGCTATTGAGAGCAGCAAAAGCTCACCCTGATCTTTTCGGGGAGAAAGGTGCGAAGCAGTCCTGCGCATGGTGCGCTTGTGAGGCGTGCCTGCTGCCCCTGGGGAGTCTGACGGATTTCTGCTGGTAGACCTGCTCAGCTCCGTGTTGCCCCTCTTGGGTGACATTGGCACACCCTCCTATTGGATCAATGTTATAACATGGCTTGAGTGCAGGAGTTTTGAACATCAGGATAGTCACATTGCAAAGCTCAACCTCAACAAGACTTGTTGCGCATGCCCTTGCATATAGGACCAACAGGAGAGTACCAGAAGAGTGCATTTCAGGGAATTAAATACAGTTTAATCATGCGCACTGCACCACATTTGCGATGCTTCCAGAGAAATCATTGCAAGTCAGGGAGTCACATTCTTTTACAAGGCAGTGCAAATGGTGAAGGAGGGGAGCTTTGTGATGGTGTGCTCCACCAGCTGACACTGCATCACACCATTGTATGTACGCATGCATGCAGCCAGGCATGTTGTGCTCCACCACACATTTACTATCGTACACACCCCATGTTTACTGCAGCTGCCACATGCATGCCTGACCTCCAGGTGTTGGGTATGCTCACCAAAACCATATGCTAGTTCATTGCCATCACCTGCCCAATGCAACATGTCACCGCAGCACAAGGCCCACAGCATATGGATCTGCCATGCAACCTGCTTCCAATCACGTGCCATGTATGGCAAAGCATACGCCCCTCTCAAGACGATTCTCAGAGGGAATGGGCAGTCTTACCTTGGATTGTGTCTGAGCAGAAGCAGGTGGTTGCTGGAAGACTGCCTGCAAAGACTGCAGTGAATGACACACTCCTTGCAAGGTATCCTGCATGCTGTGCATCTGACCCTGCACCTGCTCGCCATGCTGCTGCAGGCCCTGCTCAGCTCTCTGAGTGGCTGCCCTCAAGCTTGGCTGATCATGCTGCTGCCTCGGCATCAGACTGTCTGTGATGTGAGACAAGCCTGAGGGCTGCTGCCTATTAACCGGCTGAGCTGTGCTACATGGCGGCTCTTGCTGTTGACTGGTGCGACTGCTGGACAGCCCATGTGCAAGAGTCTGCAAAGCATGCAGATCGACTGTGTGAGCAAGAGCAACTGCTGCGGCTGAGCATGCAGAAGGGAAGTACACAAATGACAGAACAGCTCCTGGCTCAATGCTGCTATTAAGGTTTAGGTGCTGCATAGGCTCAACAATACACAGACCTGAGTGTGTTGCGTACAGTATACTGGATGCTTATATTGCATAGAGTACCATATACTGGTATAGACTGCACGTTAAAATGACCTGGTCCTTGCCTGGTGCCATGCTGGCACAATCACTCCCCAATCGCACACTCAGGAAGAGAGCTTGTCAACGTGTGCTTGTGTGCACAAAGGCAGGCAATGCAGATGGCGAACCCCAAAGGGCTGTCATAATTGACAGAGACTGCAGTTGACACACACTGATAGCGCTGAAATGCATCATTTGCTCTTATGCTCAGTGCTGTCCAATGGAGAAAGATAGGACAGACCGAAATTCCCTGCTCAACTCGGACCTTATCAATGGAGCATATGTGCAATGAAGACTCAGTGAGGCAGCATGCAGCATTGAATGAGTGACTTGGACCCGTGCCAACAGAAGGTAGGTGGGAGGCCAATATCTGGCAACATACAGCATGCAGCGTGGTACAACAAGGTGTGCATACCTGGAGCTCAGCTTTGGCCTGTGCCAGGCAGTCCATGCCCTTCCTGATTTCACTCTCTACCTTATGCTGAATGCCATCCAATACCTGCTGTGCCTGCACCACAGAAGCTCTAAGCTTTATATAGGTATAGGATCAATACCTATACCAATACATCTGAGACAGTCACAGATGTATTGATCACATGCAATGACCATGTCACCAAAATGTCACAAGGTCAACATTTCAGCTCCATCACTTACTTTACGCTTGACTCTGGCATGCATTGTACATGACTTTGTTCCTAGAGCAGAGACCAATATCGTCATGCCCACAACCTTTCAGCAGGTAAGATAGTGCTGAAGGTATGGGTAGAGTTGCCTTTGGATTCATAGTCACAACATACAACAGCAAGACAACTGGCATACATGGCAGTAAAAAGTCTTTGCCAAGCATCATGCCCCCAGCATGTGATGACTGTTCTGACGTTTGAGATACATCCACCTTGAGTAGGCGTTATGAATGGCCAGACTGTACACAAGGGCAGTGGTTTAAGAGGGCGGAAATTACCGAGGCCTGGTCAGGGCCAGCAGCCTGAGCTGCAGTCCACTTGACATCATGCAACAGGTCCTTGAACTTGCTGCGCTCTGCTTTCAGGCCCTGCATCTCCTGCCCAAGCACGCCCTGCACCTCCTCCAAAGACTGCATGCAAGCATGGGACTGAGAGATTCAATGACGTACTGCAATTGTATATTGCTGATGTGTACATTGACGGCTAACAAATGCTGCAAGCCGCACTTTGCATATATGCAATACCTGCATCTGTATATTGCTGACATGTACAATGATGGCTTACAAACGCTGCAAGCTGTACTGTGTACGTATGCAACACCTGCTATAAGCTGACGTTTCAAGTTCAGCAAGGAAGTTGCCACGTACAAAGTTGATTCACCCGCAAGCAGCAAGCTAATCATGATATGCATAATGTGCGTTGATACAATGTGTGGAGGCAAGCCAACAGCAAAGCTTAGGACTGGTGATGTAGGCAACAATGAACTGCAAATGGTGACATTGCTGGCATCATCATTTGTAATTGAGTGTCTACTATGGTCTACTTCTACTACTACTTAAATCGTCTACTATGGTGCTTGCATGCAAAATGCCTGGCCTGCATTATGCCAAGATGTCAAAGCTGCAAATGCTGCAGCATGAGCTGAATGACTTTGCACCCCCCCCCCCCTCTCCTTGCGCCCTCAAGTGCTACCAGCATTGCTACAACTCCTTCCGTTTGCACAGCGGGATGGCAGCAATGTTGCAACAACTCATTGGTGAGCAGCAGAAGAGCAAGTAACGTGCAAAGCAGCAGCAATGGCACCTTTGTGCATGCGTCAGCCTTTTGCATGTCAGCTGGAAGGGGGGCTCCAGACAGCAGCAGGCTCACAGACTGCTCCATGTGACTCAGCCTGCTGCTCAGGTCTGGCAGCATGACTGGCGTGCTCTGAGGCCCGACACCTGCATGGGAAATGGTGGGATGGAGAGGACAAAGCGCAACAACATGCAAGGCTATCATGAAGGCAAAAGGAGAATCTTCGAGTCTGTTCTGCTTTGGCAACAGCATCCAGAGTGTCTGGGACATGTACTACAGTTTTGGTGAGTAGGGGAGGGTGCGCAATGGTCCGCGCAATTGTCCGGAGGCAACCTTGTGCACCCAAACTTAACCTTTGACAAGAGCTGCTGCAATGCTGGACTGCAGCACATAGACAGCACTACATGACAAGTATGTAGTGCTGTGTTTGCAAGCAATGACACAACTGACAGCACATACATTGCCATTCATCTGAGATTGGAGTGTTCTGACGGTGTGGGCGTCCTCTGTGCAAGGGTGTCTTGCAGTCCTGGGGGCATGTTGTACTTCCATGTCATTGCTGAGGGTCAAAACACGCTTGACTAACGAATACAGGTGACATGTAAGTGGGTAGCATAGGTGGATGGCATACCAAGCTGCTTCTCCAAGAACTTGGCCAGCGCTCTGTCCATCTTGCTCAACATTCTCTGCTCCAATGCATCAAGCCGACCCTGCATAGCACACAAAGCATAAAAATTGCGTTTTTTACAGGATGCTTGTAGGCCCCCAACAAAATTCAAGTGTCATTGATCTGCCACAAGCATAAGTGACCAAAGACTCAATCAGTGACCTGTTTTGTCACTTTTGGAAACGCTTGTATACATGTACTTCAGCCAAGTATATACAGGTATGAAAGCTTTTGCAAGCTGAGTTTTGTGTGCTGAAGGAAGTGCAGGCTGGTGCAGGACAGGCAGTATGCACAAAAGCAAGACTCGTATTCTTTGCACTGCTCGTGGCATTAGTGCTTGATGTCTACAATTATAATGTGATTCGACATTGCTGCTGCTTGCTTCACTTGCTGGCACCTTATTTCATCATTCGTCTCTGCAGCATGGGACTACTGACACTTGTAAAAGCTTGCAACACTCGATACCTGCAGCGCACTGTCTTGTGCTGTTTCCCAGTGCTGCTGGCGCTGATCTCCAGATGACACAGCTGTTTCAAGCTGCTGAGTGCGCCTTGTAAGTTCGGCTACTGCCTGCTTCTGGAGACTCTCATTCTCCTCAGCATATGACTGGCTGCACTTTAGCAAACGGCCTGTGTTGAGTACCTGTGCAAGCATTGAAGCTATGACTGAATGTCTCAGTGGCACAAGGAGACAAGATGTGACATCTTAAAGGCCACGGTTCAACTGAACAAGGGCAACGTTAGTCAAGCTGGTGCCAAGGTGAGGTGGGCTAAGTGACAGCAGCGGCTGCAGCATTGACAGGTACCTTTTCTTCCAAAAGACGGGCAGAACTAGTCACAGTCTCAATGCGTTGATCAAAGGATTGCACAGTTAGGCAGGCATTTGTCACTCTCTCAAGCTGGCTCTCTAAATAGCCTATGTAGGTTGATCTGTCTGTCAAGAGCTTGTCAGGGTGGATGTTCTCGGCATCCTGCACAGGACCAACAAGTCTGACTTTCCGGCAAAAAGGCAAATGGCAGGCCAATACTGAGAGGCCACGCACCCGAAGCTGAGCCTGCAGCTTGTCATAATTCTGCCTTCTGGCGTGTGTGTTTTGGTACGAATTCGGACGTGAAGTGAGCATGGTGCAGCTTCTCTGCTACTGCTACTCTTAGCAATATGACACGCAACTTTCCTGCATAGGGAGTGCGCTCGCTCAAGCGTGAAGCTGCGGGAGCACGGTCGAGCGTTGACCACTGTGCACTGAGCGGCCGACAGAGGACCGTCTGCCACACTTTTCGGGCGTTATGGCGCGTACAATTTGCCAGACCACAGCAAGCACAAACAACGATCAACCGTTCGCAAGACGTCAAATCTCAGACTGGCCTCACTGTGAGGCCTTCACAATCAAATCTGCAAAACGCCCCTGCAGGGCCAGGGCCAGGCCCCGCAACCCCTTTCTTTAGCAACATGTACACATGCACACAACGAAAGGGCGACGTCCTTCACACTGAACATGACAGGGCTATGTGTGGGGTTGTTCATCCTGCGGTGGAGCACCTACATGTGTCCGTGTGTCTACTTGAGCCTGTTGATTGATGCGCAACCTACGTCGTCTCTGCAACACAAGCCACAAACCAGCCCCACAACCGAGCAACAAACACAGCTCTGCTTGGTCAGTAATAAGATGAGCAACGTCCCCAAAATCTGTGACCCAGTCAAACACTCTGTCCAGAATACCTAACGCAGATTGTACATGACCTGAACCCCCACCAAACTTTTGTACAATGCCTTGCTCAGCTTGTGGCAACACAAACAGTCGCTGCTTCACAAAACCAAGCCTGTCGGGCACATAGGGCTTCACTGACAGCCACCGGCTGTGAACCCACAGACCACACAAAGCCAAGAACACAGGCACAAAGGCATCTGGTTGCGCCTCCAATGCCTTATCATAGTATCGCTTGGCCAGATGTAAATCTTGTGGCAAGCCAGCCCCATATTCGTGCATGAAGCCTAGGTTGTGAGACGCCTGAGCGACGCGGTGCTTTGACGCTTCCGCGTAGACTTGCGCTGCATGGGACCAGTCTGTTGGCACGCCTCTGCCATAGTAATAGCTGTCACCAATTTGCAGCAGAGCCTCATGATTGCCTTGTGCAGCAGCTCGCTGGTACAGTGTGATAGCCAGTTGGGCTGCGTGCTCACCCTCATAGCCATACCCATGCGTCAACATCCATGCTGCATTGCTCTGCCCAAGCTCACTGCCCATCTCTGCTGACTGAAGATAGTGCAGCAAGGCTGGCTCATAGTCTCCATCCATGAAGGCTTCATACCCCTGCAACATAATTTGCATGTCTCCAATGTCTGGAGTCCAGACTATGGCAAAGCTGTGCAAAGCCACCATTGTGAGCGCTTCCATTGTTCTTTGTAAATCAGCTTGATGTGACTTCTGTGATACTTCATATTCATTTTTTTTATTGCATTGTTAAAAGCCCCTCTTTTTCATGCATGTGCTGGTCAGGGAGTGCTGCATGGATTTATCCAGATGTATGCCGCTTCAAGCTGTCTGTCTTTGAGTGATGGCAGCCTTACACAGCACTCAAGCTACACGGCCGTGCAACATGACTCTGTGGTCGACATGCATGCAAGACCTATACAGCATGTGATTGCCTGTATGCCTCACCAGACACGCATCAAAGTTGAGATGAGCCTACCTGCTGAACCAGGCCGCCCCAGCCACCCTTCTCTGCAATCTTTTTCAGCAGGGCCAGGGCAGGTTGGCAACTGGCCTTGGCATCTGCAGCTGCCAGGCCTGCCCTGCCATTGAGGTGCATGATGGCCAGATTGTACATGCCCAGCACATGTCCAACCTGGGCTGCTATGGTGAAGCAGTCTAGAGCTTGGCGCTGACTGGGCTTCACGCCCCAGCCGTTCAGGTACATCACACCCATGTGAAACCAAGCCTCAGCATTGCCCTGAGAGTAACAAGTTCTACTCCTGTTGCACTTCAGTCATACAGAAAGACTAGCAGGACGCAACATGGTGCTGCAGACATTTAAGGCATGTTACGTAGGTGCAAGTTATTGCAGTAGTGGTCACAGGAGAGAACTACATGAATGTTGCCTTGTGTAGCAGCATTCTGAATGAAATATCAAGTTGTGGCTTTGACCACGCCTGGCGCATATTTCAGTGCGCATACATTGACATGTCTTGACATGCTCACCGCTTCAGACGCCCGCTGAAAGAGCTTGAAAGCTGTCCTGTGGTTCTGTTCCATTCCATGCCCAGTCAAGTGCATATAGCCCAGCCCAAACTGCCCATTGGGATTGCCAGCATCAGCTGCTGCCTGGAACAGCTGACTGGCTGTCTCGTTGTTCTGGTCCACGCCAACACCATTGGCGTACATGTGGCCCAGATGAGCCACAGCATCTGCATCTCCACCATCAGCTGCTTGCCTGTACGCACAAAAGCAAGCAGTGGTGCCAACCCAGCATGATTGCTGCAGCATAAATGAGCAGGTTTTGTGAGAAAGAACCCATCTGAGTGACACTGCGGGGAGCATGATGGTGCCATGATGCTGGCTGCAGGTGCAGGTGTGACTTTGGGGAAAGGTGTGAAGTACATGCCTCTGCGCTGGAACTGACTGCTATCCTTCTTGAAGTCTCAGGTAGTCAACAATACCGGGATATGTGACATACATTGCTGCATGCCAGCCCAAGAATGCTTGAAATTAAAAACGGCACCTGCAATCCTGTGGGACATCGTGCAAATGATGCAGAACCGATCTGCGCAAGTGAAGACATTCAGGTCACCTGAAGTAGCGCAGAGCCTGCTCAGGATTGCGCAGAGCACCATGGCTGAAGATCTGGCCAACAGCCCTCTGGGCCTCCACGCTGCCTAGGTCTGCAAACCATTGATAATGCAACACCTCCTGCTCCCGGCTGGGCCGCCGCATGCCAGCACTCTTGTAGTTCAGCCTCACACGCTCGACCTGCAATGATGCCGTGTCTGCTTTTGGCAGCTGGACTCAGATGTTGGCAGTGCTTGAATTGCAATGCTTTTGCATGTGGACAAGGACTGGTGAACTTTTGTCTGCAAGGTTAGAAGATGTGTACAGTCCAGCTGCAAAACGTCCTGTTCGCAGACCCAAAGTTGGCAACACTGCTCTGCTGATGACACATATCTTTGTGTTGCACGCATGTCTCCTAGTTCAAAGTCTTACTTGGAAGTGATGCATTCCACCCTAACTACAACAAAATTTAAATTATGAGTGTGGGTAGCATGATGCGCTGGACAGCTTGTGCCATGCATACTGGAGCCTTGCCTATTTGGGCTTTGAGCAGAAGCCAGCAAGCATTGCTCCTGAGGAGAAGCAGAAAATGCACCAAGCACCTGAGGTAGGCTACCAGGGTAGCGAGCTGCCTCGACCACTCGCTCAGCAACCGGGTTGTAGTACAGCAGGCCAGCTTGACAGCTGTGAGGAACGTCCACTCCATACATATGCCGGTACCCCATGGCCATCTGGGCAAACGTATCATTGCCAGCAGCTGCAAAGAAGTAGTTTAGCAGTGCTTCAGGTGTGTTGGGTGTTGTGAGTTCATACAGCATGTCCTCATTGCTGCTGGTGGGTTGAAGGCCTAGGCTGTACCGCACAGCCATGTCTGCTTGTGCATCTGGATCGCCCAGCTCTGCTGCTCTTTTGAAAAGGTCATGGGCTATAGTTGCATCCACAGCTACACCTTCACCTGCGGTATGGCATGTATGGTTGAATCGAGTCGACGCTCAAGCCTGTTGCAACACGTGTGTTCGCGCATGCACTGACGTGGTTGTCCTTTTCATACATGCATGTTTATTGCATCAACAGTGAAGACATGTGAGCTGTAGCAGATGAATTAAACTATCTGTATTTTCAGCCTGCTGTGTGCTGAGCATGCACTGCTGACGCTCCAGTGGGCATACCAGCTTCATAGACGCGAGCTAGCTCCTTAAGAGCAGGCACATTGGTCTGGCCTACAAACTGCAAGCCTGAGAAGTATTGGCTGTTGGCTGCATCTGTGCTGATGTTGGATGTGGCCTCAGCTGTGACGTTCAAGCTGGGAGGGAGCTTGACCCCAGCAGCAGCAATCAGCAGGGCTGCTGCCTGGCGCAGGTCCTTAGTTGAGGCCCCTCTCTTGTTCCTGTGCATTTCAATAATGCTTTTGAAATCTGTGTTTGTTATGTGTGGTATGCATAATCTTTTAACCAACATTGTCTTGCCTCAAGGCCATAGCACTCTGGAACTGTCTCTCTGACACTGGCAGCTTTTGCTCCACAACATCTTGCTGACCCCAACACAAAGCCGCACAGCACAAGATGAGAAGCAGCAGTGCTGAGGCCTGCAGGAAAGCACATTTCAGCAGGGACGGGAGCGCTGCAGAGCTGATCACACACAAGTGTAAGAGCTACCATTACTCATGCATGTGGCATGCATGCATGCAGCACTTGAGCAGCGGAGCACCAGGTGTGTACCCTCGTGGAAAAGTGCAGTCGTCCACGCCCGTTCATGCGCTGAATTAGCCTTTTGCCGCTGAGTTGGATATAAGTTGCTGTGCTTGCCAAGCTACCAGAGCAGAGCAGAGCCTCTGTAGACTGCGATTCGCAATGAGCAGGTCAAGACACACGACAAGTCTGATGATGTCTTTTCTCAGATGTAATCGTTCGCGTGGCGTTTCCACTGGTGTGTCCGAGGACGCAGATGCAACTCTTGGGAACGAGCGAGGTAACACAGGAAATCTTTTCAGATCACGGCAATAGCAGATTTTGCTGTGCTTGCATGAGACGAGGAGCGTTGCCACAGGAGGGTCGCGCACCTGATGCCAAACCTGCACAGTTGACGAGGAAACTGACGAACACTCATGGCAACGATTGATTGAATATTACTTGCTCTGAACCTTGAAGGCAAGGGAACTTGTGGATCAAGACCTGGGCAGTCTGGCTTGGCTTGTACAGCTGCACATCACAATGGAACCGTTCGAGAAGACGTATGCCATGATAAAGCCAGATGCGTTACGGGCAGGCAAGGCTGAGGAGATCTGTCAGCTGATAGAGGTGCATGGCTTCACCATCGTCGCCAAGCACAAGCTGCAGGTGAGTCACCAGTTGTAGAGCCTATGCAAGACGCAGAGGGATGCGGTTCGGCGACGTGCGAAGCTTTTCTGCCTTGCTTGACCCGTGAGCTTGAAGTGTGTAGCAACAAGAGATAGTGCTTTGCAAAGCATCCACAGCCTTCAAAGCAGACTAATGTTGCTGCAGCTCACTCAACAACGAGCACAAGATTTCTATGGTGAACACAAAGGAAAACCTTTCTTTGAGACACTGGTCAACTTCATGACAAGTGGCCCGGTGTATGCTCTTGTTTTGGCCAAGCAAAATGCCTTCAAGGAGTGGCGCAGTTTGATGGGGCCCACCAACTCTAACACAGCACGAGCTGAAAAGCCCAAGAGGTTTGTCTCGACAAAATGTCTGTAGTTCCTGGCGTTCCTGCAACTAAGCAGGCTTGCAGCCTCACCAGCAATAATCAGGATGTCACACTAAGCAACCATAAACTGACTCAGCACTGCTGTTGTGTATGTCGACATCCTGAAGCCCTGAGTGCTGCTGTGCAGTTTGCGAGCTTTGTACGGCACAGACGGCACCCAGAATGCCACCCATGGATCAGACTCCCCTGCAAGTGCTGCACGGGAGATCCGCTTCTTCTTTCCACAGCTCAGCCAGGTATGCTACAAGTGTTATACCAGGGAGTGCGTATCAATATGTGCCTATCAAAGTACTTTCCCTGATGCATTACCAGCCATGAGCAGACGTACAGAAGCCTGACATTCTTCTGGTGTTGAAAAAGTAAAACCAACTATCCTGGAGAGATTTCATCATGCAGTTTGTGCTGCCTCTTTACGTGTCAATGCTTTAAAGCCCTGACAGCTACCCCTCCTGGATAAAGTCAGCAGATGAGTGTGCTACAGCAGATGCAGCTTAACTCGACAACCACATGCACATATCACAAGCCTTGCAGCCATGTCCAGCTGCAACTTGTTCAGCTGTAGCTTGTTGAACACCCCTCAGCATAGTGTTGCTTTCACGTCTACAAGCTATGTTCACGGAAGATGAGATTTCAGTCTACAGCCTTTCGTGCTGAAGATGTTGGTAGCTGCAACAAACTTCAAGCTCATGCCGCGCTGTGCAGGAGGCTGTGGTTGACGGAGTGGGACAGTATATGGAGACCGTGCTGCAGCCAGTCCTTGTACAAGGGCTGACAGTATTGGCTAAGGAAAAGCCGTGTGCACATCCCATCGAAGCTCTCTCATTTCTGGGGCAGTGGCTATTGGATAACAATCCCAACAAGGTGCGTGTCCACACAGTTGACACTGTTACATACCGCCTTGGCATATCCAATCATGTCGTGTATGACTGTCACATACAATAGTTCAAATCTGCTGCAGCCATCAAAAACATGTTCTGCTTGAATTACCTGGTGCATACAGCAAGCCCACTCAATCTGCGTACCAGCATCAAATTTGCAACCGCTGATGTGTAAAATGCACATAATTTCACCTTAATTGCATGTGTCGCAGTCCCGGTTCTGCTGTCCTGGCACATTCCGCGATTGTAACACACATTGTTATCATTAAGTGGCCTGTGTTTGCAACGTCGACTTCTGGCTTGGGCCCATTAGCCAGCTTGTGACAAAGAAGTCTGCTGTTGCAGCCGCGCGTGGTAATGCCGCCTGGGTATTGAGGCAAACAACAGCCAAATTTCTCCCCAAACAACATGAGTCAGAGGCCAACAGCTCTGAGCTCCCAGTCAGCAGTGGTCATGCTGTTGATTGCTGCTAGAGGGCAAAGTAGTGATACGATTAGGCTTGTGGACATAGCTGAGTTATCATTTGACATCATCAAAACTACGAAACAGTAATAGATGCCTAGCTACAACCCAAATATCTACACTACTTCCCGTATGATAGACTTGATGCACACAGGTGCATCCCATGTGTCCGGATCATGGCCACCGGCCAGCAGCATACACACAATCTCGATGCAGTATCATGCGCTGATTGCAGGGTTCATTCATTGACTTGATCTCAGCACAAAAAGCATTTTATCCAAAAGATGCTGCAAACAGTCTCACTGCTCAAAGTGCTTCAGATGATGGTCCCATCTGGAATAATGCTGTCCTTGATCACCACCACAATGCCGTCCTTGATCACAAAGCCCAGGTGCTCCATGTTGGACTCCCGCACATCTCCTTTGTTGACAATTTGAACATTGCTGCCAATCCTTGCATTCTTGTCAACAATGGCTTTGCGCACAACAGTGTTGGCACCTGCAACACCGCTCTGTCGGTTTAGTCACCTGGTGTCTGTGCTGTTGTTGCTATCATGTGATAGGACGCTGACATCAGCACACAGCCACAGCCATTGCGCCTTGCTTTGGGCATCAAGCAGCGCAACTTAATAAGCATGGCCGCCCAACATTACATGTCACTGATGGCATCATTGGGCGTTGGGAGATATATACCCTACTAGGGCATTGTGGAATATTTACCCCACTGGGGGCAAACTAGTGAATGTATGTACTAAAGGCAATGCTTGTATTGGCAGCTCATACCAGGCCGAGCAGCAACCAAATGCGGCTCATCATGCCAGCTTACCTAGACCCATTGGCAGGCAGCCAGGAATCAAAGCACACTCTTCCAAGGTCTCATAGTAGTCTGAGCCCATCAGAAGGGTGTCCTCAACTGTGCAATTCTCCTGGATCAGACTACGCAGGCCCACCACCGAGTGACTGATTGTGCTGCCAGCTCTGATGACAGTGCCGTCTCCCAGTATGCTGTTGCTGATTGTTGCGTCAGCCACTTTGCTGGGGGGCAGGAACCGTGACATGGTGTAGATTGGCGCATCGTAGTCGTAGAAACTGCATTGCACAAGGTTAAGCATCAAGTATACGTAGAAACGCAAGCCACACATGGTGCACTGTACAGAGCAAGCAGGGTGTTGAAAGCCAGCATCAGCAGTGCTTGCAAAAGGGAATGACGCCATCACCAATGCCGGTTATACAATTACACACTAGAGTGCACTGAGGATTGGACAGCAGACGGCTTGGTGACCAATGTCTGTTTCTTCCCAAGAAAGTGCTAAGCAACTTCATCAAGATTGAAACCATTCCCGACTCAGCTGTCTGCTAGACCCTGTTTTTGAACTGAATTACTTGGATATGGGTTGGATTCATTCAATATAGCCAACACCGAAATTCTGGACGCTCTGAAAGTACCTGTGGGCTGTTGATGTAGGTAGAGGTGACGTTGACCTCCAACGACATGATCTGACAATAAGGTGTATGTGAGCCAAGCAAGATGCGGAGCATTGACATGTAGATGTGAATGGCAGCAATGTTTGAGACAAAAATGGCTGACCTGTAGTCTGGCTTGGGGTTCTTGGTGAGGGCAAGGTTGGCTTGGTAGAAGGCCTCAATGGTCCCAATGTCCTCCCAGTAACCATCGTACAAGTAGGCTTGCACATGCATGCCCAGGTCCTTGGCACCAGGGATCACCTCGCTGCCAAAGTCATTGGCCTGCAGCACATAGAGGCACAGAGTATTTGTCATGAGGCTTGCAGGTATATCAGAGTTAGTGGTCATGTCCTGATTTGACTCTCCAGGGTGAAGCGAGTCTACCATCTGCTTGTTGCTGCAATGGTCAAAGTGAAGCAAAGATGGTAGCCTGTGTCTGGTAGGTTTCTCAGTGAATGTCTACACATTGCAAAAGCTTGTTTACAGCAGCTTCCATACTGGCATGCTTGAGACATGCATCCCATGCCCTATCTGTGATCACCGAGCATGCTGTTGATGGGTAAGTTTCTGCCTCAGACGGTCATGCATGCTTGAAATTGGTCAGCTGCTTGTTCTGGGCCTAGCGCAATTCGCACAGACCCTACTGTGCTATGAAGATTGCCCACATAGCAAGCACATGCCATCACAGAGGTGTGTGTTGTAGATCTAGAGCCTAACTCAAGCTCAGGCTTGAAGCTTACCTCGGGAAAGTGCTCATACAGCAGCTTCCTAATTGCTGATGCCTTGAGCACATAGATGCCCATGCTGGCAATGTATGGCAGCTTCTTGGCCCTGCACCCCACACTCACATACATTGCACTGGCTCACAATGCAATGCAACAGATACCAGCCTCGCATGAGCCAGGTGGTGCAGTAACACAACCTGCTGTAAGTCACAGCATACAGCAGACTTGGGTTTCAGATAATGTCTTCAGTAGGGGGTGAGAAGAAAGGAAAAGGTAACTGTGTTCACAAGCCACTTGCCCAATAAGCGTATAAAGCAGATCCTGCAGAGGTGGTACCTCTCAGCGTCTAGGCCCAGAGCTGTGGTGTCCACCTGCATAGCCTTCAGGGCCTCCCCCTTGGGTTTCTCTGCAAAGTCCTACGCCACAACAAGCAGCAAGTTTTGACCAGCAAGACTTGCTGCTGTTCCGTGTCAGCATTGACTGCAAACCTGACTTTGCAGAAACGGGCAGGCATGCTGCAACAACATAACATGCAAAGGCGCCATATAAAAGGAGTGGAGTATGTGGAATAACCGGTGGCTACATGCTACGCATGCAAAGGCGCATTCATGTATGTAGTGGTGTGTGTGTGACAGTAGCAGGCCAGAAACATGAGTCCCAGGTGCTTGTAGGTGCGCCATTTCAAACTATCTGCAAGGCTATCTGCAAGGCTACAAGGCAAGCAGTATGAGCAGCTATGCAAGCTGGCAAGGCACCTGGATGCGGCCAGTGCCATCAATCTTCATCAGGCCAAAAGCAGTGGCTTGCTTCTCGTCTGTTGGCAACGCTGCCACTGTGATGTCAGCGCCTGTTTGGCGATGCGTGTGGACAAAGTCCTGGTAGTTCATTCTGTACAAGTGATCTCCTGCAGGTCCAGCACATTGTCAACTGGGGCAGCAGTGCAGAGTTGGCAGTGCTGCAACAGTCAGCAGCGGCAGTTCATTCTGTCGGAAGCAAAGTGATCATGAGGTTACAGGTTGTCCACTGTTGTTTTCAAGGGCAGTGTAGGTGATACTCGGACATCGTTTCACAATTAATGCTGCTGGGAGTAGCAATTGCTGCAGATGCTAATGTCAGCATGTCATTGTGAATTGCATAATGAGCGTCAGTACCTGACAGGATCAGGAAGTCCTCAACCCCATTGCGCTCTGCGTCTTCAAATAGCCAGAGGTACTGGCGGACTGCATCAGCAGTGCCTTGGAACCATCGTGAGCCAGTTGGGCTTTGACTGGCTGCCAACACCTCCACAAACCCCTTTGAACTGTAGCCACCTACATTGGAGTTCTGCAACATGCACCATGACAACAAAGTCACAGCTCCAGCAATGGTGCAGTCTGCTTGTGCCATCAGCTTAGCATGTGGGCTGCATGCTGGCAAACATCAGTTTATTGTCAGGGTTGAACTAAACTGTGAAAATGACAAAAGCAAAAGCAGCAGCATACGTGGTCAGATGTGAGTCAGAACACTCACGTAGGCTTGTGAGAGATGCCTGTTCAGGGAAGCTGAGTTGAACTGCGTGAGGCAGTATATCTTGTTCACATTGCTGTTGATACAGTTGCTGACAGGAATGTCTATCAGTCTGTAGTTAGCACCCAAAGGCACAGCTGGCTTGGCTCTCTTCTTGGTCAAAGGGTACAACCTGGACCCAGCTCCTCCTCCCAAAATGATGCCAAGAACAGTCTGCACAGGCAGAC
>JAABUP010003743.1_pt1 | contig 26379 bp, 37 predicted proteins | sample 5559201 | NCBI WGS metagenome assembly JAABUP01 (sample SAMN10711887, study PRJNA513373) | rock metagenome | isolation source: Antarctica rocks | place: Antarctica | reverse complement strand
ACCCTAAATAAAAAAAAAAAAAACCACTTTGAGCCATACAGCAACCTCACAGTTGCACATATTTTCAGATACAAAAGATAAAGTAGGAAAAAAATCAAACAGAAAATAGTCTGATTATTCGCAATTCACTTTGCATTGCTGGCAAGCAAAGGTGTACAATCCACCTGGGCAATGCAAGTATTGTCAACTTGGAGCTTTTCTTATGTTAGGCTTGCTGCTGTCACACAATCAGCACCCATTCACACACTAGGTGGCATCTGCAATAGCCACAACAGTGCAGGGGCATGTATGCAAGCATGCTAACACTTAGGATACTGCATCATTGCCTTTACATCGCCTTGTATCTTGAGCTGTCATTGCGTCACACTGATTTCTGTAAGTCAGTCCTTCATTGTGTATTGATCCACCAAAAAGAAGACTGCAACTCAATCGGCATGTCTTCACCTGGCGTGATCCCCAGCATGTAGTAGCTGCACTGAACATCTTGTGTTCTTGCATTTTCAAAGTGTTCCAGATGACATTTGCTTCATTTATCATATGCTTCACCTGTGAGCTTGCTGCACAATGTGAGCATATGCATCTGCTCACTGCTCACACTTCATCACCCTCTGGATCTCAAACCAAAAGGAGGAGGTCAGTAACATTTGCTACGGACTTACACAGCAATTTGCATTGCCTACCATGTAACTGTCTCAGTCAACAGCTGCCAGTGCTACTGCTCATTCAACATTTCATCCAGTGAGCATACCAGTACATCAACTGCACTGTAAGCAAACATACATTGTACAACGTGCCCGAGTAGGCAGTATGTTGAAGTATGTTGCCAAGCAATTCTTCTTTTGAATCTCAATTGCTTGCTGGGAGCATCAAGACAAGCACTCTTAGTCTTTGTGTTGAAAGCACAACGTTGGCAGCAGTGTCACATGTCATTTGTACTACAACATGACCCAGACAAGAATGCACCTGTTGGGTGAGCGCGACCTTCATGCCGGCTGGCTTGGTCAAGCAGGCCAAGCATGCTTCTACTCCGCCTAAATGCTCTTCTGCTCCTTGCATTCTGTCATGCTAGAACTCTCTGTACATTAGCACAAGTGTGCAGAGGTTAAGAAGCAGCCAACATGCAATGCGCCCCAGTCCAAGAGGAATGCAGCATGAAATGGATAGAGCAATACTTGTCATTGATTGAAATGTCTGTCACATGAGACTTGCTACAATAAGCTTGGTGTCAACTGTCTACATGCCAGCTGTGCAGACTGAAGTCAGGGCTGTCAACACCCCTGGTTTGTGGAACTCCTGCAATACATACAACTTGCTTCATTATGCCTATACACATGCGACGTACGAGAGGCAATATACACATGTACAGACAGGAGCATTGATGCTCTGCTTGACCAAACTCAGAACTATGCTGCAACAATGTGAGATGCACTAATGACCAGGTTGACCAGCCAGGTATGATCAATCATGTAACATGTATCAGAGTGGGAACATTTGCACTGTCCGTGGGCGGGTTATATGCAATTCTGTTGCAGGCTTGTTGCAGTCTGACAGCAGCATCACATCTTCAGTTGAATGTCAGCGAAGGCTTTGAGAGGGCAGGAATGCACTCTAGCAGTAGCCTGTATACTGCAACATGTTGTCCAAAACAATCATTGTCCAGTCACTGTTGTGCTCGACTTGGTCTAGATTGCAACGTTTGTGTTGTCACTAGCATGTTTCTAGCCATCGTACAATGTCACTGTGCGCTATGGCTGATTGAGGCCTCAGAGATTTTCCCTGTGTGCTGAAAATCAACAGCTGATAATTCACAGCTGCATATTGCCGACAACAATGGCATATCCCAACCCCATATCCCTGATCACTACAGCTTAAGTGCAATAAACATTTTGCGTACACACTTCCGAGGCTTCATGTGCATGCGCACATATGCCAGAAAGCATGCACCTGCTGGCCAGGATGTATGATGTCTCTACAGTACCTTGTGTACCATGCCACACATGCTGGAGACATTTGGATGCTCGTGCAGGTCCCTTGTAAAAGCGCAAAACCTGCATAGTACAAAGTACCGTTTGTGGTCATGATGTCATATACTGCTGAGCACCAAAGCTGTCATGACTCAAGATTCAGCAGCAAGCTTGCCACATACAAGCTTGCATGCTGCAGCACGCAATCAAGAGAGTCTGTGACCACACACCAGCCTTTGCTGTTTCTTCTGCTCAGCAAACATCAACATTGAGGCCTGTGACTGCAGCATGGTAAAGCTTGGCTGATCTTTTCTATGCACAGACTTGAGGTCAGACCAATTGTGAGACATGCCAGCCGCAGGGCAGAAATCCTGAGGAGATGCATCACCTGTCCTCCATGCAACTGCCAAACCTTTGGCGGACCAGCTTGATGACCTATAGACGCAGCACTGTCAGGTCACCCACTTCGCTGTTGCAACAAGCTGCACTTGTTTCTGTGGCAGCAGTAGCTAGACAAAGCGTATGTTCACCCTTGTCTTGTCACTGCTATGCGGTATGAGTCTGGCTTGCATCTTTGCAAAGAAGTAGTAGTGAGCGATACAGCTCTGGGACACAATTGCTTGAAATGCAGAGGAAAGTATCTGAAGAGACTATAGAGATCTGCGAACACGTCGATCACACGTCTGTCAAGGCTGGCTTTCCCACTGCACTCAAAATGGCAGGCTGGATGATGATCACTGGCCAGTGTCAGGGTTCGCGGGGACAGTGCTGGATCTCGGGTAGCAGCTGCGCACAGTAGAGTGATCTGCACGTGAAGGTATTGCAAGAGGTACAACTGGTCTGGCACGCTTGTGTCCACCGCACACTTTAGCACGCCGGAATAAGCACCTCACGACAGACTGCGTGCCACCCAAAAGCCTGCAGAGCGTCTTGTGTCGGCAAGAAAGGACTAGCAGAAGCGTCAGTTTTCGCGACTCGCAGATGTCGCACAGCTGCTTACGTTCGCCTGGACATCAGCAGCACGCGAGAGAGAGAGAAGTGTGCGAGAGAGAGACGAGTTTTACCCAGAGTTTTACCTGCTGCCAATTGCAGGCCATCGGCAACGGTTTCGGAAACACGATCGAGCTCCCACAACAGGGTAGGGTTTTTGGCACTGGGTTATGCTTCACAAAGCCGTCGGTCGATTTCGAAATGCAGTCTGCAGGCCCGCTGCATCGAGGGTGATATCCCGTCAATGATAGCGCGTAGGTGGGTGGCTGTTTGCCCATAGCTGTCTGCTATGAGAGACTCGTCAAGGCTGCGCTTTGCTTTCAATCCGGCCGGTTCTACATTGGCTGTCGTTAGTGACGAGGGCACATTCCGACTCTTCGACACAGGTACGACTGTGTCAGTGCTCAGCAGATCTTCAGCTCAGCTGTGCAGGCCAATCTGATGACTTTCAAAACACCTTCACAGGCAGCGGGAGGCTACAGGTTGAATTTGCAACTCGACCACAAGGGGCGGAGACCTCTCAGCCTTGCACATGTTTCGCATGGGCCTCTGTTGCACAGCAGGTCCGATTAATGTGAAGCTGTTTGTGATCGGGTTTCAGATAAATGTCCGCTATCCTCGACATGGCTTATGAAAGGCTTCTAGCACTTTTTGTCTTGCATTTTGCAGAAAGCTAAGCGCAGCAGTGGCTCTGCAAGGCAGCTCATTGTAGTGGGCAATGGCGCTGGTGAGGTTGCAGCATTCGACACAGTGCTGGGAGAGGAGATTTGGCGAGTGTCTGACTGTCACCAAGGGCAAGTTTCCAGAGTCATCATGACGCTGGTTTGCATGCGATGTGCACACATCTGTAGTACAAGACATGCATGCACTGAAAGCTGTGATGCAGCAGGGTATCCAGCTCAGGATGATTTGTTAACTTTGTTCTATCTCCGACAAAAATGTATGAAGATAAACATCACCTCTGACAAACTGAAGCTTCCCATCCCCTGCTGTCCTCATCAATGTTTGCATGATATGCGTGAATTTTACACATGTTTGAAAGCAGTAATACCTGATAGGCATGTTATGCTAGCTAGAAACCGCGTGATCTTGCAGGAGTGTTACCGGAGTAGCTGGGGCAGGAGCAGGCAGTCACCACATCTATAGTGTTGGCACAGATGCCATGGCTTGCACCATTGATGCTTTAACTGGCAAAGTACAGCAGCAATTTGAGGCTGGCAAGCATGCTTTGACTTGTGTCAAAGCCGCCTCAGGTCAGCATTCATGCCAGCTGCACCTATTGCCTGTCTGTCTGCTCATGATGCATGCAGCTCACATAGTCATGCTTTCTAGCTGTGCCCGGCTCTCAACATCTACTCTCATACCTGCCTATGTGTGCTTCATCACAGCTTGTGCCATGCAGATGGACAAAGCTTGCTGCTTGGCAGTTCAGGCCTGGCTGTGTGGGATGCTGTCACCCAGCAGCGCCTCTACAAATACCCTGGCCATGTGGTGAGAATTTCATAACGTCTCCACACTGTAGACTATGTGCATTATGAGATGTTGCTGCTTATGCACAATTGGCAAGGTTTCCTGCGCAGGCTATCAAATGACGCAAAGCAAGGCCTGCTTCCTTTGCTGCCTGCTGTTGTGCATAGGAGGTCGTTGTGTGATGTGCAGCCTGCTCACAGTCTGCTCAACTGCTGCAGACTCCTGCAGATGCATTAGCTTACAGCCCAGATGGTCAGTATGCACTTTCCAGCAGTCAAGGGGAACGTCATGTAGCTGTCTGGAAAGCAACAGGCAAAGCCAGCAAGAAGACCAAACCTGCTGCAGCCTTGCTGTCTATGGAGCAGCCTCCTGTGCAGCTGGATGTAGCTGCTGCTTCCACCAACACCACTGCCAAGATCAGCTGTTTCAATGTACTGGCTGTCTCCACAGCAGGCAGGGTGTGCGTATGGCAGTGTGAGGTGTCAGACAGTGTGAAGTCTACCCTGAGAGCCACTATTCAAATAGAACAAGACACGACGTGAGTATGCCAGACACAACAGCAGCAGTGTGTCAATACCCAGCACATGCTCATGCTACTTTGTGCAGCTGTAGCTGATTTCATCTTGTATGCTGCATTCAATGGCAAGCCTGGGCTGCCATGATTGGCATAACAAGTGACTAACAGGCTGTTGGCAAAATGAGGCATTACAACAGTCAGCTGTATGTGTCAACTGCCACATTCAAATGCAAGCTGCACTGCATTTTGACCATGGTCCTGATAGTGTCTGTACATCTTCTGGTCGTCTGCATGATTCGTGCTGGGGGCAATAGCAAATATTGTAGGCATATGCTGGATTGGCATGTGCATGCAGGTCACCACCGCGTCAACAGGAGTCCATCTTGGCAGCCTGCTTTGACGCATCAGCAGCTGGTGAGCCTTCTTGTCTCAACACCCGGGTTGTTGTCTGCACTGAATTGATATCAATGGTGTGCTGCCTCACTCTGTAGGTCAAAGTATTGCCAGAGTCTTTTTCTTCACTTTCATTAAACTGTTTGCAGAAGAGGCCGTGTTGGTGGCGTCGGGTTTGTCAGCAAAGCCCACAATTCAGCGCATTATACTGCCCCCACTCAGCGCGGCACCCTCCTCAATTGACATCAAGAGCCAGATGGTGAGCAAGCCTGAACCTCCGCACCTGTCTTGTCTTGCACTGCACCCAAGGTGTGCATAGACCCAATCACCCATCAATGCCTATTTAGCAGCTGCCTGCAAACCCTTTTGGTCATGCACTTGAACACAATCAGCAAACACAGACAGTACTCTCTTATCAACTGCACACGTCTGTACTATGCTGGCATCTGTTGCAGTATTCCTTCCAGACTCAATTGCTTGGAAGTCAGCACTCACAAGAATATGAGGGTGCTGTATGCTTTGGTTCAGATATGCCGCTGCTGTTTTGCTCAACCTAGCTCAAATGCTTCAGGCAGAGGGAGTCCTACTTCCAAGTAAGCACAAAAGCAGGTCAGCTCAGGCCGCGCCCATCAAAGATGCACCCATGGCAGTGGTAGGTGCAGACAATTCAGGCCATGTGGTCATGCTCAAGGCTCACAGCAGGAAACGACAAGCAGAAGGCAGCAATGGAAGTGATGAGGCAGCCCTTGACACTCAACAGGCTGAGGGGCAGCAGGCAGTGGCAGAGGGGCGGGAGCAGCAGGGGCAGGACGCAGAGCTGACCCTGGAACAAAGGGTCAATGCATTGCAATTGCATCAAACGCCAGGTGCAACACTGTCCTGCACCATGCTCGCCAATGCTGTGCTGTGTAGCATTGTTGCTGCATTGTATGCATGTTGTCAGCGAGGTGACCAGATTGTCTATGGCGCTCTCTTTTTGTTTTGTCCTGCAACAGGCTTATCATTGCCAGGGTCAACTGCATCTGTGTTTCAGTAGACATGAGTGTCAACATAAGTCTGCTGTCTCCAGGTGTGCAAGGAGCAGGGGATCCAGCAGGCCCCTCTGACAAGGCGGTGTCTGTCACAGTCCTGCTCACCCAAGCCTTGCGCGCTGATGACCGCCAGCTGCTTGAGAAGTGCTTTGCCATCAGCAATGACAAGGTGGTGAAAAGCACAGTGCAGCAGCTAGCACCACAGGACGTGGCTCGCCTGCTGCAAGTTGCAGTGCAGCGCCTGCAGTCCAGCCCCAAGCGGGGCAGGCAGATTGCCACTTGGCTACGTGCCATCTTACTGCACCACACCGCATACCTCATGTCAGCTCCAGGTATGTTCAGCCTCAGGCCTTACCTTTATGTGGTCAAGTGCACACTGCTGCTGCAAGGGAGCTGATTGCGTTTACTGCATGCGGATTGACTTGATACCTGCATGCGTCTTGAGCGGCGATGCAATTTGCCACACGTCCATCTTTGCATATGTTATTTAGGAATACTAGGTTGTTGCGTCACCTGCTTGTATATGGCATACAGTTTGAGCATTCTTCAAGAGATGTGCTGCAATGTTTCTGTTGTATTTGCCTTTGAATGCTGATGCAGCTTATTGTATGCATGCTCAAGGGGCTTGAAGTTTCAATGAAGTACAGGGTGAAGCTGAGTGGCAATGCGGTGCAGGTGTACAAGCCAGCTTGACAGGGCTATACCAGGCAATTGAGGCGCGGCTGGCTTTGTACAAGCCCCTGGTCTCTCTGCAGGGTCGCTTGGATTTGGTGCTCGCTCAGGCAGCCCCTGCTGACCCTCTATCTGCCCACCTAGCTCAAGGACCCCTGGTGAGTCCGCCTCATTCACAACTAGCAACATCATGTGCACGCATCATCGAGGTTGCTTTGGACCTCATTAGTGATTGTCTGTGGGATGCCGACGTCCAGTGTGGCTTTGGCCTGCGCAAACACAAATGGCTTGCACATCACCCCAAATGTTTTGGCAGCTCACACAGAGCTGAATCTGGTCTGGCCATGCTAAGGACAAACCAGCTATTCTGTGCAGATCTACCATGATGAGGATGAGTCTCTGCAAGAAGTTGAGGTTGAGGATGTACTAGCGCTGCAAGGCAAGCCAGATGCTGAATCAGAGTCTGAAGAATCAGCTGAGTCTGATCAGCTCAACACTTCTTCTTCAGGCGAAGAGTCAGAAGGAGACTGAACACCCTGCAGCCAGCAGCGAATGCTATGTATTTTATATATTTGTTCAAGTAGTTGTGCTTCACTGTTAAGCAAAGCATTAGACACTGACATTTTAAGTATTGTAGAGTGTTTGGTGGTAGCGTTAGCAGGCATGAGTTGGAAGAAGCAAATTCTTGCCATGCTGTCTGAATCTTAGACCATCATCAGCCTACAGTGCTCATGCTAGGGGCCTCGTTCACCATTCTTTGGTCCTGACGGCTTTAAGGGTGATAGCAACGTGATATGTCTGGATGCATGCTTGAGTGTGATCGTGGATCCTCCATCAGCGCTGATTGACAGCAAATCATGACTGTGCATTTTGAGTGGTGAGTGTCCTCTCACAAGATGTGCCAGTTGCTCTTACCCTGCAAGGCCAAACTGGTTTCTGTTTAATGCATGCATGCGCCGCTGCCATGCACAAATTGTTGCGCTACAAGCACCTGAGGCTCGACGCCTGCTTGAGGAGCTGGCAGACTGCATGTTGTCAGGCTCTGCTGATCGAATTTTGAAGCGAAAATTGGCATTGCATGTTTGCCAGGACACAGATAATATTCAGCTTCCTGGCAAAGTAATATGAAGATGTCATCATCATCCATGCATTCCTGTGAGCGTTGCATCACTGAGTGATGATCACTCACAACTTCGTCGAGATCGTTGCTCCGCCATCTGAAATATACAATGCGCTCACTATTGCTGCATAGAGCTGTACGCCCAGCCTCAAACCACGTCCGATCGCTGTCTTGGCTCTCCAATTGGTAATCGATGCTGTGATGCATCATACTGGTCGCTTGCTGTTTGCCCGTTCCACACTGTCTTGCTGCAATGCAGGCAGACACCTGATTCTTCAGGATTCACATGTCAAAATGACTTCTCTCATGGTAAGCACATTGCCGTAAGGGGTTGTCCATGCCTTGCGAACCAAAGCGAGCTCGCCTTTCTCTTTTGATCGTGGCAGGTACTATCTGGGGTCAGTATGCTCACCACGTTAATTGAGATGCAGGTATCAACCGTCAGCGGGTGCTGGTCCCGGTAGGTCCCGCTGGTTTTGTAGTCCAGCCGAGCCCTCCTACACAGCGTACAGGCAGCCCAACCGGCCCCCTGACTTTTGGTCACTCTGAGGTGTGGCAAGCTTTCAACAAGGCACCAGATGACAACCCTCCGGACCAGCCAAAAACCACACTGGACCGCCAGGACGTTCCTGCTACTAAACCTGGCATGGATGCCCCAGAAAGCCCAGATGCAACCAACCCTGAAGTTGATCGGTCTGACTACAGTGCTCCAGGCACCAATCCAGATGTTGCCGAAAATGATGGTGACGAGTACAAGCCAGATCAGGACTCTGTAGATGACCTCAAGAAACGTGGCAGAACTGGAAAGGGCAAGTTGCCTGGGTCCGGTGGGCAGCATGCAGCTGCCTACATCAATCAGCCAGCTCACATGCCCTTCAGCTCGAGAGGACTCTTCATGTTGCGAGGTGCCCCTACTTTGCATCTCACTGGAGCTGGCAGGAATGCAGAGCTGCATGTGTGTGCAGTTGGCTCTAATGCTGATGATGGCAACGTCGGGAAAGATGACAGTGCAGGTGCCGTGGTATGGCTCATGCAAGCATGCATGCAAGTCCTGCTATCTCTACAAAGTGCACACACTGCATGCTGCATGGCGTCTGAGGCAGATGTTGTGGAGCCTGTATGGTGTTCTGGCTGTGATGTAGAGTGTGTCTGCATGCTCTGTCTTTTGCTACAATCAAAGCAAGAGAAATCAACTTAATGCATGCCATCTGGCTGACAATCGTGTCCTTATGGTTTGCAGCATCCCAACCTCCCAGGGAAGAGTTCTGCAGACACCACTGACAAGTCTGATGCACCAAAAGGTTACGATCCAAATCCTAATTTGATGATGGACAAGAATCTTGCTAACAAACCCAATGACAAGCAAGATCGGGACTCCAAGAAAGACGGCGAGGTTGTTGACCAGGACAACACTATTTCTAGTTCATCCAAGCAGCCAAGGAAAGCTCCAGAGGACATAGCCCCAGAAACAGCAGGCAGCTGAGCAAGTGATGTATGGACATTGTCAATCCTAAACTGTAGCAGTAGCATGCACACATGAACATTGCAAGTCATTGGACTGCCTGTGCTATGCTCATGCCTTCTGCTCATGTGACAAGTCTAAAAATGTTTGTGCTGAAGGATGCTGTTCATGGGGATAGTAGCTGTGTCCTTAGTGTATTTAATTTCGTCTTTGTTGTCATACTAAATCAAGTGCCCAAACATGGTCGGTACACAATGCAATGCCAATCTACACCTGCCTGAACAATTTGCAATCTAACGTACTGTCCATCGTCTGTTGAAAACACTGCAGTAGCAGCTATTCTGACAAACAACAGTGTGTTGGGCCTGGACAACTAACTATGCTACAAGAATGCGCTGGGCAAACATCTGAGCCACGTCACTGAAGTACGGATGCTTAACAGCAGCCCTTGCTGTGATTCTCTTCTGCGGCTCATACCGCAGCATTTGAGACAACAAGTCAAGCCCCAGCGGCTCTAAGCTAGGCACCACGTCCTGCACAAGCAAGTTGTCATCTTCAACTGGAACTTTGTTCACTTTGAAAGAGGCAAGATGGCAAAGGTGTTCCAAGAAAGAAGCGCGTGTGCACCGTAAAGGACTGGGCACGTGTCAACAAAACACACATGACTTGACAAGCTGTGTTTGCCATACAGAGATACCATATACCATTCTGCAGCATTTGAGCCAACAGCATTGTAGAGCACCTTGATTGCCTGTGTTGCTGTATGTGGTAAGTGACAATGTGTGAGGACGACATGCTGCACCCAGAAAGAAGCTTACCCTCCAGGGAAGTCTGTCCCACTTTGGGAACGTGTCCTTGAAATCAGCAAACTGTGACACCCCTGGCCAGGTTCCCTCATGGGGTGTGCCAAGCACTCGAAAAATCTTGAAAAGCTCATCTATTTCCTGTGTAGCATGCCAGCCTGTCGGCAAGCTACTCGGCAGCTCCTATTTATGACTGTTGTCAACATCAGTTGATGGCTGCCATACAGCCGCATCAAGAATGCAAGATGGCTGCACCCACTGGTGAATAGATGATGCATTCACAAACATCTAGTGAAGCCAAAGCCAGAAACACAGTGACTCTGAGCAGCAAACACAGCCATACTTTCCAACGACCAACACATTTTGCATATTTATGGTGTGCTTGCAAGAGCCAGCAGACAAGAAGCCAAACATATGTGGCATGGGTGCCAGCCAGCACAGTTGTGCAGGCTGAAAACAGGCATACCGAGTCTCCTGGGAACAATGGCTTCATGTTGATCATCTCAGCAAAAATGCAGCCAAGTGACCAGACATCCACAGGAGTTGAGTAGTGCTTGGCTCCTAGCAAGATCTCAGGTGCACGATACCACAGCGTAACAACCTGCAATGTGTGCACATACTTCTCAGTTGCATCTGCAGCTGCTTTCATCAGCTTGCCAAGCAGCTGCTCTCGCCAACGCAATTGAGCTTGCAGACCTCATGTGTGTATGCCCTGACAGGAATGCCAAATGCCCTAGCCAATCCAAAATCTGCCAGCTTCAAAGAGTTGTTCTGGCGATCCAATAGCAAATTTTGTGGCTTGAGATCTCTGTGCAGGACCCTGTAGGAAGTAAGAGGCTTGAAGGGCAGGTGTTGTTAGAGCTGAGTGATGTTATTGACCAGCAATGTAACTCATGTAAGCCTGCCTGTAAGGAACTAACCTGTGAGAATGGCAGTACGCAATGCCCTGAAGCATTTGGTATAGATAGTACTGCAAAGTCACAGAAGCAGTCAGGGCCAGATTGGGTAGCTGTTGCATGTTTGCTGCAGTCTTGCCTTGTGAAGGCCAGGTGCAAGCAACAGCGACTGGTTTTACCTTGACCAGCTGGTGATTCGCACCAAAATTGGGATGGGAGTCCATGTGTTTCTTCAAATCCAAGTCAAGGTATTCGAATACAAGATACAACTTCTTGTCGCTGTGAACAACATCTTCTAGCCTGTAGCCGCCACAGAGCAAGTTCAGTGCTATCAGGAGGAAGGGTGATCAGGAACAGAGGACAGGAACCTGCCTAACGACGTTGTTGTGCTGCAGTTCTTTCAGCAGTGAGATCTCTCTGATAGCGGTACTGGGAACTCCCTCTTCTTCCTGTTCTAATCTGATTTTCTTCAAGGCAATTGTCACTCCTGTGTTTCGATCCCTAGCTCTATAAACCACCCCGTAAGTCCCCTCGCCAATCTTCTCAACCTTCTCGTACTGCACGTATGGTGCTGAGTTGCAATCACACGTACTTGTGCGATCAAGCAGCAGCACGCACAAGCCACGTGAAACGTTACCCGTTCCATACTGGTAGATCAGCTGTTCCGGGGTTCAGTAGCTCTCGTGACACATCAAGCAAGCAGAAATGCAACGTTGATTGGCACGAGACTCGAAAAGGTCATGATGTCGCCTGGAGTGCCACATTGTGCGTGACAGCATACGCGAAGACAGCATCTGCGATCATTTGCTCGCTCACTTCCGGAAAAGGGTTCATTCATCATTCATTCATTCATTCACTTATTAGTTAGATTTATTTATTTATTTTTAAATGATATAATTGAAGGTAAGGTGGTGAATATAACTGAAGTGCAGTACGGTAAAGGGAGAAATTAAAGGACAATACTTAGGAACACCAAGGGGCAAGTGCAATTGCTGTATACTGACAAAAGCACATGCAAACAACGAACAGGAGAGGCTTTTTAACATGTAGAGGTATCTCGTTCACTTCGAGATCTCGTTCACTTCCTGACGATGTGCCGCCAAAACATACGCCTGAAGCATGTATGGCAAATACATAATTAGCAGCTAACGACAATGCATCATGTGACAGCATAATGATTACATGGAGCCAAAGTACAACATAGGGCTGAGGAAGGGGTGGTGATGATTTAGCTGGTGAAAGCGGACACATCATCATGATATCAGAGCTGCTTGCGTTTCGCGATGATATGGTCTGATGTCATGCATTGTTGAAGTCAGGCTGCCAACTCACTGCATGTATGCGTTGCTACCAACAGCAGACACACAGCAACACATTGCTCAGCAGAAGTGTTAAAAAAGTGCAAGCCATAGATGTGTTGCAACAATTTGTTTTTGTCATGTGTCATGGGCTACAGGTGCATGAAGTACCGACCAACAGCAGGATGCAAGCTGCTGACATCAATACACAGCATGCATGTATTGCTGCGTACTGCACGACAGCGCTGTTGGGTTGACTGGCATAGCCTGAGGAACTAGAGAGTGGTGATCAGAGCTTGCTCTATATATTGCGCGACAGGTAGATCTTTCGCCATTCATGTCACACATTCATTGAGCATGCGCTGCAATAGCCTATGACTAGCCTACTTGGTACATAATTGTATTCATCATGACTTCTTGCCTTGGTGACATGCCAAAATCACACTATGCACCCACATCCACTCCAGTGCTGTTGCAGTGATTGTGCTAAAGAGGTGAAGCTGCAGATGGATCCAGTGCAAGCAAGGCATACTTCAGCATGTCATATGCTGTAAACTGCACAGCTGCCGCAGGCACAATTCGCAGTGCATTTACACCAGCTCCCCTGTAGAATGCTGTCAATCCTTGCCGTCTATACATACGACGCACACAGTCCCAGTAGCCTTTGTAGGCTATGCTATGCCCGGGAGAGCCACTGACCTTCAGCATAGCATCACGTGGTTTATGTGCCTCCACAGACAAATGCCACTGGACAAACAGCACTGCATGCTTTTGATCTGTTATTGACAGCCATTATGCTGTCCATGCCATGCCACTGCGCTTAATTTGTAAATCATCAGCACCATACTGCATGGTGTTGGACAACAGACACAGCTCAGCGCAGGAATGCATCACCTGCATTTGTCTCCGGACAGTGTCAACAGGATAGACGATTGTGGAGGCAAGGAGGCCAGCAGCAGCTCCAGAGCCCAGCTTGGTGAAGCCATACCACCAGGCTGCCTGGGTGCCTCTGTCATTTGGCAAGCGAGATTGCAGCTCATCGTATGTTGTGAAAGAGATTGCCAGGTAAGGAACAACAGCAGCTATAGAGGCTACCATGCCTTTGTACAGGCCCCGAGTGCCTTCATGCCGCCAGGTGTGTGACATGCAATGTGCAATGCCTCTGTACAAGCGTGCCTGTCCCATGCTGGATGTGTCTGCTGCTAGGCGCGTCCTGGCTAATTCCAGGGGATAGGAAGCCAGGCATTTGATGACCCCAGTAGCTGAGCCTGCTGCCAGCTTGCCTGTCAGACCTAATGGGCGGCCATCAGGAGGGGCAAACATGACCTTGAACTGATCATGCAGCGCAAATTTGATGGCAGTGTCAGGCAATAGGCGTAGTACATTGGCTCCATTGCCTCTAAAGTAAGCCTGCAACCAGCAAGCCGTTTCAAGCTGTGCTGGCTTTGCGTATATGTTTGCTCTATGCTTTCAACTCCATTCCGTGCTTTTGACCGGACTAAATCACAACTCACCTTGAAGCCTTCTCTCTGGTTGATTCGCCATATTGCATGATTGAAGCTGCCGTAGCGCTGCATTGGGGGCGTATTGCTGATGCTCTCAACTTGTAGCAGAATCTGCAGAGGTGTCAGCCTCAGTGGAACAGGATCACTTTCACAGTGAATTTGTTGACAGCATCGAATCTGAGTGGGCATAAGTACCTTGATTCGCTCCAGAGGAGCCAGGGCCGTCCTAGCTAAAGCACCTGAGCCTCCTATAGCTACTAGATGCAAGGAGAACAACCTCAAGCTGTCCCACGCGCTGGCCGACCATGGTTCCTGGAATGTGGCAGCCGCAAACGGCTGAGACACAGGCGACATGCGGAAGCTGCTGTGGGCCAGCTCGGACTGGCAGCAGCAGTGGACGAGTCACAGACTACACCATGGGTTGGGATACCACACTGGTCGCGCAAAGAGGTCACGACCAACCCAGGGGACGACTAGTAACAAGGTTTTGCTACTGATCAACCCGTTCACTTCCAAGCATATTCACGACAGTGCACGCCAACCAGTATGTTTTCTGACAAAGTAGCTATGCAGCAGCAGGCGTGCAAGTTCACAAGCAACTTGCAGGATGCAAGGCAATCAAGGCGTGCACTTGCTCACAGCAGTATAAGCAGTGGTGCTGTAGTAGGACATCTGTTTTATGTCTACACAGCTTGTAGACAGGAACCAATGACTAATATAGCCATGCAAAGCATGTGACTACATACATACCACTAAGATACATACCACTAAGAAAAAGCATGTGACTCAAGAATTGGTGAAACTTGGCAGATGCATCGCCCCTGGCAAGAGCTGTGATTTGCCGCTTTCGAACTTGAAAACGGCCATGTGTGGCAGTTAAACATCAACAGTGACATGGTAGATTACTTTGTCACTCATAAGTGACAGCTGGTAATGACCAATTGGTCCGGTGAAATGAGTAATCTGCACATCCCTAGTCATGGTGGCATGGCTGGCTAACATTGTAATGCACACTCTGCAGAATGTAGCTATATGGTATCAGAGATGTCAAGCCTGAAGATGAGATATCTGAGATCAACATGGGCCTGGGTAGCTAGCAAGTGCACGAAGTCCTGCTGCTGGTGCCTAAACTGCTTGTTGCTGTCTTGCAACAGGTTATGCAACTCGTTGAGTGTGTCTGATGGCACTCCCACCAGCTCCTTGTCCTGCTCTGTGGTGCCCCATTGAGACAAATTCTGGCGGTGCTTGATCAGGTCTACCCGTCCTCTCAGCTCAGCAGCAGCCATTGTCACCTGCGTTCATGCACATGGCAGAGTCAAGGACGCACATGCAACAATCACCCTGAAGTGCTTGCAGTGGGTTTGTTGATAGGTCAAGACGCACATGCACATCTATGACCCAGCAGTATGTTCAACATACTATGACTGCTCATCTGCTGCATTGTGGCATGCAGCAGGCAATCTGGCAGTGCTTCGAATTGGCCATGCAGTGGCAAAGGCAAGTAATGCACTCACCGCCTCATTGAGCCGTGCCACAGGGCCCATCAAGTTCAGCATGTGACGCAGTATCATGTGTAAGTGCCCCTGCAGGCCATTCTGAGCCGCTGCACCAGGCCTGTCAGCTACATTGTCATCTAGCAGAGCCTTCTTCAGCAGCGTCTCAAGGTACTGGTTGTGCGCTGCAATGATAGTGTCCAGATCTGTTGCAGCCTGCACAGTCAGCACAGACTCGCCACCCCAAGTCCTGGGACATAGTGTAGTGTAAAAGCAGCAAGTTGCATGCCCGCATCTAACAGGGATCTGATGGGGTCCTGTCACATGGTAGGTGCCAGCATATTCACCTTGCCATGCTTGCCATCAGCAGTGTCTGCTCAATGAAGCAAGTGACAAGCAAGTTGTCCTGCCTGCATTCTAGAGGCATACATGATGTTGGTGTCTTGCAGTGTGAGCTGCCTGTTGCATGAAGACAGACTTGCAATTGCACATGTGCAGGAGTCATGTTGGTACAGTGAGTCAATCATGAGGAAGTGCAGGAATGACCTGCAGCTGCGCCATGAAGATGTCCCAGGCAGTCTCCAGCACCTCGAACATGATGTAAGTTTGGAGGTCGGTGCAGAAGTGGGCCATCTCATTGCGCAGGCAGTGGCAATGCCGCAGCTCTAGCCACACGCTCTCCACACCTGCCATATCACGCCTGTTGGTGGTGTGCTTGTTTCACTAATAATAATCATAACAGTAATAATAATAATAATAATAGCGCTTTCCATATCATGATGAGCTAGGTACGTGCGGGACAAGTCTTGTCTTTCCAAAGCATTCTGTCTTGCACATCTCTATGCGGTCTACCAATTTGACAGGTTTGACAGTCATGCAACGCAACATCATTGAAACTAGACCTGGGGCGACCAGGTGGGCGAAGCCCCTTGACTTGACCACACAAAAGCTTCTTAGGCAATCCATTGTTAGGCATCCTGAAAACATGACCTAGTCATCTGAGTCTTTTGCCTTGCAGCTGAGACTCCACAGATAGGGTGTTGCAGCTATTCAGTATGTCCACATTTGGCACATGGTATGTCCACATTTGGCACACTGATTCCAAATGTTCACAAAAACTGCTAGGTTTTGAACACATCATGTAGGAATGAAGCAGAGGATAGGAAACTCTCATGGCAAATCACTGCTTGATCACAGACACAATGCGACTTTCATGGCAAGCTTGATGTCTCTGTGGTCCTTATAACAATTACAGGGGACAGCACAAGCCATCTCACCAGGGCAGGGCAGTCCATACTGACTGGTAAGGCCCTGAATGGTGGCCAGCTGGCGCTGAATGCCGCTCATGACCTGCCACACCCTGTTGAGGGTATGCTCCACCCTCTTGAGAGTCCACAGTAGCCTAAACAGGCGCAGGTAGCCTGACATGGCTTGCCCGGTGATCACAGAGGACAGAGGCTCCTTCACGTCATACCACAGTATGAATACATCCCAGCCTGCATGCAATCAGATTTGCATGATGTGCCTTGTTGCTACCAAAAGAAAACCCAGGCTGCAACAAGTAGGCAGCAGCAGACAAGCTATACGCCTGTCAGTTGCTTCTCTAACATGACACAAGGGGCAAAGCACCAACCATTGTCATATCTGATTAAGCTTCAGACACCCTTGATACTGCAGGGAGATTGTTACACAGCGCAGGCCAGCACTTACGGTTAACTGCTGCTGTTCAAACTTGACGTGGGGAAAATCTGCAAGAAGGGCAGTACTCTGCAGCGTATCAGGCGGATTTATGGAATTTCGCAAAAGGCACGCATTGGGGATAGACATACACAGAGCAGCAGCAGAACTGACCAGTCTCCATGGCAGTGGGCTTGGCCAGCTTCACTCTGAGTCGGTCCAGGATGTCAGCATCATCAAACTGCGCATTGGAAGCCCGGATGGCAGCGTCCAGACTGCCATTCAGCTGGTACTCTGACATCTCCCCTGCCTTGTTGCCCAGATCGGGACCAAGCAGGTCCATCAAGGTTTGGATGAAGTCACCTTGGCCAAGCAGGAGGTAGCGCTTGAGGGCATTGCAGTGCTTGACAAGGCTGTACTTGGTGAAGATGGCATTCAGCAGGTGCTTGTCAATAGCTGCTGCTGCGTCATTGATGGCATGCTCCCATTGCCCAATCTGCAGACACATCCTTACTGCTCAGGCCTCAACACACCTCCATGCAGACTTCACGGTCGTGATGGTTGCAAACTGTGCAAATATGTCAGAACACACGTGGAAGTAGTACATGCCATTGTTGCTCAGCTTGCTTGAAGTGGCAAGCCCGTGGCCTTTAAAGACCATTGATGACACTGAAGACTGGCAGGCAGGCAGGCAGGACTATCATTGACATACCTGACGGTATGAGGAGGAGGTACATGCCGCAGCCAACATAGCAGAGCGCTCCTTGCCATTGATCCATTCACCCTCACTGGAGCATTGCCTGCAGGCATTGCATGACATCACAACATCTGTGTGCTTGCAACAGACCGCTTCAAAGCTATAGAGCGCCAAAGGTGCACAGAACAGCCTGATGGCTTGCTGGCATTGCTGAGATATGACACCATGAAATGTCACCTTGCATCAGCCAACCAGCATCAAAGCCTTTATTGCATGGGGCAGTCAGTCATGTCATGAATGCTGCGTAGCATTCATGGGCAACATGGACAATATGCCACAGCAAGCCTGTCATGCAACCCCAGAGGTCCACCCAGCCTTTGGTATAAGCTGCTATGTGTCAGGAACGATTAGCTGGAACGCCTGTAAAGTATGATTACTATTAAGAGTGAACTTGCAACTTCCAAGCATGCAACTTTTAGAGCAAGCACCACAGAAGCTTGCAAGGTGTGGTACCTCAAGAAGTTGATGCTCTTGCCAGCCCGTAGAATGGTGCCTGCCATCTGCTTGCTGATGAAGCTGGGCCGCATCTCCTCATTCAGCCGGTACCCATTGCGCCACAGATCATCTGACAAACCTGCATGCATCAATCGCAATCGTGAACGACGCAATAAACCTTGACATCTTACTTGTGCGCCTTTGAGGTTCCCAAGCATTCCATGAAACATCTGCAGCAGGTGCAAGCAGGCAGTGGTTGCAATGTTGACTGTCTAACTTGTTGCGCAATCCAGTTGGTTCAGGCAACGCACAAGAGGAAAACGCAGCTGAAGCTTGTTGCTAAGTGACACCGTGCATAGAGTGCCAAGGCATGTGTGTATGACTTTGTTGCAGAACTACAGTGCTGAAACCCACACCTGTGCTGCCAACAAAGAACTCAGTGCCTGCGTTGTTTAGTCTGCCGTCAAAGACCCACTCCCTTGCCATTTGAAACAAGGGCTGGCACATCTGCTGCAGCGTCCTAGAGATGAACTGCTGTACCAAGGAGTCTCCGTGCTGAGCAAGCGCATCAACAGCATTGATCAAAGCGCCGCCCTCTAGTTGTGCAACTGCATCTGCAATGCCTGCTAGACCCCTCATGCGAATCTTAGGCTCTGCTAACCAGACAATCAGGCGCCGCAAAGTCAGGTATCCTGCTCCAGTCTGCCCTGCAGGCAACAGTGCTGATGAGACAACCATACATTCAGGACCAAGAGGACGCAGTCATCACCTCAGCTGCCGCCATATGTGCCATATATACATGTTGGCATACCACATCAAAATGCTGTTGCAGAGAAGTGTAACAGGTTGCAAACCACAATTGGACAGCGGTGTGCATACTGCGTGTTGCATGTCTACGGTCGCATGTGGGCATAGCATGCCAACGCCAAATGCTTCAATCCAAAAAGCATGATGTGTCCAGGACAAGCTAGCTATGTCCTGTCTAACAGGCCAGTCCTGACAGAAGCCTTAGCAGCATGGCCAGCCTGAAGGTTACCTGAAGACAGGTTGTCTGGTTTTGGAGCTTCCCTGAGGGACTGCTCTTGCAAGACAGCCATGAGGTGGTAGAACTCTGACAGTTCTGCTTGCAGAGCTGAGCAGAAGCTTTGGCGGATGGTGCCGCCAGCAACCCCAGACTCACTGCAGCTGGATGCATGTGCTTGTATATGCCTGCAACACAATGGTCAAGAGGCTGCTGAAATATGCAAGGCTCAGCCAAATGTAGAAGCTTCTGTTTGTAGTTGACTGGCTGACGATGTATTTCACAGTATCACTATGCCATTTGTGTGCCTGAAATTCTGCCAGCAGCACAGCAAACTTGAGGATTGCTCTGGGACATGGTTGTGGCTGCTCATCAGGCAGTCAGCATCAGCTTCACATAAGACATGTATGCCATCAAGAGCAAGAAGAGAGCTGCTTCACTCACTTGAACAGCCAGCCAATTTCACTGAGGACCAGCAAAACTTGTCGTTCAACAGCAGATATGCCAGCTTGACTGTCAACCTCAAAGCCACCCAGGCTGTGTTTGGAAAAACGCAAGTACTTGCTGTCGATGCCTTGACATGCATAGATCACATCTCTGGCCAGGACTGACTCTGCAACCTGAGCAGCACCTTAGAACCCTGGTGTGTAGTGTCAGGAATGCAGTGCAGCAAAAATATCTAGATGCGTGTAAGCTGTCACCTCAAAGTCAGTTCGTTCCAGCTCCCTTCTTGCCAAAGCCCCTGCTTGTGGAGCAGGCACGTTACTGACTGCAGCTGACATGGCCTACTCAGGACCCACTTGCCGAATGAGTCAGCTGGTGAGATGCATAACTGCGCAGCCTCAGCACAAGAATGTGTCAGATGGTAGTGTTATACCATGCCCAGGATTTCACAGCCCTCTATCAGGTGACACACGGTACACAAAGGATTGATCGTTACAGATCAGGACGGTTTCCCGAACGGCACCGATTGATAACCAGTTTCTTGAGATTCAACACGGCTTGTGTCAACATACAGCAGCTGAACGCAAAACCATATTTTCGGACAGCCCTTTGCTTAGCAACAAGTTTTAAAGCCTGCTTGCTGGCCAAATGACGCCGAATTCCTGTCCAATTTGCCTCAGTTTCTTTCGCGACTTCACTAATTCGCTCCCAAGCAATTTGGGCGAAACTTCATGACCAAAATTGGGTCACCAAACACATAGGCGCATCTGGCGGAAGCTCAGGTCGATGTAAGCTAGGATGCGATGATAGTCACGAGCCTCGTCAGCAGCAATCAGTAGTGGCAGGCTCTTCAGCGCTTGACGCTCCCACACCAGCGTAGTCTTTGCACTGCACACGAGTTGATCAGCCACGACCGCCAGATTCAATCTGCTTACATCTCGGCATCCGCATGCCGTTCGCCTACGGCTAGCCTGTTCATTCAGGGGCGCTGGTGTTACGCTGACCTGATCGATTCCCGCACTACACGATGAATCTCAACATGCAGACAGTCAGGTCCTACTTGGGACAAGCTGCGCAGACAGCAAAAGAGCTGTCCTCCCAGGCTGCAGTCGCTGCCAAGGACCTTTCGTCCCAAGTTGTGGGCGCCAAGTGTCTTCGAGAGTACACCGTGCAAGGCCTAACCGGAAGCGCTGGTCCCAGCTGCATGTGGAAGATATTTGCAGCGCGCAGCCGGAAAGAGGGTATGATGCGCTCCGGAAAACATGCCGTGCACGGCAGGTGCATACATTCTCAACACCGGAGACATAATCGTTGCATGCACACAAACACGACTATCTTCCTGCAGGTATTTCCAACCCATCAGCCAGTGTTTGGATTTTAGACAAAAGGTCTGTCACAGACGCCAGTAGAGGCAACGCCAAGGTAGCGGAAGCCTTCCTCCAGTTGTGCCGCAAAGATGCAGCCAGCTTGGCCAAGCTCAAGCACCCGAATGTTGTGCGCCTGCTGGAGCCCTTTGAGGAGAACCGTAGTCAGCTTGTTATGGTCACAGAGGCAGTCACAGCTTCTGTTGCTGATGTGCTGCGAACGAGAAAAGCATCAGCAGCCGGAAGCAGCGTAGCCGGTAGCCTGCAGCTTTCTGAGCTGGAAATCAAACATGGATTTCTACAGGTGTGGCTTCCATGCCGACTATGCATGCGCAGCTGGCAGATCATGCATGCAGTTTTGCCAGCAGCGCCCATCCGGTAAACGCTGCACCTCCAGTCTGAAGCAGCAACAGCAATGCAGCAGTGAGGCCTGGTTCACATTGAGACACTCTTTGCCTGATCATTCACATAGAAATATGCCGGCACCAAGATTTGCATGCACATGCTCTTTGGTGTCACCAGCAGCAGCACAGTCCAGGATGAGACATGTTGGATGTGGTGTAGGTGGCAGATGGGCTGCACTTTCTGCACAGCCAGGCCAATCAGATACACAGGGGCATCAGCCCCGAGGCCATCTGCATCACTGCTGGTGGTGCCTGGAAGCTCGCAGGCTTTGGCTTTGCCATGCTGGCTGAGTTTGGCAACAGCAATCCTGCTGAAGCTGCCTTTGACTACTCTGACAGTAGCAACGGTCTTGCACAGTCTCTCAGGGTAGTGCACATGTCTGTAATTGAAACTTTTGGTTGGCTTGCCACCTACAACGTTGACATCTCCAGAATCTGTCTGCACAGGACATATCTGTTCGGGACAACATGAGAAACCCAAAATGCATGCAGCATCACCTTCTCTTGACATGCAAGCCATGCAAATCACAGTGCTCGTCATGTTATGCTGACCAAGAAGCTGTCTGATACTGCCATAACAAATCTCTTGCTGACTGTGAAGCTGTGCTGCAGCCTGCTCTTTCCTACACCGCCCCAGAGCTGGTGGTGGGCGCCCAGCAGCCTGCTGGGGGCCTCTTTTCAGCTGCAGATATCTTCACTCTGGGTGAGTCACGTGATGTCATCTTGATCTGCTTTGGATATTTCATTAGCCATCACTGCTGCCAGCTTGTATTTTGTTTTATTACTTTTTGTTCAATATACTTGTGAAACTAGTCCCTAGTGGACATGCTGTGGCAAGCTTGGTGCTGCTTTCTACACAAGTCATGTGCAGTTCAGACATGGGGGAATGTGAAGCTCAATTGTAACGCTTGTGATGCAGAGATGTTCAGGGCAACATTGCAGCCATCAATACCAGGAATACTCAACTCCAGCAGTATGAACACTGAGCTTTGTGTGTGTATGCTTGCAGGCATTGTGATGTACGAGGTGATCGGAGACAAGAAGCTGCTGGATGTTGGCCAGAGCATCTATGACTACCGCTCTAAGATCTCAGCCTTTCAGCAGGTGGATTTGTCAGCAGTTCCGTATGAGCTGCAGACCCTGTTGGGGCCAATGCTGTCTGTCACACCTGCTGCTAGGCCCTCAGCCATCTCCATTACAGGCTCTCAGTACTTCCAGGTCAGATCCAAACACCTGTACAACAAAAAAGGTCTATGCCTTTTGGCGGTCATAACAATAGTCCCCCAGGCTGCAGTCCGGAGTCATACCAAAAAGCTGTACTGTAGTGTCTTGTCTGGCTTAGACCTGTCCTGTCAAATACTGTCATTGCCTTCCTCTGCTTCACCTCACAGGTCTTCCTGCTGACAGCGCTTACAGAGTGCCTTTCTGTCAATAGCCAGGCTTGCAATGCTGTTTGTGTCAAAGGTGTTGGCATTTTGATGTTACATGTGTCAGACTTGATGGAAATCAATGTTGTGTGCAACATTGACTTGATAGCATATGCTTAGATGCTTGCCTGTGTCAGATTTGCCTGGCTTGGACAGTTCGAATGCAGCTGCTTGGATGCTTGGCTGTGCAGGGGGATGTGATGTTGCGTGCCTTGAGGTTCATGGATAGCATGATACAGCGGGACACCATGCAAAAGGCAGCTTTTCTGAACGACCTCACCACCTTCTGGCACAAATTTGATGACAGAGTGCTGCGGCTCCAGGTACTCTTTGCAAATGCAGCACACGTAAGTGCAGTATAGATGGTCATGGTCTTGTGCACTCACTGCAATCTAGTCCTTCACATCAGTCGCATTGCAGAAGAAGCTGTCATGCAGGTATCTCACAGGGCCTTGGGTTGCCAGTCATTCACTGATACTTGGCAGATTAAGCAGCATGTGCTGACGTGGTGATTCAAAACACTGTAAACCAAGCCATGTTGCAGGTGCTGCCACATCTACTGGAAGAAGTACGGTCTGAGCAGCTACAGCAGCTGGTTCTGCCCTTAGTCATCCACATCCTAGGCAAGCAGGACAAGCAGGTAATACTGTCTGTCCAGCACGCATAACAGTTAACAGTCAGCACAAAGAGCGTGATAGTGAGTGCACATAGCCAAATGCAACCCCTGCTGCAAGCAGGTGCACAATCACTAGACATATGCACCAGGATCATCGTCGCCTTGCAAGAAGGCCATCTGCCTGATTGGCTGGATTGCATGCACAGCAGCAACAGAAGCATTCTTTCGGCAGATCTGCTGTGTCACGAACCATCTGCAGAGCCTGTGTAGCAAGGTGATGTGTTGCAGGACTTTGCTGATATCTCAGCGCCTGCATTGATGCCCATCTTCCAGTCAGCAAACGGGGATACCCTGCTGCTGCTGGTGCGCTCTACCCCCACCCTGATGAAGAGCATGCCCCGGCCATATGTCACTTCTATGATGGTTCCTTTGCTGGTGCGGGCAGCTGAGCAAGGTGAGAGGAGCCTCAACTGCTGCTGTCACAACTCCACATGCGCAATTACCGAGGCAGCCCTCAACTTTAACCCAAAAAAAAGAGTCCAAATGCACCACATCATATCAGCACACCATGATGAAATCAACAAGTAAGTGAGAAAGTCAAAGTTTGTGGTGCGCCCGCACTGATTGGATGCACCACAAACCTGTCAAAGAGAATGACCAATGGGAGACACGTCTCATGTCAGGTTGTGAAGATGGTGAAGTATGGTGTTGCAGGTGATCCCAGGTGTCAGGATGAGATGCTGAAGCAGCTGCCCCCTGTGGCAGAGCAGACAGAGTACACCACCCTCAAGTCAGAGCTGCTGCCCAGGATGCACACCCTGTGCCTCAAGACCACCTCTGCCTCTGTGAGAGTCGACTCTCTGACCTGCATGGGTCGCATTGTAGCCAGGCTTGATGAAGATGAGGCAGGGAAGATGCTTCAGACTGCCGGCAAGGTATGCCTTCTTGTTTGCCTCCGGCTCCCAGTGTCAAAAACACACTACTGGAGCCTGTTTCTTGGGGTATACGAAAGCTGTGCCTATGTAGAGCAATTTAGCAGACGCTGCAGGCAGTGCACTTCTTTCCTCAGCCCTCTTCATCTCTTAGTGGCCACTTTGCTACTGTCCACACACCTCAACAAGCTCCGTCGGACGCAGCAAATCAGGTCGAATGACTTGCGTGTATTCGGACTGTAAAACAGCAAGGTGCAGTGTGCACTATTGTTTTGTCAGCTTGCTCAGGTATGCTCAGGTATGCTGATGTGCAACTGCCCACTTGCGCTCAATTCACAAAATTTCATAAAGCGTGCAAGTGTCAGGCACCTAGTGTATGTGCACAAATGCACTTGGATGCTTGTAAGGTGAGTGTGTGTGTGCGTGCAGGTGTCTGCAGTGGATCACACTGCCCCCACAGTGATGTGTGTGCTGGCCCTGGGGGATGCCATCTCCAAGCAGTATGGCCTGGCCATGGCTGCCAAGGAAGTTCTGCCCCTGCTCACCCCCCTGCTCATTCTACCTGCCCTGTCTGGACCCCAATTCTCCCAGGCCATGGGGTGCTGCTCTTACCTCATTCGCTCTGCATTTTGCAGACAAGCAATGATGAACATTTGGCTAATAGCACTGGCTTCCCTGCCTGTGTGTACCTTCTTTGTATTGTTGTTTACCATACTGTGCACACAGACATGTCAAGGAGTTGCCTGCAATAAAAACTGCATGGCTGCACACTGTAGTGGTCTGACAGGAAAGCTGTTGAGTGTTTGATCTGATGACCTTCAAATTGCAAATTTTGCAGACAACCAAATTAGCACCAAGCTTTCCATGTTGTCGCGAGTTGCTGTGATAGAGAACAAAACTATAATTACTTAATCATCCAAGTATGCTCCAACTGTAATTGCAGGATGGTGAAAAGCATCCTGGGGCAGATAGAGAGCAAGAGGGCGCGCGAGCTGGAAGTGCCAGACTCTGCACCCCTCTCTGCTGTCAATACTGCTAGGCCATCAAGCAACTCAAGTACTGCCAATCACTGACCTGTTGTGAGATTATTGCTGTAGGTCTTGTTGCCCTTGAGGACAGTGCCTTCATGTCACTGGCCATCCATGTTGCTACTCAGGGCAATGCTGCATGCTGGTTGCTGTGGGGGTTAACTGCTGGGCAGTCAAAACCATACCAGCCAGCTGACTTAGTACAGTCTGCTGTATAAGAATGTGCATCAGCTCATGCTGGCTGTCTGTCATGCACATTGCAGTCTGTTGCTGTTGCAACTGGACTGCAGTAGAGTTGCATGCAGCAAAACCACCTTCTTCAGAGTGCAGCTGTTGGATACAGGTAGCTTGACAGGCAGCATGACTTCATGGGATACCCCAGCCATGCCCTCCCAACCTGCCCTTGGCACCAGACCCCCAGCCTCCACACCCCGCCCCAATTTACAGCCTGCCTCTCAGCCCTCGTGGCAGAACTCCAACCCCACAGCTGCAGTGCGGGACACTTCTTCCTCAGCAGGGCCTAGTGACCCTTTTGCAGGGCTCCCACCCCCCCAGGCTGCTAAGCCCCGGCATGAGGGGGGTGCCAATGACCTTCTGTCAGTGTCACTGTTTGATGGCCTGTCCTCAGGCAAGCCTTCCCCCCCCCCCTCTCCCCACCCA
>JAABUP010003742.1_pt1 | contig 26379 bp, 33 predicted proteins | sample 5559201 | NCBI WGS metagenome assembly JAABUP01 (sample SAMN10711887, study PRJNA513373) | rock metagenome | isolation source: Antarctica rocks | place: Antarctica | reverse complement strand
CATCCAAATTGTGCATCATTGCTGCTGCTGCTGCTGCTGCTGCTGCTGCTGCTGCTGCTGCTGCTACAAACCTCCTGCAACAACCTTGAGGTGTGCCTGATAATGCACATGTCCTGCATAGATCACACTTGTGTGTCTTATCAACAAGCTTGATTCTTGTCCACCTTTTTCTGATGTGTGATTCACGGTTGTGCCCTTAGTGCTCTCTGCCAATGCCTTGCTGTCCTGTTGCAATGCACTTTTTCTCTGTTGGGCTGCTATGCCCAGCAGCTCAAGACAAAGGCTTCACAGTCAATAGAAAGCTGTATACTTGACATTGGCCGCTGTGCTTGCTTGCAACATGCAAGTCAGCAAACCAACAGTCGTTTTGATGCTGCAGATCAACAATGGTGTATATAAGTCCGGGTTTAGCACCAGTCAGGAAGCATACGACCGATCTCAGAGGGAGCTGTACTCTGCGCTAGCTGCTGTGGAGCAGCGCTTGAGCCAACATCGCTTCCTAGTCGGAGACAAGTAAGCCGCTGTCATTGTGCCTGCATGCATGTTATATGCAGCCATCCATGGCACACTGTACTGGCTTTGTTCAACCCATCCTAGATTTCAACATGAGCACTCTCCACTCCAGATATGAAACTGCCATCATCGGTGCTCATGTTGAATCTGGCAGGGTGCTAGCAAATGACAAGCAGAACACGCAAGCACATTCTCTTCAGATGTTCCTGTGGTGGCTGTTGAAATCTGATTGATTACAGTCATTGTGCTTCAGAGCGTAACCGCAAGGCAGCTCTGTTTTGTATGACACGACCAATGCAGTAGCAATGAGTAGCCAGCCTGGCACTGGTTGAACACAAACACGCATCTGCCTGCATGTAAAAGACAGCCCCCATGCAGGGGCTTTGCTTAGTGATCTCCTGTGCTGATGGTGCTCAGGTTGACAGAGGCTGACCTGCGGCTGTACCCCACCATCATCAGATATGACTCTGCCTATGCCATCCTGTTCAAGTGCAGCAAACACAGGGTGTCAGACTACCCCAATCTCAAAGCCTGGCTGAGAGACATGTACCAGCTGAAGGTGCCATCCTCAGGCCTGCAGGTGGGAAATGCAGAAACAGTCTGGTCAGCTTATTGAGCACTGGGTCCTGTATGCTGTGCATCGTTACTGATCAATTAGGTAGCAGTGACTCAGAGTTACATAATGGCAGGTTCATGCAAAGCTATGCAGCACAGTGTAATGTTGTAACCTGGGTGGATGTTGCTGCTGCGGCTGCTGAGCTGACAGCGTATTTACTATGCTGTCATGTGCAGGTGAAGGACAGTGTTGATGTGGCAGATGCCTGCCGCAGCTATTTCCAACAGCTGTTTCCGTTGAATCCTGGAGGCATTGTTCCGGCAGGTCCAACATTAGATGATCTAAAGCTGTCTGAGGCACATGGCCGGGGATCCTCTGAAATGGGTGCAGTGTTTCATGAACACAAAGCGCCCTCAGCAACCCCTGCTATGGCTGTGTGAATCAGCACAGCTTTGTGTGCATGCACATTGATGATCGGTTCAAATTGGACAAGCACATGCCTTTTGTCAGATTCTTTGTTGCATTGCCTGTTATGCGTGTAAAGGACTACAGAGCATAGATAGATGCACAGCAGCAGGTCCATCTCCCTGTTACGATACACCCACATACGCTGGAGGTACCTCAGCACTGTGTACACATATATATGGGGCATGCAACCAATGGGCTACCATGCACCAGCCATGTGCATCAGCAGCATAGTTTAGAAAAGTGCAGCCAGTCGAATGAGGCCTAGCATTCGAGCCAACCCAGATTTGCCTGCCTTGAATACTGCTCATGTTGTCTGAAGACCCGGCGTATATGTACAAAAGATGCATCCTAGGAGCTGATTGCTCTCCAATGCCTGCAGACCGCTTCTGTTCAAAGGAAGCGATGTATCTTCTTGCAGCTGTATGTGAGACAACAGTCTACATCAAATGTCGTGTGTAGACATACCTATGCCAAGTTGCGAGCGTAGACTCCGACATCATTCGCAAGTGCTGCATGTGTGGTCTGCAACCAATGACATAATGATTTTGGAGGGCTGATTAATGATCATGTTTTTGGCTGTGCTCATATGAGTGCATGCATGCCCCGAATGCAGTAAGAGTGGCCAGTGTTGTGAGAGGGGAGGTGCTGCCCATGACAGAGCGGGGTAGATCCTGATGTTGATCTTTATGCCTGTGGCAAGTCGATGATGGGGGATGGGCGGGTGGGCAAGCACTCAACACAGGCATACCTGAAACTCATTAGGTATAACTCTCATCAGCTGTGTTGCAGTGAAAGGTATGGCATATATTGTAAGTTGCACAAGTCCTGAAGGATCCCTACCTCCACTGAAGACCCCCAGCCCATAGGCAAGGTGGGCCAGGTGTGTCGTTCCAACCAGGATAGGATTGTCAGCATGAAAGAGTGTGCCACAGTACAAGTATGCTCTACCATCTCCACTGGCATCAACACCTGCTTGTATTTGCAGCGCTTGCACAAGACTAGGCGCATGTTGTGAATCAGTGACGTTGCAGGGGGCCCCCCACGGCCATCAAATATGACAGTGCATTTTCTGAGCTTGTCTGCAGGGACTTTAGCTGCGTTGAAGTTACTGTTGGCTGTAGCTCCTGGCTACTGATCACTGCAGCTAAAGACAATGTTGCTTGCTAAGTGAGTTGGCGGCACTACCCGCTGATTGCAAATCCTGCCTGTCAGTGCAGGGCTTTGCTGATGACCTTCAGCTCTAGATCTAGAGCAATGTGCACAACAAACATTGCCAGCTTGGCAATGCACTGCCTCCCCCATTGAGCCGCTGTCTGCCCCAGGGTCTTGTTTTCTTGTCACTACAGTCACTGTGTTGATGCAGTCCTAGCATATTTCTTTCATTAAGTCTTGCGGTTCCAGCTATTGAACATCTGAGCAGAAATTAAGGTACCAGGTTGGTCTTTGGTTACTCCTTCAGATAATGCAGATGGAAAACAGCAAAGGCTCAAATTCTCGAGGTGAGCAGTCAAAATGGCACTCCTTCAAAGTGATCTGATCACGCAATTCGGATCTTGCGGCCACTATGCAGCAGGTTATGAGTGAACAATTTTTGGCAACCCTTTCAATTGACTACACTAAGACTTGACATGGCTCTCACACTGACTAAGTAATTTGTGGTGATACTAGTCGTGGCAGTACTGGCATTCAAAAGCAGGACAAGAAACTCAACGCAGCTTGAAATTGTATACATATAGCATGATCTATCAGTATCTTAAGTTTTGAGGAACAAGGCAATCACTCTATTCTAAGGATGATGTTTGTCACGACCCCATTGACGTCAGCACTTTGACTTTTAATTTGATTTAGTGTGCAGCTGTCAGATTATGCGCAAGTCCACACACACCTTATCTGCCCTGGTACACAACAGGCTCACTTTCACCACACCTTTGCACAAAGCATCACCAGACATCACCTTCACAAATGACCTAAGAAGGCCACACTTCCCTTGATGACGTAGATGAAACCATTCAGCAAAGCCCCATAATATGGACTCAAAGCTTGTAATTGCAGCTTGCAAATACAGAAACTTGGTCAGAAATTGCGGGTTTGAATTGTATTTCAGCACACCCAAATACTTGAATGAACCAAGTGCAAAAGGTGCAGCGCCTTGATAGTAAATTACTGTGGTCACAATGACATTAGGAAGTGATTGTAAAATCGGCATGACAAGTCCACGCAAGCTTCTATATCCATGTACATCAATGGGTCCAAACGAGATATGCAAAAACTCAAGGGAACACAGTACGTCTAGCACAAGCAGCATAATAACAAGAGGGATACAGAACAACATCACGCCAATCTGCAGCGGGGGAATGCAAGCGGCCGTCGCCCATATATCTGCTCACATGAAAAGTCACTACTGTTGCCCTCACAACGTAATGACCCAGAATGATAGCAACTACAACCTTTCCATACCAGTTTTGCAAGCCCCACACAGTTTGTGCAACCTCTATGTCTGAAATCAAATCGTACAAAGTAGAGAGCTAAGCCAAGCAAAGGTACAAGCCTCCAACAGAACTGTAAAAACCTCAGGATAGGTTCCGGAAAAGCTAGCAGCTGCGCAAGTAGTGCAGCAACTCCTTTTACTCATCAAGCGCCATATGACATAGCCTGCTATCAAAGTCAGCAGTAGTGCACCAAATACACTCCAGGTAGCAACCACTGGAATGACCCTTGATGGCCTGTGGCATGGGGGAGCAGGCAACCAGTGTTCCACTCCCCTGGTGGGTGCATATGGCCCTTGGAGTCCAAAATCATTACCGCCCCACTCCTGAAGCTCATCGTAGTAGTTTAGATAAGCCGAAGTAAGATTGATGCTTGTTGGTGCATTGTTTGGCAGCAGTGGCAGCACCTCCTCATAAGCTGCTGTCACATCAAGACCTGGCGAGCTCAGCGGCTGTATGCCAAGGTAGGTATGGGAAGGATTACCATCTATGGCCGTGAACACATAGCCAACGGTCTTTGACAAGGATGAGCACATGTCCTGCCACCAAGCAGTGTTGTTTATGGAATGGAACCAGAGATAGGCTCCAGAGAAAGTAACATTGTGCATCTGGCTGTGAAACTCTGTGGACGTGACATCTGCAAGCTGCAGCCAGGAGGTGGGGATAGTGCCATTGATGGAGGTGTTGTCCACAATCAGGACCTGCAGAGAGCTCCAGAATCGTGGAAACCATTCTGGAAAGATCCACTGATATTCACAGATGTCAACCCAATTGCAGAGATGGTCGTGGCGTTGCTGCTCCACAGGTCAGCAATGTTGCCGCTGAGAGTGCTGAAGGACAAGCCTAGAACTGCCAGCTGGCTGTTGTTGAAGCTGGGAATAGGCCCTGTCAAGGTGGTGTTGGCATAGCTGAGGTATGTGAGGGAGGGGAAGGCATTGGCACTGACCCATGCCGCAGGAATGGAGCCATTTAGAGCGGCTACTGCCAGATTGAGGACAACGATTTGCGAGAAGCTGCCAGGCAAGCTCCAGGTGGTAGGCAGGGTGCCAGTCAGGTTGGTGCTGCCCGCAAGCTGCAGGATGCGTAGCTTGGGGAAGCAGGAGGAGCAGCCCCATTGCTCTGGCAGTGTGCCAATCAGGTTGTAGCCGAAGAGGCTGAGGTTCTCAAGATTGGAAAAGGAGGACGCTGGCCCCCAGGAGATGGGCAGATGACTGGTGAAGCCGCCGAGATTGAAACCCCTAGGGTATGTTGTGATACCTGCAGGCATAGAGCAGCTAAGCAGTAACTCTTGTAGCAGCTTGCCACGTTTGTTGTCTCAGCAACATGTTGGGTTTCCTAATCCTGTATAATGTTGGGCGTAATATCCTTGTACTGCACGACATGCTTGCAGCAATAGCAAGCTACTTGAGCTGACAGGTCAAGAAAAATTGTGCAGGTAGGTCCACTCTGACAACCTCAAACATGAAACCAGTTGCAAGCTCAACAATTTTCACTGCTCCATCGATTGTAGGGAAATGGCTTTCTGTACAGCAGCTGTGCGTTACCTATGTTGTTATACATCACCAAACTTCTGAGGCTGGCAAAACTGCCATTTTGACCCCAGGACTCTGGCAAGGGCCCCTCCAGCTGTTGACTGTCCATTATGGTCAAATTGTCAAGTTGCGGAAAGCTGAAGGGGGCACCCCAAGCTTCTGGCAAGGTTATCGCTGGCCAGGACAAGCATCTCAAGATTTGGAAAGCTGCCAGCAGCACCCCACTCATCAGGCAATGTGGTATTCTGCTGAATCCAAATGGTTAGCACTGTAATTTCTGGCAGGCAGCCAAGGTAGCGCCATGCAGTGTCGCTGCTGAATCTGTCAATAATGCTGGTGTTGTAAAAGGTGTTTTCAGGCAGGGCAGCCATGTAGTCTCTCTGGGGCAGCTGGTCACCAAAATGATTGTGCACATCGGTGATGGTTGCCGGGTCACACAAAAAGATGGCATGTGCGACTTGCACCTGCATGGCAATAGACAAAAGTGTGTCAAAGTCACTGCAGCTGACCGGGGAATGCCAAGCATGTGTGCGGCTTGAAGCAATAGTCAGTTCTGACAGAGACATCGCCTCAAAGCAGACGACTGGGCTGGGTTTGGCACTGCGTCTTCAAGGCTAACCAATCCACAACAAAAGTTCAAGATATGGCAAACACAACAACAAGATTGGATGTAATGAAGGAGGTTCAAGTTATGCTAAGGCCATAGCATGAATGACGCAATATCATGCAACCTGTGGCCATGTGGTGAGCCTCACGGGGACCTCACCATAGCAGATGCTACCAAAGCACGCTTCAGCATAGCGACCTGCAGAAGGGTAGCCTTTGGCGGCGGTTTGGCTTTGACTTGGTCTGCTATGGCAGTAGCACGGGCAGTCAGAGCATGACACGTCAAGAGTCCAGGAAACTCGTGTGCTTGCTTTTGCTGGCAAGCGAGCGTCGTGCGTGGTAATACCTGGTACAGCGACGCAGGACCGCGTCAAGACTGTGCGCAATCACGTCGCTCTCTGTCAACTTTACCTGAGCAGAGGCAAAAACTCAAGCCCAAAGCCACCGGTGCCAGGATGACACCGTGCGCATAAACAAAGGCAACATGCAACATGATACGACCTGTAGCGCCCCAAACCGTATGTTCGCAGCGACGTCACGTCGATGCTTGGCCGCAGTCACCTCTGTATGATCAGTGGCTGATTAAGGACTAGCCGACAATAATGGGACAGTGCCGGCCTTCGAGAGGCTACGTCGGATGACGACGCACATTGTCGAGCTGCTGCAAGTGATGAGAGATGGTTGGCAATCGTTTCACGCCACCTGATAACGAAAAACCTCTTCAAATGTCGACAAAACCATAGATTTTACGGTTGTTGCTTGACCTCTAAATGTCCCAATGTAGCCATTTCCAGGCTCTTTTGGGTTGTTGATGGCTGTCCCATCAATCGACTCCCATTATATGTAGTATGATAAATTTGAAAATTTACAAATAACGAGCATGACAGTATACTATATAAGTGCAAGTATGTCTATGTGTAAAAACACATCCACATGATTCCTAGCAAATCACAGTTTTCAGGTGGCACACAAATATGTGGCTTGTCTACAGCGTCTGAAAGTGCAATTACTCACTTTAAAGGCACAAATGCAGCACGCATCATGCTATATATGTGCTGTTTGCATGTAAAATGCACTATTTTTAGCCCTTAGTTTCTGTGCTAGGTTTTGAGTTTCAGATGTTATTACCGGTGCCATTGGACTCACCGGCATCACAAGAGACGCCGATTAGCACTTCTTCAGAGTTGTGAAGGCCCTAGGGTACCCTTAATGATGTTAACAAGATAAGAACCTACCCCGCATCTTTTCAAGGGTTTAACAGCCAACACTGGCATAGATTTCAACAATCACTCATAGGATGACTCATGTACATCACTTTCTGACATCGATGGTGCCCCCACAGACAGCCCCATAAGTGATCAGGAGTGACCCCCTGGGTCAGTTCAGTCGGAGGTGCACCTGAGCTCGCAGAAATAAATGCATTTCGTGCCTGCAGGATGACAAAATGAGCTGAACCCACATGCCTGACATCGTTCAATAGACATCAGCGATGTCAATACCCGTGCATCACATGTGTTTTGTACTTATGACCAGCATGATGGCATCCTTTTGCTGCAACAAAACTAAACGACATGCTAACTTGCAATAGCAGCGCAATGCACTGCCCGTCCTGGGCAGCTCTAGTGCATACATGCCCCTGAGGTTGATGCAACAAGCTTAAAACATGATGCAGCCATCACTCATGACAAACTGCATGACAGGCCTCTACGTCACACTACACAGAGCAAAGAAGCGGGCCCAGACAGCCTTTGATGAATGAGCCCATGCATGTACTGAATTCATTCACGCCTACTGTTTTGTCTACTAGCCATGTTCGTCCCTTGTTTTGTGACGCCAGCATAAGCACATCAACCATTGTCCACCTGATCCCTGTCATCATGATCAGAGCCGCTCTGATCTGTATCGCTGGCATAGTTGCCTGCAGCTCCAGCACAACAATGAGTGGCAAATACCTGTGTATGCACAACTGCAAGGAACCAGCTGCAACAGGATAGCGCTGTTGCCACATGACCTCGCTGCTGAAGTACGGCAGAACAGCACAGCCTGGCCACTGCAAGTGGGTGACATGACTAAAGTCAACATATCATAGCATTGATTGCTCACCTAGCATGTCTGTGAGACTAGGATTAGGTGGCACTGATGCTGGCCCTCTTTCGGTCTCTTCTGATGTTGGCTTGGATGCTACTGCTGCAGGCTGCATGGATGCTGCTGCCTCATGAATGCCTCTGTCATCTCGGTCTGGCTTCAGCTTTTTGGTTGGTGGCTCCCCTTGTTCTGTAGAGCTGCTGTTGTGTGCGTTCGAGGGTTTTATCCTCACACTGTTGAGTGCGGACTTTGGTGCTTGTCTGCTACACACCAAGGAGAGCAGTGTTAGACTGTGCTTCAAGCAAATGCAATGGTCCCCCTGTTGATGTACTTGGCTTGAGAGTGCTGCAGCTTACCTGCCAGCTTTGTCTTTCCGTGCTTGAGCTGCCCGTAACACAGCTGCAGCCCTTTCAGCTTCTACTCGAGCTCGTTCCTTCATAAATTGCTGTCGCTCACTATCCCGCAGCTCCATCTCTGTAAAGCGACGTTTTTCCTCCTCATCCCTCAAGTACAGCAAGTCTCCCTTGTCAAAAGCTGCAAATGCACATTGAATCAGCTCAAACCCAAATCAATCAGATTGCTATCATGGCAGCAACCTGCACTCCTGTAGACTGTGGGTAAGTGAGCAAAGAGCTTACCTCCTCGGCCAAAAAGCCAGCCGCTCTGGTTTTGCTGCGTGTCTTCAATCTGCACCAGCAGCAACAACTCAGCCTGCTGCATACTTTGACACACCACTTTATATGGTGTGAGCAGCAGTCTTACATCATGGACCATACGCATGTAATCAGCGTCTGTCTCAGCACCCTCTGAAAACAGGTCAAGATCCTGCCTCCTGTTGGGATCTGGAGGCCGCAGGCTACCAGGTTTTGGCGCAGCCTTCCCTAGACGATTGATACCCTGCATGCCATAGATACTTTTCAGGTGTGCAAAGCCCCTGCGAGTCTTGTGAGCCGGCTATAAAACACCTGAGCAAGCAGACTCCGACCATGTTGGCGAACAGCGCTCAGCAAGCAAACTGCATCACTTCGGCAAGCACAGACTTACCGCCATGACTCAGCCTTGTACACTGTTTGTGAAGATTTTCAAGAGGCCCTTTGAGAGTTCCCGAACAAGCGGTACCCGATCTCGTCCGCAAGAGTGCTCACGGAACGTGCTCACCAACGGAGGCGGGTGATGTGCATACCTCGAGGTCAGTCGAGCTCACGTTCGCTTGTCAGAGTGCCACGAGCTTATTTATAGCACCCACATTTGCCAAACAATGCGCCAATCAAGCTAGCACACACATCTGTTGCTTATTAGCCCTACTGGAGGTTCAGCGATCCCGCTTCAGGGGTCCTCGAGGGGAATGGTGGGGGGAACCAGGCATGGGGGAATCGGCAGGAATAGGCAAACACAAGGGGAGTTCATGGGAAGGAGTGGTGGAAAGGTAGTGGAGCTATGGGGATTCCCCCTGTTCATTGCTTGGGGGAAGTGCAGGCGACTGTCAAGGTATGATGGAGGAGCACTGCAGTGGGGGAATTGCAGGGATTTTTTCTCATATGGGGGAATCATGCAAGGACTTCATTACATAGGGGAATTGTGGTGAATCCTGGGTGAAAGCAGGTGGAGCATGTGCATGCCGCACTAAAGCATAAGAAAGGTCACTAACACACTTAAACCCAGGCGAGAAGCTGTGAAAAGCTTGACAACTGAAAGGCTATTCAAATTATGATGCTGTCCTCCGTATCTTGACTGTACCTTCAGATGGACTGTAGAGCCGGCAAACAAGGCTTTCTGTGCTGTCATCTCAAGTCAATGACCTTGTCCTGAGGCTGTTCCTCTGAGGACTTGGCTGACACTCCAGCCTGCAAAGACAGTGCATTAGCATTTTCAGGCAGACCTAAGACAGTGTGCAGGTCCAACATGTGCTGCATTGCAGATTGTGATGCATTTGTCTTTTGTTTATGAAGCAAACTTTGCAGGTGCGGCATTACCTTGGCCTTGAGTTGCTCTGCCTCTTGTGCAGGTGGCAGATATGCATGGGCATACAGGCACCTGCACTGTTGGTGACAGCCACTGAGTGCGCACACAATATGCAAAGTGCTGCAGCAAGTTTGCACTGCACTACTCAGGATCCAGTACTTGCTAGAGTTGCCGATGGCTGATGTGGTCATGCAACCATATTCGCATGTTAGCCAAGCAGCAGTGGCCAGGGGGCATGTGACGAGGCACATGTAACATATAATGCGTCAGAGATGCTTTTGTCAAAAGAAGACATTGTAAACAATGCAAGTCACCAAATCAGGGTACTGGTAGGGATTGACATCTGCAACCAAGCACATTCACAGCAGACACAGCATGCAAAAGATCAATTGTAGGGGTGAGATGGCAATGAAGCAGAACAGTGCTGTGCAGAGGTCTGACGCACCATGACACAAGGTCATTGCCACATGTCCTTGCAGCAGTCATGTAAATATACCTTGTCAGAAGCCCATCAAGTGATTGCATTGCATCCTGACAATGACTGTACAAAGGCAGAATGTCGCGCTCCTGGTCATTCCCCCATGGTTGGTGTACAATTGGGCATTCCCCCGGTGTTCCGCCCACGGGGAATGACAGCAAATCGAAATCCCTTGGTGGTCCCCTGCACTCCCCTGGCATTTCCTCTCTGGTCCGCTTGCAGACCCCCATAAGGGGGATCGCTGATCCTCAAGTAGGGTTAGTTCTTCATTTTTCAGTATAGTAAAGACCTCAATATTCCTGGTTGTTGCCCCCAAGCTGGCCGTTGTAGATGACATGAGCTTCAACACAAAAGCAAGTACAAGCAATAGAGGAAGCAGGTTGATCAAAATTGACAAACACTTTTCATGACTCAAAAGCATTCACAGGTGATTTGACTAGCTAAAAAATTGTCATTTGCATGCCTGCCCCAGAAGGCTGCACTATTACACACTTCACTCTTTTTGCGTTCTCGATCGTCCCAGGCAGGACTCGACACCCACGCACATACAGTAGAACTGTGAAGCCTGTGTATTCCTGAAGCTGTTTTGTTTGGCTGTTGTACGACCTTGCCCCCACTTGGCTTTGACTCATTCTCACACCAAGCAAGCAGTCTGCCAGCTTCTGCCTATCTGCCTCTGCATCCAGTACAATGTGCCCCTCTAAATACTGCTTAGTCTCGCCCACAAACAAATAGTTGTCGTCTTCCTTTGTTGCCTCAAACACTCCATCAAAATTGTACTCATCTTTCCCATCTAAGCCCTTTATGGCCTTGAAGAAATCAAGAGCATTTATGTTTGTGTAGCCTTCGTCCGTAAGTGCTAATTGAACAGCTTTATTTACTTCATCTTCCAAGCCAAAGCCAACATGCAGCTTCCACCCATGCGTGTTTTTGTTCTCTTTTGCCACAGAAGCAATTGCTGCAGTTGCTTTGGCAATATTTGCAGTTGTGATTGCTTGGTTGACCATGATTTGCCCAACAAGACTGTGTCGTGGAGTAGATGCCATGGTCAACCTAGCATCTTTTACCCACCTTAGAGTAAAATATGATTTCACTGACAGAAAATTGCAAGTAAATGGGGTTACTATGGCAAATGGAGAACGAAGCAACACACCTGAGACCAATGTCTCGATACTGGTCTTCAAGCCAACTCCGCAGGTCATCCCAACTGAAGCGGTTGTCAGAAACACAAATGTCCACATTGGGGTATTTCTCTATGATTCAGCCAGGGGCCGTAAGTCTGTTGCACGCAGCTCGTTGAAGGAAACATCTATGAAAAAGCGTTCGTGGTCCTTGACGCTTGTGTGAATAGATGCCCTCTCAAGCTGCACAGCATACCACTGTCCTTCATCAACACTGCCCAGGTGACACACGAAGGCGCAACAATTCTAACAACTTGCTGTCACCTGAGGTTGCAAGTGTGTCAGTTGTTGAGCGGTCAAGTATTGACAAGACAGGTCCCATCCGACCGGCACCTCTCGATGTCTTCTGAACTGCGGTTTGCCGTCCATTTTACAATCAACGCGGTGTACCTGCCTGCCTTGAGTGCGTGACGCAGGTCTGCTCAGTCACGCACTGCCTGAGTCTTTGAAAGGGACGTAACAAGCGGAACTTTGTAAGTGCTTCGACAAGAAAATGATGCTGCCAAACGTATAGCCGAAAAGGTAGTAGCCAATTGCACGGATCCGCAGAATTCTTCCGAACACAGCAACCTCAGTTGTGATCCCAAATTCTTGTTCAGCTTCCAGTACACCCCAAAAATGGGGTTTTGAGATCGCGCCAAGTTGACTTGCTCCGGAACCACATTGTAACACCAACTAGCTACAGCGCTGTAGTTCGATGACCTTGTGATGCCACACGAGACGACATGCAGGCACAGTCAGCTTCTGTATTGGATGCCTACATAGCCAGCCAGGCCAATCCTGGCAATTTGTCAGGACTGGGCTCCTGGACCTCGCTCCAGGATGCTCAGGTACACTTAGTCGCTCGCTCGGGATGTTGTGCGGCACCGATTGTAGCTGCAATGCAGTCAATCTTTCGTCGTGTCATTCAGGCAGCACTGCCACAAGGCCAAGCTCGGCAGGGCACTTCCCAACCACCTTCACGCTTTGGATCAGCTGAGGCTCTTGCTTTTAGCTCAAACGCTGCTGCAAACTTCGGACAGGACTTTCGTGCTTTGATCCGACCTCACCCACAGCATCACCAGATAGCAGATGCCAGGTATGTTATAACAGTCTTTTGCTCCGTCAGCCATAAATCAAACCTCACACCCTCATTTTGGCCTGCAGAGCTACAAACAAACCTCCAACATATGCCAATGCTGATACCACGGCCTTTGCTCCTGCTCCTGCATGGCAAAGGGATGCAAGAGCAGCTACAGCAGACCCCTGGTCTTTAGCGCAGCCTCGCCAATCTGCCTATGGCTATGGCAATGACAACAGTATGAGCAGCTGGCAACAGCAGATAGCCAGCTTACAGCAGCCACCCATGGCTGATCAGCATGCTCAGCCACAGCATCAGGTGAATTGCAGACACTATCTGTATAAGAAGTCATTGAACACGTTTGTTTGGCTCAGCATCTTATAGGGCATTTGTGGGTGTGACTGTCATTGTCTTCACACGATTTTCTCTGAGCCTTCAGCAGTACCAAACCATCAGAAGCATGCAGGCATGGGCACTTGGGAGTGAAGCGTCAGGCCAACGGGCACATCAGCAGCAACAGAACCTGGGCACTGCACATAAGCCCAGCTCAGGTGACCAGCTGGTGCAGGTTAGCTGCTGCACTTTGTCTTTTGTATTGCGAGGCAAGTCTCATTGCATCCCTTCCCCAAGGAAAGTATGCAAGTGTACCTTCCTGCCCTTGCGCCTTTCCAGCAAGCTGTACATGGGCTTACACAACCCAATAGGCACCACAAAGCTGGCTGCACTCCTGTTTGTACACCTGATCAGCAGCACGCCCGTCATGAAGTCACCTTGGGCCAGCAGCTGTAGGTCTGAAAAGCTCATATCAGGCATGATGCAGTCAGAACAGTTGATTTACTGCACAACACAATGATCAATTTCAGTGTAGTCTCGTGTATAAGAAAGTGCAACACCTTGCTTGGACTGATTGAACTGGTTGTGGTGGCAGGATCTAAGAGCACATTGGGGTAGTATGGCATCATCCCCTCACCAACCCCAGGCCAGCCTGAATGCAAATGTGCCTCACCCCTTACCGCCACAGGCCTCGCAATCAGGCGAGCCCCAGCCCACCCAATTGCGTGTCCTCACAACATTGCTTGCCAGTGCTACCCTCCATGACATGTGGAGTGGCCAGCACCTATGTCCATGTTGCACTGCTCTATCTAGCCTACAACCGCTCAGCCTTGTGCATTCCTGACAGCTTCATCCCCATTTGCATGTTGCAGGGTTTGAGCACATGTGGGGCCCAGCAACTGTGCCAGGGCTGGGCCACCATTCTTCTGTTGGGCTTGGTCAGCAGCAGGCAGCTGCTCCTGCAGCTGCTCGCTTGCCTGATGATTTCCCAGTGCTGGATTTCCCTGACTGGGATGGACCAGGTCAGTCTCCGCATTCTTTCCCTACACAAACACTTGGCAGTACTACAGCTGCTGAGCAGCTAACCCAGAGCATTGCACAAGTGGCTGTGATGTGTACTCACATCATGCAGCTGCTGTTTTTGTGCCATCCTGTACCATTGATATGCCTTGTGACAGGTGCCTGGGCAACATGCCGTTTGTCACCCCAGTCACCCTCTTGCAGCATAAATATACTGCTGGACAGGTGGTTGTATCCCCAACCTCTGCCTGCAATGAACAAACAACCATTCAGCTGCTGACCAAGGCTTGGAGCATACCCAGGCTGTTACACAGTGAGGTCGACATTGTGAAAGAGGCAGCAAGGTAGGCTGTGAGACTGCAGGAGCTGGAGGCGCATCACTTGATGACATGATCACAAACAGCATTAGCGTGCCAGGCGCTTCAGCAGGTGCAGACAGCCTGTTGCCACAGTCAGGTGTGAATCTGCAAGCCAGCGCTACAACTCCATTGCACATTCTCCCTTCACCCTTCTTACAAACACATTTGTGCAGTCAATTTGAGGCCAGCAGTTTTGGGCAGATCTGTGTGTCATTGTGAAGCTTTGGCACTTCCTGCTGCTTTTTGTGCCATCAATGTAACAGAGAACAGCAAGAGTGTTTACTACAGCGCCCATGCAAGGAAAGGCAAGTACAAACTTTGCTAGCTGTTAGGAACAGGATGTGGGCTTGACATGCTCTGCTGACTGGCCAGGCAGGGCAGCACTGTGGAAGTTGGGGCATGGGATGGAGGCGTATTGGCCCGTTTGAGATTAGAATGGGCACTTTGTCAGTGGCGCACATCCTGACAGTTTTTGCCTTGTGACGCAGGACAGGACATGTTGTCTGCTGAGCAGCCACATACAGGCAAGGCCGCTAGCAAGAAGAAGCAGAAGGGAGGCAAGAAGGCAGCATCAAAGGGTGCAAAGGGCCCCAGGGCTGCCTCTGATTCAACAGCCCATGCTGAACACTCTGAAGATGGGCCCATCGTAGAGTTCTTTGTTGCGACCCCTGAGGATGCACAGCAAGAAGACTTGGAGCCTCAAGGTCTGTCACAAATACTAAGCATTAAAGTGACTGCACGCTGGATTGTCATACAAACTCCCCAGCATCACGTGCTATGTAAGCACATGGTGAGTTGTGCATGAGTGGTCTCCCGTTTCCACTTGAGCCACTCCAAAGAGCAACAGTGCTTGCATGTGAGTGTGTTGTGCTGCTTTTCATGCTATAGGTGCTGCGCCTGGAGCTGTGGCCATTTCCAAATGTGAGCCCAAAGCTAAGCGATTGCCAGCAAGTGCCTTGTCAGCGGTCTCACAGACCCTTCCCAGAGATGATGCTGGCATGCATTTGTTACACTGGACGTTTGGTAGCCATTTCCCAAAAGCATGGAAGGTGCAATAGACCAAACAAGTGAATAAAAGGAAACTGCGTAATGTTGTTTGTGTACTGATGCCAAAGGGCAAGACAAGGCTTGCTTGATGTTTAGGCATTGTATTGTCATGCCCAAGTATTGTCATACTGATCACAGAAGGGCACGTGTACAGCTTGATGAGTTTTGCAACCTTGGCAATTCAGCACAAGAATGGGCCAGCCTTTTACTGCCCAAGAATGGGCCAGCCCTTTACTGCACAAAGCATGCACTGTGAACTGACTGACAGCAAGTCCTCCTTGTTATCACGCTGACTCTTGATGTTTGGCTTAGCAAAGGGCTACGATTAGACAGTGTGGGGTATCAGCACAGTTCAGCAAAATAACAAAATGTACCAGCGGTGAGTCTCTTCACGGCAGTCTGAACTGACATGAACTGTGCCTTGCATCTCTTCAGGGCACTCTCACTGAGACATACTATGACTTGAAGCATATTTGCAAGCACAGCCTGACGCTGGCAAGCCAAAATCATGTAGCCTGCGTGAATGCTGATGTCAGAGTGATGAGGACGACCGCTGCCGCTGTGGTTGCCCGGGCACCTGCAACTCAAGTAATGACATGGCATTGTACAAAATGTGAACATCTGGGCAGCGACAAATTGGACAGCTATAGGGTAACCTGCATGAAGCTTTGCACACAAAGGATGTACCATTTGTGAGGCATGCAACATGCTAGGGTTATAGGAAACATACGTTACAGAACTGTGCCTAGGTTTCACAAACAGACATCATGCAACAGCAGCTGCCTGTGTGCATGCATTGCTGCAGAACCATGCTTTCTAGACCACACCTAATGCTGATGACTGCACAAGACATACAGAAACATGACTGACCTTAGCATGTGGACCTGACCCTTGTAGTAAGGCAGCTCGGTGAGGGCTGGACAACATTGTCTGCTGCAGGTCTCGCGGCATGCTTTCAAAGATGGCACTCAGCTGCTGCTTCACTGCAGAGGCTTCCAGAGCAGCCTGTACATTGTGAATACAATCAGTCAATCAAAGGCATGACGTGATTGCAGTCATGTGTGTATGCACGAGGCCAGCACATGAGGCCTGCAATCTGAAAATTGCTGGAATGTACCTCCTGAAGTATACACGGTGGTGGACAACGAGACTACAGCTTTGCAATCAAGGGCTTCACGTGCTGCAGTATGGCATGTCTCCGAGCATGGGTCTTGGGCTGAGTGATTGTGTAACAAGCTGTACAAACTGCTGAACCACCCAATGCTGGTAGAATGTGACCTTGAGGCAGCCTGTGCACCACCCAGTTCACTAGTACCCAGACTATAAGGATCATGGCTACCTGAGGGGCAGCTGCAGGATGCCTTGCAGCAGCAAGGGCTGCCTCCAGGCGGCCCTCCACATCAAAGAAGGCTTCCACCAGCTGTACATCACTCAGGGAGGGCTCCAGCTTGCCTGCAACTCCACTGCTGTCAAATTCCACAAAGGGCTCCTGAGGCTCTGCAACCATGCTCCATACTTCTTCCTGCTGGCACAAGGCTGTGCCGCCTGACTTTAGCATCATGTGCAGCCAACAACATGGGGTCATGCAAAAGTCTGCGTGATGCCATGTGCTAAAGCCTGACTTGCATATGTTTCAACATGCAGTGCTTGAGTCTACTGTCAGCTCAGATGTAAATGGGCAGATGCTTTCAGCTGTGTGCCAAAACATATGTGAGGTGGGACAGCCAAATGCACATCAGCAGCACTGAAACAGTGATTCAGGCAGCAACCTGCTCCCACAGGGCAGCTGCATGCCGTCACTTCCTGCTCAGCAGCTTTTACAAAACCTAGGGTAAATTTGCTAGTAACACCTTCACCTTGGCTGCCGAATGAACCCATGCAGCGTCCAGCATGAGCAGCTGCACACAGCCAAACAGCTGTCTTGATCAGCAAGAGGCAGAAGCAGGGGATCAGATTTGCGCAGCAGTGTTGTACCTGCCAGGCAGCAGCCGCAACCCTTCTTCTCTCAAACCAGGCCATGAAGTTGGGACACTCGATGAAGCGCTTGTAAAATTGAACACACGCTGCCTACACAAGAACACACCTGCTTGAATGTTGTTGACAACAACAGGATTGCACCATGCCCTGGGCAGGGCAATGAGACCTGTCATATGTCTTCATGCATAGCTATATCCAGCTCTTGACCATTTACTCCTATTTGCACATATTTGAGTGTGAGTACACAGCATGACATAGTTCAAGCTAGCTTCATATTTGATGCAAGTTCAGTTGTCCTTGACAGCACCTGTATGAGACATGCTGCTAATGGCGCAATGTAGATGTGGTGGATGGACAGTGAATGCAGGTGCAAGCCCCAACCAATGACAAGACGGCTGCTGACAACTTGTGTGCAGCTGGCGCTGACTGCTGACTGTGAGCTTTATGCATCAAATTACCAGGACTGAGCAGGAGACAAATATCCACGCAAGACCACAAGGAAGCACGCAGAAAGGGTATGTAAGCAGTAAGTTGTGACACATACTTGCCTGGGTCCTGAAGCGCTGTAGCAGCACAGCAGGCAGCTGACTGCTCTGCAGCTGCTCAATGAACTCTGCATGACTAAATGCTGGAAGGTGCGGGGGCTCCTGCCCTAACACTGCGCCTGCCCCTGGCACTGCAACACCTTGGGCCGCCTTAGACTGCCCTGAGGAAGGGCTTGTGCTGGCCTGCCCTGCGGCTATACCGAGCTGGCCTAAGGCTGCCTCAGCCGGTGGGCCAACAGGGTGACAGTAGGGGGCAAAAGGCATGAGGATAGCACTGGTCAGCTCCACAAAATGCTTGCGGATGGCTTGAGAGTTGAGGGTTGCCATCCGTGCTGCCTTCATGGAGGAGTCAGTGGGGCCAGCCTTGATCAACCTAGGCATACCGAAAGGGAGTCCTGGTGTGCTGGTACTGCTGTCAGACTATCATCACACATGTTTTTCCACAACTGCGCATGCAGCTGTATGAATGTTTGTGCAGCTTTCACAGATTGGACTTGAGCAACCTGGTGCAGGGCTCAAGCTGGTTTGCCAACATCAGTTAACATTACCTGCGTATAATACAGCATGTGCAGCCTGAATCTGAGTACAACTGCACACAACAGGTTTCATGATCTATACACAGGTGCTATTGCTGGCTTTTGGGGAGATGCTCAACATTGTCTAAGCAATGTCAGCAGTGGCAACCATTCATGCGCATGTAATACCAAGACCCGGTTGCTTAGTGTTATATCTCTGCATTCCTCAGCAGCATGCCTTGGGAAAAATCAAGAGTCAGGGCAGCATGACACACCTATCTAGCAGCTGCTGATCTGGCTTAGTCACTGGCTTATACCCAGTCCACAGGGCTTGCACGTGGTCCCCAAGCTGCGGCTGGGATCCCAGAGTGCGCTGCCTGACAGCAGCAACAGCACGCCCCATGCGTGAGCCTCTTAGCTTCTGAGCCCCAACTGCTTGAGCAGGCTTTGTGCCAATGGACACTGTGTTTGGCCATTGAGGCAAAGCCTATGAAGCACGCAAAGGCATCTGCTCAATTTTCAGCTTGCAACTGCCCAAGCCAAAAGCTGCTGCGCCCATCTTTGTGGCATAACTCTAAATGCGCTCTGTTGTACACTTCAAGGGAAAGGCGCCACCTATTGCACTCATTCCAATCCCACTGCCTTTGCAGTATCTTACAAGGTCATGGCCTGTCTAACGTCAAAATTGTTCACAGTGGGCTTCAGTGCCAAACCCCCTTGAGAGACTGCAGAGTCAGAGATCACAAGCATCAGAACTCCATGGCCTTGCAGTACATCAGATACATGCCAATGTCAGGCCTGTGTTGAGTGCTGCACCGGCTCGCAAAACTCCGCATCACAGATCACATCTGGCGTGCCTCACCCTGTGCTATGGCATCTGTGAGAGCACTGAAGTCAGCCAATCAGGAATGAACAGACCTTGAGGAAATATCTATTTGTGACCCCCAACAAGCGTGGCAGGTTGGTGCTGGAAGGGGGAGGCTCGGGGGAGGTCATGACCTGAAAGTCAGGGTCATGTATGGTGAAGTAGGGACGGAAGTCTGCGCTGTAGGGTAGAGGGCTGATCAGGGCTATTAGTGCCGCCACAGCTGTAGAGCACTCCCCTGCAAACCAGCACAGCTATATGGCAAAGTATTGACAGGTGTCTGCATGCTTGCTGCCCAGACAGGCTCTGTGCTTTTATGGCACAACACTCATACTGTGCTACCAAAGCTGCAATATGATTGCCAAGACAATGATGATGCAAGATGTATGTGCAAGACATGCTGCTTGTCAGCTATGTGCTACTCCAAATGCCCTGTCAAAGCTGAATGCATGCAGATGGGTCCCCTGGATCTGGTTGAATCATGCAGTTCTGTGCTCCAAGTGCAGGCAGGCATGGAGAACATGACATACAAGTTCATTGCAGCAGAGGTGTGACCTGGAGAGGGGGCTAACACCAGCAAGGGCTCTGCTAACAGCAGCACCTCCCAAAGGGTCCACAAGTGCTGCAGCAGTGCGCTGAAAGGGGTGTATATGTCCACCTGAAGGCAGCCAATGTTGCTACGTCCAGTCTCACACAGCCACAGCATAGGGCAGACTGACACATAAAAAGTCAGTGGGTACGTGATAGGTTGTGCATGCTGCTTTTGTTTATACATGTCTGACAGATGGCTGCTGGTGCTATCACATGTAAATGACCGTCGAAACAGGCAGGCTGCAGTTGAGTGCCATGCTGTGTTGTGCATAGATTCGCCCGGCCAATGACAGCAGTGAGCATACCAAAGACCTGTGTGTGTCTTGCCCCATCATTTGCATTGCAAAAGCCAGCTGAGCAGTAGATGTTTGCAACAGACAATGCGCTTGCATGATCTTAGCAGAACGATATTCTTACCTCATGAAAGGCCCCATGCAGCATGTCTGCATCATTTGTGGCACTGGGTAGCAATGGCAAGTCAGAGTACTGGTCCAGAACCTCCACTGGGGCGGGTGGGGGAAGGGTGGAGGGCTCAGGAACCTGACTTATGAGTGTGGTCTCACCAAACTCAAGTATGCATCGCACTCCTGCCACAGGAGGCTCCCAATCCAACACTTCTTGGTACACCTGTAGGCATGAGGCAAACATGGTACACACCTGTCCTGCATTCACGGGACCAAAATGAGGGTGAACATGTGCCTCACCTTAGATGTTTTATGCAAGGTGAAAGCTTGATGTGTCTTTAAGGTGCGTGTGACGTGCATCAGACATATGGCCTCTCTTGAACACTTGCCACTCTAGACAAACAACATCAAGAGTACTCATGGCCCGATCTGAAACAAACAAGAGTCCTGTTGTCAGCATGTAAGGATGCAGTGAGCTTTGTCTGAGCTTCCTGGGATGGGCACTCAAACACAGTTTTGTTAAAATGCTTTGTCGCTGATGCAGGGCAGATCTGCTGGTTGTAGACCGGGCCTGTGTGCATGATTTACACCTTCATACATTCGTACAAGGTGCTGCTTGCTATTCAGGGTACGTAGATAATAATAAGGCTTCCAAGGAGTGACCAAGACAGTGAGTTTCACCTCTTCCATGGCAGTCTGGCCAATGTTGAAGTATAAGGGACCAGCGTATTGTGCCAGGGGAATCAATGCGCTGCTGTATGGCTGCTCAGAAAGGACCACCACTGATTTCTGCTCTCCACCTCTACGTAACTTTTCGTCCTGACGTTGCCGGCAGAATACAAACCTGCGGCACAAATAGCACTAAAGGCTGAGCATCAGCATGAGAGAATTTGTGAATTGTGTCTACAGTGGCTTAATTTGGCAGTGTCACCAGCTCACTCTGTTTAGTGACAGATCTGTGAGGTGGGAGCAGGAGGGAACTGCAAAAAATGCGCACAAGTCAAAGTTAATGCAGGACCTACCCATACACAAAGCTACTCTGCGAGTACGCTGCGCCTTCTGACCGATCCCTGTCCGTCCGTAGACGAAAGAAAAAGGTGCTGCACAGGCAGCCAAACCTTTTCCAAGCTAACGGTATATATGTAACAGGCGCCGCACGGCCACTTTGAAGTCAGTAAACCCGGGGACACCACTGCAAACGAACCTGTCACGTACGCTGCTCCTCGAATGCAGCTCCATCGACATCGAGTCCTGCAATATTCAGCTTGCTTATTCAGTCTGGCAGCAACAGCATCGGGCTGCTTTCAGCGCACTCAGCTTATTGACTCACAGGAAAGGAATGAAACGCAACTGCCGAAGCGGTGGGCTCCGACAGCGCATCAGGAGGATACACTGACTCCAGTTGCTGCCCAACATCTAGATCAAATACCACCGAGCAAATTGCGAGTATCCAGTCGGAATGCCCGACAGGCTGCATAGTCAACAGCAGATCGATCACTCCACAAGGTCGACCGTGTTGACACCTGCTTGTCCCTGCATGGTTGCTTGCGGCTGATTCCGCAGAGGCATTCCGCCTCTGTCATCTTACAGAGCGCATGGTTATCGGTGCATCCTGTCAGATGCAAAGGCGTCGAGCTTTGTGTTTCTTTGAGTTTGTGCTGCTCTTCTTCATACAGTACAAGACTCAGTTGCACTCACAGCAGGTGCCCAGAAAGCAACGCCACTGCTTTCCCCACAAGTCTGGTTCAGCAAAGGATGAAAATCACTTTGTGTTTGATTGCTCTGCATGTTGTACCATCAGGAACAGGTTCGAACTGAATTCACAAAGATCTAAGGCAAGCAGGATTCAGAGTTGATGATGATCTCACAAGATCACAGCAAGCTGAAAGAAGTAGCCTGAGCCTGGATTTCCAGGGTCTCAAAAGCAAAGAGAACCAGCCTAACTTTCGAGGCTCGCTTCTGAAATACTACAACGACAATAGGACCCATACATGTGGGAAAGGAAAAGCAGACAGAATTTCAGCAGCTGTATAAACTGTACCGTACTGGCACGAAATCATCCCGCATCCTAAAATTTCGGATTTATTTTTGCTATCCCGCACTACGCCACATATAAGTACTACGGTGTATGCACTACGTATTTGATGCGTGTAACACAAAGTTTACGGTGTCTTACGGTCAGGTTTGGAATTAATTACATCCCGCAGGGCACTATCGAAATCGAAAAATTAATTTTGCGGGATGATTTCGTGCCAGTACGGTATGTACTATCAACTGTTACAATTGTTACAAATGAGCCATATACGCACTTTCTGCAGAGCTCTGTAAGCTCGGCAAGAGCAGGAATTGTCTTAGTGGTATGAATCCGATGATCAGTTCCCAAAACTGCACTCTTCAGCAAAGCTCGGTAAACTGTCGGGATCAGTGTGTACGTATGAGAGTGTCACTGCAAAATGTGTGGGCACGCATGTAGGGGTTCCATATGCATGTCGGAAGTGTTGTACTACAACAAGGCTGGCTGAGTGCTGACATACTGCAAGCTGTCAGCTGTAAAGGGATCTGAGGCTGAGCCCAGGTCAAACTGTTGGAAGCTGCCGGCCACGAGCTCAGGCACAAAGCATGTAGGTCCGTTGCAGGATGAAGCAGTGTTTATACCTGAAAAACCAGAAAGACAAACGATCTTGTATAGGGCCTCAGATCAGTTGAAGCATCTTGCAGGCACAAACAGGAACCGACTCCATGCACAAAGCACACAATAACTCGTGACCGGCTGCTTCTGCAACACGACCCACGCTGACTGCGCATCTGTCCCCTTGTTATGATAGTGCAAAAGCCGCCTGCAACGCTCACCAAGGCCAAAATCTTGATGCAAAGGGCACCCAGGGACATTACTGAGTAACAGCTACACACATTGTAAATGAAGCACATGACAGGCAGCATGCACTGGAACATGGCTTACGGTGTGTCTGGTGTCAGCAGTGCGACATAACATGTAATGCGGATGACAAAGTTAGTATGCATGCAAGACAGACAAGGTGCATGCAGCCATGGTAACAGCTCAAGAGAGACACTGCCATGTAAGCACAGAGGAGGCAGAGAGGTATGCATCACCAGCTAATTGCTGATTGATGACACCTTCACCTCAAGATGTTATGATTGGCAATCTGTATCCTGTGGCAGAAACAGCTACTGTAGCTATTGCCGGTGTTGCTGCCTCTGCCTGTGCTGCTGATGTTGCTGCTGCTACTGCTGCTGCTGCTGCTGCTGCTGCTGCTGCTGCTGCTGCTGCTGCTGCTGCTGTCAGGATAACATTGTGATATGCAGCACAGTGATGCATGCTGTGGGCAACAGTCGACCTAACAGTGGGCATATACTGAGTTATGTACAATCGTGTGTGTCTGTTCAAAAGACCACAGCAGACAGGCATTCACAACATCTGTTATTGGTGTAGTCAAACCAGTAAGCAATTGGTCTGTCCGAGAACCTCCAAGGACTGGTTTTGGATACAGACTTTTGACGACCACTGTAGTTGATTGTGAAGAGGCATGCGTCATATCACGTCATTCTCGAAGCGAATCTCCCTGTCTAACAGCAGTGCATATGCTTTCTGCAACGCCACAAACGTGCACCATGTCGAACCCCTGGCGTGCCCTTATAGGTGACAGGATTTCTTACCTTCTGTGCTCAGTGACGGGTGCACGGACGGGATGTCGACATCACTCGGCATGCCCACGACCATCGGCCGCACGGCAGTGGTGCTTCTTATTGTTGCGGCCTTTACAGGCAGCGTGACATGCAAACAGCACACCCAGGCCGTACGACATCTCTTGTAGACTGCAGGCGCCGTGACGAGCGAAACGTCCAACTCCGGTGCCTCGGCATCAGGGACGCAACAGAACAACAACGCAGCTTCGACTACGGTCAATTCTGTGGCTACGGTACAAAACGTCAATAGTTTGTTTTCGGCAGATTCAAAAAAAACAAAGTTGCCCTCGCTGGTCGCAGTGCACTAGCTGAGCGGCTATGCAACCGTCTGCACTCAGGCACCTGCACCGCTCATCGGCAGCTCTGGACCTGCTATCGCACCAGCAGCCGGAGGTACTCCTCAGCTCACTACCAACTTGCCCCTGTCCGGCCTCAGCGCCTCAGGTCAAGTCGTGACAGTCTACTTCTCTGGGGTGGTCAACCCCAGCATTGGTAAGCCGAGGTGGTGCAGCTCACCTGGGCCTACATGCCCACAGTTCGTGCAAATTCTTTTTGACAGCCTGCAAAGCAAATTGGAATGTGTCATGCGTAATGCATGCATTATCATACCTCTTTGAAGTTGTAATGCAAAGTATATGGATCGGTTCCCATATATGGCTACCTCAACATCACAACAGTACAAATTTTCCTTATGCTTCTCTGCAAGCAACATGTCCCCTATATGCTCAGCTCTAGTCACTACTTTTGCTTCAGCTGCCTATCTGGATGGGGTGCAATACAGGTGACAGCATAGCATTTGTAGCCAGTGCAAGCCAGGACTTTACTCACACAGCACTGCAGAAGTTCAGGTTTGCTGCTGAGAGCCCCGGCTACCTCCAGACTGGCAGTGGCAGTCTGGCCTTCACTGTGCTCAATCTGCGGGCACCCTTCAAATTCATCTTTGCCACTGAGGTCATCAAGTGGTGAGCAACATTGGCTTAAGGTCTCGGCTCCCCCCTACCTTTTAAATTGTGACCCCTGCCTCCCCCAGCCCCTGGTCACCCACATGCGCGTGCAAACTTCTGACTAGCCTTACCAGTCCACTACATGGCAAAGTGCTTGAGCTGATTGGCGAGGCTTTCATAACACATGCGAAAAGCCTCAGCAGATGCTGATGTTGTGCTTGCACATGTTGTGGTGCGCCATTCATTATGCATTTTGCACAGAGCTGAGAAATGTACTGTGCACACTATCAGTGGAACGTGTCTTACGAGGATGCTCAGCCACTACCTTTGCATGAGCTCAAGTCAGGCACACATGCAATACGCCACCCGGTCAGTGTCGGTCATACTTACAGGTTCCTTTGTGATCTGCTACAGCCGAATGCATGCATGCATATACATGCAAATCACAGATATTTCTAATCAAATTATGTGTGGCATGCTTCGTCATGTGATACATCTGCACAGGACACAATATGGCGCATAACGCCCCAATGCTCATGACCACATAAACAGATAACATGCCCAGAATAGCTTGGACAGATAACATGCTGCCGTCCCAAGCCATCTGAACAAGTAAGTCATGCTGCAGGCTGGGCAACTTTACTATCCTAGCGGAGACTAGTGCATTACCAGTGGCAAACATAAATCAGCCAACAGGAGTACACCTGGCCCTGACTGCAGCTACTGGGTAGGCATTGTACAAGCATTGTCAGCGCGATGCTTACATCATGCATAACATCACATCATGCAGGGCAGCATTGCAGGCTGCTCATTGTAGCTCATTCTGATCACAGATTGTGGACAAGACCTTCTCCTGTTGCATTCATTGGCGTGCATGCCTGCAGCCACTGTCCTGTGGAGCTGATGTATGATACAACTTTTTGAACACTTTGGAAGCCATCTGGCTCCTCATTAGCGTCTGATAGAAATGTATGCCAAAGGCCACACTGTCATGAGTATATCGCTGTGCCAAGCTCCCTGGTGCAGCTGTGCCACACTTCACTGTTGTGGCTGTGGCTGTGGCTGTGGCTGTGGCTGTGGCTGTGGCTGTGGCTGTGGCTGTGGCTGTGGCTGTGGCTGTGGCTGTGGCTGTGGCTGTGGCTGTGGC